>Ga0209200_1000661_pt1 | contig 38213 bp, 34 predicted proteins | sample AD_UKC033_MetaG_FD_184406 | JGI IMG/M metagenome (GOLD analysis project Ga0209200, IMG submission 184406) | Active sludge microbial communities of municipal wastewater-treating anaerobic digesters from USA - AD_UKC033_MetaG (SPAdes) (version 2) | ecosystem: Engineered > Bioreactor > Anaerobic >... | reverse complement strand
GCGAGCACTACAGAGCCCGCATGAAGAGGCAGGCCTGCATTGCCCGACAAGAGAAGGCGCGCCATGATCCAAAAGAGGGAAAAGCGCCGAATCTAAAAATAAACGGCTGTATGGATTGCGCCCAGGGTATAAAAATGAAAAAGAATCTTCTCATAACAATGTATGTCTCTGTCGCTCTGGTTGGCTGCACGGCTGGCTATACGAGCATCAAAGCGGACTATTCGTGCCCTGTTCCGCCCACCCTTCCGGTGGAAGAAAAGACGGTTGCAGTAGCTCCGCCGGTTGTAGTTACGCCTCCGGTCGCAGTCACGCCACCGGCCCCGGAAAAGGTTCCTGCTCAGAAAATCGAGGTGTATCCCTTTTACTTCGACTTCGACAAGTCTGACCCAAGCAAGAACACGATGGCGACAGAGGCAGCGATCAAGGCGCTCAACGCCGACAAGGCGAAGACCGCAGAGCTTCAGGGAAATTGCGACCGGCTTGGTTCGGCCGCATACAATATGAAGCTGGGCGACAGGCGGGCCAAGGCGGTCAAGGCCCTGCTCGTGAAGAGCGGTATCGAGGAGAAGCGCCTCACCACCGTTTCTTACGGGAAGGCCAAGGCCAAGGGGAAGACGGAGAAAGAGCGATCTCTCGACCGTCGCGTGGACATCGTTATCAAATAAATGTTTCATCGGCTTCCCGGGCCAGCAGGTCCGGGGGGGTGGGGGTTCCGGGGGTCCGGCGGCCTTGCGGCCGTGGGGGGCACGCTTCGCGGCCGGCCCCCCTCCACCCGAAAATAATAACCCGGGTAGCATCGGATCCCGGGATACCTTGCTGACCAACGACGTTCGGCATGGCCCCGGGGTCCGATGTCTAAAAATACTATCGGACCTCCGATAAGCAGGAAAAGAAAGCGTAGGTGAGAAAGTAGTGGCTGACCTTTGCGGACAAAGAGCCCTTACGGCCATGCTGACCACGAAGTCAGGATACATGGCGGAAATCGAATGTTCCCTGCTCAGAGGACACGACGGCCCCCATGCGTATCGCGATCCAGAAACAGGGGAAGTCATTATCCGTTGGTTCAGGGAATCTCTGGACCCTCCCCCTCCACAGGAAAAGCCGAAACTGAAAATAGACAGAATAACACGCAATTTTCGACCGCGTAAGAAGGAGGAAATTTTATGGTAGATATCAATACCTTTGTGAGGCAGCTATCCATCCTGTGTACCCTAGTGGTTATGTCAACTTTGACATTGGCTTTCACGGGTATCGTGCTGAACGGAATAGTCAGGGCGTTTCTGTATTTATGGAAAAAGATGCCCATGACAGGAAAAGGAATTGACAACCTGATAAACCTGCGATTAAATGACAGGGCCGTGCCGAAAAAGAAACGTGTCACCGTCAAGAAAAAACCGGCCCGGGTGCATGGTGTTGTTATCGGTACGCAGGCGAAGCCGCAGGTCAAGCAGGGGGTGAACCATGTATAGTAAAAGTGAACTTTTCGGAGCTATTGACCTTTCATTGATGGCACTAAAAATCTGCCACCTACCGGAATCAAACAGGGACCGCATCCTCAATTACATGAAGGACGATGTTGAATCGTTCATGGAAAACTACCAGACCGGGAGCTTCCCCCTGTTTGATCGGTACATGGGTTTGATGGAGGACAGCCACGCCCCTGACGAACTGAAAATCGCCGCCTTCCTGTATCTTGTCAGGTCCCATTGCCAACTGAAGAAAAATCACAAGGGGTATGAAAGCGATGAAGCTCGTACAGGGGAAGGACCAGTCGTCGTGGAAGGAACATTGGCTAGACAAACTTCCGATTGAACAGGCAGGAATTCCAATTATACCGGGAATCCCGAAAGATGAATCGAATGACAAGATTGCATTCAGCACGTTTACGAGATTCCGTGGGCTCATTGAAATCATCAGGGACTCAAACAAAAGATTCAAGACGATGCAGGATGTTGTTCGGGCCGCATTCTATATCGGAATCAACATCCTCTATCGCATGCACGAAAAGGACATCATCAACAAGGGTTACGGGGAAGCGCTTTATGCCCATTTAAGACGGAACGAAACATTGTATCAAAGGAATCAAATCTTTGATGATGCGGTGCTGGAGCTAAAACGCCTTACCGACATGCACGACAAGGGTTACATGACGAAAGAAGAAGTCGATGAAAACATACAGGAAATGGTTTCCGCATTTCCACCGGATATAATGGAAGACGGAAAGAAACTGATTCGCAAATTTATTTCGGCCCGATACGACAAAAACCATCCGTTCAGGACGGCAGACTACTTGAAGATGCACCACAGGACGGACCAAATGAAATGATGAAAGGAATCAATGGGCAAGTTCAAGCTTACAGATATCGAGGACGCAAGGAAAACCTTTTCCTCCTTCAAGGAAAAAGAATTCAGGGAGCAGCAAATCAAGGCGCTCCGGTTTATTTCCGAATCGGAACGGAAAGTACAGGTTATCAACGCACCTCCGGGGTCCGGCAAGTCCCTCATCGGAATGACTCTAGCCCGCGTTTTTGGCGGGGCCACCTACCTCTGTAGTTCAAAGATTCTTCAAGACCAGATCGAAGCCGAGTTTCCAGAAGTCAAGGTGATGAAGGGGAGGAATAATTTCCCTTGCCTTCTTCGGCCGATGCTTACCGCCGACCTTTGCACGCATTCAAAAGAAAATCCGTGCGTACACAAGCGGGTTGACTGCCCCTATGAAATGCAGAAAAAATCCGTATTGCGATGGCCGATCCGGGTGCTCAATTATCCGTATTTCCTGTTTGAGGCAAACTATGTCGGCGACTTTTCAGGGCCGTCAACCGTTATCTGCGATGAGGCCGATACCCTGAAAGACGCGATAGCGAATTTTGTGAACCTGACGGTTTCCTTGCGGGCCGTGCAGTTCTTCAAGTTCCCCGAGCCGGGAAGAAAGACGGCACAGGCGAAGGACGGACCGGAGCAATGGAAGCAATGGGCGATAACCTGCATCGGGATTCTATCTGCGCACAAGAAGAAGCTGAAATACACGATTGACGAGTGGCCGGAAAATGAAATGTCAAATCCGCAGTTTGCCACAACCATGCGCGAAATGAAGCGGACCGAAATGCTGATCGGGCAGATGCAGATCCTTTACCGTTATGTAGATGAAACATGGGTATGGCAGAGAACGGAAAGGGATTGGATATTCCGACCCATCTGGCTGAACGAGGAACTATCCGAGGAATACTTCTTCCAGCATGGAAGCAACTTTGTCATGATGTCGGGAACCTTTCCACCGCCGATGGTTATTGCCAAACAGACCGGCATACCGTTAGACGAAATTGATTACATGGAACTGCCGAGCCCGTTCCCGGTGGAAAACCGATGGATCGTGTGCCGCAGGGAATATGACCTTTCGCGCAAGACGGCTGATTCTGCCGTGCCGGCAATGAAAAAGGCAATCAAAAAGATATTGGACAGTCATCCTGACGAAAAGGGAATCATCCATGCCGTGTCCTACAAGTATGCCAGCGAAATCATGTCGATAGGCGACAGACGACTCATCACGCATGACTCGAAAAACCGCGACGAGGTCATTGCGGAGTTCAAGGAATCCGACGAACCGCTTGTTCTTGTCTCACCGATTATCACCCGGGGCGTCGATCTCCCCGACGATCTCTGCCGATTCATTATCTGGGCGAAGGCACCGTTCCTCGACCTGTCAGACGAAGTGACAAGCCGGCGGGTCTTCTCCGGTGTGTTTGGGAATTTCTGGTATCGTTCGGAATGCGCCCAGACAATTGTGCAGGGATCCGGAAGGGGGGTCAGGCATTTCGGCGACAGGTGCATTACCTACCTGCTCGACGGGCTGGCAATCAAACTCATTACGGAACATCCCCTGATGTTTCCCGAGTGGTTCAGGGACGCAATGAAATTTGAATGAAGCAAAGCAAAAAGAAAGCCCCGGTTCCGGAGGTACGGCCGGGGCTTCACACAGGGGGAATCAAAGGGCGAGAACTTAGCAGGGAATCTGTATTTGTGTGGAACTATAAACGTAGATAGCTTGCTTGTCAAGCATTTATTCTGCGTTGATTCCCTTCCCGAATTGCAGCCATCGTTTCGACGGCCTTTCCGCAGAAGCGCGCCGGATGCTCTCCTGAGTAATCGGGGCGATTCCTCCCATTCCCTTTTGTTTGCTTTCCAGATTGAACCGGGTAATCTCCGACATCACCTTGGCCTGATCTTCGGCTGTCTTGGCGTTCCGGTGCATCTGGTAGATTTTATTTCTCCACTTGTTGAAGTATTCCTCGATCATGTCAAATGATCTGTATATCTGCCCCTCCTCTTTCATTCTGGCACCCTTGATGCCGACGGCTTGCAGGGCTGCTTCTCCCGCTGTCGGCCGCAGGGGCGTTCCATCCGAATCGAATATTGTCTTCCCGCGGACCGTCTTTGCGCCTTCGGTGAACTCCCGGTATGCCTTCATCGGGTACTCGATCATTGTCGGTGCCGCAGATTCGATAGCCTTGTAGTAATTCCCCGACCACGCGGATTCCATGGCCTTGCCGAATTTCTCGACGATTCCACCGTAGACGCCAAGGGCGGACTCGCTCAACCCTTCCATGAAGTTCGTTCCAATCGTCCACGGTGCCGAGATTTTCAGCGAGGAACCGATATCCATGCCGAACATCGTGGGAATTCCCGCCCTGACAACCCTGCTCATCTTCGCCCGGATCGGGTTGCCCGTCGCTCTTTCGTACAACTCAAGCAAGTCATCGAGGAACGGGAAGGCAGCGGCTCCGCCAAGGGCAACCGTCCATGCCATTGACAGGATCGTAGCCTCGAACCCCGGTGCCGAAAGGGCGTTTTTCATGTAGTTGTATAGGTAACGCGGCGTTTCGTAAACCATCGAAGGCCCGAACCGGAGCCTGTCGGCGTCTTTGCCCATCCGTTCAATTGTTTCCCGGTGACCTTCCTTGATGCCCTGCGCAAGGTATTGGATGAAGTGGTGCGGGTACTGCTTGAATGTATAGGCCATGCCGAGCAGCTTCGAGCCGACCGTTCCGCCGCGCATCGCCTCCGGCATGTTCGCCTTTCCGTAGAGAACCTGCGTGTCGTAGACGAATTCATTTCCTTTCTTGACCGCCTCCGCCTTGGCTTCCGCTTCAGACACGCCCTGCTTCATCAACGCCTCTTTTTGTAGACGGTACATGGCAAGGAATGCGGCCTGACGGTTCATCCTTTCGAGAAGCTGGAAGGGCTGCATGGCATAATCAAACGTCTTGACGGCCCCACGCTCCCATTTGTTTGTCATCCTTCCGTAGATTTCTTTCAGGAATTGAGCATCGGTTACTCCCTGTCGGGTTGCCGTTCCCACCGCGGCCTTTTCATCTTCAGTCATGTTGCCCGTGGTAACGTCCTTCATGGCCTTAATAACCCGGCGATGCGCCTCGCCCGTGTGCTTTCCGAGCTTGTAGAGGTTCTTCATCAGACCTTCGGGCGTTTTCGGGATGTCAAGCTTCGAGATTTCCCGGGCCATCACGGGAACGGACATGATCATGTTCTGCGTGATCTGCACCAAGGGCAGACGGAGATTGCCGGCGATGTAATACAGGGTCGCCATATGCTTGCCCTTATCGAAGAACCGATCAATTTCGTCACGATTGCGAAGCATGTCATCGACGTAGCGGGAAACATAGTCGTAAGTTGCCGGCTTGTTTTTCTCGATGGAGCGGAGAAGGTCGTAGAATTTTGCGGCCGCCTCCTGCTTCGTAATAATTCCCGCTGTACCGGCCATGTAATCAAGGAAGCTGGCCCTGATGTCCTTGCGCTCATAGCCACCGATATCCGAATGCCGTCTGGCCATCATGCGCCGACCAAAGGCTCTGGCCTTGAGTTCATCGGCAAGGGCTTGCGACATTTTCTTCGTAAACGTGGCGATGTCAGCCTCGTCATAGGCTTTGCTTGCCCTGAGCCGTTCCATACCGATCAGCATGAACCGGTAGAGGTTGTCGTCATAGACTCGATAGTAGGCGCTCTCCGGGGTTCCGGCTTCTTTCGTGATCGTTCCCGGAAGCCCGTGGAGATCTTTCATTTCGGGGTCGCGTTTCAGTTCCTCCCAGATCTTTGACGCCTCCAACGCCGTGCGGGTGCGGTAAGACCAAACCACTTGCGGCTTCCCTTCCTCGTCCGGCCTTGTGATCCGAAGGATGTAGTCGCCTTCCCCGTGTTCAAGCGGGGTGTAGAATTGGAGCCTTCCCATGCTCTGCCGGTACTTTTTGACAAGGTTCCACGGCTCCCTGAGAGTAGAGAATGCCCTGCGGAAACGAGCCTGTTCTTCTTTGGAGTAATTGGGCAGAGCTTCTTCAAGGGCCTCCATTTGTTCGGCCTTGCCGATACGCTCTCCCTCGGCGGCCTCTGCCGGCATGCGGATGATCCGTTCGAGGTCTGCGGCCCACGGTTCGTCCCGATACGGGAAGAACAGCATGTTCTCGCGGGCTTCGATCTGCTTCTTAATTGCCGCATCATAGGACTTCTTCATTGCCTGATATCCGCGGGTAATCCGCTGCACCGTCTCTGGGTTGGTTACCCCCTGCCGGGCAAGCATGTCCTTGATCTGCGTGTCAGAATAAAGAACATTCTCCACCGTTGAAAGCTGTGCAATCTTTTGCAGTACCTTGACCTCATCGTCGCTCAACCCGAAGATGGGATGCTCAACGGGCTTCTCGGGATTCCAATTGTCCGGGTCACCGACAAGCTGAGAATTGATATCTTTGCGATCCTGATGGCGCTGCAATTCAATTTCGAGCGCATCTTTCATCTCCGGGTGCTCCTTGCGAAGCGCCCACGGGGTCATGAACAAGGACTCAAGGGCCTTGATGTCGCGGTCCTGAATCCCCTTGTCAACATGCTTATAGGTACGGATCGTGTCGATGATTTTCCCAATCAGGCCACCTCCGAAATACGGATAGCGTGAGGCAGCCCTCTCGGGGAGGGGAACCTCTCCGACAACGCGGTCACGAATGACCGGGTTTTCAAGGGCCGGCTGTTCTTCCAGAACAATTTTCGTAACCTCATTGTTGTCCCTTACGACATGTTCTCCGGCCGGGGAAACGGGCAGTTCTTTCCCGGGTCCCTGATTTGAGACAAGAGGATACTGCGGTTCTTCGCCTTTCGCGGTGAACTTGATCTGCCTTCTCGTCCTCGCAACCCAACTTGAAATATCCTCGCCCCCCACATCCGGCGAGTTCCAAGCACGGGCAAAGGCTGCAAGAGAAATTTTGTTCTTTTTCCGCATTTCCTCTCCGAATCCGGAAAATCCTCCGGACTCTACCGGAATTGACGCATCGCCAATATACCCGTTAGACATGAGGCGGATCAGGTTATTCTGTGCATTATCTGACAGCTTCTCGGGAATGAACAGAAAGATTTTACTTGCGCCGGTATTTTCAGAGGCACGAACAAAGAAATCCTTCGCCCGTTCGTAGTCTTCCAAGTATCCGGGCGGCAAGTCTGTCAGGGACACAATCTTCCGTTGGTAATTTGTGAAGAAGACAACACCGCGATTCTTTTCTTTCTGCGTTTCCATTCCCCATTTCGCAAGCTCTTGCATGGTTTTTCCTGTGTTGATATGGCCGTCCTCATAGACAAAAGGAATTCCTTTCATCATGGATTCAGCGATTTGCTCACCATACGCTTGCGTAATTTCGCGTTTCGACAGGAATACATCTTCCCCTCCGGCTGGTATGTTTTCCGGAGAGTAGTAACTAAGACCACCCTGAATGGATTTCAGTCCTTGCTTCCTTTCCAGATAGTTTTTCTTTCCGGAAACCTTGTCCTTGAACTCGCCGATTTGCGCATCGGTTATCACAACATATTGATCCGAATTGACAATGACATGACCGTCGAAGAAACACCCGTTCCTTCGAGCGATGTCTGAAGCCCAACGTGATGTATCAATATCCGTGTCGGAGGGTATTGGATCACCGCCGGGGTGGTTGTGCAGGATGGCAAAGGTTACGGGATTGGCAGTTTTCTGCTTTGCCCTCCGAATCAGGGAAATCATTTCGTCGTCAGAACCCACAAGATTGCATTTTCTATTGCTGAAGGACGTAATCTTTTGCTCTAGGAGGGTTTCCCCGGTTACGGAATCGTAGAAAATAATATGGTTGTATTCAAAGCGGAAGCTCCTGACGAGCCTCCCCAGATAGCCGATGTCGGAAAGGAACTTGATCGTTTTTCCGACAAACGTCGTAAACCCTTTTTCCTTCATTTCAAGCCTGACGGCTGTTCCGATCAACTCCGGGTCTGTCTGCTTCGGAAGGTTGCTTGCCGTTCTCTTGGAAATGGGAACCGTAATGTTTTTTGCAAGCATGTCGCTTGCCTGTTCATCTTTTGCGGCTTCCTCGCCAAACAGATCAAGCTGTCCCTGAAGGAAGTCTATGCGCTTTCTCCTGTCCTCCGTAGACAGGCCGGCATCGTCGTAGAAATTAAGAAGCGTCTGTTCAGGTTCAGGCTTGGAAACATTGGGCTGCCCGATTTCCCCTTCCGGAGGGGTGAGCCCGAAGGTTTCCCCCGCTGACATGCCCGGGAGCACGCCCTGATTCAGACCACCGGTTCGCTCGATCTTGGTTTCGGGTTCAGGCTCGGGTACAGGGACGTTTTCGGCTGTCTGCATTCCGGGTTTTGTCACGTCCCTGATGGGAACCCCGGCTTCCGTTCCGTCATCCATCCTGACATTCACCGTAGCAAGGCCGCGGTATCCTGTCACAGTCGCCGGCCTTCCGCGGGAGACAACCTTGTCGCCGACCGCAAAAGGCTTCCGTCCCGTCGTCTGCTCTAAGGCATCGAGGCGTTTCTGGATTTCGTTGATGCGCCGATCTGTCTCATTCGTGGGAACCGTTTCTTCAGTAGAAACAGGTCCTACGGCGGGCCGCTTTTCACTCTGCTCCCCTTCGTATTCTTCTTCGTAGTCTTCAACGTATTGACCAAAATTTTTCGGGTTTCGATCTATGCGTTCAATAACAACGTCTGATGCATTGAATTTGACATCAGGGATTTTCTTCCAAGAGTAGCCGCCACCGATTTCATAAACTGAGGGAGGAATATCGACGTTATACACTCCGTCGCTCAACCTTGCCACAGTCCAAACATGCTGTTCCCCTATTGCTGCTGATACCGTCGATGCTTCAATGCCAAGCGAATTGAGATACCCGGAAACTTCTTCTGAAATCAGGTGGCAAATGCCGCCATTCGCGTATTCATCAATGTTCGATTCATCCCAACTGTCATAAACGGATTGTGCAATTCTTGCAATCTCAGGGGCGTGATCGCGCTGAAGTTCACTGCCGGAAATAGGCGCTGCTGCAATCCGCTGTTTCCTGCCCTCTTCTCTCGATTCTTCGGTAGTTGGCATGGATCTTCCTGTGCCCGTCTTCCGGGCCACCCATCCGCCTTCGACCTGAACCGCAACGTATCCCTCGCCGGCCTTTCGTGCCGCTAGGGTCGCGGAGGATTTTGATTTGAAGGGCTCGCCTGATTTTGTACGGATGTCCTCTTGGACTTGGGGACCAGCCACAGCCGAACCGGCTTCGGCTCTTTCTCTGGCAGGAGCTTGTATTCCTTCGCTCGTTCCGGGGATACCGGGTTCGCCCTTAGATACGCCAAAATCTTTTCCAGCCTCTTGAGCCGGGAGGCCGAGGATGTTTCGGATGATTGCATCATTTTTCTTTCCCCCTTCCGTGAGGTTGTAGGCGAGAAACACAATGTCGCCCTTCGATTCGGGGCTCATTTCACCGAGAAGATTTGCTTGCCCTGATTCATTCGCAAGCCTGATCGTATGGTTGATGAAGGTGCGGAGCTTGGCTTGCGAACGGGAATGTTCGTTAAACACGGCAGCAATGGCCTTCGTGACATCGGCATGCTGTGTTTCGGCAAGAAGCCCCTGCTGCAACAGAAACCCTTGGAGGTCGAGATTTGACTGGTTCTTGAAATCAAGATACAGTTCTGCGGCGCGGGCCATCTCATCGGCGACCATGAGCCCGGAATCACGGGTTCCCTGCTCCGTCATGGCGCGCAACCGGGCAAATGCCGGAGCAAATCCGAGAAGGGTGTTTGCAACATTCTTGATTTCCGGGTCCGCGCTTTCGGCAACCAGAGTGAGCAGCTTGTCGGAGGCGGGATAGGCTTTTGCAAAAAGCGCGTTTTTGATTCTGGCAACGCCTTCCCGGGTCAGCATCCCATTCTGGAACAGGGCACCTCGCTCCGACGCCGGAACGGTCTGAAGCCACTCCGCCACGAACTGTGTATTTGCTTTCGACAGGGGGTCAAAATTTCCGTCCTCGTCGATGACGGCCAGTTCCGCAAGACGTTGGGACATGTTTTGTGCATCGACGCGGGCCTTCTCGACCGCACCCATGCCGGATACGTCCGCTTCCCCGGCTTCCTTTGCGAAGGCGGCTCGGTCAGGAACTTCGCTTGTGCGTTCCCTGACGAGAACCGGAGACTTCATGCCGGCAACCATATTCGGATCAAGCCCGAAAGCGGCTGCGTTGTTGACAAGAAACTGCTTGTAGGCCGCCCCCTGCTGCGGTGACGAAACGTAGGCCCTTTTGATTGCCATGCTTCTTCCGTTTCCGGATTCGACAACCATGTCAGGACCGACAACGGGGGCACCCTGCGCTGTCGTCGGAGAGGCCGCAAGCATTTCCGGGTTAAGGGCTGCCACCATGTTCTCGACCTGAAGCTGATATCCTTCACGTGCCCTTTCCCGCGGTTGCAGGGCCGGAGGATATGCAGGATTGGGGGCAAAGGTAACCGGATCGTTCGAGGCAACAACAGAATCAGCCTCAACAACACGATATCGAACCGCAACCCTCGTTTTCTGGTTCGGAGTTGCAATGATTGCGCTCGTGCCAACAGTTCCGGTGGGTGCGGCAGGCGTTTGGATTTCCGGCCCGGGCAACGGAGTGGTAATGGGGGGAATCGGCTTTCCTCTGGTTGCCGGGGGTGCAAGCGGAGCACCTGCCGCAGGAGATGAAGGGACCATCGGAAGACCCGGCGGATTCGGCTGAACCTGCGGGGTCAGAATTCCTTTCCTTTGTCCAAGCCTCAATCCGGTCTGCGCCCGCGCCGTTGTTGATTCAGGGGCAGGACCAAGAGGACCGGAAGGAATAAAGGGACTGATTCGCATGCTCGAAATCGGGGTTTTGCGCTCTCCGGTCTTTTTGCGGGCTTCTTCCGCTGCCTCTCCAAGGGCCTGCGGAGTTACAACACCGCCCGGAAGCGGCGGAATAACGGGGTCCCTCCCTGTGCGGAGCGCATCAATAAACGCCTGAATGGCCTGCTGCTTCCATCGGGCATAGGCTTCAGACGTAGGACCTGTTCCAACTCCGCCTTCTCCACCTTCGGCCCCCTGTTCTGCGGCAGCTATGGTTGTAGAAGGAACGCCGAACATGATCTGCGAGGTCGGCCCCGTAATCGGAGGAGCAGGGGTGCCGGGCATGATTGTTTGTCGGCCGGGAATCGGAGAGCCGACAAGGGAGGTTTCCGATGCTTCTCCGGGGGTAACCATTGCGGCCCCCGACCCGATAAGATTTGCTTGGCGCTGCTGTTCACGCGCCATGATCCGGGCTTCTTCATCGCGCCGGGCAATATCCTCTATTACGGCAGCATGAGTTCCTGCCTTCGGCTTGGAAAGAAGATCGACATAGGATGCGGCTTGCATGCCGGCACCGGGAACAATACCGCCTCCAGCCAAAATTCCTCCGGGGCCGACCGGTTCTTGCGGAGCGGCAGGTTCAGTTCCCGCAATAGCCTCTTCCCCAGCCTGAACACCAAACCCGAATTTCTTGTTGAGTTGATCGTCGCGAAGCCGTCTGGCAATGCGCTCGGTCGGAGCGATTTCCAACTCGGGCGGCATGGGAATTCCGAAAAGCAGATATCGTTTCAGGGCAGCAGCACGTTCAGGGCCATATTCTTGCTCAATTGTAGGCATAACACGGCCGATGTCCTTGACCATGTTATTGATCGTTTCCTTCAGTCCGCCCAAGGCTTCCTCTGGAACTTTCTCCCGGGCCGCCGCCTCCCGCTCCATTTTCTGGAAACGACGTGAAGCGGGAATCGCCAGCGCTCCGCCACCGGCACCAACCGTACCGGCGACAACGGCTGTATCCCTGACCTGCTTCAGGAAGTCGTCCATCGTCATGTCTGGATCGGTACTGATCTTGTCGAGAAACGCCTGTCCGATAGTGGTTGTGGTTTCGCCGGGGACCTCAGAGGCCGCAGACAGAACAAGCCGCTTCAGAACCGACAGGTTAGGTGTTTCGAGCGCCTTTAGACCAATCTTATCGCCGATCCATTCGAGCCCTCCGTAACCGATGGAAAGAGGAATTGCCGCCCAGTCGGAGTATCCTTGCTGCTTAAGCTTGTTGTATTCCTGCGCTCCGGTGCGGGCTGCATTCATTGCCATCCGAAGCTTCATGAAACGATAGAGGTTTTTCAGGACACCTGCACCGGCACCGACAGCAGCAAGGGCAGGAGACGCTACGGGGGCAAACGGACCCGCAAGGGCTCCCGTAGCCGCACCGGCTGCACTGAGCATCGCCATGTCCTCAAGCATGGGAACGAGGGTTTTCCCTGTCAGGTAAGTGTAATACTCAGGACTTGCATCCTCGAAGCGGGGCTGAATCCTTTCCTGTTCTTTCATGCCTTCTTCGCCGAGGGATTTTCCCCATTTCTCGACCCCGGGAATCCAGCGGATAACAGGAAGCTGTGCAATGCCGCCGATTGTTTGTTTCCAGCTTGCTGGTTCTTCAGCAATAGGAGAAAAAATCGCTTCTTTCCATCCTGCTTGCGGCCTTTCTTCCTCCTCGGCAGAGAACTTCGGCATGGTTTCCATTCTCGAAAACACAGGAACATCCATCCATGATTCGTGAACAGGAGCATCCCCGGGCATAGATGTATTTATCTGGAAAGGATCAGTAGAACCATAATTGCCGAAGCTGCGGTTCACGTCATCAAAAAGAGACATGGCTACCCTCCAAACAGGATATCCGAAGCATCATTGTATCGGTTGAATACCGGAACGTCGGCTGGCCCGCCGGCCGGAACAAAGCTGGTTTCAGGGTACGGGTTTTGATATCCCTGAAGCGTATTCATTTGCGATTGCCAGCCACCCGGCATCTGTCTAAATCCGCCCGGCTCTCCGGCAGCAATGCCGATAGGCTCAGGCATTGACGGTTCGCGAAGCATCACGGCAGGATTGAATTCGTCGGCAGCGGCTTCACGGGGAGCAAACATTTCCTTCGCAAGGTTCCATCCCGCTTCAAGGACGCCCATGGCTTCCGGTCCGGCACCCCGGGCCGCGATGTCCCTTGTCGTCTGGTCGATGCCTTGAGTTGCGGAAGGTCCGGCACCGCCAAAGATGTCCTTGATGGACTGCCAGAATCCCTTCGTTTCCCCGGGTTTCCCGCCGGCCGGTGGGGCCGCCTCCGCACCTCTCCCCGTAAACACGGGCTCCCCCGTTGCGCCATAGCCGAAGATGTTCTCTTTTGCCGGCTCAGGCTTCTTGAGGCCGAGAAGCGCTTCCGATATTCCCTGAATTCCCCTGTAGGCGCTCTTTCTAAGACTGGGCTTCTGGTCCTCGATGATCTTTTCAAGGTCCTTGATATTCTTCGTGGTGATCGAGCCAAACGGAGATCCTTCTTCCTTTCCGTTTTTGATGTCAATTCCATACTGGCGGATGGCATCGTAGAGCTTCTTTCCCTCGTCCCCTGAACCGCGGATATTTTCGGCGATCATTTCCCTGACCCGCGCATCAGGAATGGAATTGATACGGTCGTACAGTTCCCTGACGGGCATCTTTCCCTCGCTCCAATCCTTTGAAAGCTCAAGCGTTGCGTTTCTCGCCTGCTCTTTCAAGGCGAAGTGATCCCTCATGCTCTTTGGCATGTATTTCATCGTTCCCGTGTATTTCGCAATCTGCTCGATATTTCTTTCCATCTGCCTCGCCATGAACCCTTCGATTTCCTGCGGGCTCAAAGGTATAAGCGTGGGGTTTCCCTGAGCATCGACGCCGGGCTTCGCGGGGTTTCCGTTTATGTCCTTCGGAAGCTTCTTGAGTTGTTCCCCCGTCATGCGTTCGGCTTCCTTCATCACGCCCATCTGGACCTGACGGATTTGTGCTTCGGTTGGATTCGCCCGCCAATAGTCGGCGTTATACTGCCGGCGATCCTGCTCGAATTCCTGCGCCATTTTCGTGTAGAGCTGCATGTCACGTCGCTGCTGATCAGCCGCGGCGGCCTGTTCGGACCTAATGAATTCGGAAACTACCTTATTCCAATGGGCTTTTGCCCGGGGACTGATGGTTCCATTCAGGAGTTGATCGTAGGTGATGTTGGTGCCGCGGAATGCGTATGCAAACAATTCAGGAAGATTGTTGTAGACCGACTGCTGCGCCTGCCCGATGTAATCATAGGAAAAGGGGTCGCGTCCACCCATTCTCTCCAAGATCATGCGCCGGACATCCTGCCGATTCGCATAGGGATTCGTCGGGGCGTTCAGATCGGGATGCCCGGCCTGTTCACGGGTAAACAGCGGGCTCATATCCCCCTGATCGTTGCCGGGTCCGGTAGAAGGAAAGCCAATCACTCCGGTTGCCATTTCACTTACCCCCTACGTCGTTGTCGTTTCTTGGATATTGGTCCACAGGTTTTGCCAATTCTTCAGGGCGGCTTCCCAGTTCGCACGGGCTTCGGCAATCCGGGCCTCGTAGTTCTTTATCGCTGCATCGTATGCCGGCTTGTAATCCTGTTCCATGTAAGCTTGACGCCCCTCCCTTTGCGCCTTGCTCGTTATGTCGCCGAGTCCTTGTCCGTACCCCTTCATCATTCCTTCCATCATGTACTTCTGAAGGGCAGGGTTGCTTGAACGGCTGCGGGCAATGGCCTCTCGTATTCCTGCACGCAAAGAGGAAAGGCTGGGGTTCAGGGATTCCTGAATCCTCCGGTTGACGGCCTGCTCATCGACAACAGGACGTTCAAAGACAGGGGAAACATAAGACGGAATGGGAACGCCTGGGGCTTGCATGTAGCTCCTGACGGTCCTGACCGGAGATGCGGCTGCACTCCCGGCTGCCGTAGTCGGTGCGCTCAGGACGACGGTTGAGCCGCCTGTTCCCATTTTGTGGCCGGCCCATCTGGGATCATTCCAAGCAGCATTGAGGCGCTTTTCCCTCTCGTCAACCCAAGACAGCCCTCCACCGCCCGTGCCGGCTCCTCCTGTTTCAAGAAACATCTGATCGGCCGTTGGCGACTTGCCGGAGAACTTCGTGTTTACGGTGGCAGGGGCTCCACCGTAGCTCCCATAAAGGGATTCATTCGTCCATGCAAGAGGAGAAGGAGACATCGGGGGTTGAACAAGGGGGGTGCCGAAGGAAGAATACTGGACAGGACCCTGCTGTCCTCCATAGTCCTGATATCCATACCCTCCGATATCTTGGTCGTATCCCCCATAAGAACCGTAGATTTCGTCTTCATCGGCCATGTCTGCTACCCCCTTCTGTTTCTCTCTATTCTAAGATTTAATTGCTTATCCCGAAGATAGCTGAAAGGCAAATGGAGCAGGTTGGATAACCTATGAAAGCTGACGACATAAAGGAAGCACAAAAACGCTTTGTTTTCAATGAAAAAGAGATATCCGAGCGCAAAAAAGAGACCGACCCAAAAGGATACGCAGTATTTGCATTCAAGCAGGTGTCCGTACCCGGAAATATCAAGCCACGGCGTTTTGCGGATCAGCCATTCCCGGGGAACGTGAAGGGGTCCAGCCCTGAAAATGGCCTCTGTAACTGCTTCGGTTGCAATTACAAAAAGCAAAATATCAGTCATTTGATGATCTCCTTGTATCCACAGCGCCGGCAAATATATGAACCCTTGCGGGCTCCACAGCATGGCTTAATCTTCACGATCTTCTTTTCAAAACAAGCAGGGCACGATACGTCCATTTCTCCATCCACCGTATTCGGGTCGGGATCATACTTGCTTGCTTTCGTCAACCCCAGCGCTTCCGGATCCAGCTTCATTTTCAGGTTCCTTCCTTTTGACTAGTGCATCCTTCCATTGTTCAAGAGTTTTGTCGGAATTGTAGGCGGTGTCGCATCCTCGGGCCGGGCAGAATATTCGTGACTTTACCTTGCTATCGGGGTGGAACTTGAATATCTGAATGAACATGGGTGTTCCACACTCCGGGCACAGGGGTCGTTCATATTCGTCCAGCGGGGAGCCACGCCTTCCGGCATCAATGAGGCTGTTCAGGTAAACCGGCCTATCCTTCTCCGCTAGGACTTGCTGATAAACCTCGAAAGCCACAGAGATGTTTTTCGTCAACCCTGTTTCAATGAAGATTCTTTTTGCCCGTTGCAAGGCAAGAAGTCTGTCCTCAAATTCCTCTTTCGTCAACTGTTTCATTATACTCCTCAGCAGGGGGTGTAACAGCACCCATAGGTTAATTGGTAAGAACCGCGGAAGTCAAGCGTTGCTCCGATTGCAAGCGTGCGGGTGATGCCGTTATGCGTAACGCTGATGCCTGCGGCAATGGCCTCGCAGGTAGGAATTGAAGCATAGCAGGAATCACAATCCGGAAAAGGAACGTTACTCGATCTGCCATCTCCGTAACAACCCCCTCCGGCTTCTGCAAGGGTTGTCCCATCACAGAAATAACAGTCAGAGAATACCGTTCGAGAGCACCACCAATTTCCGGGGTTCAGTGTGTCTTCGATGCAATTCTCCGTACAGGTAATATTTGAGATGCAGTACCAATCATTGTCCCACCAATTATGCGAGCGCGGATAGCTCAGATGATTGATCGTGATGATGATGGAATCGGCAACATTTCCATTGCAATAAAGCGTAATCGTTACCGGCCCTTCATCACAGTTGGAATTTGATGTCGGGGCCGTGAAAAGAGCGCTCAGCCCGTCTTCTGCCGGCTCAAGCGTCCCCGTCGTAGAGCCAGCGGTTATGGCCCAAGTATAGGTACAGCTATCTGGGTCAGCATTCGTAATCCCTAAGTTTTGTGCCGTATTGATATCCATAAGAAGGGAAACATAACTAATAGCCGCATCGGCGCATTGGCAGCAATCTTTGCAGCGAGGGACGTTATAGGTTTGTTCGACAACCATGTTTACTGCCAAAGAGTTGTCTGTCGCTGCGCGAGTACGCACAATTGTCAGAACAATTGTCAGGCTGCCTTGATTGTTTTTTTCGCTGGCACTCGCCTTAATCTTCACATTTCCATTGGACAGCAGACTTACCGTAGCCTTGTTTCTATCAGCAGCGGACATCCTTACATTTACAATCCGTCCAGCCGCGCAAATAACATTCGCCGTGACTTCCTTGTTCGGACACCAGCATAGCTGAGTATTGATAACAAACGAGACTTTTTCTTCCTCGCCGCCACCCGGTGGAGGGTCTTTAGGAAACACAGGCCCCGGGGGCCATGGATCGAACGGCGGAGGATTGAAAGGCGGATACGTATATTCGAGATCCTGATAGTCCTTCTTTTCGGGATCGAAGTTCTGGTAATTTTCAGAATAGCGGAAATCGCCTCCCTCAGCATCGGCTTCAAAGGTCGTCTGCTGCTGAGTCATTTCGAGGTATTCTTTGTTCTCCGCATTCTGCGGCTTTTGTCCTGAATCCTTCAGGATTCTATTCCCTTTATATCGGGAATCAACAGCCATTACTTCCTCCCGTCAGCCATCAGAACAAAACCGACATCGTAAAGCACCATAGATTCGTTCAGCGTGGCGTTCCGGAAGCGGAATGACAGGTGCTCCCCCTTCAAGTCCATTCCGATCCGGTTGCGCCGCATGCCATCCGTTGCAACAAGGGCGGTCATGAGAACGCTGCGGGCAGTCTGCTCGATGCCGTTGATATACGGGGTGATCTCCACGGAACCGGATGACTGCACCCGGCAGCGAAGCACCAATTCCAAGAGTTCAACAATGGCATTTTGCGCGGAAACCTCCATCGTGGCATAACTGTCAATCGCGCTCGAAACGTCGGCTGTCCCATAGTTCGTCTGGTAGATAAATCCATCTCCTGCTCCACCGGCAACCTGAATGACAGGAACATCACCGGAATCAGCCTCGATTTCAGCGATGCAGGAAAACGGTTGGGCAAGGGAATCGGTCATCCATGCGGCCGAAGCGATGTCATAAAAAAGAAAAGTGTTCGGCTTTGTGGCCGATGTTCCAGTAACGAGCCCGATGCGCAACCCCTGATGACGGGAATCGTATTCAATCCAATGCGCATTTTCGTACCCGCGGCGGATGCAACTCGAAGATGCAGGATCGAAATAAGGACGAATCTTGTCCTGCGATATTCCGGTTACGGTTTTCCCGTTTGACATGAATACACCTTCCCGGGAAATCCAGAAAGCCAGCGTGCGGGAACCCATAAACCGGGCATCGCCTTCACGATCCTTTTCGTAATAGGGGCAGTCGTCGACCACGACTACGGATTTCGAGCTAAATGTTCCGTAGCGTGACGACAGGAGGAGCTTCCCGAAGTTCTGCGGATTGTAACCCTGAATCATCGTCAAGCACCCTCCATCTTTCCCCTTTTCTTCCTGCCAAACCATGATATCATTGTAGAAGCGCCTGATGGCGACAACCTTGTTTGCCCGTCCATCGCCGACATCGCGGATTGCGAGGTCCGAACCATTGATGGCAAACGGAGCCCCATCGGCCGTAATCAGGACATACCCGGGAACCTTATCAAAGGAATAAACCATCCGGTTCTTCCATGCGCACAGGGCAATGGCCTTGCCGAAATCGTTGAAATCGAAGAACGGAACGCCCTCAATCATGATCACCATGTCGGCACTCATTGTATCGCTGACGGTAAGCTCAAACCAGTATGAGTAATATGACCCTGATTTGAAGATTGACGGCTGCATGGATGGACGCGCAAAGGTAATCCACCCGGACTGCTTCAGCCCCTCTGTACCGTCGGACTTATTTGAAACGGACGTAAAGCTGTCTCCATCCCAATATTTCAAGGTAATAGACGTTGTCGCAGTAGCATTCGGGGTATTGCCCACGTCGATATAGATTGCCTCGACGGGGAACAGGAAATTGAAATAGAGCTTGTCCGAACTGGTCATTTCATCGAGGGTGATTGCCGAGGCAGAATAGAAAGAGGTCGTGCCGGCAGAATCATCCTCAAAATAAGCTTCGATTGCAGCAGAGGGAACGTCATCAAAAACATTGTGAATGCGCAGCATATCGCCCTCGTAGGTAATGGACGAAAGAACAACATCGGAACTCAAATCTCCAGAAGAAAGAGAAATTCTGTACCAATACCCTGTTTTTGCAAACATGTATGTCGGGACAATATCCGTTGGCATGGTAAATGAAACGGTCCCATCTTTGGTAAACGTCGCATCGCCACCGCTTCCGGCGGAAGATGTTACATAGATATTATCAACAAGAAGTATCGACGGGGACCACGTTCCCATTGCAAAATTGGCCGTACCAACGCCCCATCTCAAAAGATCGGCTCCACTGGAAACGGAAGAAGCGTCAATTGAAGTTGTTCCCTGCACGACGGAATTAACAGACCAAGAAAACGACCCGGTAAGGTTCCACGTTATGCTAATGGAATACTTCGTGTCGAGAGAAATGCCGACGGAATCAGAAAAGTTCGTTCCTCCCGGGTTCTGCACTTCGATATTCAGGACATAAACATCGGTATATACATTCTCAACCCACATCGTCATCAGAAGGGCTGTTCCATACTCCTGCATGTCGAAAATAACAAGATTGCCGCCACCGGGAATGTTGTCGAAGCGATCTAGGTATATATCGAAGGAAATAGAAAGCGATGCTCTGGCGGAAAGCATATCCCCAACAAGAATGGCTGTATCATCCGCATCTCCATCGGCGGAAGAAAGCTTCTCGCAATAAATTGATCCAAACGGAGTCCCACTTTCGGTATGGCTTGCAGAACCATGACCGGACGTCTCTTCTGAAAAGAGAACACCGAGAGATCCGTCCTCAAAGTCTTCATTGAGCACGATTGTCGGAGAAGGCTCAACGGATCCTTTTGTTCCATCAACAAGATCAGAAACCTCACTCCACATTCCATTACCATTGCAGTAATGAAGCTGAAGGGAAGAAACAGTATCATTTACCTTTCCAGAAACAAACGCAAGGTTAAAAGCGCTTGCCGGCGTAACGGTCATAACGTAACAAGCATCGTAATCGGTGGTCAGATCGCCGAGAGAACTCAGATCGGCACCTGTCGTAGCGTCGCCATCCGTTACTTCCGTCGAATAGTCATACCCCTTTTGCGGCATCATTCTATGAACAGCGGTATCCCTCACGACAACAAAACGAGAAACGGGAGAATTAGTCCCCGGGTAGGAAAGCGGAGCCCCGGTTCCATCGGCGCAGATCAGAATATCATCAAACATAGCCCAACTTGCGGGAACGAGGCCGCTTGTCCCTGAAGAAAATAGATCAGAACCAAAGTCGCCAGTCGTTATTGTCGGCGGGTTATTCGTGGCAAGCTGAATGTCTCCATCCGACCATTGCGCCAAGAACTTCCGCTGAGAGGATTTTCCTTTCGACATCATGTAAATGGACAGAGGCGTGCCGGATGCCTTTCCCGCCGTCGTGTGAAGCTTCCGGCACCCCTTACGGGTTTCAAAGCCGGGGCGGAGTGGACGCATATTCTGGATTGCAGAAAAGCCTCCCAAGGGAAGCTGGTAACGGTCGCGGGTGATATCAATGCCGCCGTAAAACGGAATATAGCCGGCCGATTGAACAATCCCTAGGTTTTCAAGGTTCCCGGCTTCCGAAGTCGCAACCGAGGAAAGCATGTCCTGCGCAGAAATGCTCGTGGAGACAATCGGGTCGTCACGTTCGGTATCCGCGGCCTGCGATTTCGTCAATCTCCTTGCCTGCTTCTTTGCCATCGGCTACTCCTTGAAGGGGGATGCTGAAGGAATTTCGGTTTCATCGAGAGCTTCAATGCTTTCATCGGGGAAAGTAAGAGACATGGCGTCACGAAGCTCTTGCAGGTAAAGATTGAAAAACTGCGCAGCCATTGCCGCAAATGGGGTTTTAAGAAGCCAGCGCACCATACAATAAAAGAAGATAATTTCGCGGAACTGCGGAAGAATAAGCGGGATTTCATAATCGGATGTCATAGCCGGAGCTTGATCCGCGAGGTAGAGGGTAAGCGAATAAGTCCCGTCGGGAAGGGGTTCAACTCCGATCTGCGACTTGTCGTCAAACCATTGATGCGGTGTCGTTTCTCCGGTCTGTTCCCAGCCAATCTGTGTCTCGCGAATCTGCGGGATTCCGACATTATTGTAAACAACGTGCAATACCTTGATGCCGGTATAACTGACAAACCGTTGGCCGTTGCTCGTCGAAACCGAGTCGATGTCCCTGTCGCACAAGGCCCGGACGCAAATGTCGGCAACCGCATCATCAATCCATTGATTCAGGTCAGCCGCAGAAACAAACCCTTCATCGACGGTTTCCCTGTCCGAAGTGCTGAAGATGATTTCTTTCAGGTCTTCACGAATGCGCTTGCGGGTATGAGGATGCGCGGTAAGATCGAGATAGCTGATCGTTCCCGACAGAGCAGTGCCTCCTGTACCTGTCGATTTCCCGGACGCCGCATAGAGATATCGGAAATCGGTTTTCTTTGTCAGGGAAACGGACGTGGAACCGATCAAATCGGTCATCTGCCTGTTGCTGTAGACGTATAGGTAGAACGTTCCGTAGGTTCCGACATTTTCATCCCGTGCAAGGCGGACAAAGTATTCCACGTCAAGAGAGAGCCCTGCGACAGTTTCCGAAGAAACCGCTCCGCTATTCGATTCTGCCAGTGTAAGAGTCCCGTTATCCCAAGCGAGCCAGAGAGCATCACCATTTGCAGCAACCAGCGCCGGTATAGCACCAACCCCATTTGCATAGGCAGCAAGATAGATGCTTTCTGCTCCTGTGCCCAGCGTAAATTTGAACCGGAAGAAGCTCTCGAAATCGGCAGAGAAGTAGGCATCTCCGAAATCCTTGTAGACATAGCAAACCTCGTCGTCATCAAGATTGGAAATCGTAATGACATTTTGTGCAACGGAAATGCGTGAAGCTCCGTCTACTTCCGTAAATGAGGTGTAGTCCTGAAAGGCCATTATTTCACCCTTGCCTTTCTTTTCTGAACAGCATCCATACCGGCCCGCGAATCAGGCATATTCATGTTGATCCAGAAGCGCTGCGCGACAGATGCCCGGTATTGGGAATACAGGGACAAAGCCGTTCCGTAACGCTTCTGCATGAGCGCCGCCATAAACAGGCCATAAGTGACAATCAGGTCATGGGTTTCTGCCGGTATCGTGGGGGTGTCTGTCAGGGCCGTCATTTCCGTTTCCGGAAAGTCAGCGATGTAGGCGTTCACGTTGTAAGACGTGGTTCCCGGGAGAGGTTCGATGCCGACAACGGAACCCCAAGCAAACCAACCCTTCGGTTCCGATCCTTCTGTGCGCATGCGCCCGATATGCTTCGGAAGAATTCGCAGCATAGCACGGGGAGAACCGGACGCCGGAACGTACTCGACTGCATTGACGTAGAAACCTGAGAAGTAATAGTGCCGGGATCCGTCGGTCGTGGAAATCGCGTCGCATGATTTCAGGCACCCGGACTTGAAGGCGATGTCGCGCTCGGCCCTGTTCACCCATTTCAGAACTCTGGAATCAGGGAAGAACCGGGTTGAATTCAACATATTTTTCAGGGTTGTTCCCGGCTGCATGGGAAACTCCTAGATAAAGGCGCTGTTTACCCGGGCAACCCGGGGGCGTACCGCCTGTTTGTATCGGAGAGAACTGCGCTTCACGTCGTCAATCAGCTTTCTGAACATGATTTCAAACCGATCAGAGGCTTTCGGGTCGTATGTCGCATCACCGCGCTTCAGGTACGCCCGTGCGAGAATTCCATCGACAAGCCGTTCGTGCCACGGAGCCCACACTTCGATTGTGTTTGAGGAAAGATTGGCCGTGCTGAAATCGGTTGCGATGGAGCGGGTGCAGGTCAGGACAAGGGTGCCGTCGGCGACGGGGCAGGGATAAAGAGAAATGTATCCCCACTTCCAGTCAACGCAGTAGAGGGTCGGGGTCGCCCTGTCCGCCGATGCTGTCGATCTCCACCCGGGACCGTAGGCATCGTTGAGTTCCCCCTTCGAGGTTTTTGTCAGATAGGATTCTTCACCGCTGATCTGCGCCGATTCAACGGTCCATATCCGGGTATCGAGCGCATAGTCGATTGTTCCGGCAACGACGGAAATGTTGACAACGGCCGTTGTCGAAGGGTCGATGATGTGGTCAACCTCGAAGGTCAGGCGTTTCAGGGCATCGTTAAAATAGTCGATCAACTCCGTCGTCTTCCACTTGTAGGGCTCAACCTCGTCGTTGAGCATGAGTCTGGCCTTTGCGATCACCTGCGTTCCTGTAGCCATGACAACCTCCGGGGTAAGGGTGAGGGGGGGTCCAGCGGTAGACCCCCCTCCGGGTGAAGGAGCGAACACCCGTTATTTAATCCGTTCAGCGGGTACTCCGGCCCACGTTTCGCCGCACGGGATGCTCTTCGTGATGACGCTCCCCGCCCCAACGAGAGCCTGCTCGCCAATCACGACCCCACAAACAACAGTCACTCCGGCCCCCAAGCGGGCACCGCGCTTCACATACGTCTTCTGCCACTCCGAACGATCCGACGGAGGATATCGGTCATTGGTGAACGTGCATCGGGGTCCGATCCATGCTCCTTCTTCAATCGTGACGCCTTCCGGGATGAAGCACATGGCCCCGATCCGCACTCCATCACCTATTTTCACGTTCGGGCCGATCTCCGTGAAGGCCCCGATTGAAACATTACGGCCGATCTTGGCCGTCGGATACACGTTGCTGGGGGACCACGCTTTCGATCCATTTAATGTGATCATTAATTTCTTTTTCAATCGGCTGAACCACCGGCTTAACATCGACCTTCACCCCCTTTGGCGTTGATTCATCCAGCACTCTTTCATACAGACCGATCATGAGTCTTGCCGTAACGTCGATGTCTGCCACTTCCTGCTTGTCTGCTCGGGGTTCGACGTTTCCCTTGAGAATTTCTGTCAGCACCTCAGCGCCACGCCTCTGGTCGCCTTCGGGTATCCAGAAATCGGAATAGGGGTTCCCGGCCCACGAAATCGTTTTGCAGCCGCAGGCATTCGCTTCTAGGCAGATTCTATTGAAGTCCCCATAGCGAACGAGCCCACAGTAGAAGTCCACCGAGTTAAACACGTTCCGGAGCTCTTCGTGACTAAACTTGCGGGCAGAGATGTAGCTGTAAAATGATGCGCCGTTTCGATTCACCAACGGAAAGAACCAGCGGTGAACGTCTTGAGGCAGGTAGGTGGCATGTAGCCGGGCGGAACTGATCTTCTCCGTCACCCACGGCCACATGATGAAAAGATCAAGTGGCCACTTCATCCAATAAGCGTTCTCCGCCGTAAAAACGGAGGGGGTCCCCACATATTTCCCGAGGCTCGGGATTTTCTTCCAGAATGTCTTGTCGATTCCGAGAGGGAAGCATTCAATAATGCTTCGCTTGTCCATCATGGACTTCAGGATCGCATGGTGCCGGGGCCAGAACGTAACCATGGCGTCGGCATGCTGCATCCAGTACTGCATGAGCATGAACGAATCACCGTGCCCGTATCGCCCTTTTCGTCCGTCCTCGACCGCTGTCGAGAAGATAACCTCCGGGGTGGCGTGGCCGACCCAGACAACTTTCACGTTGGGCCTCTGCCTCCACACTTCGTCCGGAAGGAACGTATGCCCGACGTGAATGTCAGCGAAAATATGCTCGATGTAATCCTTAGAGTCAGTCCAAGCGAGCCGGGAGTCGATACCGAGACGTTTTTCGGCCTCGCATATCGACTCCGCAGCCCGGTGCATCCCGCTGGTATTTCCCCATGTCCAATGAACTACCTTCATTTGCACGCTCCTTGAAGGTCTATAAGTTGTAGTTACGGATGGTATGACGCGACCTTCGATTCGAGGATCGAAATACGAAGATCGCCGGAAGTCACTTCGCTCTGCAAGGTGCTTTCGTCAGCGCCCCGGTCAGAAATTTCCGAATCCACGGTCGAGAGCAACTGGCTGTCGCCAGCAGCCCGGGCAGTACTCTCAGAAGTGAGGCTCGACTGAAGGACACTTTCGTCGATGGCACGATCGCTGATCTCTGACGTAAGCTGAGAAACAATCACGCTTTCGTCGAGTGTCCTGTCGTCGATCTCTGACGTAAGCTGAGAAACAACCAAGCTTTCGTCGATGGCGCGGTCGCTGATCTCCGAATCGAGCTTGCTGTTCTGGACCGATTCGCTCGTTGCGTCGGACGTGATCTGCGACTGAAGCACCGATTCGTCGGAGGCCCGGTCGGTATTGATGGACGTAATAATCGAGGTCAGTTCGGAAACCTCAGCAGCCACCGAGCCCGCCGTCATGTTTTGGATGAACGAACAGGACGTGTTCGTTCCATCGTTGGTATAGAACCCGGTCGTTCCGGTTTCAACGTTGGTGTCGATGAAGATGCACCCCTTCGCGTACCCGGAACTCCCATCCGTGGGTTTGGTGGTGCCCGTGCAAATCAGGACATCACCTACCTCATCGCGCATCTTGACGTTGACAGTGATTCCGTTAATCACCGTCGAAATGCCCGCAGCACGAATCTGTCCTACAATGAAGTCTTCTCTGCTCATGTTTTGTCCTTTCCCCTCCGCCTAGAGTCCGCTCTTGAGGGGTAGAGATTTAAGGGGAGGGGGCCAAGGACGATTCCAAGGACCCCCGTCCCCGGGTTTAGAGGCTACGCAGAGAACGTAGCCAGCACGAAAACATCACAGACGAACGTGGTGATGGTTGCCTCGGTCGCGAGAACAAGATCGAGGGTATCGGCAGAAGCGTAGAACTTCCCGCCATAGGCCGCATAGGCTTCGCTTCCGGCAGGGCCGGCATAGGTTCCGGCAGCAGCATTGAAATCCTGCGTTGCCACGAAACCGGCGGTCTGCGAACCGTCGCCCCACGTCCCGGCACAGGTCGCACCTTCAGGGGTGACCATCTTCGTCCAGACGGCATGAATGAACGTGCCGGCCGGAATGTCGAGAACCTGAAGAACGTCGGAGCTTGACCCATCAAAAGCGGCCACTCCCTTCTTTGCGATCCATTCAGGAATCGACAGGCGGAACTTCATCAGAACGGTCCCGGGAACATCCAGCGCCGCACGGGCAACGTTGGACTGTTTCCCATCAAGCCCGCTCGTAAGATCATAAGTCGTTGCGCCCATATTTCATTTCTCCTTTTCAGGTTTATTCCATTAGCAAGCAGGAATTACTTGCGGCAGTAGAGGGTTCCCATCAGAGTGGGCTGAAGGACCTCGAAGCCGTAGACGTTCAGGCCGCGCACGATGTCCGCGAAGGTATCCGAAGACCGAAACTGTTCCGTCTTCATGATCTGCGACGCAAAGGTCAGGGCCTTCTTGTGACCGAACTGGACGTAATAGCACAGAACCGTATCCGTCACCGAGTAGACCTGATTGGACAGGTACAGGGTGAAACGGTCGATCATGCCAAGACGCCCGTTACGAAGAACGCTCTGCCCGTCACCGGTCATCGAAGCATCCTTCAGATCGGACTTCTTGAGAAGGTTTGCGATCCACGCGGGAATCACCATCCAGCGGTCGGTTGCCGGAACGTCGTACTCATCGAGGACGGTGCCGCAATCAACGATATAGTCGATGATGTTCGCCTTCGTGAGTTGGACCGGCGAGCCGGACGTTCCGAGGTTGAAGCTACCGGAACGATAGCCGGCGGTCGTCCCCTTGTTGTAGGAACTGGCGGAGTTGTAGATCGTTGACCAGACGTGATAGTCGATAGCGATCTTCATCTGCATGCCGGCGTCATCGGACCACTTGTCCATCAGAGCAATGTCGCTCTGGTAGGCGTCGATGTCGTCGCACTCGAACCCGAAATACTTGCCGTAATCAATGGTCAGATCGACGGCGGCGGATTCTGGATTCTCATAAGTGAGCTTCTGGCCTTTGACATAATCCTTGATCGTGATCGTGGGAACCGTGCGGATGATGACCTTGTCACCAACCTTCTTGATCTCCCCTTCGTAGTCGGTATTTGCGATCTCCGAGTAGACGGTCGCCGTGTAGAACTTGTCGAGAAGCTTGCCCGACCAAATTTCGGGAATAAACTTGCTCGTTCCGGCGGACGTGTAGTCGGGATGTCCTGCTGCTCTTCCAACGCTCATGATGTTTCTCCTTTATGCGGTTGAAGTGTTTATCGCACTTCACCCCGAGAAACCGCAAGATTGATTCGTCGCTCGATTGCCGCCGCTTCCTCCGGGCTGTACTTTCCACGGGTTTTGTCGCGGTAAAAATCGGCAATGTATTTACGAGAGATGAATTCACCCGATGGTTTCTGCTGCTTCGGCGGTGCGCCGCTGCGGCCTGATGCGGGGTGAATATCCATATTCGCCGATGCCTCATCCGCTTTCTGCTGTCCGCCCGGAAGGGTTGAGCTTGGGGCCTGTTCCTTGAACTTCAGGAAGAATCCGGCGGCCCGCTTCGCATCAAGGGCATCGTATGCTGACTTAAGAAGGACCCTTCGCGTCTGTCCGACCAAAGGCTCGACCTCGTTCAGCCACGCAAGCCACTCAGGGCGCACGTTGATCTGTTCCCAGTCGGGCACCTTCTTGTCAAGATAGTCGAAAAAGTCCGCTTTTTTGTTTGCTCCGATATCCTGCTTGATCTGCCGAACATCATTCTCGATCTGAGGCTTGAAAGACCCGACGGTTTTTTCGACCGTGGAATCGAGAAGCGCCTTAACACCATGATAAATTTCAGGATACTGCTCCTGCAAGATCTTCAGTTCTGGCGAGTCTGCCGCCGGGGCGCTCGCAGGTGCCGAAGGAGGTGTCATGGCCGCAAGGGTTGCTTGCATGTTCTCGATGTCCATGAGGGCCTTCGCAAGCTGCGCTTCGAGCGCTGCATTTTTGGCAGTCAACACAGGAACTTCAGCGTTGAACTTTCCTTGAAGCGTGAGGTATCGCTGCTTCCATGTCTCCACCGATTCTTCCACGGGCGGGACAGGCACCGGCTGCGCAGGGGTTTCAACCGGTTGCGCCACCGTTTCGGGTTCCTCCGGGGAAGCAATTTCCGCTTCCGGTTCGGGAACGTCCGAGGGTGTTGCGGCCTCATTCTTCTGGCGAATCAATTCTTCCTGAATCTTTTTCGCCCTTTCTCCTGCCTCTTTTGCTTTTCTCATAACAAGCTCCTTTCAGGTGTCCCCGGGGCTTCCGTATCCCGAGGGCCTTGCTTATGTTCAGCCGAATGGCTGTGATTTCACTTTGCCCGTTTCACTCCCACCTTCGCTTCGTAGGTTCTCATGCCGGCAAGGCCAAGCATACCAAACAGGAGATTGGCGAGTAGGGTTGCATCAATCTCTGGCGGGACTTCGAACCCCTTGATTTTTGAAAACCAACAAATAAAAGGATAAAGAAGAAACGTATAACCAAACCCGACAACACAAACCCAACCAGCAGCAGGCCGCCAACCAGATACAAACAGGTTTGGGTTTGACGCCTCTGCCTGATTGATCGCCGTCTGTGCAGAGAGATAGGCATTCTCAATCTCCAAAATCTTCATTTCGATTTCGGCCTTTTTCGCCGGGTCGAGGATTGCCTCGCCCGTAATGGCCTCACGGATGTCTTTTGCCAGTTTCCCGATGCCGGAAAGAACTGAGCCGACATCCACGTTTACCGCTGAGATATTCGGTCCGGGCATGATCTACTCCTTCGACTTGAGCCACATAATGACGGCCGAGGCAATGCCCCCGACAACGAGAACAAGAACCAGCATCGCCGCCGGACCTCCCCACATGATAATGGATAATGCCGTTTCGTTCATCTTACTTGACGCGCTTCAGTCTGGGGTTTGCCCGTTTTGCCTTTGCCGAAGCCTTGCGGGTCGAAGAAGCAAGAATCGCACCGGCCGCTTCCTTGGAAACCCCCTGCTTCTTGGCGATGTCTGCCTGAACTTTCTTGAACCCCGGGTGCTTTTTCTTCTTTGCCATTGCTCTACTCCTTTTTCTTGAACAGTTTGTCCCACGCCGCCTTGAAATCGAACTTCAAAAGAACGGCGACAAGAAACGCTCCGAGAACAAGACCGAGAATAAACGAAGCAAAAGAGCCCATCAAATATCACCTCCGTTTCTCCTGATATAATCCAGCACCAGAACAACCCGGGAGTAAAGCCCGGGGCGAAATTTCGGGCTTGACTTGTCGAAGTACCGCAGAAGACGGGCGATAACGGCCGTACCGATATGCATACCGTGCATCCCCTGAGCGAATTTCGCCGACTGATTGAACGCGCAATCGTAGATCATGACATCGAGGGGCCACGGGGCCTTATCGCATCCGTTTGGAATCCAATACTTTTCAAGCGCCCGCTGCGTGGCGGTTTCCTCCGTGAGCGTTGTTACGTCGATATCCGGGTTGAACTTCTGCGCAAAACCCCACTTCGTCGTTCCTCCGGGATCACCGGGAACAGTATGGACCCTGCCTCCCCCTTCCAGTTCATTGAGCATGAACTTCGTAAACGGGTAAAAGGATTCTCGCATCATCCACCCCACAGAAATGCAATCGGCTTGAGGAAGAACGGGGTCGTCCTCCAATCGCCCGTGATCGTTTTCCAGATCGACCATCCAATTCCAAAGGCAAAGAAGTAGATGATGAACCGGGCAAAGTTGGAAGCAAAGTGATCCCACGCTTCATTGAGTTGATCGGAAAACTTTTTACGACCACGCGGAGCGATCACAACAGGAGAATGATTTCCGTTGTCATTCTTTGCGGACATGACAGCATCGTCAATCTTCGTTGCAAGAGTTCTGAGTCCTTCTGCCGCTACTTCCAGCTTGTGGACCATATCTTTTTGCACTCCTTCAATGCTGTCAACGCGAATGACAAGCTTTTCAACGGAATCTTCGACCCTATCAAGGCGTTCGGATGCACTTGCTATCTTCCCTTCATGTTCAAACACCTTATTGCAAACACTTCCGTGCTCAGAACATAATTGCATTGTTTTTCCCTTCTCCTCCTGCGGCAATTTATTCACCGCAGCGGATATCAACTTCGATTGTTCCACTGGCTGATCCGCCCGATACTTCAAAAAGAAGCTTGAGCTTCTGTTCGTACGGTGACACGGTTACGGGAATGCGATACCGACCAGAAGCGGAAATTGTGTAGTACAGCGGTGTCAGCGCATAGTTTCCGTCGGCCTTGACGTGCTGAAAATAGTTTGTCGAATCGACTTCCTTGTCCATCGACAAGAACGAGATCTTCAGGCCCGATTCACCTCCCTTTGTGTAGTTGACATAAACGTAAAACCCCTGACCACCGTGGCTCGGACCGTCGAAAATTGCGGTGGATTCCGTAACCGCACAGGTCTTCTTAGGTGAAGTGACTGTAAACGCCATTTCTTATCTCCTCCTTGCGCTGAGATCGTTTTAACTCTAGGTCCGCCAACAGTTCCGGGGCTGTCTCGATCATCTCCAAAATCGTTGCCAGAGCTTGCTTGCGGCCCTGCATCTTGTGCGTCTGCTCTCCGATAGCCGTGGCGTAAGAGCTATCAACATCTCGCTCCATTTCACGGACCATTTCGACGAACGCCTCAAAATCAGCGTCGTTCATCAGGTTGATGATCCCCTTGAGAGCCGACAGGTAAAGGTCCTGTTTTTCTTTCTTTGTTTTCTGCCGCATTTACATCGCCCCCATATTCATGTTGCCTCCGTAATTTGGACGCATGTCCTGTCCCTGAACCGGGTTGCCGGCGGCATCGAGTCTCTGCGATGCCGGTTGAGGAGGACCGCCGGGACCCTGTTGACCTACCGCTTCAGGCGGAGGAGGCTGCCCCGGGGGAGGGGCCATTTTCTGCTGTTCCTTTTCGAGCTTCGACATGTCAACACCCATCTGCTCGGCCATTTCAGACAGCAGGTATTTGCGCCCGCCCATGCCGATAATCTGCATGTCAATGGGATTATTGATCGCCTTGAAGAACTCAAGCTGCCTGACCTCTTTCTGTTCCTTCGCAACCAGAGCCGCGGAGCCCTTTGCCTGAATGCGGTAATCGCAAAGCAGAGAGTAATACTCGAATTTCTCGATATTCTTGTAATACAGGCGTTCGATGGTAGGTTCGATCACAAAGGTGTCAATGTCATAAATAACATTCTTGATGCCTCTGGATGCGCCGGCCATAAGCATTTGCAGACCGGAAGCCGTCCTGCCGGCACCGCCGATTGCGGGATCGCCGTGCGCGTAAGACGGAATACCACAATGCTCGTCCGCCATTTGCAGGCATCTGTTCAGCACGCTGAGAATCTTTTCAACAACCATCTGCGGCTGATAGAATTTCAGGGCCGGAGCGGACGACATCATCTGATCGGCGGTGACATCCCACACCTTGAGAGGATAGATGATATCGTCTTCGATGGCCTCTTTCGGAACGCGGTCAACATTGCGCTCGACCATCGGGCCGGAAGCGAACCCGATATTGTTTACGATGGCGCGGATACAGGCGTTGCACACGGCCTGAATGTCGGCGATGGTTTCAGGGAGCCCTGTTCCCCAAAAACTGTTCTTACGGCGGACATAGGAAACTTTCGAGTATGGCTTTTCCCCTCCCGGGTTGAGGCGGGCACAAATCACATGTCCCTTGATGTAATAGGCATAGATGTCATAGAAGAATTCTTCGTCGGGAACCTCGCTTTCCGACATGCCCCACTCGCGGAGCATCTTCCCCTGTACGGCACCCCAGAAATTCAAGACATCAATTTTTTCGGAATCCGATACTGAGGTGTTGACGGACGTTTCCTCGTCGGTCTTGATGCTTTCCAAATCGCGATCTACTTGCAGATCCGTCCAATTCGACGTAATGATTCCCTCTCCGTACTCGGAAAGAACCTTGCGGATTTCGTCTTCCCTGTAGCCCGGAACGCCGATCAGTTCTTGCAGGTCGCGTGGCGTCATCTTGATCCGGTCGAACAGGTATCCCTCGTCGAAATCGAGGGCACCCGGTGCCGGAAAGATATCAAACGGGGAACGACACTCAAATTCCTCTATAAGTTGTTCCGTTATGACCTTCTTGAGCCGCTTCGTTTTCGGGTCGCGCTCAACCTTGCGCTGCTTCCGCTTGCGTGTCAGGGGTCCTTTGATGATTCCGGTCCCAAGGACAATGTCAGGGATGGCATCCGTCAGGGCACGGCGGAAATTGCCTTCGGTAAGCTGATCGTCCATCTTCAGCTTCATCTTCTCGGCGGTTTCCTGCGCCTGCTTCTGAAGGTTTTTCCTTGCCATGTCAAGAAGATCGGGCATCATGTCGATGATTTCCGCGTAGGTTTCCCTCGGGTCGATCTTCCCTCCCGTGGCAAAGGTTTCAAACATCGCCGTTTCCATCGCCGTCTGGAAAATTTCGGTTGTAACTTGAGTTGTAATGTCTTTCGGGAGGTCGGCAACGGGGGTCGGTTCAATGTCGTAGGGCAGCTTGCCGGACCCGAAAAGAATTTCCTTCAACCATGCCTCGGCGGTACGACACTTCATGTCGGTAATGAGCATGTAGGCGTCGGAACCGCCTACCCTCTTGATGGCTTCAAGCTTTTCCGCCTCGTATTGACCGTTGATCTGCCGGAGATTCTTGAGTAGCTGTTCCTCATAGGGGGTCTTTTCGGTCTGTGCCTCGGTCCAGCATCCTTCAAGATAAGACGACAGACTGTCAATCGACGCCTCCGGCATTTCAAGCGCGGCTTCAAGCTCTTTGGCCCGCTTCTCGTCCTCAAGCATCTGATCGTTTGACTTGAACTGTAGAACCCCCATTGCTTTCTCCTTGCTATCCGTTCAGGATCATGAAAACGGGGCCGACCATTTGCGTTGCATACATGAGGCCGACACGCTTCTTCAGGATAATGATTTCCTCGGGGGTGACATCAATTTCTCCGTCTGCGTCCGTAATCTTCATAGCAAGTTTGTAGTAGTTGAATTTCTCGTCGCCGCTCAACTTTTCATCGGATGTATGAGCAAGAACGAGAGCGCGGACAAGCACCTTCTTGAGCGTAATGTCCGTCACACCGTCACCGTCCTTGAAGAAACCGCCTTCGAGAGTCTTGATTTTCTGGTTCACGTCGATCTTCATAACCATTGCTCCTTTGTGTAAAATTTCGGGATGCCGCTGATCCCGTTATGCACCATACGCCTTGTCAAAGGATTCTGTACTCGTCGAGATAGCTCAATGCTTTTCGCAGGGTCGCCCACGGACTTCCGCTAGAGCCATCTCCGGTCGTATCGCTCCCGGTCGTTGCGACGTAAAACGTCGTATCTGCCGAGATCAGGTTTCCCTCGGCCTCGAGGGCGCCTATTGGGCCGGCGTCAATGACCTGGACAATATCCGGTTCTACACCGTGACGGCCGGCGTCGCTTATCACTTCTAGTTAGTACTTGACCATCTTGTAGTCCTGCGGGAGCTTGCCCTCCTTCTTCAGTTCGGAGATCGCAAGCTCCCGCATCTTCGTCTGAATCAACGCCTCCCTTGCAGCCTCTTCCTCGGCCTTTTGTTTGGCCTCCAGTTCTTCAGGCGTGTAGGCCGGTTGTGGCCTGTTGCCCTCGGCGAGCCATGCCTGATACTCCCGCCAATCGGTGTTGTCCTTACAGTCTGGGATGTAGGCCATGTCGGCAAGGCGGATGACACCGATGCCGTCTTTCTGGATTTTGTACATGGTCATAGCTCCGCGCTAAGGTACATTCTGGCGTTAGAGTTATTGGCTGTTAAGAAGTAGGGCACATTCGCTACCAAGTCCGGATTTGCAATGGTCACCTGAAACATTACCATGCCGTCTCCAGTCTGTGATGTAATTGCTGATATGGCAGTAGCAGTATGAATACCGAGTTTGAAGTCTCCGGGGGCTGAAAAGCTGATGGTCGGCTGTGTCCTCATGCGCGGTGAGTAGGGGGAGCAACAATTCGCAGTAGTCGTGGACGCGCCAATTGCCGTTGCGAACAACTGATTGGTAGCGAACCCGCCGTAGACTTGGTAGTACCTCTGACAAAGGGCAAGCTCTGTCGCAAATGACCGAAATTCAAAATCCGTCGCAACGCTCCCTTTTTCCAACTGAACACCAGTGATGTAGAAATCGTTGTCGGTCGAGTCCAGGCCGTTGACCTGTCCAGACACACCATACAGACCTGTAGTACCCCAAGTGGCGTTCGTGCCATTGGCACAGGTTGAACCCGCCGCGAGGACGAAGCGAATCCTCAAGCCGATACCGTTGGTGAAGTCCCACGTCCCGCTTGCGCCGTCGTGCATCGTGAGCGTGATGGCCTTCTTCTCCCACGTGTTCGCCTGACTGATGGTGTAGTTGACCGGATAGATTTTGTCGGACCCTGCGTTTAGAAGGACGACACAGTACGTCCCCGGTTTCGTCGCGGCAACCCAAAAGCTGAGGGTGACTTGCTGTCCCATGAAATGTCTGATGTCGTACCCTTCAAGGGTGTACTGAAGCGCACAGGCTTGTGTCGCACCAATCGAGGCGTCTGCGGTGGTAACGTCAACCATCAGAGATGCGTTGAATCGCACACCGGACTGAGCTATGGTCGGTCTTTCCGTTGTGTTCTGCGATATGGCCATCACAGCGTCGCTTCCGTTGATTAGCTTCCACCTGTCAAGCGTGTATGCACCGTCAGCACACGCGGCAAAGGCTGTTCCGCGCTGTGCAATCCCCATGTCACCGTTGATGATGGCGTTCTTCCGGTAGATGCCGGGAGTCGCATACAGCTTCGCTGGCGTCACGATCCTTGCGTCGTCTGTTCCGGCGTCGGTTTCGGCCTGGGTCGCGACCTTCGGTTCTTGAATTGTTACTCCTGCGATCTTCATGTCATTCCCCCGACAATCATATCAACCTGCATTCTTTGCTAAAAGGTTCGCGAATACAGGTGGAAGTTGTCAATCATGACGTATGATCCACCCCAGTTTGTTGTCCATATCATCTTGTAGTAACGAAACGATCCCGTCGTCGTAAAGTTGAATGTCTGGAAACTCTGATTCTGCGGATATTCGCCGGAAACGGAGGAATCATATAAGTCAGTCCAGTTCGAGTCGTCGTTCGATCCCTGAATCTTAAAAGCCCTAGGACAACGGTTTGACGCTGCGGAACCGGCTCTAATCTTCGCAGAGCGGGCAATCGGAGCATTTCCGGCAAGGAGTTGTTCAAAATCGTACTTGAGCCACCCTCCGTTGACCACGCTCCATTGGGCTTGTCCTGAGCCACGCCACAACCCGCAATGGGAAAGGGTTCCGTTAAGACCTCCATACCACGACCATGCCCCGGTCGGAACCCTTGTGTTCAGTTTCAGGGTGTAATCCTCCGCATCCCCGAGCATAACAATCTCAATCAGGTTTGCAAAAGATGAATCACCATCGTTGGTCAGCGGCTCAAATCTCCAATAGGCGTAAGCCGTTGTGTTGTCATAGTAGTTTTGTGTTGTCCACCCGGAATTTGCGAGAGCGATATTTTCCGACATAACCGTCCAGTTCGATCCGTCATTTGAAGCTGAAACCTTGATTGATCTGACGGCGCGGCTATAGTCTGGTACGTTGTAAAACATGATCCGCTTGACGGTAACTGCCTCTGCAAGCTGGACTTGACCATACTTCGCGCCCAAGTCCGTCTTGAGCATTTCCCATCGCCCGGTATTGAACACATAGTCATCGTCGAAAGCCCCCTCTACCGAACCGTGCGTGTTGGAAGTAAGCGTAGGTTCTGTTCCGCCATAGTCTGAATAGGTTGAATAACCTACCTCAAGAACATTCTGCACCATCGGAGGGGACCAGTAATCGGGTGGAGACGGCGCAGCGTCTATTCCTATCACCTTTTTCACAGAAGCCTTGGCAATCCCGATCAATTCAATCAGGGACGACCAATCAACTCCTATGACTTCCTGAACCGGCATTCGTTACACCTCAACAATCACGAACTGCGGATCGAAGTACCAGATGTCCGCCTCAAGCGCCCATCCGAGCACCTGAACCTGATCGCCCGATCCGGACGGTGCCGTCTGCGTAATCGCCCCGGATTCGCCGAGATAGATGGTCCCCGCCTGAGCGCCGAAGGTGAAGTCGTAGGCCGAATCGTCCCTGATCCACCCTCTCCGCAGGAACTCGCCGCTGGCATCCGCGTTGATGGTCCCGGTGCAGAAGGCAACGGCCGGGGTCGTCGTGGTTGCGTTGAAGTCGGCCTTCCAAAACTTCCCGTCTGACTTGAGGTAAACAACGTCGCCCCACACCAGATTCTCACCTGCCGTTCCGGTGAATGTTTCGCCGGACACAGAATCGTCGGCCATCGTCGTCGGGCTGAAATGCACATTGCCTGCACCGAGGGCGAGGGTGTTGGTGTTCTTCTCGCCCATCAGGTACAGGCGGGCATCCCCGGCAGCGTAATCAGCACACCATAGCTGAACTGCATCAGTCGCAATAGAACCCGGGGCCGTGGTTGAATTTGTAAGTTGCCAGTAATTTCCACCTTTAAGAGTGGCAAGAACTGTTGTGTAATTTAGAATTTGCATTACAGTTTGAGAAGCTGACAACGCACCAGGGTCAAATCCCGAACCACTATATTTCGAACCCTTTAAGACCAATGCTGGTGTTGTGTCAGATGGTGTTGTTGACGAAGAAAGGTTCCCATGGACAACCAATGCTTCTTGGTCTTTGTTGCCACTTAAACCAAGTACTTGCATCCCTCCATTTGTTGCATGCAGCTCACTAAGCTGACCACAGGTATATGGCGCACCTCCCGTTAAGGTCGTACATTGAATACCAACATCCATGTCTTTAATTCTGATATAGGCTGCACCATTTACTGAAAACCCATCATTTACCCAACCGCCCAGTAGGGTCGTGTTATTGTAAAAAGCCACACACCACGGAGTACCCATCGCACCATACGCCGTTATCCCTGAGCCTGATTTCACTCCGAAAACAAAAGAAATACAAGAGTCATTACTTGCGGCATTCCCAAGCAAAGCCTTAAACGTCAATGGAGTCACACCATAATCATCCGTAGCTGCAAATATACTTGCTCCACCGAGTCCCGCGCTTGTTTCCTCAATCTTGAAATACTCATCAGTTGCCATGTATGTCGTCATACCATGATTGACATTAGGATCCGAAAAAACAATCTTACCACTTCCGAAGATCGTCTTGTTCGTGCTCGCTTCCGCCATCAGGTACAGGCGAGCGTCCCCGGCAGCGTAATCCGCGCACCACATCTGAATAAAGTCCGTCGCTACCGTTGTAGGCGCTGTTCCCTGTCCCATGCCGAGGATGTTCTTCGCACTCGTTCCGAGGGTAGGATGTTCACCGTTCGGCGTGATAACGAAGTTGCCATCGTAGACCGTCCAAATATAACCGCCACCACCTGTATCGTCATAGAGGTTCAGGGAATTCCAATTCACCCCATAGAAAATCCTGTATCTAGCTGCGAGGGTATTAGTCCAATAGAGTGAAGCATTGCCTCCAATCGTGTTTATGATGAGTGTTCCACCGCTGTTCACAGGACCTGTACCGCAGATCGTAAAGTTAACACCTAGCCCTGTGCCATCGAAATTCACATTCGAATATCCGAGAGCAGAGGATACTTTGAAGGCGTCATACGCGGTCCCAGCACCGATAAGTGAAAGGGCAAACGCTCCATCCTCCGTCCCATCCGAGGCATCTGCGATGGTTGCTGTAATCTTTGCGAACTCGATGAGTTCAGGAGAATAGACCGGAGGACCACCGCCATCGTTCTTGTCGTTGTATCCCTGGAAGGAGATCGTACCGAGAACATCGTTGTCCTGCCCGGCGGCACCACGACTCTGAACCACATTGATCTGGAAGCCGTCTGCATCGTCCACCGTGCGGGATAAGGTCAGCGGAGAACCGAGGTTTGCGGTAAGGGTCCCGGCAACTTCGAGATTCCCAGCGATGTAGTTGTTCTGCGTGGCCCCGGCCACATAGAGTCCGTAAGCCCCGCCGGAGGGAGTGGTGAACCCGCTGACGTCGCTGACATAGATTCCGTAAACCGCCCCACCGATAACCGGGGTCC
>Ga0209200_1000660_pt1 | contig 38229 bp, 29 predicted proteins | sample AD_UKC033_MetaG_FD_184406 | JGI IMG/M metagenome (GOLD analysis project Ga0209200, IMG submission 184406) | Active sludge microbial communities of municipal wastewater-treating anaerobic digesters from USA - AD_UKC033_MetaG (SPAdes) (version 2) | ecosystem: Engineered > Bioreactor > Anaerobic >... | reverse complement strand
CGTACACTACCCGCCATACGTGGCTGTCCATACTGCACCTCCATGTTCTTGAACAGGCGTTGGAGATGTAAGTATGGCAGCCACTTGAACTTAAATGCAACCTGTTAAAGCCTGGCGCGAAATCTTCCACAGGACCTGGGCCCGTCCCCCAGGTCCATACGACCTGGGCCGCCCGACGTCACCTCAGCAGGCCCCGCTGCCGCAGGTACGACAGCACCATCTGATCAAACGCCACCTCGGTGCTGGTGAACAGGTACTGCACGCCGCGGCGGGCGCAGTACTCCTTCAAACCGCTGCAATACGCCTGCAGATTGCGTTTGTACCGGTTGATCAGAGCGCGGCTGATCGTCACCTCGGCCCGGTCGTTGTCCTCCACGTCGCGCAGTTGCAAATCACCGACGAGGTTGGGTTCCATCTCCTCGGGACTGAGAATCTGCACCGCGTAGAGGTCGTAGCGGCGTCCCAGCAGGTAACGCAGCCCCTGCTCGTAACCCCCCTTGTCGATGAAGTCGCTGAGCAGCAGCACGACGCCCGGTTGCGGATGACGCACGGCAAACTGCCGGGCGGTCGCGGTCAGGTCGCTCTCGCCTTCGTAGGGAGCGTTGCTCAGCAGGTCGATGACCTTGGGCATAAACCGCCGCCCCCGCACGCCCGTCAACTCCCGGCGCAGGCCGTTGGCATAGCCGTAGAGGCTGACGCGGTCGAAGTTCACCAAACCGATGTACGCCAGGGCGGCCGCCACCCGCCGGGCATACAACCCCTTGTGCGGCGTGCCCCAGTCCATGCTCCGGGATACGTCGAACAGCAGGCTGACATGCAGGTCCTCTTCCTGCAGGAACAGCTTCAGGAACAGGGTGTCGAGCCGGGCGTAGATGTTCCAGTCCAGGAAGCGCAGGTCGTCGCCCACGACGTAGCTGCGGTAGTCGGCGAACTCGACGGACTCCCCGCGCCGCTTGCTGCGCCGTTCGCCGCGCAGCTTGCCGGCGAAGATCTTGCGGCTGATGAGCTCAAGCTGCTCGAGCCGGGTGGCAAACTCCGGCGCCAGAAGCTCTTCGGCATGTACACGTTCTGCGGTCGCCATTCCCGTCTAACCTTCCAAGTGGCGCGCGCCGGATCAGGCCGCTGCCTCCGTCATCGTCGGCGTCTTCTCCACGATCTCGCGCAGCACCTCGTCGGTGCTGACGCCCTCCGCCTCGCCCTCGAAGTTGAGCAGGACGCGGTGGCGCATGGCCGGCAGATACACTTTCTGCACGTCGGAGAAGCTCGCATTGAAGCGTCCGTCGAGCAGGGCGCGCAACTTGGCCCCCAGCGTCAGCGCCTGCACCGCCCGCGGGCTCACCCCCCAGCGCACGAAGCGGTTCGTCACGTCCAGCGCGAACGGTCCGCCCGGGTGCGACGCCAGCGCCAGGCGGATCGCGTAGTCGAGCACGTGGGGGGCCATCACGATCCGACGCACCAGGTTCTGCGTCCCGATGATCTCTGCCCCGGACATAACCTTCCGCACGTCGGCCCGATAGCCGGTGGTCGTGCGTTCGATGATGGTCTTGACCTCCTCCTTGCTGGAGTACTGCACGAGCAGCTTGAACATGAAGCGGTCAAGCTGGGCCTCGGGCAGCGGGTAGGTGCCCTCCTGCTCGATAGGGTTCTGGGTGGCCATCACGAAGTACGGCTCTTCAAGCTGATGGCGGTTGCGGCCCACGGTGACCGAGTGTTCCTGCATGGCCTCCAGCAGGGCGGACTGGGTCTTGGGCGTCGCCCGGTTGATCTCGTCGGCCAGCACGATCTGGGCGAACAGCGGCCCTTTGCGGAACTCGAACGTGCGTTTGCCGGTGGTCTCGTCCTCGGTGATGATCGTGGTGCCGATGATGTCCGCCGGCATGAGGTCCGGGGTGAACTGAATGCGGGAGAACTGCAGGTCCACCGCCTCGGCCAGGGTGCGGATCAGGTACGTCTTGCCCAGCCCGGGCACGCCCTCCAGCAGCACGTGTCCGCCGACGAACAACGCGGTGAGTACGCCGTCGACGACCTCGTCGTGGCCGACGATGGCCTTGCCGATCTCCGCGCGCAGGGCCTTGTACCTCTTGCATAGTTCCTGCGTTGCCTTTTCCACTGCGGGGTCTACTGTCGTTGCCATGATCCGCTCCCGTTGCCTGCGAATTTCTACGTCCTGCACATCCTCAAGGGCGACCCATCCGACTCTTCTCCCTTCCGGGGAGGGGTTGGGGGAGGGCTGCATACCGCGAATTCGGCGACCCCCCCTCACCCTACCCTCTCCCCCCAGGGGGAGAGGGGTCTGCTGTCTCCTGCTCGCGTGCTCGCGCCCGGGCCCTCACCCTGCCCTCTCCCTGGGGGAGAGGGAGGGAAGCCGCGGTTCTACTCGTCTTTCCGGTCATCCATGTCCCGGCGGGCGCGACGCTTGGCGCGTAACAAGCGCGACGTCACGTCCTCGTCGCCCGCCCCTTCCCCTTTGTCCGCGGGGGCCGGGGCCCGGCGTTTCTCCTGCCAATCGCCGGCCGTGCGCGCCCCGCCCAGAGCCTCGTGCAGGTCTTCGGCCGCCTGCCGGGCCCCGGCGTCTCCGACGTCGAAGCGCCGCCGGGCCAGCGCCGGGTCGCGGGCCTCCGGTTCGGCGGTCGCCGGGCCTCGTCCCGCCACCTCGTCCTTGGCCTCCAGGCCTTCGCGCACCCGCTGCCGCTTGGTCTTCAACCGCTGCAGAGAGGCCGCGCTGCGTTCACCGGCGTGCGCGAGCACGACCACACTATGAGTGAGGAACTCCACGACGCCCGGCACGTAGCGAAACCGGATCGCCCAGCCCGCCAGTTCCGCCACCACCAGGGCTCCGACCTTCTCATACCAGGGCCCATAGGCCATCCCCACGCCGAACAGCAGCACCACCAACAGTACGAGTTCGACGGCGATCGACCACGCCAGCCAGCTTGCCAAGCGGCGCACCGCGACGTCCAGCAGAAACAGCGGCAGCAGCAGCCAGGCGAGCACCCAGTCCCACACCGGGCGTTTCGCTTCGGTGGGCGGCAGGTCGTGGCTGAACACGTCATCTTGCGCCGGCACGCCGGCCAGCCAGCGCCCGCCGGTAACCTGCGCGAGCTGGCGCAGCAGCGCCTCGTTGGTTTGCAGGTCGCGGTATTCCGGCGAAAAGGGTACCGAGAGTCCGGTGCGGATGGTCCCGAGGCTCTTGCCGTGGGCGTCATGCACGTCGAGAGCGGCCAGGTATTGCCCCGGTCGATCGGCCTCGAACTGGGCCTCGTAATGTCCCGGTCCGGTCTGGTGGAACTCGATGGGGATGCGGGTGTTGTCGGGGCCCACCACGGTGCTGCGTCCGAACTGGAGGAAGTTCAGGTAGTCAGCGTCCTTATCGAGGGCGTCCACCACGACGCGGACGCGATTACCCTCCAGACGCGTGAACGTATCGAAGTTCGCGGGCACGTCCTGGCGCAGCGTCCAGCGGACGATCTGGGCCCAGAGCTTGCTGAACTTGGGCCACTCCACCCACGGCGCGCCCCACTTGAGCCAACGACCGCTTGTGAACGCCACCGTTTTGCCCAGCTCGCACTGCCAGTGCGCGAGCACCGGGTCGTTGCCGTCATCGGTCGCCCGGAGCATGGGTATCTGAACGTTGGGGTTCTCCTTGGGGGAGGTCAGGACCATGCCGCCCAGCGGCGGCAGCGTCTCGCCCGCGTCGATGCCGGCCAGCAGCTCGCTGTTGACGTGGTGGAGCCGCGGGGTGAAGGGCTCATCGACGATCAGCGGGCGGCGTACCACCTTCGATTCCTTCACGAAGATCTGGGGCAGCTCGCGCGGACTGCGCGGGGCGTAGAACTTGCCGCCGGTCTGCGTGGCGATGTTGCTGAGGGGTACGGTCATCACGTGGGCGCCCCAGCCGATGCCGATCGTCGAGACGGTGACCTTCGCGTCCTTGAACTCCGTAATCAGCCGGGGCGAGGGGGGAGACGGGTCGCCGTCGCTGATAATGATCATGTGCTTCTGGGCGGCGTCGCGTCCCCTGCCGGTGGTCAGGGCTTGCAGACCCAGGCGCATGGCCGTGTCGAAGTCGGGCATGTCGCCGATCTGCATGCGGTCGATCTTGCTCTTGACGGCCACCTTGTTCGTGCACAGATCGAGCGGGACTTCCCAGCTCACGCCGCCGGGCGAATACGAGTAGGCCACCACGCCCAGGTAGTCCTGGCTGCTGATGGTGTCCACGCTCTTTTTCGCCATCTCCTTGCCCCAGAAGTTGCCGCGGGGGACCTCGCAACTGTGCATGATGAGCACCAGCGCGCCGCGCGGGATGACGCGCTTGTGCTTGATCTCGAAGCTCACGGGCATGACTTCCTCGACCGGGGTGCTGATCCAGCCGCCGGCGCCGAAGCCCTCCTCGCCGCCCAGCATGATGAGCCCGCCGCCCAGGTCGCGGACGTAGCTGGCCATGTCCTTCATCTGCTGGTCGGTGAAGCTGGCGGCCGCCACGTTCGCCAGGATGACCGAGGCGTAATCGGCCAGGCGGAGCAGGTCGAAGTCCTCCAGCTTGTCGACCGACTGCAACTCAACGCTGACCCGCTCGCGCTGGAGGGCCTCGACCAGGGGGGCGTCCATCGGCGGGTCCTGCGAGACCAGCAGCACGCGGCTGGGCCCGGCCACGAAGGTGAACGCGCTGCCGCTGTTGTTGAACGGCACGGTATCGGCGTTGTCGTCGTCCGGGCGGAAGCCGGCCTCGAAACGCTGCGCCCCGGTGGATGTCACGGGCGCCCGCACGTAGAAGGTATTGCTGCCCGCGCTGAGGGTGACGTGGGTCTGCTCCGGCGGCAGCGGCAGGGGCTGTCCGTTCTGATACACCGTGAGCGATCCGGAGACCGGCTTGCCGGTGTGGATGACCATGCGCACGGGGACCATCTCGCCCTCTTCGGCGTAGGTCGGTGCGATCATGCGCTCGAAGTACACTTCGTTGCCGCGGCGATACCACAGCGGCATCACGTCGATGGGAATGCCGTCCGCCTGCGCCCGGCGGGCCTCGCTCAGTGCGTCGCCCAGGTTGGCGTTGCCGTCCGACAACAGCACGACGCGCTTGGCGGTATCGTGCGGGAACATGGCCATCGCCAGGCGCAACGCGGCCGCCAGGTCCGTCCGGTCGGTCCCCGGCATCTGCGGCAGGCGACCCGGCGGCAGGAAGTAGCCGCCCCGCATGGGAAGCTGTTGCAGGTGAGCGTGGCGGGCGAAGTCGATCACGCCGACGCGGTCCTGGGGCGGTACCTGCTCGCAGACGCCGCGCAGGTAGTCCTCCTGCTGCTGCTCCGTCTCGTGGACGCTGTAGGACCGGTCCAGCAGGAACATCACCGTCAGGTCGTCACTGCGCCGCACCGACTGCACCCGCGCCAGGCAGGCCGCCAGCAGCAACACCACCATGCCCCGCAACGCCAGCGCCAGGACCCGCCGTACCGGGTCCAACCCGGCCAGGCTGCGCCACGAGGCCAGCGCCAGCACCGGTACCAGGGCGGCCAGCCACAGCCACCGCGGCTCGTCGAACGAGAACGGTAGTGCCAGCGCCAACCCACTCATGGTTTGAAAATCTGCACGCGACTGTTGAGGGAATCCAGAACGTACACCCGCCCGTTTGCCCCGCAGCACACGCTCCAGGGCGCGTTCAGTTCGCCCGGCGCGCGCCCGGGCTTTCCCCAGACGCGCAGCGAGCGCCCGTCCCTGCTGAACCACTGCAGGCGGTTGCCCTCGTACTCGGAAACCAGCAGTTCGTCCCGGGGTGTCAGGCACAGGCCGTAGGGATACCGCATCCGCCCCGGTTCGGACCCGAAGCCGCCAAAGCGACCCAGCACCTCTCCGTCGCGGGTAAAATGGACCAGGCGATGGTTGCAGGCGTCGGCAACCCACAGGGTCTGCTCGCGGTCCACCACCACGGCCGCCGGGCGACGCAGGGGTACCCCGTCGACCGGCTCCGTGCCGAACGCCCCGACGAATTGCAGGTCCGGCGACCACTTCGTGATGCGGTCGTTGCCGTAGTACTCGCTGACGTAGAGGAAGCCCTCCGCATCCACGGCCACGTCCGTGGGCAGTTGGAACTCGCCGTCGCCGATGCCGGGCTTGCCGAAGGAAGTCAGCAGGTTCCCGTCACGGTCGTATACCATTACGCGGGAGTAATGAGTATCCGCGATGAAGATGCGCCCGTCGGGGTGAACGGTAAGGCCGATCGGCTTGCCGCTCTCAATCAGGGGCATCCGCCAGCCGGTCTCATACTGACCTTCCGGGTTGAAGCGTTGCACGCGCCCGGCCTTGTCCACGACGAAGACGCACCCACCCGGCTCGGCCGCGATTGCCCGGGGGTAGGAGAAGTCGCCGGGGCCCAGTCCCACGCCGCCGAAGACGCCCACGACGCCCGCCGGGGACGTGGACTCCGATTCACAGCCCGCGCAGAGACCGATGATCGCCACCCAGGCGGCAAGCGCTGTACGTACAGTCCAGTGCCTGCGCTGTGCTCTTGCGGGATTGCCAACGACCATCGTCCGCCCTCCGGGCGGTAGCGGAAGCAGGAGGATGCACGTTCGTCCAGGAACTAAAAGTCCCTGGCAACCCCGCGCGCCGTCCCGACGAGAAGCGTCTGAGAAGCCCCTTCGCCCACGAACACGCCCGGGCCGGCAGCGCTGGACCCCTCTCCCCCTGGGAGAGGGGCAGGGGTGAGGGCCGCGGCGGCGAAGGCGGCCTCCTATTCGTGTCTCTTCTCGCCCGGCAGGGCGAACGAGCCCTGCCTCAACCGTACCTGCGGCCGCGGATGAAGTGCAGGACGACCATTCTGCCTCGGGGGAGAAGGACGTTCATAAGCGTCATCGGCCTCCGCCGGACGTGGCGGGCAGAGCCCGCCCTACAGGGGCGGGGGACACTCATGGGGGTTGTCAGTCTCCGCCCGTCTTTGCCTTCTCCGCGGAGTCGCCGGACGACTCCTTGGAACTGCCGCCGGTCGCTTCGCTCTTGTCCTTTCCCTGCGCGTCGGAGTCCGGACGTGCCTCGCCGGCGTCTCTGTCCTTTTGTTTCTTGCCCGCGGAGCCGCCCTGAATGGCCCGCCCCACGTGACGGAAGTACTCCTTGACGGCCTTCTGATACTGTCGCGGTACGCGGTCGCGGTTGACCGCGTCGCTGGCTTCATGCTCGGCGGCCGTGATCACCTCCACGAAGGTGCGGTCCACCTCGCCCCTCACCTGCTCGCCCTCGACGAGGAACTGCCCGATGATGGCGCCCTGGCCGGTGTGCACCTGCTGCTTCTCGACCTTGAACGCCACGTCCGTCCGCTCTTCCGGGGCCAACCCGCCCTGCCCGCGCCCGAGCTTGCCCATGCCGCCGTGGGGCTGCCCGTCCTTGCCTTGACATTGCCCCTGCCCCTGACAACCGTCTTTCGCGTTTTGCAGGCTGCTCAAGGCCGCGTTGAGCTGGTTCATCTCCTGCTCAAGCTGCTCGGCGTCACTGAGCTGCTGCTCGGCCTCGCTGAGCCCGGCCATGGCTTCGCCCATCTGCCCGGCCGCGCCGCACTGACCCCCCTTGGCCAAGCATTGGGACAGGTTGCGACACTGGCTGCCCTGGGTCTGCTGTTCACGCAATTGTTGCATGAGCTGCTGGATCTGCTGCTGGCTCATGCCCTGCTGGGCAAGTTGCTCCTGCAACTGGTCAAGGTCCTGCTTCTTCAGGCTCGACATGAGGCGTTCCATCTGCTCCGGTGTGACGCCTGCCTGGGCGAGCTTCTGCTGCAACTGCTTGTTCTCGGCGAGGTCGTCGAGTTGCCGGGCCAGGTCATTAAGCTGGTCACCGATCTTCTTGACCATTTCCTGGTCTTCGTCCTGCTTCAGGGTGGCCAGCTTCTCCTGCAGAGCCTTCAATTCCTCGCGGGCGCTCTGGAAGTCGCCGCGGGCCAAAGCCTGCGCGAGCTTCTGGGTGGCGGCATCGGACTCCTGCGGCATCTTCAGGCCGCGCAGGGCCTTGCGCAGGGCCTGGGCGGCGTCGTACTTCTCGTCCTCGCGTTTCTTCTTGACCGCGTCGGCGAGCTTGTCGAGCTTCTTGAGGGCCTCGCGCTGCACGTCGATGGGTCGCCGCAAGGCCGACTCCGCGTCCGGCTTCAGCGCGTTCACCTCGTCCTTGAGGTCCTGCAGCGCCGGGTTGTCCTGCATCACCTGCACGACGGCTTCCAGTTGCTGCTTGACCACCATCCGGCTCTGCTCGGCTTGGGCCCGCGGCGCCGCCGGTGCGCCCTGGGGACCGCCCGCCATAACCCCCACCGGCACGAGGAACATCAATGCCGCCAACAGCACCAGGGCCCCCGCCCATTGAAAGGCCGGCGGCACGGTAACCCGGAGATGGTCCCGCACGCGCAGCCCCGCGGCCGTGCGTTCCGCGTCGGCCACCACGGCTTGCGCAAACGGGTCGTCCGAGCCGCCGCAATATCGCCCGCTACTGATCCGCTCGCGCAACCCGGCCGCCGCGTCGAGCTCGACGGCTGCCAACGCCGCCCCCTCCCGAGTCCAGGCCAGATAGACGAGCGAGGTCACTCCAGCCGCGGCCGCCAGCCCCAAGCCGATGGTCCACACCGGCCAAGCCAGCCCCCAGGCACGTTGCACGAGGACCACCAGGGCGAAGAGGCCCGCGGCCCCAGTCAGGCTCCAGGCTGCCCCGCGCAGCCAGCGGTTCAGCCATAACCGTCGCTGCGCCCGCCTTGTCTGTTGTTCAATGGCCGACATGGTCCGGCACTCCCCGGAATCGCCGCCTGATACTGGCCGTGCCCACTCCGATTCACCCACCTTGAATCATCGTACCGTTCGTGCCCACCGCTCACAACGCCGGGGGCGGTGGTGCCCCGCGGCACACATGCGGAAGCGCGTTGCCACCCCGCGTTTGTGGTACAATCGGGGCAGCGTTGTGGACGCCACGGCTGCGGTGCGAGGACACGACCTCACGCTGATTTGGACGGTTGGAGCGACGGAATGTTAGCGAGCGGGACCAGCCCAAGCGGTGAAGCGGTGCGTCGGCCACGCGGGGTTATCGCGCTGGGCCCCCTGTGGCTGCTGACCGTGGGATGCCCACTGTTCGCCCAGACGCCGGCTCCCCCGCCGGTGGATGGCCCCCCGTCGCCCGAGGCCCCGCCTGCCGGTGTCGTTATCGTCGAGGGCCAGATCACCACCGCCATCGGCGCCGGCCATGCCGACGTCACGGTGACCGTCCACCGCAAGCTCCCCGACGGCAGTCAGGGGGAACTGCTGGGCACCGCCACTACCGACAAGATGGGCGACTTCGCCGTCCGGGCGCCAAGCCGGGTGAGCGGACCGGTCATCGTGACCGTCACCCAGCCGATGTTTGCTCCGCTCGTGCGGGAGTTTGACCTGAATCCCGACGAACCGCCGCCCTTCATCGGCGAGGAGTTGCAGGGCAACGCCACGGTGATCGGACGGGTCATCGACGCACTGACGCGCAAGCCGGTTGCCGGGGCGGCCGTGAAGCTCGAGGCGGCCTATCGCGAGTGGACCGCCACCACGGATGACGGCGGCGAGTTCAGCCTCAGCCACGTGGTACCGGGCAAGGGGCGCTTGATCGTCGAGGCGAGCCGCTACGGCCGGGAAGTGCAACCCGTCGCGGAGCTGGAGAACTTCGGCGAACTGCTGATCGAGGTCAAACCCGAGCGCACGCTGCACTTGACCATCGTCTCGCAGAGCAACCAGCCCATCCCCGGGGTGACCGTCGAGTGTTACGACGAGCCGCGAGACGACTACCGGCTGGCCGTCACCGATGCCGCGGGCTCAGTCAGCATCACCGGGTTGCACTTTGACACGGGCCGCTTGCTCCTGCGTCTCACCCACGAAGACTACGTTTCCTCCGCCGATTTTGACCGTATCCTGGCCCTGCCGCGGGAGAACCTGGAGCACCGCGAGACGCTGGTGATGCCGCGCGCGGGCACACTGACCGGCCGGGTCACCGACAAGCAGACCGGCAAGCCCGTAAACGGCGCCCGTCTCGTCGTGGGGACCGAGCCGACGGAGAAAGGCCCCCGCGCCTGGACCGACGACCGTGGGCAATTCACCCTGCCGGGCGTTCCGGCGGGCCAAGCCGTCGTCACCATCCACGCCGTCGATTATGCCCCGGAGTTGGTGCAGACCGAGGTCACCGCCGGTCAGACCGCCAACGTGGAGATCGGCTTGGGCCCTGCGGCCACCCTGCGCGGCAGTATCCGCGACGAGAACGATAAGCCGGTCCCGCAGGCGCACGTGGTGGCCACGCGCTGGCGCGGACACGCCACGCTCGGCCTGCGTGCCGTCACCGACACGGAGGGGAGCTTCGTCATCGTCAATGCGCCGGCGGACGAGTTCGAGGTGACCGTCTACGCCGCCGGCAATGAATTGGCAAAGCAGACGATCCGGGCGGGTGGGGAACAGCCCGTGGTGATCACGGTCTCGTCCGCTGCGCTGCTGGCCGACCGCGTCTCCACGCTCGCCGTCGGCGGGCAGGCTCCCGAACTGAAGGTGACGACGCTGACGGGCCAAGTGCTCGAGTCCTCCGCCTGGAAGGGCAAAGTGGTGCTCGTGCAGTTCTGGGCGACGTGGTGCGCGCCGTGCGTGGCGGAACTGCCCCACCTGGAGGCGGTTGCCCGGCAGTTCGGGCAGCGCCCCGACTTCGTGATGCTGGGCATCAGCCTCGATCATGACGAGAAGACTCTCCGCGACTTCGTGGCCAAGCGCGGCATCACCTGGCCCCAGGTGTTCGGCGAGACGGGCGGTGCCTACGACGCGGCCACGCGCTTCGACGTTCGCGCCATCCCGGCCATCTTCCTGCTCGATGCGCAGAGCAAGATCATCGAGTCGGACCTGCGCGGCGCCCGCATCGAGGCCGCCGTGCGCAAGGCGCTCGGCGTGGAGAAGCAACCCCAGTGAGCGTGCCGACCACCAACCCGCGATCCGCCCGCTCGCGCCCGGTGGGGCACGTGGAACCCCGCGATGACAGCGCCCGGCAGGCCTGGCGGGCCTGGCACGCCGGGCACGCGCGTGAGGCCGATCGGTTGATCGCCGCGCTGCCGGACGATGATCCGCTGCAGCGGGCGTGGCGTGCGCTGTTGCTGGGCCATCGGGCGACGGCGCGTGGGCATCTGGGGACGGCGGCAGAAGCGTATCAGGCCGCGGCCGGCTGGGCCCTGGAAGACGCGCTGGGTAACGGGGTGTCCCCGGGCGTCACAGCCACCGCGGTACCCGCGGCCTCCGTGCAGCCCTCGACGTCCTCGGCGCCGGCGATTCCCGGGCCAATCCCGACGCCCCCCGACCCTGCCTCCGCCGACACGTCGGAAGGGTCGGAAGCGTGGCGACTGGCGGCCTGCGCCCTGCACGAGCTCGGCGTGGTCCAGCGTCGGGAGGACCTTCCCGAGCCGGCCTACCGTGTGCAACACGTCGCCTATGTCCTTCGAGTCGAGCACGGCTCGCCGGAGGAACTCTGCGAGTCGGCGACCGATCTGGGTCTGGACGCGGCCTTGGCGGGTCGGCACGAGCGTGCGGTCGCGTGGCTGCATCTGGCGACGGCGCATGGCCGGAGCGCGACCGAGGATCCCCATCGTTTGCAGGCCGTCGCCTGTACGCACCTTGCCAGCCTGTGCACCGACCAGTCCCGCCACGTCGAGGCCGTGAATGCCGCGCGCCAGGCCCGTCTGCACTGGGCGGAGCAGGATCCGACGGCCGTCGAGGTCGCCCTTGCTGATCTTCGCCTCGGCCACGCCCTGTTGCGCCAGGCGGAGGCGCTCAGCGACGCGGAGCCGGAGACCGCCCGCCTGACTCTTCAGGACGCCTGCGAACTGCTGACCGACGCACGCGAAGGCCTGTTGGGGTTCGGCAACGCCCACGCCGCCGACGTCCGCTGGTGCCGCGAACAGCAGGACTTCGCGGAGCGCCTCCGGGCCACCCTGGCGGCCCATTGAAGAACCAGCGTCGGCCGCCCTGGCCGTAGGTGTTTGGCGTCTTTGGCGTTGTCGGTGCCATTCTTCCCCGCGACCGCGGTCGCGGGTAAGCATGCCTCTACATGCCGCAGCACATGCCCACCCCCGCCTGCGGCGGGTGAGGGCGTGGCACCCACGCTAAACACGCACCCTTGGCCGACGGGGAAGCCCCCCAGCCCACTGGTCTTTAAGGCTCTCGGGCTGCCGCCGGCGTTCTTCAACACGCAGGGAAGGGGGCCGACGATGGCAAATTCCCCGCGGGCACACCGGCCAGCCCGGAACCGCTGCCGGTGCTTGCCCGCCGCCGCCGGCTCTTGATGATCACGCGCCCTGGTGTGTGGCGCCGCGTGCCCCTCACCTCTGGCCGACGTCAACGCCCACCTCACGCGGAGCAAGGGATGTAGAGTGCTTGCCGGCGCAGTGACCAATCGCTAGACTCGCCACCGCTCGGTCGGCCGGGCTGGAGCCGGTTCGATCGGCGGCAATCTCCACCGCTGTGTGTCCGTGTCACGGGCTCCGTCGGGCCGGCGCAGACGGGGCAAGGCTGTTATGCCAGAGCTACCGATCCACGCACAGCCCCTCCCTTCGCACGGGCGGACGCGGGCGTTCGCGGTGCCGCTGGTGTTGTTCGTCCTCGCGCTCGCGCTGTGGCAGGGGCCGTGGCAGTTCCACAGCCCGGTCCCGGAGGCCACGGTCGTCCCCGCTTGGGCGATCGATCCGACACCGGTGCGGCGACCGAAGTTGCGGCCGCAGATCCAGTTGGCCGGCTTCTCCTACACGTGCAGCGACTGCCACCGCTTCTTCTCGTCACCGCCGGAGACCATCCGGTCCCTCACGCAGCACCGCAACGTCGAGCTCAAGCACGGCATCAACACGCGTTGCTTCAACTGCCATCACCTGACGAACCGGGACGCGCTCGTCGACGACTGGGGCCGGGAGATTCCCTACGATCAGCCGCAGCTTGTCTGTGCGAAGTGCCACGGTCCGGTCTATCGTGACTGGCTGCACGGGTCGCACGGGCGGACCAACGGCTACTGGGACCTGACCCGCGGACCCCAGGAGAGGCGGAAGTGCATCGAGTGCCACGATCCTCACGTCCCGCCGTTTCCCCCCATGCCGCCGGCCCCGCCGCCCAGCACTCTGCGCATGGGAGAGCAGGGCGACGGACACCATGACGACGCCGTGAATCCGTTGCGTTTGCGTCCCTCTGTGACGCACGAGCCGGCAGAAAACCCAACCGTTCCGGACGGCGGGACCGAGGCGGAGGAGTACGTTCCATGAACGCAGGCGAACGGTCAGACGCCGGGTCATCGCCGACGGGCGCGAACACCTCGGGGCCTCGTCTAACGCGCCGGGGGTTTCTGCGCAAGGGGGCGGCCGTCGCGGCCGGGGCGTCAGCGGCCGCCGCGGCCCTGTCGCCATTGAAGGACCTGGCCCCGGAGGACGTGCCCAGCCTCGCGCAGTTTCTCCAGAAACACTACAAGGAGATGACCCCGCCCGAGAAGGAGGCGGTACTCAACCGCATCACCCGCGAAGTCAAGGACCGCTACGGCGTGGCGGCCACCGTCACCGACCCGCTGCCTTTGACCGGCGTCGAGTTTGTGTATGCGCTGAACATCAGCCGCTGCATCGGCTGCCGCAAGTGCGTGCATGCCTGCGTGGCCGAGAACAACCAGTCCCGCGCCCCGGAGATGCAGTACATTCGCGTGCTCCAGATGGAGAAGGGGTCGATCGACCTGGAACGCTCCGCACATCATTATGACCCGCCGCTGGTGCCCGACGAAGCCAGTTACTACCTGCCCGTGCAGTGTCACCAGTGTGCCAAGCCGCCCTGTGTGAAGGTCTGCCCGGTCGAGGCAACCTGGCAGGAGCCGGACGGCATCACCGTGATCGACTACGACTGGTGCATCGGCTGCCGTTACTGCGAGGCCGCCTGTCCCTACTGGGCCCGGCGGTTCAATTTCACCGCCCCACAGGTGCCCGCGGACAAGCTGAATCCCGATTTGGGCTACCTCTCGAACCGCCCGCGCCCCAAGGGCGTCATGGAGAAGTGCACGTACTGTCTGCATCGGACGCGCCGCGGCCGGATGCCCGCGTGCGTCGAGGTCTGCCCCACCGGCTCGCGCAAGTTCGGCAACGTGCTCGACCCGGACAGCGAGGTCGCGTACATCCTCCGTCACAAGCGCGTATTTATACTGAAGCAGGACGTGGGCACGCTGCCGCGGTTCTTCTATTACTTCGACGAGCGCGGCAGCCGCTACCATGAACCGATCGCCCCCGTGCTGCCGGAGGAAGGCGCGTGAGACGCTACTTCGCCTTTCTGTGGGACTGCGCCCGCCTCAGCTTCGTGGGGGACTGGCGCTACCACGCGTGGATGACGGTGCTGACCGCCCTGGCGCTGACGGGACTGTATGCCTGGTGCCAGCAACTCGTGCACGGCCTGGTCACGACGGGCATGACCGACCAGGTGTCCTGGGGGCTGTATATTGCGAACTTCACGTATCTGGTGGGTCTGGCGGCCGCCGCGGCCATGCTGGTGATTCCCGTCTACATCTACCGCAATCTGCACCTGCACGACGTGGTGATCTTCGGTGAGCTGCTGGCGGTGGCCGTCATTATCATGTGCCTGCTGTTTGTGACGGTGGACCTGGGCCGACCCGATCGCGCCCTGCACCTCTTCCGGCGCTTCAACTTCCCGATTTCCATGCTGACCTGGGACGTGATCGCGCTCAACGGTTACCTGCTGCTCAACCTGCACATCTGCGGCTACCTGCTCTATTGCGCCTATCGCGGCCGAACGCCAACGAAGGTCTTCTACGTTCCCTTCGTGTTCGTGGCGATTGTGTGGGCGGTGAGCATTCATACGGTGACCGCGTTTCTGTACGTCGGGCTGGGCGGCCGGCCGTTCTGGAACTCGGCCATCATCGCGCCGCGGTTCCTGGCGAGCGCCTTCGCCGCGGGGCCGGCGTTCATCATCCTGACGCTGCAAGTCGTGCGGCACTACACCAGCCACCGGGTCAGCGACGATGCCCTGCTCACGCTGCGCCGGATCGTGCAGGTGGCGATGCTCATCAACATGTTTTTGCTGGGCTGCGAGGTGTTTACGGAGTTCTACACGGACTCCGCCCACGTGGCGTCGGCGCGGTATCTGTATTTCGGGCTGGCGGGGCGGACGGCCCTGGTGCCGTGGATCTGGACGGCGGTCGCGTTCAACCTGCTGGCGACCCTACTGCTGGTGGTGCCGAGTTCGCGCGGGTTGCGCGTGCTCAACAGCGCCTGCGTGCTGGCCATCGTCGGCATCTGGATTGAGAAAGGCATGGGGCTGATCGTGCCGGCCTTCGTGCCAACGCCGCTGGGCGAAATCGTCGAGTATTACCCGACCGGACGCGAGGTGCTCGTGTGCCTCGGCATCTGGGCGTTCGGGCTGCTGCTGTATACGATCTTCGTGCGGATATCGGTACCCGTGCTGGCCGGGGAACTTACTTACCAGAGAAGCTGCGGGGGGCTGCCCGTACCGTCGGAGCGGGAAACGCGGCCGCAACCCACCGGAGGTGACGTATCATGAGACGCCTTCCCGAACTGAATCACCGTGTGCGACTCGCCGCCGCCGGGAGCCGCGACCGTCAGGGAGCGGACAAGCAGCGAGGCAAAGGTCACGCGTTCGCGGGCGGCTGTCCACAGCGGACCACGCCGAGGACAGACCAGGGTGGCATGCCCAAGCTCGCCGCAGGCGGGCGCCGGCATGCGGCTGCGACTGTCGCACATGCCACCTCGAGAGCATGGCGGCGCTACGCTTGGCCAGGCCACCCTCTTCGGAGTGCCCGCTCCCTGCCTAGCTGGCGCTACTTGGCGGTGATGACCGCAGTGGCGGGGTGGGGATTGATCGACCCGGTCCACGCCCAGACCTGGGGCCTGGCGGAAATGTCGGCCGAAACCAGGGCCTGCGCCGACTGTCACCGCAAGGAGAACCTGGCCATCTACCAGCAATGGGGCACCAGCAAGCACTACCGCGCCAACGTTGGCTGCTTCGAGTGCCACGGGGCCAAGGACGGCGAACCCGACGCTTTCATGCACGAGGGCCAGTGGATCGCCACCATCGTCTCCCCGCGGGACTGCGCCCGCTGTCACGCCCGGGAGGCGGCCGAGTTCAGCGCGTCACATCACTCCAAGGGCGCCCGCATCCTCGGCTCGCTCGATAACGTCCTCGCCGAGGTCGTCGAGGGCAACCGCGGCCTGGTGACCCCCGCGTTTCAGCACGGCGTCGCCGCCTCGGCCGTCATGGGCTGCTGGCAGTGCCACGGCTCCGAGATCAAGGTGCTCTCCGGCGGCAAGCTGGACCCGGCCACCTGGCCCAACACCGGCATCGGACGCATCAACCCCGACGGGTCCGAAGGCTCCTGCTCCGCCTGTCACAGCCGCCACGCCTTCTCCGCCGAGCAGGCCCGCCACCCCGACAACTGCGGTAAATGCCACATGGGACCGGACCACCCCCAGCGCGAAATCTACGAGGAATCCAAGCACGGCATCGCGTTCCGTGCCAACATCGACCGCATGAATCTGGGTTCCGCCAAATGGATCGTGGGCGAGGACTACTGGGCGGCCCCGACCTGCGCCACCTGCCACATGAGCGCCACGCGCAACCAGCCGGTCTCGCACGATGTCGGTCTGCGCATCAGTTGGAACAATCGACCGGCCGTTTCCATTCGCCCCGAAGAAAGTGACCGCAAAATGGGGCTACCCGGCGCCGACGTCAACTGGGAAACCCGCCGCGCCAAGATGCAGGACGTCTGCCGCAACTGTCACGAGAAGCAATGGATCGACAACTTCTACGTCCAGTACGACAGCCTCATCGAACTGTATCATGACAAGTTCGCCCGCCCCGGGCTTGAGCTGTATAAGCTCGCCCAACCGTTGCTGAAGCCGGCGGAGTTCGCCAATCCCGTCGCCTTCACCTGGTATGAGATCTGGCACCACGAAGGCCGCCGGGCGCGACACGGCGCGTCCATGATGGGCCCCGACTACACCCACTGGCACGGCACCTACGAAGTGGCGAAGCACTTCTACGCCAAATTCGTGCCGGAACTGGAGGAGTTGGTCCGTCACGGGCAGCAGGCCGGTGAGCCCGCCCAAGTCGCCGCGGCCGAGGCCCTCGCCGCGAAGCTCGACGAAGTGCTGAACTCCGCCAACCACCAGTGGTACCTCAACAAGGTGGACCCGGCCGAACAGGAGCGCCGGCGCCAGCAGACGGAGGAGTTCCAGAAGCGTTACTCGAAGTGATGAGAGCGCCTGGTGCAGGAGCCTCTTGGCGTCGGTCCCGCGCGGTCGTACATGTTTGCCGCGGGTACGATGCCCTCACCCGCCGAAGGCGGAGGTGGGCGTGCCGGCGGCGGCCGCAGGCTCGGGTATGGGTACCCGTGGCGGGTTTGCGGCGTCGCGGGGCACCGCGAGCCCGGCAGGCATTTCCACGCGTCTCAGCACGGCCATGAGCGAGACGCCGAGGGGAGGCTTGCACCAGCGCCGGATGGCCGGTTGCACCAGGGCGTGGAACAGAAGCGTGTTCAGGGCGGGTCGTGGAATCTTGTCTTCGGCGCGCGGCGCACCGGGTGGCAGAGGTCGAAGCCTGCGCCACGTCCGCACGGCATAGACGACGGGTAGCACGAGCGAGTTGATGTAGACGCAGCGGAGCACCTCCACCTCCGCCCTGCGGATGAGCCGCAGTAGCTGTGGTTTCGAGTAGCGCCGCCGATGGTGCAGGGCTACGTCCCAATCACTCCACAGCATCATCAGGGCGGGAACCGTAATGATGATCAGTCCGCCGGGACGAACGAGGCGGATCATTTCCGTCAGCGCCCCCGCGTCGTCGTCGATGTGCTCCAGGACATCCAGGAGTGTCACGACCGTTGCACAACCATCCTCCAGCTCGACGTGATGCAGGGGGGTCTTGATGACGTTGCCGCCGAAGCGTTCGATTTTGGGACGGGTCAGGGCGATGCTCTCGTCGTGGTCGTCCAGTCCCAGGATGCGGCACATACCGCCCATTTCGGCAAGCAGCGCACCCGTGCCGCAGCCGGCGTCGATGAGCAGGTCGTCTTGGCTGAGGGGATGGAAGATCTCGATCCAGTGTCTCACGATGCCCCGCTTGCCACGGTAGAACCAGTGCCGCCGGTCGACCTCCTCCAGCTTGGCGTATTCAGCAGGGTTCATGGGGGTGTGCTTCCTTGCGGTAGAATGCGGTCAGCCGGGGGTCGGGCTCGCGTCCGCTCGGGGTGCTGCCCTGCGAGGGGGGGCGAGGCCATCGGCGTGAGGTCCGCGGTCTGGCGGTGAGTCGCTGATTGCGGCCGGCTCGACCGTCCGCCCTTCCCGGGCGTACGTGAAGGCGCCGGGCACGGGCCGCTACCGCTGTGACGCGGTTAAGACGCAACGCCGTGGCGTCACAGGTTGATACGGTGTGCCCTCGGCGCGGGGCGTCGTCGGTTCCGGGGAGGGGTGCATCTTGTGGCCCGCGGTCTTGACTGCGCGGTGCCTTCCGTGGACGCCCTGTACCAGGAACAGGGGACGCCGCTTCACCTCGTCGTAGATGCGACCGATGTACTCTCCCAGAATCCCCACACTCATCAGTTGCACACCCCCCAGGAACAGGATCGAGACGATCGTGCTCGTGTAGCCGTCGACAACCGGTATGCCGAACATGCCGACGCCCATGGTCCGGGAGATGATCAGAGCCGCGCCGTAGACGAGTGCGGCCGCCGACACCGTTACGCCGACCCCAAGGCTCAGACGCAACGGCTTGTAACTGAAGCTGAAGATGGCGTCGAGGGCATACCGCAGCAGCCGCCCGAAGCCCTGCTTGGACTTGCCCGAGACCCGATCGGCTCGATCGTAAAGCACTACCTCCGTCCTGTACCCCACCCAGGCCCGCAGGCCCGGTAGATACCGGTTCGTTTCCCCCAGCCGGCGTATCGCGTCGGCGGGCTGGCGGTCCAGCAGTCCGAAGATCCCGGCGTTGAGTGGAATGGGGAAGTCCGACAGAAAGCCCAGCAGCCGATAGAAGAGCGTGAACATCCACTTGCGAATTCTCCGCTCGCCCCGGGTGCGTCGGCGGGCAACGACGACCTGCGCCCCCTTCTGCCAAGTGGCGATCAGGTCGGGAATGACACCGGGAGGGTCTTGCAGGTCGCCATCCATCAGGATGACCGCATCACCTTTCGCCAGCGACAGACCGGCCGACAACGCCGATTGGTGTCCCCAGTTGCGCGTGAGATCCACGACGACCACCCGCTCATCTCTCTCGTGCAGCCCAAGCAGCAGCGCACGCGTGTTGTCGGTGCTTCCGTCGTTGACGTAGATCAGCTCCCAGGGCAGATCTACGCGCTGCATCGCCGCCAGAATCTCACCGTGCAGTCGCTCGACGAGATGCTCCTCGTTGTACAGCGGAACGACGAGCGAGACGGTGGCTTGGGGCTCGTGGTGCATGGCAAACCTCGACGTCGGCCGGCCCTGGCGAGCGCCCGGATCGAGCTGGTCGACCCCCTGCGGGCGCAGCGAATATCGCCGGTACTATCGGAACATCGCGGTGCTCCCTGAAGCCCCGAAGCGTCACCGCCGGGGTCGGCCGGACGGCCCGGGTGTTGCCCGCTTCGCGGTGACCGCGATTCTCCTGGAGGCCCCGCCGCGCTGATCCGATAACATCGACATGGGACACTCCAGCATAGACGTTGAGGCCGGTTTTTGCGCGGCTGCCGACCTGCGTTGCGTTGGCCGAGACCGCCTGCGGACCGGCACCGTTCGACGGCTCGCCGCCCGTCCTGAGTGGGCCTGGGGGCTCGTGGTCGTCGCGCTGGTGGTCACCATTGTCTTAGTCCACCGCCTCAACCCGCGCTCGCTGATCGGGTTCCACGGGATGCCCCACGCGGGCATCGTGTTCTCCGCCCTCGAAGGGGACCTCCCCCCGGCAAACCCGTTGGCCTACGGTCTGCCGACGCCGTATTACTGGGGCTATCACGTTCTGCTGGCGGGCATCGTGCGGCTCAGCGGCGGCACTCCCATCGGAACTATGGAAGTCGTCCAGCTCGCGGCACTCGCCCTGCTGGTCGGCCTCGTGGCTTCACTGGGGCGCCGGCTTCTGGGAGGCGGGCGCGCGGGGATTCTCGCTTGCGCCATCGCGCTGGTCGGCGTCAACCCGCTGGGCCCGTTCCTCCTCGCCGGCCGCGTGCTCGACGGTTCGGTCAGTCTGGGGATCGGTGACTTTGCCCGCAGTCCGTGCCACCCGATGCTGCGGGCGATGGACCCGTTCTTCGACATACGCTGGGGCGGCAACCTGTTCTTCTTCTTCAATTGCGGGTCGCGCGGGATAGCGCTGGCCCTGGCGGTTGTCGCTGCTTACATTGTGTGCCACTCTCTGGCACCGGTGTCGCGGCTACGCTGTGCGGCGGCGGCGGCGGCGGTCGCCGGCGCGTGTGCCCTCCAGCCGATCGTCGGGGTCGCGGCGGGAGCGGGTCTCGGTGCCGGGTTGCTGGCCGTGGCCGGCCCCTGGAGGAGACGCGACCTGCCCGCGCTGCCTGCCGCGGCGTATCTTCTCGTCAGCCTGTTGGCCGGGGCGCTGCTGGCCTTGCCGACCTACGCGCATCTGCTCGACGGCCACTCCGTTGGTTTGCCGCTGGAAACTCACCCCTATGGCCTGCTGACCAAGAGCCTTCGTATTGCGGTGATCGCGGTGATCCCGGTCACGCTGACCCTGCTCGCCCACCGGCGCGGGCGGCTGGAGCACCCCCACCTGCGCGTGCTGGCTTTTGGCGGTCTCCTGCTGCTGGCGGGCAGTTGCCTCGCTCACCTCCCGGGGGGACGGGAGCACAGTGTCTTCAACACGGCCATATGTTTCCTGGCGTTGCCTTCGGCCGCCGCCTTGACGCCGCCCCTCCCCGGCAGCGGCGCACCGAGCGTTTGCCCGTCGCGGCGCTGGCAGAGGTTTGGGCGCGGCTTGGTTCTCGCGCCCATGGCGGCCGTGACCGCCGTGACCGTCGGCGCGTTTATCTACCGCCAGCCCGTTCGCCTTGCCTGGGATGGTCTGCTCGTGCGGGACACCCGAGACGTCGACAAGCTGGAAACGTATCGGTGGCTGTCCACGCAAACACCGTCGAATGCCCTGGTTCTGTTCGACGTGCGCGACGGAGAGCAAACCGCGTTCTACGGCGGGGAGAGCGAGATCCCGGCCATGACCCGCCGGTATCTCTACGTGGATGTGCCCGGGATCATGATGATGCCGGACGACCAACGGGTCGAGCAGCGGTACGCGACCACGGCCGCGATCTTCGACGGCAAACCCCTCAGCGAGCAGCAACTGCGCGACGTTCGGGCGCTCGGCCGACCGATGTTCGCACTGTGCCGCACGCCGGACGACGACGCGGCCCTGGAATCCACATCCTCGCCCAGGCTCTTCCGCGCGGGCAGGTACACGGTCTATCGCGTTGCCTTCCCCGCATCGTAAGTCGGGGCTGACTTCACGCCGCCCGCAAACCGAAGCGGCGGCCGCGGCGCGGAGGGTTCCCTGCCGTCCGACCACAAGTGCCGTCCAGGATGGGGCCCGACTACACCCACTGGCACGGCACCTACGAAGTGGCGAAGCACTTCTACGCCAAGTTCGTGCCGGAACTGGAGGAGTTGGTCCGTCACGGGCGCCAGTCCGGCGACCCCGCCCCGGCTACCGCGGCCGAGGCCCTTGCCGCGAAGCTCGACGAAGTGCTGAACTCCGCCAACCACCGGTGGTACCTCAACAAGGTAGACCCGGCTGAACAGGAGCGCCGGCAGCAGCAGATGGAGGAGTTCCAGAAGCGTTACTCGAAGTAACGCCCGCCCGACGGCGTCGGTCGAGGCAGGCCGCCCCCGGTCCCAGGCAACCGCGACAGGCCCGCCGGGCAGTCGCGGCGCCGCGCTGTCCGCCGGACTTCCGGACCGGGGTTCTCGACGCAGGCCATGTTGTCCTGCCCCTTCACACCGGCGGCCGAGACGATGTCGGCGGCGCCTTCACCGCCGCGGTTGACGAGGTGCACCCGATTTGCGGTTGCGTCATTCACGCGGTGGCAAACGCGGTGTGGACGTGCTTGTGAATCATGTCGATGAGCTTCTTGCGGTCGATGGGTTTGGTGGCGTAGGCGTCGCAGCCGGCCGCGAGGCACTTGCGCTGGTCGCCCTGCATGGCGTGGGCGGTGAGGGCGATGATCGGCCCGGCATACCCGCTCCGCCGCAGCGTGCCGGCCGCCTGGTAGCCGTCCATGACGGGCATCTGCATGTCCATGAGGATGACGTCGAAGGGACTGCCGGCCTCGCGGGCGGCCAGGGCCGCCTCCACCGCGAGCTTCCCCGTCTCGGCGACGGTGACTTCCGCCCCCGCCTTCGTGAGTACCAGCGAAATCAGTCGTTGGTTGTCGGGCCCGTCCTCGGCCAGGAGAATCCGGCAACCCTCCAGAGCAGAGGAAAGAGGGGCACCCGTGGTAGGGGGCGGGGCGGAGCCGGCGGCCACCGCTGCTGAGTGGGGGTCCTCGATGAGCGGCACCCCGTCCAACGGACCCGTGCTGACGGCGATGCGGAAGCGGGTTCCAACCCCCGCGGCCGTCTCAACGAGGGTGATGCCGCCGCCGAGCAACTCCGCGAACCGCCTGCTGATAGCCAACCCCAGGCCGGTGCCGCCGAACTTGCGCGTGGTTGAGCTGTCGGCCTGCGTGAACGGCTGGAACAGCTTGGCGACTTGCTCCGGCGTCATGCCGAGGCCGGTGTCCACCACGTCGAGTTGCAGACAGGGCTCGTCGCCGTCGTCGACGAGCCGAGTAATCAGCCGCACGCCGCCGCTGTCGGTGAACTTGATGGCGTTGCCGATCAGGTTGATGAGTATCTGCCGCAAGCGGGTGGGGTCGGTGTGGATGGTTTGCGGGAGGGCTCCGACATACTCGGTGGCGAAGGACAACCCGGCACGGCCAGCCTTGACCCTCATCAGCGACGCCACCTCGGCGATCAGTCGGCACGGTTCGCAGGCGACCCGCTCGACGGTCATCTTGCCGGCCTCCACCTTGGACAGGTCGAGGATGTCGTTGATGATGTCGAGTAGGTACTCGCCGTTTCTTTGGATCGTCTGGGCCGCCTCCAGCCTCTCGGGGGTGGCGCCCGCAAGGTTGTCCTCTTCGAGCAGGACGCCGGCATAGCCGAGAATCGCGGTCATGGGGGTGCGAATCTCGTGGCTCATGTTGGCCAGGAAGTCGCTCTTGGCCCGGGTGGCCGCCTCGGCGGCTTCCTTGGCAGCCTGTAAGGCCTCCTGGGACCGCTTGCGCCGGATGAGATCCCACATGCCGCTCATCAGCAGGGTCAGTTGCCGCGCGTCGGTTTCGTCATAGTCGGTGGCCTTGTTGCCGACACCCGCCACCAGGACGATCTTGTCGCCGTCGAACACGGGGACGTTCATGTGGCGGAGGACGGTCACGTGGCCGGGCGGAATGCCCTTCTTGTAAGGGTTCGGCGCGGCGTAGTCGTTCGTGATGATGGGCCGGCGCTGGCGGACCGCCTCGCCCCACAGGCCGGTCGTGGGCACGGGGTATTCGACCGGCTTGTCGGCGACGGCACACTCGGCCATGGCACCCTGGGACCAGGAGTACATCGTCAGGACGCTCTCGTCCTCGTTGAGAAGCGCGAGATAGCCGATGCGGCTTTCCGTAATCGCCACGGCGTGTTCGAGGGCGAAGTCGCCGATCTCCTTAATGCTCCGTCCCTTCATCGAATACAGTTGGAGCATCGCCTCGAGGCGGATCTCGTTCAGGTGGCGCGTTGCCTCTGCCCGCTTGCGCTCGGCGATCTCGACCTGCAGGTCATCGTTCATGCGGGCCAGCTCGGCGGTACGCTCCTGAACGCGCAGCTCCAGACCGTCATGGGCCGCCCGCAGCTCAATCTCGGCCTGCTTCCGCGCCGTGATGTCCGTGACCATGGCAAAGGAACCGATGGGGCGGTTGTTGCCGTCCCGGATGGGCGAGGCGCTGAGGATGCAGTCCACCGCCTTGCCGTCGGCGCGGATCAGGCGGACCTCATACACGCTCGAGTTCCCGGCCCTGCGGAGCTCAAGCTGACGGTCGAACTCCATCTTGCCGGCGTCGTCCGTCAGGTCGCGCAAACTCGTGCCGACGATCCGCTCCGGGCCCATGCCCAGCATGCGGCAGAAGGCCGGGTTGACCTCCGTGATCACGAACTCGTTGTCAACGGCAACAAAACCCTCGATGCACGTGGTGAGGATGTTCCGAAAGCGCTTCTCGCGCTCGAGCAGTTCCCGATGGCTGATCGCCCGCTCCTTCGCCAGGTAGAAATGACAGTTCTCCGGCTTGTTCTTGCCGTTGTAGATGGCGGTCGCCATGCCCTCACAGGAGAGATACCCACAGGACGTGCAGTTGTACAGGTCGGCCTCCGAGTACTTGTGCATCTGGCTCAGGATGACCCACCGGCTTCTCTCGTCGGGAATACGTACCTTGTTCCGACCCTCGAACGTGGTGTACTGCCGCGCGTAGAGGTCGCTGCGCCGGTAGTTGGCCAGCAGGGCCGTGATGTCATGCCCGCCGTCGCCGTCCCCCGGGTCACCTGGCGACGCGTAGTGAGCCTGCGCGGCCTGGCAGCGTTTCTCAACCCAGTACTCGATCTCATCCGGGGACTTGGCGCGCGTCAGGGCGGCCGGACCGGCGTTGCAGCCCAGTTCGCAACTCAGGCAGTCGACGAGCAGGGGGGCGCGACCCTGGGCGAGCACTGCGGGCAGTCTCCGCAGATACTCGTAGACGGCCGGACACCCTTCGATTCTCCGGGCCCGCTCGGCTAATTCCGGCATCCAGCGGCGGGCCGTCCGGAGGAGACCGCCCGGCGTCGAGAACACGACCGCGCGTTCGGCCGACGGATTCGCGAACGCTCCCGCCGGCTCCCGGGACAGGTCCACGCCGTTCTCACGGAAGTACCGGTCCAGAGCCTGAAACGTGACGTTGTAGTCCCCGTACCCGGTTTCGCCGAATTCCCGTTTCTTGGCGGCGCACGGCGAGACGGCCACGACCCGGCAATCGGAGTACTGCGGATAGTGGGCGCGGACCATCTTCATGGTGTGCACCATCGGGGAGTCGATGGGGGCCAGGTACTCCAACAACTCAGGCTGGTATGTTTGAATGAACGTGACGATCGCGGGACAGGGCGACGCGATCACGAGCCTGGGGTTCCGCGCCTGGAGGTAGTCGACCAGGGATTGCGCCGCCAACTCGGCGCCGAAGCTGACGTCGAACACCGCCTGCACGCCCCGCGCCTGGAGCCAGCCGACCAGGTTGAGATAGGTCTCCGGGAAGTTCGCTGCCGCCGACGGGGCGAGGATCCCCACCATCGGCACGCCGTTGCTCAGATCGGTGCTGAACGCCGCGAAGTCGTCCACGTAGTGCCGGGCCTGATGCAGACAGGCCTTCAGGCAGTTGCCGCAGCCGATGCAGGTGTCCGCGTCGACCTTCACGTAGTCGCCGCTGCCGTCATTGCAGAACTTCACCGGACATGCCGAAATGCAGGCATGGCAGTTGACACACTTGTCCTTGTCGACCTCGATAACCTGCGGCTGTGATCCGGCAGGGCCCTTCTCGGAGTCCACAAGTTACTCCTTACTCTGGCAGGAACGGGCCTGCCCCGTAGACTATCGGAGACGGGCGCCAAGCCCTTCAGGACTGAACAACGGTACGCAGCGGACCGCTGCTACGCCGGCCGCTGACGCGCGGCCCCGTCCGCTAACCTGAGTGCACTGGCCCTCCCACCGACCCCTAACGATTACCGGCAGCGTCGCTTGGCCCCGCAACGGGCCTTGCTGCCTGGCAAGGGCGCCTCGCGCTGTGACTGAACGCCGGTCCGGCGCACGTAGGGCCACTTCTACCCGACCGGCGTGTTGACATCGGGTTCAGGTGTTCACGAAGGCCGCGTGGGACGAGTGCGCGTGCCGACAACCGCGACGGCGTTGATGGGCAGGAGGCGGTGCGTCTCATCTTCAACGGGCGATTCGCCCGGCCACCCGACTCGAACTGAATCGCTGTGCCGGGCGCAGTCGGCGGGATCATCTTCTACCTGTGGGGAAGGCTCGCCACGCGCCCGCCTGCTTCCACCGCAAGTGTCGCCCAACACCCGCGGCTGCTCAGCGGACGCCCCGCCTTCCTTGGGCGTCTGATTCCGACCCGCAGGAGGACCGTGCGTTACCGCCCGTGCTCCTGCGGTGGTAGCTGGGCGGCCAGCGGCGCTACGCACTCCGGCCTGTCGGTGGTCGGGCGGTTGACCTGGGCACTCACGGGGTAGGCTTCCAGCGCTTCGCTCGGGCAAGGTCGCAGCAGGGGCAGCACGCGCTGGGCGTCCTGTACCTGCGGATCAAGCCACAGTTCGTACTCCGCCGGCGCCAGGATCACCGGCATGCGGTCATGCAGCGGGCGCACGACGTCGTTGGCCTCGGTGGTGATGATCGTGCACGACTCGATGACCGCGCCGTCCGGACCCTCCCAATGTTCCCACAAGCCCGCGAACGCGAATACCGACGCATCCCGCCTGCGGATGTAGAACGGCTGCTTGCGGCGCTGCAGCTTCTGCCATTCGAAGAACCCATCGGCCGGGATCAGGCAGCGGCGAAACCGCACGGCCGCCCGGAACGCCGGCTTTGACGCGATGCCCTCCGCCCGCGCGTTGATCATCAGAACCCCACCGTCGGGCTCCTTCGCCCAGCGCGGCACTAATCCCCAGCGCAGCAGGTCGAAGCGGCGCCCCTCTTCGCCCGACGGGTGCGCGCCGCTTGCGGCCGCGGGGGTTGGCGTCGCTGTCCCGCCCTGGTGTCGCACCACTCCCACCGGCTGTGTCGGCGCGATGTTGTAGCGCGGCTGCCACTGCGGCTCGTGCAGCAGCCGAAACACGGCCGCCACCACATCCGCCGGCGTGGTCAAAGTGAAGCGCCCACACATGGGAGCGAACCCCTATGACGCTGCTGAGGAAGCAACGTCGGCCCCGCGGCCGACGTGGAGGGCTCCAAAGGCACCGGTTCTCAAAGCACCCGCCGCGGTTCCACCGTTGTTCAGCAGGCGGCAAGAGTGCAGGCTACCGCCGGGCCGGCGGTCGAGGCCGGTCCCCCTGTGGACCGTTGATCTTCGCCCGCGCGGCTTACTTCTTCGGCTGCGTGGGGCGAACCGCCGGTATCCTAAACGGGACGGCGCTCGTGGCAAACCGGGCGGGCATGCCCAAGCCGAAGGCGCCCGCATGCTGGGGCGAGAAGCCAGCCCCTTGCCCAAGTGAGAGCATGGCGGCGCTGCGCTTGGCCATGCCACTCCATTCGGTTCGGTGGCGTTCCGGTGGCGTGGGGTGAAGTGCAACCGCCGCACCCCCCGTCGATTTCGCGTTCGCGCGGACGCCGGGCTACAATCCCAACCATGCCGCACCGCGAGCTCGAATTCGTCGAGTGGCTGCGAGGCCGACAGCCGTCCAACCCGGTCATCAAGCTCGGCATTGGCGACGACATGGCCGTCCTTGCCTCACCCGCGGGCCTGCTGCTCTTTGCCTCCGACATGCTGCTGGACGGCGTCCACTTTGACACGACGACGCAGCCGCTGGAGCTGATCGGACGCAAGGCCGTCGCGTGCAACCTCAGCGACTGCGCTGCCATGGCCGTCCGTCCCCTGGCTGCCACGGTCTCGCTGGCCGTCCCGTCCCAATTCAGCCTGGCTGACGGCCAACGCCTCTGGGCGGGCATGGCCGAGATGGCCGCGGAGTTCGACCTCGCCCTCGTGGGCGGGGACACGACAAGCTGGACGCATCCTCTGGCGATCGACGTGGCCATCACCGCCGTGCCTTTCCCGGGCGTGGCGCCGGTTACTCGCGCGGGCGCCCGGCCGGGTGATCGGTTGTACGTGACCGGACCGCTGGGTGGCAGCCTCGCCGGCAAGCACCTGTCGTTCCGGCCCCGAGTATATGAGGCTGGGTCCCTGGCGAACGCCTTGGGCCCCCGGCTCCGCGCCATGATGGACATCAGCGACGGGCTCGCGCTCGACCTGAGCCGCATGTGCGCCGCCTCGGGGACCGGGGCCACGCTCGACGCGCAGAGCCTGGACCACGCCGTGTCCGAAGCCGCCCGGCGATTGGCGGCGCAAGACGGTCGCACGCCGCTGGATCACCTTCTTCACGACGGTGAGGACTTCGAGTTGCTTCTGGCGGTAGAGGGCGAGGCGATCGTGCCCGACGTCCAGCTTTGGGAGCTGGGCGCGATGACCGAAAGTCAGTTGCTCCTGCGGGAACCCGACGGCAGACTCGCGCCGCTGGAACCGGCCGGGTACCTGCATTGGTGACCCACTCACGGAGCAGGGGGAGCGGGGGAGACATGCCGTTCGCCTCGGCGAAATGGGATACAAACACACCGGACGGCACCCGCACCCTGGGTGCGATCCTGGGAGCTTGCCTGCCCGGCGGCATGGTGGTTGCGCTGGTCGGTGGCCTCGGGTCAGGCAAGACGGTCCTGGTCCAGGGCCTGGCTGCCGGCAACGCCGTCGGCCCGGCGGTGGAAGTCACCAGCCCGACGTTCACCCTGGTCCACGAGTATCCCGGCCGGCTGACTCTGTATCACCTGGATGCCTATCGCCTCAAGGACGCGGCGGACTTCGCACGTCTGGGATTCGACGAACTCCTCCGTGAGGACTCCGCCGCGGTGGTCGAGTGGGCTGACCGCGTGCGCCCCGCGCTCCCCGAGGACGCTCTGTGGATCACCCTGGAGGTCCTGGGCCCCACGGCCCGCCGGCTGACGCTGCGCGCTGCCGGCCCGCGCAGCGAGCAATGTTTGAAGGCCCTCCAGGAGGCCACCGGTTCCTGAGACGCTCCGCCTCCCCGCGCAGGCGGGCCCGCGGCATCTCGCCCGCCTCGACTGCCGGGCGAAGTAACAGGCCACAAGGCGCGTACCGTGAATGCAGCATTTGAAGCACAGATGCCTTGTTGGTGGTTCTCGTAGGCGCTATGCCTCTGGTTCGCGGCCATCGTCCCGTCCCAACGCGCACTCACGACGCTCCGTACCAACCCTAACATTTTCTGAACATTACCCTTGTCTCGCCGTGTTGGTTCCGGTAGAGTTTCGCAGCGCGGGCTCCGGAGGACGGGCATCCGGACTGCCCGGACGCGGGCACCCGGCGCGCGGGGCTGCTTGGCGCGGAGCGGGATTGCGGAGTTTGGGTTGATGGCGCTGTTGATCACCGGCAGCATCGGGATCGACACGGTGACCACGCCGCACGGGCGGGCGACGGACGTGCTGGGCGGGTGTGCTTCGTACTCGGCGTACGCGGCCGCGTGGTTCACCCCGGTGCGGCTGGTGGGCGTGGTGGGTGAGGACTTCCCGGCCGAGTTCCGGGCGATCCTGGACGAGCGCGAGATTGACCTGCGCGGCGTCGAGGTGCGCCGCGGCAGCCACACCTTCCGCTGGGTGGCACGCTTCGAGGGCGACATGAACGTCGCCGAGACCCTTCCCGAAACGAAGCTCAACGTGCTGGCTGAGGAGGCTCCGCGGGTGCCCGCGACCTTCGCCGACAGCCGCACGGTCTTCCTGGCCAACACGCACCCGACGCTGCAACGGGAGCTTCTCTCCCAGTTGCGCGGGCCGCAACTCGTCGTCTGCGACACGATGAACCTCTGGATTGAGACGCAGCGGGAATCCCTGCTGGAGACGTTGCGGCTCACCACAGGCGCCATCATCAATGACGGTGAGGCCCGGCAGCTTACCGGCAAGGTGAACCTGATCGAGGCGGGCGAAGCGGTGCTGACGCTGGGCCCCCGTTTCGTCATCATCAAGAAGGGCGAGCACGGGGCGCTGCTGGTCACGCCCGACGGGGCGGACGCGCTGCCCGCGTTCCCCGCCAAGGTGGTGCGTGATCCGACGGGCGCCGGCGACAGTTTCGGCGGGGCCGTCATGGGGTACCTGCACGCCCAGGGCCGGGCTGATCGGGACACCCTGCGTCGCGCGATCGTACGGGGGACGGTGACGGCCTCGTTTACCATCGAGGATTTCTCACTGGCGCGCCTGCGCCGCCTGAGCCGGGCGGAGTTCGACCAACGGGTCGAGCAGTACGTACGCATGCTGCGCATCGAGTAGGCCGGGGAGGACGCCGAACTTTGCGGCTTTTCGTGGCCATTCTGCTCGACGAGCCGGTCCGTTTGGGCCTGAAGCGCGTGCAGGAACACCTGACGCCGGGCTGTTCGGGCGTGCGCTGGGTGCGCTGGGACCAGTTGCACGTCACCCTCAAGTTCCTGGGCGAGGTGCGCGACGGGGACGTGCCGAAGGTCTGCTCGGCGGTGACCGAGGCGGCGGCCACCCTACCGGCGTTCGATATGACGCTACGGGGCACCGGTTGTTTCCCGCCGCGCGGCCTTGTACGCATCGTCTGGGCGGGGATTGACGAGCCGACCGGCACGGTGGTCCGGCTGGCGGAGGCGGTGGAGAATCGGCTGGCGGACCTGGGTTTTCCCAGGGAGCAGCGGCCGTTCTCGCCGCATATCACCATCGGCCGGGTGAAGGAGGACCATTCGAATGGTGGCATTCGTCGTGCGGTCGGCGCCGGCAGCTTCGCCGCTCTGCCGCAAGCGGTCGAACGCATTGCGGTGATGGCATCGGTGCTGGCCCGCGAGGGACCCACCTATTCAATCGTCAGCCGGGCGAACCTGAGCGGCGGTCGTGGATGACGGCAGCAGGACGTGGCGCCGGCTCCCGCGGAGCGGCGCGGACTTCGACAGGAGTATTCAGCCGTGGCAGCGAGTGCAACCATGGACGAGGAACGGACGGCCAAGCGGGAAGAGGCACTGGGACGCGCCTTGCAGCAGATCGAGAAGACCTACGGCAAGGGCGCCATCATGAAGCTCAACCAGATGCGGGCGGAGGTCGAGGGCGTCTCCACCGGGGCACTGTCGCTCGATCTGGCCCTGGGCGGCCGGGGTCTGCCGCGCGGGCGCGTGGTGGAGATGTTCGGTCCGGAATCCTCGGGCAAGACGACGCTGGCTCTGCACGTGGCCGCTGCCGCGCAGCGTACCGGCGGGTTGGCGGCCGTCATCGACGCCGAACATGCCCTCGACCCCATCTGGGCCCGCAAGTGCGGCGTCAACCTCGAACGCCTGCTGGTCAGCCAGCCGGAGTCGGGCGAGGAGGCCCTGGAAATCTGCGAGATGCTGGTGCGCAGCGGCTCGCTGGACGTGATCATCGTGGACTCGGTGGCCGCCCTCATCCCCAAGGCCGAGATTGAAGGCGCAATGGGCGATCAGCACGTCGCCTTGCAGGCCCGGCTGATGAGCCAGGCGCTGCGGAAGCTCACCGCGGCCATCGGCAAGACGCGCACCATCGTCATCTTCATCAACCAGATCCGCATGAAGATCGGCGTGATGTTCGGCAACCCCGAGACAACGCCCGGCGGCAAGGCCCTGAAGTTCTACTCGTCGGTCCGCATCGACATCCGCCGCATTTCGTCCATCAAGGAGGGCGAGGAGTTCAAGGGCAACCACGTGCGGGCGAAGGTCGTCAAGAACAAGGTGGCCGCCCCCTTCCGCGAGGCCGAGTTCGACATCATGTTCGACAGCGGCATCAGCCGCGAGGGCGACCTGCTCGACCTGGCGCTGGCCGACAACGTCATCGTCAAGAGCGGGGCGTGGTTCAGCTACAAGGAAGTCCGCCTCGGACAGGGACGCGAGAACGTCAAGCAGTTCCTGCGCGAGAACCCCGACCTCATGAAGGAAGTCGAACAGGCGGTTCTGGCGAAGCGGGCGGCCAATCAACCGGCCGCCGTTCCGCCTCCGGCAGGTGGCACTGAGGCTACCTCGCCTGCGCCGTCCCCGGCTCCGGCGGCCGCCAAACCTCCCGCAGCCAAGCCCGCCGCCACAGTGGCACCGGGCGCCAAACCGCAGCCCCCCCGGCGGGCAGTGCCTGCGCCGGTGGCTCGGCGCCGCGGCGCCTAGCAGCCGGCTGGGCAATTAACGTTCGCCCCCCGTGGCCGACGTTGGAGCCGCCGCACACCCGGGCCTTCGCGGGCCTCGGTCCGGCTTCGGAGTCACTCAACACGATACCCGCGCGTGTCGCCGGGCCGATGTCCGGCCTCGCGTTGCGTTGGCGGCACTTGGCTCGACTTCCCGGCCGCGTCCCACGCCGGCTCCGCGGGCCCATGACCTCCCGGCGCCACCCTGCGCCCCACGTGGAAAACGCTGACCTGCTCTCTATAGTCCCGGCGCGATGACGGTTCGGGCCTGAGCCGACCGGCCCAGGCCGGAGATTACCACAGTCTAACACAACATAAAGGGGTGGTTGAATGTGCGTTATGGTTGGGCAGCAGGCGCCGGATTTCACCGCCACGGCCGTGATCGACGGCAAGTTCGAGCAAGTCAGTCTCTCCAAGTACCGCGGGCAGTACGTGCTGCTGTTCTTCTGGCCGCTTGATTTCACCTTCGTCTGTCCGACGGAGGTGGTGGCGTTCAGCAACGCTGCGGCCAAGTTCGCGGAGCGCAAGACGGCCCTGCTGGGCGTGTCCGTGGACAGCCAGTTCACGCACCTCGCGTGGCAGAACACGCCCAAGAACCAGGGCGGGTTGGGCAACATCGCCTACCCGATGATCGCGGACCAGACGCATGAGATCGCCCGCAAGTACGGCGTGCTGCTGGAGGACAAGGGGGTGGCCCTGCGCGGGCTGTTCCTGATTGACCGCGAAGGAATCGTGCGGCATATGGTGATCAACGACCTGCCGCTGGGCCGCAGCGTCGATGAGGCCCTGCGCATGGTGGACGCCCTGCGCTTCGTTGAGCAGCACGGCGAAGTCTGCCCGGCCAACTGGCATCCCGGCGAAAAGACCATCAAGCCGACGGTGGACGCCTCCAAGAGCTTCTTCAAGGAGTGGGCGGGGCAGCGGTAACGTCCCGGACCGGCGGGTGACCCGCGAGCACGTGCCCGGCCGGTGCTCCCGGCCGCGGACGCGGGATATAATCGGGTGCCGTCCGGTGGCCGCGGGCGCGTGGCATGCCCGCGGCCGCGGACGAGCGCGAGCTTGCGGGCCATGCCCATCTACGTGTACGAAGTCATGACCGCGTCCTGCGAAGCGGGCGAGCAGTTCGAGGTCTTCCAGAAGATGGACGACCCGCCGCTGACCCATCACCCCGAGACCGGGCAGCCGGTGCGGCGGGTGATCGCCTGCCCGAACGTGCCGGGCAAGTCCGGCCCGTCTTCCGGCAAGAACGTGCTGGCCGACCGCAATCTCGAGCGGCTGGGTTTCACCAAGTACGTCAAGACCGACCAGGGCCGCTACGAGAAGGCCGTGGGCAAGGGGCCCGACCGGCTCGACGCGGGGCGGTCGAATACAGAATGATGAAGGAAGCAGGAAGAATGCAGAAAGGCACAGGAGGCTCTTTCTGCATTATTGCTTCTGACTTCTGCACTCCGGCCGCCAGGTGCCATGCTCTCGCGCAGCGTGAGCATGTGCACGCTGCGCGCAGGCATACCGCCCGCCCTCGCGCCCGTGGGGTCGTGCGGTGCGCCTGCAGCGTCGGCCCCCCGCGGCCGACGTGGGAGGTCCAACGCTCACGCTCGCCGCTTGCGCCCCAGCAGCACCACCCCGGCCGCCAGCAGCAGCAGGCTGCCCGGCTCGGGGACGAAGGCGAGGAACGTGGGGTTGTCCAACGCAGCCAGGACGCCCAGGTAGGCTCCGGTTTGCCCGTCGTAGCGGCGCACGCGGAACCTGAGTTGGTCGGCCACGTAGAGGTTCCCATCGTGCGGCCCGAACGCCAAGCCGAAGGCCCAATGGAGGTCACCGGCATGCGGCTGAACGAAGTAGCCGAGCGACTCGCCAGTGAGAGGGTCGTAGCGCGCCACGCTGCCCGTCCAGCGGTTGCCGACGTACAGCAGATCATCCGGACCGAAGATCAGGTCCAGCGGCCCATCGAGTTCCCCGCCTTCCGCCAGAATGTCCATCAACTGCCCGGTCTGACCGTTGAAGCGCAGCAGCCGATCGTTGGTGTCGCTGGTAACGTAGAGGTTGCCGTCGGGGCCGAAACGCAGGCTGTGCGGGCCGTCCAGTCCGGTGGTGGCGAAGACGTCGATGAATGCGCCCGTGCTTCCGTCATACCGGACGATGTTGTTCGACCACGAACCGGCGACGTACAGGTTGCCATCCGGACCGAACACCACCCCCATAGGACCGTCGATGCCCCCGCTGCCCGCAGGTACGAAGACGTCGATTAGCTCGTCGCCCTGCGGATTGTAGCGTAGCACCCGATCTGTGTTGGAATCCGCTACGTAGACGTTTCCATCCAGGCCGAAGGCGAAGCCGACGGCATCCGGACTCTGCGGGAAGAGATAGCCCAGCGTGCTCCCGCTATACGGATCGACTCTAACCGCCGGGCTTGACGACACCCACAACTCCAGCGCGGGCTGGGCACGTGCGACCGCCGCGATGACCACGGCGAAGCCCAGACCCAGTACGGCGGTCAAGCCTACATTCTGACCACGATACATGGTTGTTGCCCTCCCGTCCGGGCACGCCCGAGCGGCCTTACTGGTCAAGGGCCGCGACGAGACCCGGAACCATCTCCTCCACGTCGGGACTGATGAACACCAGGGTCGGATCGAGCAACGCGCAGGCGACCTCGTGACGTGCGTCGTCGTCGAGAACACGATGCGCCAGGGCAACCAAGCCCTGCACGATTTCCGGAAACGCCGCCGCCTGCCGCGGATCGCCCAGGTCAACGTACGTCAAGTACAGAACCAGCGCCGTCGCAAATACCGAGGTGCCGCCGCCCTCGCCTTCTTCGCTTCCCAGAGGCTCCATCCCCGGACAACTGCACGGAACACCGCTCGGGCACGCTCCCATGTCGGGCAACCGCGTGTTGAACCACGGATCGAACTGCCCGCTACCGTTAAGCAGGTTGATCTCCGTGGTCAGGTCGGCCCCCCGCGGCCGACGTGGGAGGTCAAATGCTCACGCTCGCCGCTTGCGCCCCAGCAGCAGCACCCCGCCCGCCAGCAGCAGCAGGCTCCCCGGTTCGGGGACGAAGGCGAGGAACGTCGGGTGGTCGCCGCCGGAGGCGAAGACGCCCAGGTACACGCCGGTGACCCCGTCGTAACGCAGAATCTCGTTCTGCACGCGACGCTCGTCGGCCACGTAGAGGTTCCCATCGGGCCCGAAGGCAAGCCCCACCGGCCAATTCAGCCCGCCGCTGCCGCTCTGTACAAACGCGTCCACGAAGTCCCCCGTAACCGGGTCGAACCGGACGACGCTGCCGGTGAGGTAGCTGCTGACGTACAGTAACCCGTCGGGCCCAAACAACAAATCGCTTGGACCGTCGAGGCTGCCCGGAGCCGTCAACGTGTCCACAAGTTGCCCGGTTTGGCCGTCGTAGCGCAGGACGCTGTCGCTATAGGCACTACTGACGTAGAGATCGCCGTTGGAACCAAAACGTAGACCGTAGGGCGCATCAAGACCGTCGGTCGCGAAGACGTCGAGGTACTGCCCCGTGTGTCCATCATAGCGCACGACATTGTCCGATGCCAATCCACACACATAGAGATTACCGTCCGGGCCGAAGACGAGGCCGCGTTGCGCGTCGACCGGTCCGTTCCCCGGTGCTATGAATACGTCGATCAGTTGCAGAGTCTTGGGGTTGTAGCGCAAGATGCGGTCGGCACCGCCTCCATCCGATACATATACATTGCCATCGGGCCCGAAAGCAAAACCGTACGTATGCGCAGTTCCGAACAGGTCGCCAAGATACTCCCCCGTGTACCCGTCGAAGTGTGCCGAGATCTGCCCACTGGCCCAGAGTTCCAGGTCCGCTTGCGCCGGGGCGGAGAGGCACAGGAGGGGCACACACGCGAAAGCCAACACCCGCGCAAGGCCAATACGAGTTGAGTACCGAATCATCGGAGTCCTCCTTCGGGGGGTACTATGTAGTTTAGGGGTCCAGGCGCGCCGCGATTTGCGGAATCTGCGCCTCCACCGTCGGACTGATAAACACCAGTTGCGGATCCAGCAGCGCGCACGCAATCTCGTGACGCTGTTCCTCGTCGAACACATTCACTGCGACCTGCGTGAGGCCCTCCACCAGCAGCGGGAAGTACTCCGCGTCGGTCCGGTCCTCCAGGTCCACGCGTGTCAGGTACGACGCCAAGGCCGCCCCGTAGCAGCCCGGATCGACAATGTCACCCTGCCCTTCAGCTTCGCCTTCACCCCCACGACCCTCGGGGGCTTCTTCGGTACAAATAATGCAGAAGTCCGGCGGCGACGGCGCACAGCCATCCAGTTCGGGCTTCGACGTGTTCATCCACCCCGGCGCAAAGAGCCCACTGCCATTGAGCAGGTTGATCTCGGTATTCAGGTCGCTTATCGCGTATCCGCCGGAGTGGTTGATGTCACCCTTGTACACGCCCGCCCCCTGGCAACTCGGATCGCCGGGGTTCGGAATGCAGATGTTGAGAAAGTTGATGAGTTGACTGAGGTCGTTGACGGTGGCCATGCTGCCGCCGTCCACGTTCGCCGGATGGGCATAGTACGTCACGAAACTGTGGTCGCCCAGGTACTCAATCGTCGTCACCGCGCCGGGCGTGATCGGGCGGGAGAGTTCAATCTGGTACATCCCACCCCCGAGATGCGTGACACTGGTGATGGCGTTGGGCCCGCACGCGGTGCTGAGTGTCTCGCACAGGGCCCAGCAGTCCAGCGTGCCCGCATCCTCGACGGGCGGCGTCATGGCAATCAGGATCGGCTCGGGCGGCGAAGCCTGCCCGATGCCCTGCTGGACCGCGCACGAGTTGTCGTTGATCGGATGCGGCTGCCGCGCATCCACGGTCTGGTCGGGCGGATAGGCGCCGCCGATGGTGGCCGGCGGACAGCCCGCCACCGCCCCCGTCAGTTCATAAGTTCCCATGTCCACGATCAGGTTCAGGATGCGCGGGTTCGCGTCGAGATCGAGCGGCATGGTCTCGTCCGTGTTCGCATCCGCATCGACGTCCGCGTCGTCGTCCGGGAGCAGCGCGTTGCTGCCGGCATCCACGGTGGGCGAGGTCGGCCGCACGTGGTAGTCGCAGCGCAACGGGTCCCGGAATTGCGGATCGGCGTCGATGTTGCCCGGCTCGGACGCAAAGGCGAGGACGCTAGGGAGCACGTCCGGATTCAGGTAGATCACGCCCTGCCCACCGTGCAGGTCTGAATAGCGAAACCGTAGGTACGCACCATTGGTAAGGTAGCCCTCGTGACCCAACTCGGCCGCCGTATCGCCGGAGAGGATGCAGTTGTCCATGTAGACGCAGGCGTGCATGGCGTAGAGCCCGCCGCCGTACATGTCAGCCGAGTTGGCGCTGAGCGTGCAGTTGATCACCGTCGGCTGGGTCCAGTCATCGAAGTGCAAACCGCCGCCCAGGTTGGCACCGTTGCGGATAATCAGGCAGTCATCAATAACGGGGCTGCGCCCGCCGTCCGCCACGCAGTCCACCGTCCGTTCGGGTTCCAGCGAGCTGACCGCCTTCTGGAACACCCCGCCGCCCTTGGGGGCCGAGTTCCCTTCAATAAGGCAGTGGCTGATACGCGGACGGGCCATGCCGGAGATCCAAATCCCGCCGCCCTCGGCGGCCGCCTCATTGCAGGCGATCGTGCACCAGACGATCTGGGGCATGCACGTCTGGCCCTGCCCGGCCTCGCAGTAGATTCCCCCACCGCCACCGTCCAGTGGGCTGGTGGCCGTGTTGGCGGTGATGACGTTGCCCCAGATAAGCGGCGAGCTGCCGGAAATGTAGATTCCGCCGCCGCACCAGCCCGAGTTCCCGGTAATCACGTTGCCACGGATGACCGGGCTGGTACCACTGGAAATGTCAATGCCCGCGCCGAGCCCGCCGGTAATGGTGAATCCCTCTAGGAGGGTGCGGTCGTCCTGGCTACGATCGATGCGAAAGATGCAGCCGCCGCCCCCTTCCGGTCTGACGACCACCGTGGCCGCCGGCCCGGCGCAACTTCGCAGTTGCAGTTGTTTGTTGCTGGGGAAGCGGATCATGCTCTCGAGATAGTCCCCCGGCAGGGCGAGCACAACATCCCCACTCGACGCCTCGTTGAGGGCGTACTGAATGCCGCAGAAGGGGTCCTCTTCAGTACCACTACCGGTGTTGGGGAGACACTCAGACTGCTGCCCATCCTGGTCGATGGGTGCCACGTACCAGCAGGTCTGCCCCTGCTCACACGGACAGTCGGCCCCGGCTCGCGGCAACAAGG
>Ga0209200_1000659_pt1 | contig 38238 bp, 32 predicted proteins | sample AD_UKC033_MetaG_FD_184406 | JGI IMG/M metagenome (GOLD analysis project Ga0209200, IMG submission 184406) | Active sludge microbial communities of municipal wastewater-treating anaerobic digesters from USA - AD_UKC033_MetaG (SPAdes) (version 2) | ecosystem: Engineered > Bioreactor > Anaerobic >... | reverse complement strand
TCGGGCTACTTCGGCATCCGCAGCAACGACGACTGGATCGACGAGATCCTCGCCAGCCTCGACCTCACCCACAAGGCCAACGCCAACATGCGCGCGCTGTCGGGCGGCATGAAGCGGCGCGTGCTGGTGGCGCAGGCGCTGGTGCACCGCCCGCCGGTGATCGTGCTCGACGAGCCGACCGCCGGTGTCGACGTCGAGCTGCGCCAGACGCTGTGGCACTTCGTCGCGCGGCTCAATCGCCAGGGGCACACGGTGCTGCTGACGACGCACTACCTCGAGGAGGCCGAGGCGCTGTGTCACCGCATCGCGATGCTCAAGCACGGCCGCCTCGTTGCGCTCGACGAGACGGCGGCACTGCTCTCCGGAGCCGCCGGAACGGTGCTCGCGTTCAAGACCGATGATGCGCTGCCGGCGGCGCTGGCTTCGGCGGCGCGCGTGACCGGCCGCATCGCACAGCTGCGCGTGCAGGACGCCGGCGCGGTCGAGCAGACGCTGGCCACGCTGCGCGAGGCCGGCGTGCACGTCGAGGATCTCGAAATCCGCCGCCCGGACCTCGAAGACGTGTTCCTGCACATCATGAACCAGGGGCTTGCCGGCGCGCAGCGCCAGGACGCCGGAGTGCCGGCATGAGCAGCACCGTGCGTGCCGGGACCGGGGCCAGACCGGTCGAGCCGGGGCACGGGGCTGCGTCGCCGCGCGCGGCGGGCATGAGCCTGGCCGGCGCGGGGACGCTGTTTCGCAAGGAGGTGCTGCGCTTCTGGAAGGTCGCGTTCCAGACCGTCGCGGCGCCGGTGCTGACCTCGATGCTCTACCTGCTGATCTTCGGCCAGGTGCTCGAGGACCGGCTCGAAGTCTTCCCTGGCGTCGGCTACACGAGCTTCCTGATCCCGGGGCTCGTGATGATGAGCGTGCTGCAGAACACCTTCGCGAACACCAGCAGCTCGCTGATCCAGAGCAAGATCACCGGCAACCTCGTGTTCCTGCTCGTCACGCCGCTGTCGCATGCCGCGTGGTACGTGGCCTACGTCGGTGCCTCGATGCTGCGCGGCCTGCTGGTGGGCATCGGCGTGCTGCTGGCGGCGATGTGGTTCGCACCGCTGCGCATGGCCGAACCCTGGTGGATCATCGTCTTCGCGGTGCTCGGCGCGGCGATCCTCGGCTCGCTCGGGCTGGTCGCGGGGCTCTGGGCGGAGAAGTTCGACCAGATGGCCGCGTTCCAGAACTTCATCGTGATGCCGATGACGATGCTCTCGGGCGTGTTCTATTCGGTCCAGTCGCTGCCGCCGCTGTGGCTGGCGGTGAGCCACCTCAACCCCTTCTTCTACATGATCGACGGCTTCCGCCGCGGCTTCTTCGGCTACAGCGACGTCTCGCCGTGGCTGAGCCTGGCCGTCGTCGGCTGCTGCTTCGTGCTCGTCGCCGGGCTCGCGCTCGAGCTGCTGCGCCGCGGCTACAAGCTGCGCGCCTGATCCGGCCGTTGCCGGCGCGCTCGCGGAGCTCGCCGGGCCCGGCTGGCCGCAACAGGGCTTGAGCGACAATGCCCGCTGTCCCAGGAGTCCCCGTCATGAGAGAGTTTTCCGCCGGCCGCGCGGCCGACGACAAGCCGGCCAAGCCGGAAAAGAACGAGCGCGGGTCGGGTCTGGCCGAGCAGCTCGCGTTCAAGTCGCGCTTCGTGCTCGTCTTCGGCGAGATCGACGACAAGCTCGCACGCCAGGTCTGCGAACGGCTGATCCTGCTCGCGCAGGACAGCGACGCGCCGATCCAGATGCTGATCTCGAGCCCCGGCGGGCATGTCGAGAGCGGCGATGCGGTGCACGACATGATCCGCTTCGTGCGCGCGCCGGTGACCTGCATCGGCACCGGCTGGGTTGCCAGCGCCGCGACGCACATCTTCCTCGCCGCCCCCAAGGAGCGGCGCGTGTGCCTGCCCAACACCCGCTTCATGATCCACCAGCCCGCCGGCGGCGCCGGCGGCCGCGCCACGGACATCGCGATCCAGGCCAAGGAGATCATCAAGGTGCGCGAGCGCCTGGCCGCGGTGATCGCGCGCGAGACCGGCCAGCCGCAGGAGAAGGTGCGCGCCGACATCGAGCGCGACTACTGGATGACCGCCGAGGAGGCGATCGCCTACGGCATCGCCTCGCGCGTGATCGTCAACCAGAAGGAACTGGACTGAAGGCCATGGGCGATCCCACCCCCGAGCAGGTCGCTCGCTACATCGCCGAGGCGCTGCCCTGCACGCACGTCGAGGTCGAGGGCGACGGCCGCCACTTCTTCGCGACCATCGTCTCGACCGAGTTCGAAGGCCTCTCGCGCATCCGGCGGCACCAGCGCGTCTACCAGGGCCTGGGCGAGCGCATGCGCGAGGAGATCCACGCGCTGTCGATGACGACGCTGACGCCGGCCGAGCACGCGGCCGGCCGCACCGGGTGATCACGCTCGCGCTCAGCAAGGGACGCATCTTCGACGACACCCTGCCGCTGCTGCGCGCGGCCGGCGTCGAGGTGCTCGAGGATCCCGAGAAGAGCCGCAAGCTGATCATCGGCACGAGCCGCAAGGACCTGCGCGTCGTGCTGGTTCGCGCCTCCGACGTTCCCACCTACGTGCAGCAGGGCGGCGCCGACCTCGGCGTGGCGGGGCTCGACGTGCTGCTCGAGCACGACGGCCACGGCTTGTACCGGCCGCTGGACCTGGGCATCGCGCGCTGCCGGCTCTCGGTGGCCGTGCCCGCCGACTTCGATTACGCAAGCGCCGTGCGCCAGGGCTCGCGCATCCGCGTCGCGACCAAGTACACGCGGCTCGCGCGTGAGCACTTCGCCGCCAAGGGCGTGCACGTCGACCTGATCAAGCTCTACGGCAGCATGGAGCTGGCCCCGCTGACGGGCCTGGCCGACGCGATCGTCGACCTCGTCTCCACCGGAGGCACGCTGCGCGCCAACCGGCTCGTCGAGGTCGAGCACATCATGGACATCAGCGCGCGGCTGGTCGTCAACCAGGCGGCGCTCAAGACCCAGCGCGAACCGATCCGCGCGCTGATCGACGCCTTCGCGCAGGCGATCGCGGAGCAGCCGGCATGACGCTGCAGCTTCGTGCGCTCGACACGCGCTCGCCCGACTTCGAGACCGAGTTCCAGCGCGTCCTGCACTGGTCCGAGGCGACCGACGCCGAGATCGAGGGCCGCGTCACGCAGATCATCGACGCGGTGCGCACCCGCGGCGACGCCGCGCTGCTCGAGCTCAGCGCACGCTTGGACGGCATCGAGGCCACCGAGATGCGCGCGCTCGAGATCGATGCCGCGAAACTGCGGGCGGCGCTGGCGGCGATCACGCCGGCTCAGCGCGCCGCGCTCGAGGAAGCCGCGGCGCGCGTGCGCGCCTACCACCAGCGCCAGCTCGACGCCTGCTGCCGCAGCTGGAGCTACCGCGACGAGGACGGCACCCTGCTCGGCCAGAAGGTGACGCCGCTCTCGCGCGTGGGCATCTACGTGCCCGGCGGCAAGGCCGCCTACCCCTCCAGCGTGCTGATGAACGCGATCCCGGCGCAGGTCGCCGGTGTGGGCGAGATCATCATGGTCGTGCCCACGCCGGGCGGGCAGCGCAACGCGCTCGTTCTGGCCGCGGCGGCGATCGCCGGCGCGACACGCGTGTTCACGATCGGCGGCGCGCAGGCAGTGGCCGCACTCGCCTACGGCACCGCGACCGTGCCGCGCGTCGACAAGATCACCGGCCCGGGCAACGCTTTCGTTGCCAGCGCCAAGCGCCGCGTCTTCGGCCAGGTCGGCATCGACATGATCGCGGGCCCAAGCGAGATCCTCGTGCTCGCCGACGGCACGACGCCGCCGGAGTGGGTGGCGATGGACCTCTTCAGCCAGGCCGAGCACGACGAACTGGCGCAAAGCATCCTGCTCTGCCCCGACGCCGGCTACATCGCCCGCGTTCGCGCCGAGATCGAGCGCCTGCTGCCCACGCTGCCGCGCGCGACGATCATCCGCGCCAGCCTCGAAGGCCGCGGCGCGCTGATCACGACGCGCAGCATGGAAGAGGCCTGCGCGATCGCCAACCGCATCGCGCCCGAGCACCTGGAGGTGAGCGCTGCCGAGCCGCAGCGCTGGGAGCCGCTGCTGCAGCACGCCGGCGCGATCTTCCTCGGCCGCTTCACGAGCGAGAGCCTGGGCGACTACTGCGCCGGCCCCAACCACGTGCTGCCGACCTCGGGCAGCGCGCGCTTCTCCTCGCCGCTGGGTGTCTACGACTTCGTCAAGCGCACCAGCCTGATCGAGGTCAGCGAGGCCGGCGCGCAGAAGCTCGGCCCCATCGCCGCCGAACTCGCCTACGGCGAAGGCCTGCAGGCGCACGCAAGGGCGGCGCAGATGCGGCTGAAAGAGTAGGCTGTTCGCCGCGCGGGGCGGCGGGCAGTCGCCACGCCGCAGGAAGCGCTTCGTCAGGCCGCTTCGCGGGCGCGACGACGGCGAACCACGGCGCCGACGCCGATCAGGCCAGCCAGCATCATCACGACGCTTTGTGCTTCGGGGACGGGAAGTGCCGACTGGGAATACACCGAGGCAGCGCTCTGGAACCACCCATTCAAGGATTCATCGGACAAATTCGCGAACGTCAAGCGCACGGTGCCCGAGACCGAGCTGCTCTGGCCCGAGTACTGGCTGCCGTCCCAGAACCAACTCGCCCACGCCGACTTTTCAGCGTAGTGGTACTCCGAGCCGTCTGCGCCGGAGATCGAAATGGAGAGCCTGCCGCTGGCGCTCGCATACTCACCGAAGCTCCCGTCGTAGCCGATCGTCGTCTCGGCGACGGCCGTGACCGGCGCCGTGATGACGACTCCGGTCCACGGGCCGATCTGGACATCCGAACCGAAGGTTCCCTCCGCACTGTTGTACCGGTAGGTACCCGCCATGGGCGAGCCGATCGCGCTTGCCTCCGCCGAAGCCCCCCAAGCATCGGTCGTGTAGGACGAAGCCGAACCGAACGCATCGGATGAAGCGATTGCAGTGGTAATCGGCCATCCGGCCTGATAGTCGCCGTTAGAGCCTCCATCCGGAGTCTGTGCCCACGATTGGCTCCAAGCGCTTCCCGTGAAGATGAAGTCCGGCGCGATGCCATCGCTCGGGTTCAAATCGAACAATGTGATGGTGAACTCGCCGATCTCCGCGCTCGCCGTCGCCTTGGCCTGAACCGGCCCCGAGGCCGCGAGAGCGAGCAAGGCAAGCAACAACGAAGCTCGAACTGCCGAAGCTTTCATGACCCCTCCTGCGGTGAACACCATTTGTGCGCGCATTTTTTGGCTTCTGCCCGGCGAATGACAACAGCAGCACCCCCCCGATTCGCGGGGGTTTTGACGCCCCCCCCCGAAAGAGGGCTGCCTCGCGGAACAAAAGCGGATCAACGAAGCACGGCGGGCCCGCCGCCGAACTCGCCTACGGCGAGGGCCTGCAGGCGCACGCGAGGGCGGCGCAGATGCGCTTGAAGAAGTCCGACGAAGCAGACAAGGACTGAGCGGCGCACAGTCCGTCGTCAAGCTGCGACGGCGGGCGATCGCGCGTTCAAGCCGAGTTTCCCGGCCGAGCGCAAGAGCTTGCGGTCCAGCGTCAGCAAAGTCAGCGCTCCAGCCTGCGCCAGGTGCAGTGCATCGGCGAAATCCAGGCCGGCGCGATGATGTTCGAGTGCGGCCTTGACCATCTCGGCTTGGGCAAAGCTGACTTGGGGATGCCCGTGCAGCCACTCGATGAAGGCCACGAACTGCTCGGGCGAGTAGCCGTAGACCGAGCGAAGCACCCCCTCCGTCTCCATCACGACGCTCACCAGGATTTGCCACTGCCAGGTCGCCAGCGCCGCCAGGACCGCACGATGCTCGCCGGGGCTGTCGCCCGTGGCCAGGCGCACCAGGATGTTGGTGTCAACGACGACGGACGTCACGCTTCAAGTCCACCGCTTGGCACAGTTCGTCGGCCGTCAAGCTGACGCCCGAGGGGTTCAAGGGCTGCCACGACGGCACAGCCGAAGCCGCAGGCTCCAGCACGATGCGACGACCCTCGATGGCAATCGTCATGCGCTGGCCTGCCTTGAGGCGCAGCGCATCGCGTACTCGCTTGGGCAGAACGACCTGCCCTTTGGTAGACAAGGTGACGGTCTCCATGCTTGAGTCCACGGTCGGTAAGACGACACGGATTGTAGGTCTTACCCAAAGGCTGCACCCGACCCGCCCGAGCCGAGGGTTCGACGCGGGCACCCCGATCCGCCGGGCCGCTGGGCTTGACGCCGGCCTGACGATTCCGCCGCCTCTTCGACGGCGGGTTCGCCCTGATGCGCGCTCGTATCCAATGTATACAGTATCCACATTCGCGGGCTGGATCGGCGTTTCGAGTGCGCGGCCTGCGGCTGGAGGCAGCTCTTGACCCCACGCACGCTCACGCCGGTGCAGCGCCCCCGGGCGCTGGCCGACCAGGTCTACCAGGCGCTGCGCGAGCAGTTGCGCGCGGGCGTCATCGGTGCGGGCAGTGCGCTGCAGGAGGTGCCGCTGGCCCAGCAGCTCGGCGTCTCGCGCACACCGGTGCGCGAGGCGCTGGCGCGGCTGGCCAGCGAAGGCCTGCTGGCCACGCACGGGCGCAGCTTCACCGTGCCTTCGCTGACGCTGGCCGATGTCGAGGACATCTACGAGCTGCGCTTCCTGATCGAGCCGGCGGCGATCCGCCGCGTCGCGCCGCGCACCGCCGACCGCCGCGCACGCAAGCCGATCGACGCCGCACTCGCCGACGCCAAGGAGGCGCACGATCTCGGCGACGCCGAGGGCTTCCGCACGGCCAACGTACGCTACCGCGCCGCCTGGCTGGCGCTCGTGCCCAACGCGCGGCTGGTGCGCATGATCGAGCTCTACGCCGACCACATGCAGCACATCCGCACGCTGACGCTGGACCAGCCTGCGGTGCGCACCATCGTGCTGCGCGGCCTGCAGCGCATCGCCGCGGCGCTGGCCAGCGGCAGCGCCGACGACGCCGCCGCGGCGGTGCACGAACATCTGAAGAACGCCCGGCAGGCCTTCATCGAGGCGCTGGGCCTGAGCGCCGCACCCGCCGCAGCGGCGACGAAGGCCACGGCACGCACGGGCCGCGCGGCGGCACGAACCCAGGAGCAAAGCGTATGAGTCAGCAAGCCGTCATCCCCTACGGCGCCTACTGGAGCACGCCGTTCACGCGCTGGCAGGGCGCCTTCGCGCACCTCAACAGCCTGGAGTTCGCTGCCCACGTCGTGCGCGCGGAGCTCGCGCGGCGGCACATCGACCCCAGGGTCTTCGACCACGGCGTGCTCGGCATCTCGGTGCCGCAGAAGCACTCCTTCTACGGCCTGCCGTGGCTGGCGGGCCTCGCCGGCATCCCGGGCCTCGCCGGGCCGACGCTGATGCAGGCCTGCGCCACCGGCGTGCGCACGCTGCTGGCCGGCGCGCAGGAGATCCAGGCCGGGCTTGCCGGCACGGTGCTCGTCGTCAACGCGGACCGCACGAGCAACGGCCCGCACCTCTACTACCCCAACCCGCGCGGTCCCGGCGGCACCGGCACGGCAGAGGACTGGGTGATGGACAACTTCGGCTGCGACCCGCTGGGCCCGCACTCGATGCTGGCCACCGCCGAGAACGTCGCCAAGCGCCACCGCATCGGCACCGCCGAGCAGCATGAGGTGGTGCTGGCGCGCGAGGCGCAGTACCGGGACGCGCTGGCCGACGGTTCGGCCTTCCTCAAGCGCTTCATGCGCCTGCCCTTCGAGGTGCCGGCGCCGGGCTACAAGAAGGTGGCAGCGACGCTCGAAGGCGACGAGGGCATCAGCCGCTCGACGCCCGAGGGCCTGGCCGCGCTCAAGCCCGTGATGCCCGGCGGCAGCGTCACCTTCGGCGGCCAGACGCACCCGGCCGACGGCAACGCCGGCCTCGTGCTGACCACGCCCGAGCGTGCGCGCGAACTCGCCAGCGACCCGAAGATCGGCGTGCGCCTGCTCGGCTTCGGCCAGGCGCGCGTCGAGCTGGCGATGATGCCCGAGGCCCCGGCGCCGGCCGCGGCGCGGGCGCTGGCGCAGGCGGGGCTTGCGATCGGCGACATGGACGTCATCAAGACGCACAACCCCTTCGCGCTCAACGACCTGGTGTTCGCCAGGACCCTGGGCATCGCCTGGGAGCCGATCAACCCTTTCGGCTGCTCGCTGGTCTGGGGCCACCCGCAGGCACCGATGGGGACGCGCGCGATCATCGAGCTGATCGAGGCGCTGGCGCGGCGCGGCGGCGGGCGCGGCCTCTTCACCGGCTGCGCCGCGGGCGACAGCGCGATGGCGGTCGTCGTCGAGGTCGGCGACGCCTGAGGCCGACGCGGAGCCCGCGATGCTGCTGCCTGCCGACTGGATCCACGCCGTCGCGGCGGGCGCGGGCAGCAAGATGGCGCTCGTCGCCGACGACGGGTGCTTCAGCTTCGCCGAGCTCGCACGCGCGATCGAGCGGGACGAGCGCGCGCTTGCGGCCTGCGGCGTCGGGCAAGGCCAGGTCGTCGCGTGGCTGGGCCTCAACAGCGCGGCGATGCTGGCGATACTCTTCGCCTGCGCGCGGCGCGGCGCCCTCTTCGTGCCGCTGAACTGGCGGCTGGCCCCGCCCGAACACCGTGCGATGCTTGCCGAGTGCCGGCCCGCGCTGCTCATCGTGGGCGCCCCCTTCGCGGGGGCGAGCGCCGCCGCTGCGGTGGCACCGCAAGGCACGCGCTGCGTCGCCCTGGACGAGGCCGAGGTGCCGACCGGCTGGCAGCCGATGCCCGACTTCCTCGCGGCGGCAGGCCCCGCTGCCGAACCGTTGCCGCGCGTGCGCGTCTCGCCGCAGTCGCCGCTGCTGCTGTGCTACACCTCGGGCTCGACCGGCCGCCCCAAGGGCGTGCTGCTCTCGCACGACGCGCTCTGCGCCAACGCCGACGCCAGCGTCGACATGCACGCGATGAGCGCGGACGACCGCGTGCTCACCACGCTGCCGCTCTTTCACGTCGGCGGCCTCAACATCCAGACGCTGCCCGCACTCCGCGAGGGCTGCAGCCTCGTGCTGCACGCCAAGTTCGACCCGGGCGAAACGCTGGCCGCCATCGCGCAGCAGCGCATCACGCTCACCGTGCTCGTGCCGGCGCAGCTCGACGCGGTGATGGACTTGCCGCAGTGGCCGGATGCCGACCTCTCCAGCCTGCGCGCGATCACCACCGGCTCGACGGTGGTTCCGGAGCGGCTGTGCCACGCGGTGCACGCGCGCGGCGTGCCGCTGATCCAGGTCTGGGGCGCGACCGAGACCTCGCCGATCGCCGCCTGCCAGCACGCAGAGGAGGCCCAGCGCACGGCGGGCTCGGCCGGGCGCGCGGCGCTGGGCGTCGAACTGCGCATCGTCGACGCCGAAGGCCGCGAGCTGCCCACGGGCCACTCCGGCGAGATCCTCGTGCGCGGACGCAACGTGATGAGCGGCTACTGGCAGGACGCGCAGGCCACGGCCCGCGTGCTCGACAAGGGCTGGTTCCACTCCGGCGACCGCGGACGGCTGGATGCCGACGGCTTCCTCTGGGTCGACGGCCGGCTCAAGGACATGATCATCTCCGGCGGCGAGAACGTCAGCCCCGCCGAGGTCGAGATCGCGCTGCAGGACGACCCCGACATCGTCGAGGCGGCCGTCGTCGGCCGCCCCGACGCGCGCTGGGGCGAGCGCGTCGTCGCCGTCGTCGTCGCGCGGCCCGGTGCGCAGCTCGAGCCCGACGCGGTGATGGCGCGCCTGGAAGGGCGCATCGCCCGCTTCAAGCAACCCAAGCAGGTCTTCGTCGTCGACGCGCTGCCGCGCACGGCGCTGGGCAAGGTGCGCAAGGAAGACGTGCGCAGCCTCGTCGCGCAGCTCGACGACGGGGCCGCGCGCCCAGCCTCCAGGGAGTCCTCTGCATGACGCTCAAGATCGGCATCGACGTCGGCGGTACCTTCACCGACTTCGTCATCACGCAGGACGGCCAGCCGCCGCGCATCCACAAGACGCTGTCGACGCCGGCCGACCCGTCGATTGCCGTCGTGCAGGGCCTGCAGGAGATCGCGCAGGGCCTGCAGCCGCCGCGCACGCTGCAGCAGCTGGCGCAGGCGCTGGACACCATCGTGCACGGCACGACGGTGGCGACCAACGCGACGCTGACTTCCACCGGCGCCAAGACCGCGCTGCTGACCACCGAAGGCGTGCGCGACGCGCTCGAGATGCGCCGCGGCATCCGTGAGGAGCAGTACAACAACCGCTACCGCAACGTCGTGCCGCTGGTGCCGCGCGCGCGCCGCATCGGCGTGCCCGGCCGCCTCGACAGCCAGGGCCTGGAAGTTCAGCCGCTGGATGCACAGGCGATCGAGGCGGCGCTGGCCGCCTGGCGCGACGAAGACGTGCAGGCGGTGGCGATCTGCTTCATGAACGCCTTCGCCAACCCCGCGCACGAGCAGGCCGCCGCCGCCCAGGTGCGGCGCGCGCTGCCGCGCGCCTACGTCTCGGTCTCGACCGAGGTGCTGCCCTCGATCCGCTTCTACGAGCGCGTCAGCACCACCGTGCTCAACGCCTACGTCGGCCCCAAGCTCGGCCACTACCTCGACCAGCTCGTCGGTCGACTGCAGGAGATCGGCTTTGGCGGACTGCTGCTCATCATGCAGAGCAACGGCGGCGTGATCTCGCCGCAGGCCGCGCGCGACAAGGCGGCACTCACGCTGCTCTCGGGCCCGGCCGGCGGCCCGGGCGCCGGGCTCTTCTACGCGCAGGCGCTCGGGCAGGACCGCTGCATCACCACCGACATGGGCGGCACCAGCTTCGAGACCTCGGTGGCCGTGCGCGCGCCGATGCTCAAGAACGACGGCGAGATCGCCCGCCACAAGATCGCGCTGCCGATGCTCGACATCCACACCATCGGCGCGGGCGGCGGCTCGATCGGCTGGCTGGACGAAGGCGGCCTGCTGCGCATGGGCCCGCAGAGCGCGGGTGCCGCGCCGGGGCCCGCGTGCTACGGCAAGGGCGGCACGCTGCCCACGACCACCGACGCCAACGTCGTGCTCGGCTACCTGGACCCCGGCTACTTCGCCGGCGGCAGCATGAAGCTCGATGCCGAAGCCGCGCGCCGCGCGATCGAAGAGCACATCGCGCAGCCGATGGGCCTGTCGGTCGAGCGTGCTGCCGCGGGCATGTACCGCGTCGCCTGCAACAACATGGCGCAGGGCGTGCGCGAGGTGACGATCAAGCGCGGCTTCGACCCGCGCGAGTTCCCGCTCATCCCCGGCGGCGGCGCGGGTCCGATCCACGCCTGCCTGATCTGCACCGAGCTCGGCATCCCGCTCATGATCGTGCCCCGCGAGGCCTCGGTGCTGTGCGCCTTCGGCATGCTGATGGGCGAACTCAAGCACGACTTCGTGCGCACCTTCGTGGCGCGGCTCTCTCAACTCGACTGGGCGCGGCTTGCGGCCCTCGTCGACGAGATGGCCGTCGAGGGCGCGGCGATGCTGGAGGGCGAGCGCGTGCCGGCAGAGCGCCAACGCACCGAGCTGCGCCTGGACTGCCGCTACCTGCGCCAGTATCACGAGGTCTCGGTGCAGGTGCCGCTGGCCGCCGTGCACGGCCGCGACGAGGCAGCGATCGCGCGCGCCTTCCACGACGAGCACCGCCGCCTCTTCGGCTACTCGCTGGAGGCCGAGGGCAGCGCGATCGAGATCATCAACGTGCGCCTGCAGGCGATCGGCGCCACGACGCGGCCGGAGATCGCGCGCCAGGCCGCGGGCGAGCCCGACGCGAGTGCCGCGCGCAAGGGCAGCCGCCGCATGTACATCCCCGAGCGCGACGACTTCGCCGAGGTCGCGGTCTACGACGGCCACCGCATGCGCGCCGGCCACCGCGTGCAGGGCCCGGCGCTGATCGAGCAGCAGACGACGGCGATCTTCGTCTCCGAGCGCTTCGACGCCCTCGTCGACGGCCTGGGCTCCTTCGTGCTGTACGCCAAGGGCCGCGAGGACCTCGTCGCCGCCGCCCTCGCCTGAACCGGAGCCCCGCCATGACGACGATCGACCCCATCCTGCTCTCGGTCTACGCGCGCAGCTTCAAGGCCATCACCGACGAGATGAGCATCTCGATGGAGCGCACGACGCGCAGCCCCATCCTCTGCGAGGCCAAGGACTACGTCACCGGCCTCTACGACGCCGAGGGCCGCATGCTCGAGCAGACCGAGAACCTGCCCATCCTCGCGTTCTCGCTCGCGCCGGTGTGCAAGCACATCCGCAAGACCTTCGAGGGCGACATCCACGACGGCGACGTCTTCTTCCACAACGACGTCTTCAGCCTGGGCAACCAGAACAACGACGTCGCGGTCTTCAAGCCGGTGTTCTTCGAGGGCGAGCTGGTCGGCTGGACCGCCGTCAAGGGCCACCAGGCCGACATCGGCGGCAACGTCGCGGGCGGCTACAACCCCAACGCCGTGGAGGTCTGGCAGGAGGCGCTGCGCATCCCCGCGGTGAAGGTGGTCGACCGCGGCAAGCTGCGCCAGGACGTGTGGAACCTGATCTTCGCCAACGTGCGCCTCGAGATCGTGCAGCACGACATGAAGGCCGAGATGGGCGCCTGCGAGATCGGGGCGCGGCGCATGCTGGAGCTGCTCGCCAAGTACGGGCGCGGCAGCTACGAGGCGCACAAGCAGGCGCTCTTCGACGCCACGCGGCGCATGATGCAGGCCGAGATCGCGAAGATCCCCAACGGCCGCTACAGCGGCGAGGGCTACGTCTACTACGACGGCCGCCACGAGGGCAGCAAGTTCACGATCCGCGTCGACATCGACGTGCAGGACCAAGCCATCCGCTTCGACTACTCGCGCACCGACGCGCAGACCAACGGCTTCGTCAACGGCACCTTCACGTCCAGTGCATCGGCCACCATCCTCACGCTGCTGCAGATGGTCAACCCCGACATCCCGCACAACGAGGGCATGGTCGAGCCCATCGAGATCGTCATTCCCGAGGGCACCATCCTCAACGCCGCCTATCCCAAGGCGACGACCTTCGGCAACCACCTCTGCCCGCCCAACGCCGACGCCATCCAGCGGGCGCTGGCACCGGTGCTGCCCGACCGCGTCACCGCCGGCTGGAACAACCTGCTGGCCTCGCTGACCACGGGCATCGACCCGCGCAGCGGCGAGAAGTACGTCGACATCGGCTTCATGGGCCTCAAGGGCGGCTCGGGCGCGCTGCAGGGCTGCGACGGCTACGACCACATCGGCATGATCGACGCCTCGGGCGGCGTGCTCGACCAGGACTACGAGATGTTCGAGCAGCAGACGCCGCACCGGCTGAAGAAGCACGAACTGCTCGCCGATTCCGCCGGCCCCGGGCGCTGGCGCGGCGGCCTGGGCGTGGAGACGATCTTCGAGATCGGCAGCGACGACACGCAGCTCGTCACCTTCGGCGACGGCGACTTCGAGGGCGCGTTCGGTCTCGCCGGCGGCCAGGGCGCGGGGCTGAACTTCATCCGCCTGCACTACCCCGACGGGCGCACCGTCGTGCCGCGCAACAAGGACCTCATCACCGGCGTGCCCAAGGGCACCATCTACCACCAGGTGGCCAACGGCGGCGGCGGCTTCGGCGACCCCAAGCTGCGCGAGCGCAGGCTGCTCGCCGAAGAGGTGAGGAACGGCCTCATCTCGCGCGAAGCGGCGATGCGCGACTACGGCGCCACGGCCGCCGAGCTGGACGCGGGCGCCGCCGGAGGCAAGGCGTGAACTTCGAGCTGAGCGATGACCAGCGCGCGATCCGCGAGGCCTTCGCGCGTTTCGTCGACACGCGCGTCGTGCCGCAGGCCGCGGCCATCGACGAGGCGCACGCGTTCCCGCGCGAGCTCTTCGCCGAACTCGGGCGCCTGGGCTTCTTCGGCATGCGCTACCCGGAGGCACTGGGCGGCTCGGGGCTTGCGCTGCCCGAGTTTGCGCTGGCGCTGGAAGAAATCGCGCGCGGCTCGATGTCGCTGGCCGGCGCGGCGGCGATGCAGTCGCTGATGGGCACCAAGTTCCTGCAGCTGCTGGGCAACGCCGACATCGTCGAGCGGCTCTTCAAGCCCGCGCTCAGCGGGGCCAAGATCGGCGCGATCTGCATGACCGAGCCCGGCGCCGGCTCGGACCTCGGCGGCATCACGACGACGGCGACCGCCGTCGACGGCGGCTGGCGGCTGCGCGGGCGCAAGACCTGGATCACCTCGGCGCCGGTGGCCGACTTCTTCACCGTCTTCGCCAAGGTCGGCGGCAGCGGGCCCGAGGGCAAGCTCACCATCTTCCTCGTCGAGCGGGACTTCCCTGGCCTCGTCGTCGGGCGCGCGATCCACAAGATGGGTGTGTGGGCGCTGCCGACCTCGGAAGTCGCCTTCGACGACTGCTTCGTACCCGATTCGCACCGTCTCTCGCGCGAGGTCGGCGACGGCGAGCAGCACCTGCGCAAGACGCTGGCCGAGATCCGCGTCATCACCGGCGCGATGGCGCTGGGCGTGGCGCGCGCGGCCCTCGACGAAGCCCGCCGCTACGCCGCCGAGCGCGTGCAGTTCGGCAAGCCGATCAACCGCTTCCAGGCGATCCAGTTCAAGCTCGCCGAGATGGCGACGCTGCTCGCCTCTGCCGAGCACATGGTGCGTCACGCTGCCTGGCTGCACGCGGCAGGGCGGCCGCACCACAAGGAGGCGGCGATGGCCAAGCTGCACGCGACCGAGACCGCCGCGACGATCTGCGACCAGGCCGCACGCGTGCTCGCCAGCTACGGCTACGCGATGGAGTACCCGGTACAGCGCTACCTGCGCGACGTGCGCTTCACGCTGATCGGCGGCGGCACCAGCGAGATCCTCAAGCTCATCATTGCCAAAGAGGTGGCATCGTGAATCAGGAGCGACGCATCAAGGTCCTCCTCGGCAAGCCGGGGCTGGACGGGCACGACCAGGGTGCCAAGGTGGTGGCGCGCGCGCTGCTCGACGCCGGCTTCGACGTCCACTACACCGGGCTGCGCCAGTCGCCCGAAATGATCGTCGACGCCGCGCGGCGCGAGGACCCGGACGTCATCGCGCTGTCGTCGATGGCCGGCGCGCACCTGCCCTTCTGCACGCGGCTCAAGCCCCTGCTGGAAGAAGCGGGAATGGGACATCGGCTCTGGATCATCGGGGGCAACATCCCGGTGGCCGACCACGACGCGCTGCGCGCGCTCGGCTTCAAGGGCGTGTTCGCCACCGGCAGCAAGCTCGACGCGATCTGCGACTTCATTCGGGAGAACGTGCAATGAACCTGCCCCCTGGCGTGCGCCCGGTGAAGAACGAATCGGGCATCGAGATCAAGCCGCTCTACACCGCCGAGGATGTCGAGGCCAGCGGCGGCCTGACCATGCTCGGCCTGCCGGGCGAATACCCGTTCACGCGCGGCATCCACCCTCTGATGTACCGCAAACAGCCGTTCACGATGCGGCAGTACACGGGCTTCGGCAACGCGGCCGACACCAACCGCCGCTTCAAGTTCCTGATCGAGAACGGCCAGACGGGTCTCAACGTCGCCTTCGATCTCTCGACGCAGTGCGGCATCGACTCCGATGACCCGATGGCCGAGGGCGAGGTCGGGCGCGTGGGCATGGCGGTGGACACGCTGCGCGACTTCGAGATCGCCTTCGACGGCATCGACCTCGACAAGATCACCGTCTCGCTGACCATCAACGGCGCGGCGGCGATCCTGATCGCGATGTACCTGGCGATGGCCGAGAAGCGCGGCTTTAACCTGAAGACGCTGCGCGGCACGGCGCAGAACGACATCCTCAAGGAGTTCATCGGCCGCGGCACGTGGATCTACCCGGTCGAACCCTCGATCCGGCTGGTGGGCGACACCATCGAGTACTGCGCCGAGCACGCGCCCAAGTACAGCCCGGTGTCGGTGTGCGGCTATCACATCCGCGAGTCGGGCGCGACGCCGACGCAGGAGATGGCCTTTGGCTTCTGCATCGCGCGCGCCTACGCCGACGAGGTCATCAAGCGCGGCGTGCCGGTGGACGAGTTCGCCGGGCGCCTGTCCTACAACTTCAACATCTTCGGCAACATCTTCGAGCAGGTCGCCAAGTTCCGCGCCGGCCGCGGCCTGTGGGCCAAGATCATGAAGGAGGAGTACGGCGCGCAGAAGCCGGGCTCGATGTGGCTGCGCATGATCGCCGGCGGCGGCGGCGGCGGCCTCACGCTCGAGCAACCCGAGAACAACATCGTGCGCGGCGCCTACTACGCGCTGCTGGCCGCGCTCTCGGGAGCGCAGACGATGGCGCTTTGCTGCTACGACGAGGCCTACACCATCCCGAGCGAGTACGCGCAGCGCATCTCGCTGCGCACCATGCAGCTGCTGGTCGAGGAGATGGGGCTGGCCGAGACGGTGGACCCGCTGGGCGGCTCCTACTACGTCGAGACCATGACCAACCAGATGCGCAGCGAGATGGAGCGCATCATCGCCGAGACCGACGCCGCGGGCGGCATCGTCAAGCTGATCGCCGACGGCACGATCCAGTCGCGCGTGTCCTCGCAGGCCTACCGCATGGCGCGTGCCATCGAGAGCGGCGCCTTCCCCAAGGTCGGCGTCAACCGCTACCGCAGCGACGAGGAGGTGCAGCGCCCGGTTGAGCTGCACCCCTATGACGCCGCCGCCGCGCAGGCGCAGCGGGCTGCGCTTTCGCGCATCCGCGCCGAGCGCGATCGCGTCGCCGTCGAGCGCGCGCTGGTGCGCGTCACCGCCGACGCCAAGGCCGGTGCCAACCTGATGCCGGCGATCGTCGAGGCGGTGAAGGCCTACGCCACGGTAGGCGAGATCACGCAACGCCTGGTCGGCGTCTTCGGCCGCTACCGCGAGCCGGTGCGCTTCGACCACCGCGAGGAGCAGGCCGCATGACGACACAAGCCATCGAACGCTATCTCGCGCCGACGCAGCTCGAACCCGCACTCGTCGCGCTCACCCAGCCGGGCGGCGCCACCGTGCTGGCCGGGGGCACCGACCTGGCCCCGCAGACCGAGGCCGGCGTGCGCGCCTACCGCGCGGCGCTGCTCAACATCCGCCGCATCGAGGGCCTTGCGGGCATCACCGACACCGGCAACGAGATCCGCATCGGCGCGACGACGACGATCACCGAAGTCCGGCGCAGCCCCGTGCTCGCGGAAATCGCCCCCGTACTGGTGGCGGCCGCCGAGCGCTTCGCGAGCGACCAGATCCGCAACGCCGCCACGCTCGGCGGCAACCTCTGCAACGCCTCGCCGGCCGGCGACATGAGCCCGCCGCTGCTGGTGCTGGATGCCGAGGTCGAACTCAGCCGCTGGCGCGACGAAGCGGTGCACACGCGCCGCGTGCCGCTCGCGCAGTTCTTCCTCGCGCCGGGCAAGACGGTGAGGGAGCCCGAGGAGCTGCTGACGGCGGTCGTCTTCCCGCGCCCGGGTGCCGGCTTCACCGGTCGTTTCCGCAAGGCCGGCCCGCGGCCGGCGCTCGAGATCTCGACGGTTTCGGTGGCCCTCGGCGCGCGGCTGCAGGCCGGCGTGCTGCACGAGGTGCGCGTGGCGATGGGCTCGGTGGCGCCGACGCCACTGCGCGCGCGCCACGTCGAGCGCGCGCTCGAGGGCCGTGCGCTGGACGCCGCGACGATTGCCGCCGCGGTCGAGGCCGCGGGCGAGGACGCCCGGCCGATCGATGACGTGCGCGCCAGCGCCTGGTACCGCGGCCACCTCGTCCGCGTGTTCGTCGAAGAGGTTCTCAATGATGTCCGTGGAAACTGAAATCCGCTTCATGCTCAACGGCCGCGAGGTCGCGCTCACCGTTCCGGTGACGATGAAGACGCTCGCCATGCTGCGCGAGCGGCTGGACCTGACCGGCACCAAGTACGCCTGCGGCGAGGGCGAGTGCGGCGCCTGCACGATCGAGGTCGACGGCCGCACCGTCAACAGCTGCCTGATGTACGCCGTCGACTGCGACGGCCGCCAGGTCACGACGATCGAGGGCCTGCGCACGCCGCAGGCCCTGCACCCGCTGCAGCAGGCCTTCGTCGACCACGGCGCGGTGCAGTGCGGCTACTGCACGCCGGGAATGATCATGCAGGCGCGCCATCTGATCGAGAACCGGCCGGGCCTCACGCGCGAGGACGTGCAGCGCGGCCTGGAAGGCAACCTCTGCCGCTGCACCGGCTACACCAAGGTGCTGGATGCCGTGCAGGACGTCGCCGCGCAGCGCGCCGCCGGCTGTGCCGGCGCCGGCGCGGACTGATCGCACCCGTCGGCCGCGCGCCCACCGTCGCCCCGCATCGCTTCGCAGGACTCCGCCATGGACAAGACCGCCACCGCTTCACCGAACGCCCCGAAGACCCTGATCGGCCAGCGCGTGAAGAAGCCCGATGCGCCCGACAAGGCAGCCGGCAAGACGCGCTACATCAACGACATGGTGCTGCCGCAGATGCTTACGGCCAAGGTGCTGTTCGCGCGCCGTCCGCACGCGCGCATCGTGCGCATCGACACCACGGCGGCCGCGAAGCTGCCCGGCGTGCATGCGGTGCTCACCGGCGCCGACGCCGCGGGCCTCCACTTCGGCTTCGTGCGCGACAACGTGCCGCTCAAGGACAAGGTGCGCTGCGAGCACGACGCGATCGCCGCGGTGGCCGCCGAGACCGAGGAGATCGCGCAGCAGGCGCTCGCGCTGATCGAGGTCGAGTACGAGGACCTGCCCGGCGTCTTCACGCCCGAGGACGGGGCGCGCGAGGATGCGCCGCAGATCCACGACAACTTCCCCGGCAACAGGAGCCTGCACTTCGCCTTCAAGCACGGCGACCTGGCGGCCGCCGAGGCGGCGTCGGACGTCATCGTCGACAACGTCTTTCGCCCGCACTACGTCACGCACTGCTGCATGGGCACGTCCTGCGCGATCGCCGACTTCGACCACAAGGGCAAGCTCACGATCTGGACGCAGACGCAGTACCCCTACAACTACAAGATGGACCTCGCGCCGGCGCTGGGCATGCACCCCGGCGACATCCGCGTGATCCAGCCGCCGGTGGGTGGCGCCTTCGGCTCCAAGCTCGACGTCTATCCCTACGAGCCGATCGCGGCGCTGCTGGCGAAGAAGACCGGTCGCCCGGTCAAGCTCACCTACACGCGCGAGGAGGAGTTCCGCGCCTCGCCCACGCGCCAGTCGGCGATCATCCACATGCGCACCGGCTGCACGCGCGACGGCACGCTGACCTTCCGCAGCGCCGACGTGCTGCTGGACAACGGCGCCTACACCTCCTGGGGCCCGACCATCCCGGTGATCATGATGCGCACCACCTCGGGCCACTACCGCGTGCCCGTGGTCGACTTCAAGGCGCAGGCAATCTACACCAACAACCCCTACGCCGGTTCCTTCCGCGGCTACGGCAACGTGCAGACGACCTGGGCGACCGCGCAGCAGATGGACATGCTGGCCGACCAGGTCGACATCGAGCCGCTGGCCTTTCACCTGAAGAACGCGCAGCTCTCGGGCGAGACGACGCCGCAGAAGTCCTTCCTGCGCGAGTGCGCGCTCGTCGAGTGCCTGCAGACGGCCGCCGCCGCCAGCGACTACAGCCGCAAGCGCAAAGAGTACGCGGCACTGCGCGATGCGCCGGGGCGCTACAAGAAGGGCATTGGCCTCGCCTCCTCGATCCACAACGCGGGCGGTGCAAAGATCCACAAGTCCGACGGCATCGGGACCATCCTGAAGGTCGACGACTACGCGCGCGTCACCGTCATCAGCGGCGCCTCGGAGATCGGCCAGGGCATCGACGCGGTGATCACGCTGATCGTCGCCGAGGAGCTGGGCGTGCCGCTCGAGCACATCACCCTGGTCAACAACGACTCCGACATCGCGCCCTGGGACGTCGGCGTGCACGCCTCGCGCACCACCTTCATCGCGGGCAACGGCACGCGGCGCGCAGCGCGCAAGGCCAAGGCGCAGATCCTCGCCGGCGCCGAGAAGCTGCTCGGCGAACCGGCCGCGGACCTCACGCTGCGCGAGGGCGCGGTCGTGCGCGTGCAGGACGGCAAGGAGATCATCAAGCTCGAGCGCCTGCTGCGGCAGATGCACTTCCAGGCCGAGCCCGAGCTCGTCATGGTCACCGACTACTACGAGCCCAAGAGCGAGCCCGAGGGCGCGGCGCACAGCTCCGACCACTCCGCGGCCTACGCGCACGCGGTGCACATCGCGGAGATCACCGTCGACACGCTGACCGGCGAGATCAAGGTCGACAAGGTGACGGTGGCGCAGGACGTCGGCCGCGTCATCAACCGCATGGGGCTGGAAGGCCAGATCGAAGGCGGCCTCGCCATCGGCCTGGGCTACGCGCTCAGCGAGGACATGCGCATCGAGCAGGGGCACCTGAGGAACGCGTGCTTCCGCGACTACAAGCTGATCACCGCGCCGGAGATGCCGCCCGTCGAGATGCACCTCATCGAGAGCGACTGCGCCGAGGGGCCCTACGGCGCCAAGGGCATCTCGGAGCTGCCGACCATCGTCATCGCGCCGGCGATCGCCAACGCGCTCACCAACGCCACCGGCGTGCGCATCTTCACCCCGCCGATGACGCCGGAGAAGGTCGCGCGCGCGATCGTCGAGCAGCGCCGGCAGGCCAGCGCGCCGCAGGCCGCCGCCCAGCTCGAAGGTGCCACGGCTTGAGCGCGCATGAAGCTGCGCTACTTCGCCTGGCTGCGCAGCAGCATGGGCTGCGAGGCCGAGGAGATCGCGCTGCCGGCCGAGATCCGCACCGTGGGCATGCTGCTGGACTGGCTGCCCACGCAGGGCGAGCGCTTCCGGCGTGCCTTCGAGTTCATCGACGTCGTGCTCGTCTCGGTGAACAGGGAATACGCCGAGCGCAGCGACCCGGTGCGTGACGAGGACGAGGTCTATCTGGTGCCGCCGATCGCAGGCGGCTGAGGCAAGCCAGGCGAACGAGGAGACGGACGTGAACGACTGCGGCGAGGTGGCATGAAGCGGCGCACCGTGCTGTCGATGGAGCAGGCGCTGTCGCTGCCCTACGCGACGCTGCGCTTTGCGCAACTGGGCTGGCGCGTCATCCGCCTCGAAGCGACGCCCAGCGGGCAAGGGCTGCCCGGCGACCCCAACCGCTACATCGGCAGCCGGCTCGAAGGCGACCCGGCGGGCGACCGGCGCAGCTACTTCGTCGCCCCCAACGTCGGCAAGGAGGCGATCGCGCTCAACCTCAAGGACGCACAGGGACGCGCGCTGCTGCTGCGGCTGCTGGACGCGCTCGAGGTCGACGTCTTCTGCTGCAACACCGTGCCCTCGCGCTACGCGGCGCTGGGCATCGACGAGGCCACGCTGCGCGCGGCGCGGCCGAGCCTGATCTGGGCCGGCATCTCGGCGATGGGACCGGCCTTCCCGGAAGCGCCCGGCTACGACCCGGTGCTGCAGGCGATGGCCGGCTACATGGAGGTCACCGGCGAGCGCGACGGACCGCCGATGCTCACCGGCATCCCGGTGATCGACCTCAAGGCCGGCGATGAGCTCTACGCGAACGTGATGCGTGCGCTGCTCGAACGTTCGGAGACCGGGCGCGGCCAGGCGATCCACGTCTCGATGCTGCAGGCCGCGGCCTCGTGGCTGATCACCGTGCTGCCGCTCGTCGACTTCGGCTGCCGCCCCGACGAGATCACGCGCGCGGGCAACGAACACCGCAAATTCATCCCGACCAACGTCTATCCGGTGCGCGAGGGCTACGTGTACCTGGCCATCGGCAGCGACGTGCAGTGGCGCCGGCTCACCGCCATCCCCGCCTTCGCGCCGGTGGGCAACGAGGTACGCCTGACCAACGAAGGCCGGCACGCCGAGCGCGCGGCGATCCACCGCGACATGGCCGCGGTGACGGCGACGATGAGTGCCGACGAGCTGCTCACGCACCTGCGCAGCGCCACCATCCCGGCCACGCGCATCCACGACATCCGCCAGGTGCGTGCGCTGCCGGCGCTCGCCGACAAGCTCACCCACACGACCCTGCCCGACGGCCGCCGCGTGGCGATGCAGCCGATGGGCACGGATGTGGCCGGCGCGCGCAGCGAACTGCCCTTCCCGCACGGCTACGGCGCCGACACGCGCAGCGTGCTCGCCGAGGCGGGCCTGGCCGCGGCCGAGATCGAGACGCTTGCGCAGGCCGGCGTGATCGCCTGATCCGCTGAACGCCCGATCGTCCGAACGTCCGAACGCCCGATCGCCCCCGTTTCACGACCCCTGTCCCGCAACCCCGAAGACCGAGGAGACGACGATGTTCACGCTGCGACTGGCTTCCCTGGCCCTTGGCTGCGCCTTCGCCCTGGCGAGCGCTCACGCCGAGGTGACGATCGGCGTGTCGCTGGGCCTGACCGGCCCGGGCGCGTCGCTGGGCATCCCCTACAAGAACACGCTGCAGCTCGTGCCGGCGACGCTCGGCGGCGAGCCGGTGCGCTACATCGTGCTCGACGACGAGTCCAAGCCCGACAACGCGGCCAAGAACGCGCGCAAGTTCGTCAGCGACGACAAGGTCGACGCGATGATGGGCTCGACCGGCGTGCCCTCGGCGCTGGCGATGGCGCAGGTCGCCGCCGAGACGAAGACGCCGCTGATCTCGCTGACCCCGCTGCCGCCGCTGCCGCCCGAGCGCGCGCCGTGGAGCTACGTGATCCCGCAGCCCACCGAGCTGATGATGAGCGCCGCGGCGCAGGACATGAAGAAGCGCGGCGTCAAGACGGTCGGCTTCATCGGCTACTCCGACAGCTGGGGCGACCTGGTCTACAACGCGATCACCGCGCTGGCGCCGACCTATGGCTACAAGGTCGTGACCAACGAGCGCTTCGGCCGCGCCGACACCTCGGTGGCCGGGCAGGTGCTCAAGATCATCGCCGCCGCACCCGACGCCGTCGTCGTCGGCGGCTCGGGCGCGCCGGGCGCGACGCCGCAGATCGCGCTGGTCGAGCGCGGCTTCAAGGGCCCGATCTACCACAACCACGGCACCGTCAACCTCGCCTTCATCCAGACCGCGAAGAAGGCCGCCGAAGGCGCGATCGCGCCCACCGGCCCGCTGATCGTCGCCGAGGACCTGCCCGCCGACTACGCGACCAAGGCGGTCTCGCTGGACTTCGTCAAGCGCTACGAGGCCGCCTTCGGCGCCGGCAGCCGCAACGCCTTCTCGGGCTACACCTACGACGGCGTGTTGCTGCTGGATGCCGGCGTGCGCGAGGCGGCGAAGAAGGCCAGGCCCGGCACGCCCGAGTTCCGCAGCGCGCTGCGCGACGCGCTCGAGAACGTGAAGAACCTGATCGGCAGCCACGGCGTCTACACCATGACGCCGAGCAACCACAACGGCGAGGACGAGCGCGCGCGCGTGCTGGTGCACGTCGTCAACGGCGAGTGGAAGCTGGCGAAGTAGCCGGCCCGCACCGCCGCCGCCGCCGCCGTCACCGCCACCGCCACCGCTGCCGCCAGCGCTGCCGCCACCGACCGCGCCTGCGATGAACGCCGACATCGCGCTCTGGCTGACCCAGGACGGCATCACCAGCGGCGCGATCTACGCGCTGCTGGCGCTGGCGCTACTGCTGGTGTTCGCGGTGACGCGGGTGATCTTCGTGCCGCAGGGCGAGTTCCTTGCCTACGCGGCGCTGAGCCTGGGCTGGCTGCAGCAGGGCAAGGTGCCGGGCACGGTCTGGCTCGTGCTCGCGGCGGCGCTGCTGGTGGCGCTGCTCGAAGCGCGCGAAGCATTGCGGCGCAAGGAAGCGAGGCGCCTGCCGCGCATCGCGCTGCTCTACGTCGGCGCGCCGCTGGCCCTCGTCGCCGCGACGACCTGGGCGGCGCCGCGATCGCTTGGCTTCGCGGCGCAGGCAGCGCTCGTCGTCGCGATCGTCGTGCCGCTTGGGCCGCTGGTCTACCGCATCGTCTACCGGCCGATCGCGCATGCCTCGGTGCTGGTGCTGTTCATCATCTCGATGGCGGTGCACTACGCGCTGGTGGGCATCGGGCTGCTGCTGTTCGGCGCCGAGGGCCTGCGCACGAACGCGATCGCCGACACCAAGTTCGACTGGGGCGTGCTCAGCGTCTCCGCGCAAAGCCTGTGGGTCATCGGCGCCAGCGTCGCCTGCATGCTCGGGCTGTGGCTGTTCTTCGAGCGCAGCCTTGCCGGCAAGGCGCTGCGGGCGGCGGCGATCAACCGCGTCGGCTCGCTGCTGGTGGGCATCCCGATCGAGTTCTCGGGGCGGCTGGCCTTCGCGCTGGCCGCGGGCATCGGCGCGGTCTCGGGCGTGCTGATCTCGCCGATCACGACCATCTACTACGACACCGGGCTGATGTTCGGGCTCAAGGGCTTCGTCGGCGCGATCCTCGGCGGCATGGGCAGCTACCCGCTGGCCGCCCTCGGCGCGCTGCTGCTCGGGCTGCTGGAATCCTTCTCTTCCTTCTGGGCGAGCAGCTACAAGGAGACCATCGTCTTCACGGTGATCATCCCGGTGCTGCTGTGGCGCTCGCTGGTCTCGCGCCATCCGGTGGCCGAGGACGAAGAGGAATGAGAGGGATGAGCGCCTCAGCCATGCGTGCGCTCGGGGCGGCGGCGCTGGCGGCACTGCCGCTGCTGCTGCCCGAGTTCGCCGTCACGATGCTCGACTACGTGGGTCTGGCCACGCTGGTGGCGCTGGGGCTGGTCGTGCTCACCGGCGTGGCGGGCATCGTCTCCTTCGGCCAGCAGGCCTTCGTCGGCCTGGCCGCCTACACCACGGCGATGCTGACGACGACGCTGGCCGCCTCGCCCTGGCTCGGGCTTGTCGCCGGGCTTGCGCTCACCCTGGTCGCCGCGCTGCTGCTCGGGGCGGTGACGCTGCGGCTGTCGGGCCATTACCTCTCGATCGCGACGATCGCCTGGGGCATCGCGATCTACTTCCTCTTCGGCACGCTGCCGGGCCTTGGCGCCTACAGCGGCCTGGACAACCTGCCACCGGTGCGCGTGGGCGGCTTCGCCTTCGACGACGCGCGCAAGTCCTTCTACCTGATCTGGGGCGCGGCGCTGTTGGCGCTGCTGGCCGCGCGCAACCTGCTCGACTCGCGCAGCGGCCGCGCGATCCGCGCTTTACGCTTTCGCGCCGGCATGGCCGAGAGCTGCGGCGTCGACACCGCCGCGCTGCGGCTGTCGGTGTTCGTCTACGCCGCGCTGCTGGGCGGCGTCTCGGGCTGGCTGCACGCGCATTTCCTGCGCTTCGTCAGCCCCTATGCCTTTGGCGTCAACGCCGGCATCGACTACCTCTTCATGGCGGTGATCGGTGGCGCCACGCAGGTCTGGGGCGCCGTCGTCGGGGCCGGCGTCGTCACGCTGCTGCGCGACTGGCTGCGCGACTGGCTGCCGCGGCTCATCGGCCAGAGCGGCAACTTCGAGATCATCGTCTTCGGCGCGCTGATGATCGTGTTGCTGCAGCGCACGCGCGACGGCCTGGTGCCCGCCCTGATGCGCTGGTGGCCCAAGGCCTGGGTCCTGCCGCGCGCGGCGACGACGGGCCGGGGTTCGCCCGCGTCGCCCGCATCGCAGAGCACGGTGCCCACGCTGCCACGCCGCGCGCCCGCAACGCCGCGCACGCCGGTGCTGCAGGCCAGCGGCCTGCACAAGCGCTTCGGCGGCCTGGTGGCGGTGGCCGACATGTCGCTCGAGCTGGCGGCCGGCGAGATCCTCGGGCTGATCGGCCCCAACGGCGCCGGCAAGAGCACGCTCTTCAACCTCGTCAGCGGCGTGCACGCTGCCGACCAGGGCGAGGTGCGCCTGTGCGGGACGCGCGTGGAGCACCTGCGCGCGCGCGCCGTGGCGCGGCAAGGCCTTGCGCGCACCTTCCAGCATGTGCACCTGGTGTCGAGCATGTCGGTGCTCGAGAACGTGGCGCTGGGCGCGCACCTGCGCGGCCAAAAAGGGCCGCTTGCCGCGATGCTGCGGCGCGACCGCGCCGAGGAGGCCGTGCTGCTGGCCGAGGCACGCCGCCAGCTCGAACGCGTGGGCCTGGCCGATCACCTGCACGAGGCCGCTGGCAACCTCGCGCTCGGCCAGCAGCGGCTGCTCGAGATCGCCCGCGCGCTCTGCGCCGACCCGCTGCTGCTGCTGCTGGACGAGCCCGCCGCCGGCCTGCGCTGGGGCGAGAAGCAGGCGCTGGCCGAGCTGCTGCGCGAGCTGCGCGGCCAGGGCCTGGCGATCCTGCTGGTCGAGCACGACATGGAATTCGTGATGGGCCTCGTCGACCGCCTGGTCGTGATGGAGTTCGGCCGCAAGATCGCCGAGGGCCCGCCGGCCGAAGTGCAGCAGCACCCCGCGGTGCTCGAGGCCTACCTCGGGGGCGAGGTATGAACGCCCCCGCGCTGCTCGAGGTGCGCGGTCTGCGCGTGCGCTACGGCAAGGTCGAGGCGGTGCACGGCGTCGACCTCTGCGTCGATCGCGGTCGCATCGTCACCGTGATCGGCCCCAACGGCGCCGGCAAGACGACGCTGCTGTCGGCGCTGATGGGGCTGCTGCCCTGCGAAGGCAGCGTGCGCTACGAGGGCCGCGAGCTGCGCAGCGACGCGGTCGACGCGCGCGTGGCCGCGGGCATCAGCCTGGTGCCCGAGCGGCGCGAGCTGTTCGGCGAGCTGAGCGTCGAGGACAACCTGCGCCTGGGCGCGTTCCAGCGCGTGCGCCGCGGGCAGGCCGGCGCCGCGCAGGACCTGCAGGACGTCTACGCGCGCTTCCCGCGTCTGGCCGAGCGCCGCGGCCAGTTCGCCGCCACGCTGTCGGGCGGCGAGCGCCAGATGCTGGCGCTCGGGCGCGCGCTGATGGCCAGGCCCCGGCTGCTGATGCTCGACGAGCCGAGCCTGGGCCTTGCGCCGCGCATCGTGCGCGAGATCCTCGACATCGTCTGCGAGCTGCGGCAGGCCGGCACCGCGATCCTGCTCGTCGAGCAGAACGCGCGCGCGGCGCTGCGCATCGCCGACCACGCCTGCGTGCTCGAGCTCGGCGAGATCGCTCTGCAGGGCCCCGCGGCGGAGCTTGCGGCCAGCCCGCGCGTGATCGCCTCCTACCTCGGTTCGCGCAGCGCCGCATGAGCCCGATCATCATGACCCCGACGATCCCCATGACCCCGCGGCCGGCGCTGCGCGCCGGCGCCGCGCCCTGCCCAAGGAGACCCCGGTGAGCACCCCCGCATTCGCCAACCCGCTGCTCGAGACCGTGCACCGCGCCGCGCCGCGGCGCATCGGCGTCGTCGGCGCAGGCACCATCGGCCCGGACATCGCCTACTACCTGAAGTCCGCGCTGCCCGCGCTCGAGCTGCGCTTGCTCGACGTGCGCCAGCAGGCGATCGATGCGGCGCTTTCGCGCCTGCGCGGCTACGCCGAAAAGGCGGTGGCGCGCGGCAAGATGAGCGCCGCCGCGGCCGACGCCACGCTCTCGGGCCTTTCCGGCAGCACCGACTACGACAGCCTTTCGGGCTGCGACTGGGTGCTCGAAGCGGCGACCGAGGATCTCGCACTCAAGCGCCGCATCTTCGCCGACATCGAGGCGCGCGTCGGCAAGGACGCGCTGATCACCTCCAACACCAGCTCGCTTCCGGCGGCGCGCATCTTCCGCGACCTGAAGCATCCCGAGCGCGCCACGGTGACGCACTTCTTTGCGCCGGCCTGGCGCAACCCGGCCGTCGAGGTGATCGACTGGCCCCGGCTGGACCGTGGCCTGCTCGCCTGGTTGCGGCGCTTCTTCGCGGAGACCGGCAAGCTGCCGCTGGTGACCAGCGACGCCGTGTGCTTCATGCTCGACCGCGTCTTCGACAACTGGTGCAACGACGCCGCGCTCATGCTCGACCGCGCGAGCGCCGCGCAGATCGACACCGTGGCCGGCGAGTTCGTGCACGCCGGACCCTTCTTCGTGCTCAACCTCGCGCGCGGCAACCCCATCATCATCGAGACCAACACGCTGCAGGCCGACGAGGAGGGCGAGCACTACCGCCCCGCGCCCATCTTCGCGTCGGTGCAGGAGTGGAAGACGGTCGCGCCCGGAGAGCGCGCCGAGCTCGCGCCCGACCAGGCTGCCGGTGTGCGCGACCGGCTGCTGGGCGTGCTGTGGTCGCAGACGGTGGACATCCTCGACCGCGGCATCGGCTCGGCGCCGGACCTGGACCTCGGCTGCCGCGTGGCGCTGGGCTTCAAGGCCGGGCCGCTCGAACTGATGGAGCAGTGCGGCAACGAGGAAACGCAGCGCGTGCTGCAGCGCTACGCGAAGGAGCGCCCGGGCATGCCGATGCCGAAGCGCCCGCTGCCCGAATACCAGCCAGCCGTGCGGCATGTGCTCGTCGATCGCATCGGCGGATCGCCGTGCGGCGACCCGGGTGCAGGCCGCGGCGACGTGCTCGTGATCACGCTGCGCCGGCCCGAGGCGCTGAACGCGCTGCACGACGCGATGACCGACGACATCCTGCGCGTCATCCAGCGCCACGAGTCGGACGAGAGCGTCGCCGGCTTCGTCATCACCGGTTACGGCCAGAAGGCCTTCTGCGCCGGCGGCGACATCGGCCGCTTCCCGACGCTGCTGGGCAACGCCGATGGCGCCGCGCAGTACGCGCGCGACTGCTCGCGCCTGCTCGTGCACCTGGACGCCGCGCGCAAGCCGGTGGTCGCGGCGATCCAGGGCATGGCGCTGGGCGGCGGCTTCGAGCTGGCGATGCGCTGCCACGCTCTCGTCGCGCAGCGGCAGGCCTGGTTCCAGCTCCCCGAGGTCGCGCTCGGCATCCTGCCGGCGATCGGCGCGATGGTGATCCCGTTCCGCCGCTGGCCGCAGGCCGCAGCAATCTTTCAACGCATGCTCACCCGCGGCGAGCGCCTGCGCGCGGCCGACGCGCACGCCGCGGGCATCGTCGCCGAACTGGCCGAAAGCTTCGACGACCTGATCGCCCGCGCCAGCGCGCGCGTGCGCCTGCTCGCCGCGCAAGGCCGGCCGCCGCGTCCCGGCGACGCGCCCGTGACCCTGCCGCCGTTTCCCGCACTGCCCGAGGACGCGCCGCCGCGCGCGGCCGACGGCCGCGTGCTCTCGCCCACCGTCGTGCGCGTGATCGAGCAAGGCGTGCGCGAGGCCGCCGCCGCGCCGACGCTGACCGAAGCGCTCGAGGTCGGTTACCGCGCGTTCGGCGAGGTCTCGTGCACAGCAGCGGCGCGCGAGGGCATCGAGGCCTTCCTCGCACACCGCGAACCCGATTTCACGCGCAGCGGCTGAAGCGGCACGCAATCAAGGCCCCCCTTTTTCGCTACCGCACCGACGGAGGACTGCCCGCATGAAGCTCGCCGGCGTCGGGCTCGATGACAAGTACCGCGTCGAGCGCGGGCGCGTGCTGCTCACCGGCGTGCAGGCGCTGGTGCGGTTGTTGATGCTGCAACACGACGCCGACCGCGCCGCCGGCCTGAACACCGCCGGCTACGTCACCGGCTACCGCGGCTCGCCGCTGGGCGGGCTCGACCTGGCGCTGACCGAAGCGAAGGCGCACCTGCAGGCGCACGACATCCGCTTCCAGCCCGGCGTCAACGAGGACCTGGCCGCCACCGCGGTGTGGGGCACGCAGCAGTTGCAGCTCATGCCCGGCGCCGACCGCGAAGGCATCTTCGCGATGTGGTACGGCAAGGGCCCCGGCGTGGACCGCAGCACCGACGTCTTCAAGCACGCCAACCACGCCGGCACTTCGCCGCGCGGCGGCGTGCTGGTGGTGGCCGGCGACGACCACGCCGCACGCTCGTCGGCCGTCGCGCACCAGAGCGAGCACATCTTCTCGGCCTGCGGCATCCCGGTCTTCGCGCCCGCGGGCGTGCAGGACATCCTCGACTACGGCCTTCACGGCTGGGCGATGTCGCGCTATGCGGGCCTGTGGGTCGGGCTCAAGCTTTCGGCCGACATCGTCGAGAGCTCGGCCACGGTCGAGATCGATCGGCAGCGCGTGCAACCACGCCTGCCGACCGACTACCAGCTGCCCCCCGGCGGCGTGCACATTCGCTGGCCCGATCCGCAGGCGGCGCAGGAACAGCGCATGCAGGCGACCAAGATCTACGCGGCCCTGGCCTACGTGCGCGCCAACGGGTTGAACCGCCTCGTCGTCGACAGCCCCAAGGCGCGCCTGGGGCTGCTGGCCTGCGGCAAGGCCTGGCTGGACCTGCGCCAGGCCATGCACGACCTCGGGCTGACCGACGAACGCGCCGCGGCTCTGGGCCTGCGGGTGATGAAGGTGGCCATGCCCTGGCCGCTCGAGGCCGATTCGGTGCGGCGCTTTGCCACCGGCCTGGACGAAATCCTCGTGGTCGAGGAGAAGCGCCAGCTCATCGAGTACCAGTTGAAGGAGATGCTCTACGACTGGCGCGACGACGTGCGCCCGCGCGTGCTCGGCAAGTTCGACGAAAGCGGCGAATGGCCGGCACCGCCCGGGCAGTGGCTGCTGCCCCCGACCGGCGACCTGACGCCCAGGCTCGTGGCGCGAGCGCTCGCCTCGCGCCTGGCGCGCCTGCACCCCGAAGGCGGCTGGACGCCTCCGGAAGCCCTGGCGGCGCCGGCCAGCAGCGCCGCGCCGCCGCGCGCGCCGCTGGCGCGCACACCTTACTTCTGCTCGGGCTGCCCACACAACCGCTCGACCCGCGTGCCCGATGGCAGCCACGCGCTGGCCGGCGTGGGCTGCCACCTGATGGCCGTCACCATGGAGCGCAACACGCTGACGATCAGCCAGATGGGTGGCGAGGGCGCGACCTGGATCGGCATGGCCGAGCACGCCGGCCCGGATCACGTCTTCGCCAACATGGGCGACGGCACCTACTTCCACTCCGGGCTGCTGGCGATCCGTGCGGCCGTGGCCGCGGGCGTCAACATCACCTACAAGCTGCTCTACAACGACGCTGTCGCGATGACCGGCGGGCAGCCGGTGGACGGCCCGCTGAGCGTCCCGCAGATCACGCGCCAGCTCGCCGCCGAGGGCGTGGCACGCATCGTCGTGCTGGCCGACGACCCGACCAAGTACGAGCGCCAGGCCGACACCGACTTCGCCCCCGGCGTGCCGGTGCGCCCGCGCGAGGACCTGGAGGCGGTGCAGCACGAGCTGCGCGGCGTGCCCGGCACGACGGTGCTGATCTACGACCAGACCTGCGCAACCGAAGCACGCCGACGCCGCAAGCGCGGCGTGCTGCCCATGCCCACCCGGCACGTCGTCATCCACGAAGCGGCCTGCGAAGGCTGCGGCGACTGCGCGCTGCAGTCCAACTGCCTCTCGGTCGTGCCCGTCGAGACCGAATTCGGCCGCAAGCGCGCGATCGACCAGTTCAGCTGCAACGTCGACCTGAGCTGCCTGGAAGGCTATTGCCCCGCACTGGTGACGGTCGAGGGCGGCACGCTGCGCCGTGCCCATGGTCTGCCGCCACCGCAGGACCTCGTGCTGCCCGAGCCCGAACTGCCGGCGCTCGTGCACCCGCACTCGCTGCTGGTGGCCGGCGTCGGCGGCACCGGCGTCGTCACCATCGGCGCGCTGCTGGGCATGGCCGCTCACCTGGAGGACAAGGGCGTCACCGTGCTCGACCAGACCGGCCTCGCGCAGAAGGGCGGCGCCGTGCTCACGCACGTGCGTGTCGCCGCGCGGCAGGACGAACTGCAGGCGCCGCGCATCGTCACGGCCGACCTCGTGCTCGCGTGCGACATGCTGGTCGCTGCCGGGGCCGATGCCACCTCGCGCATGGACCGCGCCCGCACGCGTGCCATCGTCAACACCGCCGACGTCATCACCGGCGATTTCCTGCGCCACCCGCAGCAGCTCTTCCCGCACGACGCAACGCTCACCTTCCTGGCCGCGCGCGTGCAGGAGGCTCGGGTGCTGGACGCGACGCGCCTGGCCTCCGAACTCGCCGGCCACTCGATCGCCACCAACATGTTCATGCTCGGCTACGCCTGGCAGCGCGGATTGATCCCCATCGGCCGCGAGGCCATCGTGCGCGCGATCGAGCTCAACCAGGTCGCCGTCGGCGACAACCTGCGCGCCTTCCAGTGGGGCCGCATCGCCGCGCACGACGCTGAGCTCGCCGAGCGCACGGCCATGGCGGCAGAGGTCCTGCCCGAATCGCGGCGGCTCTCGCGCACGCTGGACGAGATGATCGAGCGCCGCGCGGCACAGCTCGTCGACTACCAGAACGACAGGCTCGCGCAACGCTATCGCGCGCTTGTTGCGCGCGTGCGTGCAGCCGAGCAGGCGGTGCAGCCCGGCAGCGAGGCGCTGACGCGCGCGGTGGCGCACCAGGCCTGGCGACTGCTGGCGGTGAAGGACGAATACGAGGTCGCGCGGCTGCTCTCCGACCGCAGCTTCGACGCGACGCTCGCGCAGACCTTCGAAGGCGAGCTGCGCGTCAACCTGCACCTGATGCTGCCCTGGAAGCGCCCGCGCGTGCGCGCCGAGAACACCGACCGGCCGCCGCTGGAAAAGCGCGCCTTCGGCCCCTGGATGCGAAAGGCCTTCGCGCTGCTCGCGCACGGCAAGGTCTTGCGCGGCACGCGGTTCGATTTCTTCGGCTACACCGCCGAGCGCCGCATGGAACGGCAGCTGATGGTCGAGTACGAGGAGACGCTCGAGCGGCTGCTGCGCCACCTCTCACCGGCACTCCTCGAGGACGCCGCCGAGATCGCCGCCCTGCCCGACGCCATCCGCGGCTACGGCTGGATCAAGCGCGACTACGCCGAGCGCACGCGCAGGCAGATCGCCGAGCGGCTCGCGATCTACGAGGCGGCCGCGGCGCGGCAGCACGAGAGCGATGCGTCCCCCGGGACGGACGCAAACAAGGACAGCAGCCGCAGCAGCAGACGCGTCAGCCGTACCGGCTGATTGGCTTGTACGGGCCGCCGGGGTCGCGTCAGGCGCACTTCTACAATCCGCGCTTCCCCGGGGAGATGCCGTCATGCCCCGCCGTTGTGACCGTGCGAGGAGCCTCGTCTTGTCATCGCCATCATCCGATTCCGTCGCCGGCGCGGGCGGGAACGAAGCGCTCGAGCGCGAGCTGGCAGCGCTCTTCGTCGAGGCGCTGAACCTCGAGACGCCGGCCGAGGACCTCGACGTGACGGCGACGCTCTTCGGCGACGGCCTCGGCCTCGACTCGATCGACATCCTCGAGGTGGCGCTGGCGATCTCGCAGCGCTACGGCTTTCAGCTGCGCTCGGACGACGAGCACAACGTGCGCATCTTCCGCTCGATCCGAAGCCTTGCCGCACACGTCGCCCAACATCGGACCAGGTAGGAATGTCCGCCTGGGGCCCGCTCGCGGCCGGGGCCGGTCTCGCGGCCTACTCGCTGCTGTCGTGGGCCCTGATGGCGGTTGCGCCCTACGCGGCATGGACGATCATCGCCCTTTTCGGTCCGCTGCTGGCCACGCTCGCGGTGAGCGGCATGCGGCAGCGGCACGCGCCGACGTTGACGGCCTGCGCCGCGCTTGCGTTGCTGCTGGTCTGGTTGTGGCATCGCGGCGGCGTCGATCTCAACCGCCTCTACGTGCTGCAGCACGCCGCGCTGCACGTGCTGCTGCTGTGGGCCTTCGCGTTCACGCTGCGCCCGGGCGCCACGCCCCTCGTCACCGCGCTGGCCGCGCGCATCCAGCGCAGTCCGCCCGACGCCGCGCTGGCCGCCTACACACGAAAAGTGACGGTAGCCTGGTCGATCTTCTTCGCCGTAATGATCGTGGTCTCCATGCTGCTCTATGCGTGGGGGCCCTGGGCCTGGTGGTCGTTCTTCGGCGCCGTGCTCACGCCGCTGGCGGCGGTGGTCGCATTCGCGATCGAGTTCGCCTGGCGGCGCTGGCGCCATCCGGAGTTCGAGCGCGCGTCGCTGCGGCAGGTGATGCAGGCCTGGCGTGAGCACGAAGCGAACGCGGGTGCCGTGCCGACCGCCGCCGGCGCGCAGGCCGGATCCGCGCAGGACACTCATTGGCCAAGCGTGAGATGAGCGAGAACCGTTTGCCCCTGCTTGCGGCGCGCGACGCGACCGCGCCGCTGGCCTGGCACGCGGGGCAGGCGATCAACGCCCGCCGCTACCTCGCGCAGGTGCATGCGCTGGCGCGCACGCTGCCGGCCGAGGGCCCGGCGGTCAACCTCTGCCAGGACCGCTACCGCTTCGCGCTTGCGCTCGGCGCGGCGCTGATGCGCGGCCACTCGAGCCTGATGCCGCCCAACGCGCTGCCCGAGACGCTGCGGCGCCTGGGCGAGCTCGGCGCCGAGCCCTACGCCTTCGTCGATGACGAGGCGGTCGACGCCGCCGGGCTGCGGCGCGTCATCGTCCAGCCCGGTGCGCTCGAAGCCGTGGGCCACGCCGCTCGCGCGGGACGCGCCCCGGAAGGAACGCCGGAAGACGGCGCATCGAGCGCGATTGCGGAGATCGACGCGCAGCTCGAAGCGGTCTGCCTGCTGACCTCGGGGTCGACGGGCACGCCGCAGCCGCACCGCAAGCGCTGGGGGCCGCTGGTGGCCAACATCGCGGCCGAGGCCTCGCGGCTGGCCGAGCTGATGGACCGCCCGACGCTGCACGGCCTGACGATCGTCGCGACGGTCCCGCCGCAGCACAGCTACGGCTTCGAGTCCAGCGTGCTGCTGGCGCTGCTGGGCGGTGCGGCCTTCGACAGCGGGCGACCGTTCTACCCGGCCGACATCGCGGCGGCGCTGGCGCGCGTACCGCGCCCGCGCGCGCTGGTGACGACGCCGTTTCACCTGAAGACGCTGCTGGCCGCCGGCGTCGAGCTGCCGGTGGTCGATCTCGTGCTCTCGGCCACCGCGCCGCTGTCGCCGCAGCTCGCGGCGCAGGCGGAAGCGCGGCTGGGCGCGCGGCTCGTCGAGATCTACGGCTGCACCGAGGCGGGCCAGGTGGCCTCGCGCCGCACGACCGAGGGCGAGGTCTGGACCGCTCTCGGCGAGCTGCGGCTGTGGCGCGAGGCGCAGGCCGATGGCGGCGAGCGCTTCCTCGTCGCCGGCGGGCACGTCGTCGAGCCGACGCCGCTGGCCGACATCCTCGAGCTGCTCGACGATCGGCACTTCCGGCTGCTCGGCCGCAGCAACGACCTCGTCCACGTCGCCGGCAAGCGCAGTTCGCTCGCGCATCTGGACTTCCATCTCAACCGCGTCCCCGGTGTCGTCGATGGCGCGTTCTGGGTTCCCGACGAGGTCGTCGACGGCGTGGCGCGCACCGTCGCGTTCGTCGTCGCGCCGGGGATGAGCGCGCGCGAGGTGATCGCCGGGCTGCGCGAGCGGCTCGAGCCGGCGTTCATCCCGCGGCGCGTCGTGCTGCTGCCCGAGCTGCCGCGCGAGGCCACCGGCAAGATCACCTCGGCGACGCTGCGGCGGCTTGCGGCGCAGCATCTGGGCGAGCCGGCGCCGGGTGCGCGAGCGGCGCCGCAAGCCCGATCGGAGCTCGACCTTGCCGCTCGGCACGAGGCGGCCGATCCGATCGTCGAGATCGCCGCCGATCACCCGGCCTTCGACGGGCATTTCCCCGGGCAGCCCGTGCTGCCCGGCGTGGTGCTGCTGGGTCTCGTGCTGCAGGCGCTGGCACGCCGGCCCGAGCTGCAGACCCTGCTCGGCGGCACGCCGACGATCGAGCAGGTGAAGTTCACCGCACCGGTGCGCCCAGGGGCGCGCCTGCGTGTGCGCCTGGCCGCCGCCGGCAGCGGCGTGGCCTTCGAGCTCCACGAGGAGGCCCGCAGCGTCGCGCGCGGCAAGCTGATGCCGGGCTGAAAACCGAGGCCGAACGGAAAGCGGCGCGATGGCGCGGAACGAGAGCACGACCGCCGGCTGCGCGTCCTGGGACGCGCAGCACGAGCGCGGCAACCGCATGGCGCTGCGCGTGCTGGTCTGGATCGCGGTGCACCTGGGCCGGCGCGCGGCGCGGCTGCTGCTGCATCCGATCTGTCTGTACTTCATGCTCTTCGCGCCCGCGGCGCGGCGGCATTCGCAGCGCTACCTGCGGCGCGCTCTGGGCCGCGAACCCGGCTGGGCCGACCGTTACCGGCACCTGCACGCCTTCGCCTCGGTCGCGCTCGACCGCGTGTTCCTCGCGCGCGGCGGCCTGCGCGACCTGGACGTGCGCGTGCACGGCGGCGACGAGGTCTACGCGGCACTCGCCTCCGGTCAGGGCGCGTTCATGATCGGCGCGCATTTCGGCAGCTTCGAGGCGCTGCACGCCGTCGGCAAGGGCGAGAAGCTGCAGGTCGCGATGGTGATGTACCCGGACAACGCGCGCATCGTCCAGGGCGTGCTGCAGACGGTCGCGCCGGAGCTCGAGCTCGAGATCATCGCGATCGGCCGCCCGGGGTCGGCGCTCGCGATCCGCGACTGGCTGCAGCGCGGCGGGCTGGTCGGCATGCTCGGCGACCGGCTGCCGCCAGGCGGCACCGGCGGCGCCGGCGGCCGGCAGGACACGCAGGCGCTGCCCTTCCTCGGCGCGCCGGCGGTGTTCAGCGACGGTCCGCTGCGCTTGGCGCAGATGCTGCGGCGGCCGCTGCTCTTCATGGTCGGCATCTACCGGGGCGGCGACCGCTACGACGTGCACTTCGAACCGCTGGCCGACTTCAGCCTGGACGAGGGCGGGGATGCCGCGGCGCGCGAGCAGCGCCTGAGGCGCGCGCAGCAGGACTACGTCGCGCGCCTGGAGGCCCTGTGCCGCGAAGCGCCGTACAACTGGTTCAACTTCTACGACTTCTGGGGCGAGGATGAACGCGCGTGACCGACGCCGGCTGCTGCTGGGCCTGCTCGCCGCGGCTGCAGGCCAGGCCCTGCCGGCGCGCGCGCAGGGCTTCGACCTGCAGGCGCTGATGCAAGGCATGGCCGCGCGCAAGTCGGGCCAGGCGCGCTTCACCGAGGAGCGGATCGTCCACGGCGTCGAAGGTCCATTGACGTCGAGCGGGACGCTCGCCTTCACCGCACCGGATCGATTCGAGCGCCACACGCTGCACCCGGTGAAGGAATCGATGATCCTCGAAGGGCAGTCGCTGGTGCTGCGGCGCGGCGACCGCACGCGGCGCACCGAGCTGGATGCGATCCCGGAGCTGGGCGCGCTGATGGCCGCGCTGCGGGCCACACTCGGCGGTGATGCGGCGCAGCTGCAGAAGCACTTCCGTGCGACGCTCGCCGGCACCGAGAGCCGGTGGGTGCTGCGGCTGGTCCCGCTCGATGCCGGGCTGGCGCGCCAGCTCTCGCAGATCGAGATCGTCGGCCGCGCAAACGACCTGCACAGCATCGCGCTGCAGATGCAGGGCGGCGACCGTTCGCTGATGCTGATCGAACCGCTGGACTCCCCGAGCCGAGCGGCGCAATGACGGCCGGCCCGACGACGCGGCCGCGTTCGGTGCCGGTGCTGCTGATCTGGCTCGCCCTGGTGCTGCTGGCGGCGCTGCAGATCGCGCGCACTCCGTTCACGGCCGACCTCGGCGTCTTCCTTCCCGCCGCGCCCGATGCGCGGCAACGCCTGCTGATCGAGCAGATCCACAGCGGCGTGCCCGCGCGCACGCTGCTGTTGGCGATCGAAGGCGGCGACGCCGTGGCACGCGCGCAGGCTTCGCGCGAACTCGCTGCAGCGCTTCGCGCAAGCGGGCTCTTCGACCAGGTGAGCAACGGCGACCAGGAGGGCTTCGCGGGCTTTGGCCAGTGGCTGCTCGAGCACCGCTACCTGCTGAGCCCCGCGGTGAGGCCCGAGCGCTTCACCGCCGAAGGCCTGCGCGACGCCATCGCCGAAGCCACATCACTGCTGGGCACGCCTGCCGGTGAGGCGATCAAGCCGCTGCTGCCGCGCGACCCGAGCGGCGAGACGCAGCGCATCGCCGAGGCGCTGGTGCCGGCCCGCACGCCGCGCAGCGAGGCCGGCGTCTGGGTCGGACGGCAGCAGCCGCGGGCGGTGCTGATGGCAACGACCCATGCCGCCGGCGCCGACACCGACGCGCAGGCGGTGGCCATCGCCACGGCGCGCAAGGCCTTCGAGCCGGCGGCCGCACGCGGCCTTGCGCTGCGCATCAGCGGCGCGCCGCTGTTCTCGGTCGAGAGCCGTGCGCGCATCCAGAGCGAGGTGCAGCGTCTGGCGGTGGCGGGCACGGTGGTGATGAGCAGTCTGCTGTTGCTGGCCTTCGGTTCGATCAAGGCGTTCGCGGCCGCAGCGCTGCCGGTGGCCACCGGCGTGCTTGGGGGCATCGTT
>Ga0209200_1000647_pt1 | contig 38616 bp, 63 predicted proteins | sample AD_UKC033_MetaG_FD_184406 | JGI IMG/M metagenome (GOLD analysis project Ga0209200, IMG submission 184406) | Active sludge microbial communities of municipal wastewater-treating anaerobic digesters from USA - AD_UKC033_MetaG (SPAdes) (version 2) | ecosystem: Engineered > Bioreactor > Anaerobic >... | reverse complement strand
GAAACCCAATCCCCCTCATCAAGATACCAAACAGAAACATTCCAATACCGATTAGGATAACCTGTTGCGTAATCCTCTCGTGTGACGATATATGGGTTATCGTCTACATCAGTAGCAATATCCCACTCAAAATAACTGTTATGAACGTAATTATAAACGGGTGTAAACGATGACCACGAACCATCAATATATCTTTTCCCATAATATAGCGATGGTCCAGAAGTAAAAGCCACATGAACCTGATTTGATGAATCAACACATAATTGAAAGTCGCCGTACCCAACACGATCTCCGGTTGCTATCTGTTGTGTATACACTCCGCTTGTGTTTCTCAACCCATAAAAAATCTCATCATCAACATATTTTATATAAAGAAAATGGAGCACGTCGTTCCCATCGTACTTAGCTTCTTGTACGACTACATCTGGGCAAATATTAAGATCAGTAGTCTGCCAATAATCCGCACACCCCACCCCCACAAACAGCAACAATCCGACGACAAGAACCGCGTATCTCAATCATTCCACCTCCCATAGAAGATATTCCGAATCACGACTCTCCACACCACGACGAACCCGATTGCGCCCGAGAGCGTGATGAACACGTAGAACCAGGGAAACATCGGCAGGATTTCGGCGGCGTATGGGTTCTCCGGCTGTGCCATGAGCACGAAATTAAAGTAGTCCATAACAGGCCCGCACGAGAGCAGCACACCCATCAGGAGCGTGAGCAGCACGATCAGGCTGAGTATGGCAGACATAAGCCCCTGCCCCCCGGGGGTTGACTGCTTATACGACACATTGTAGGTTTTATACGTGGTGCGGGACCTCCTGCGTCGGGCCATGATCACTCCACCCCGCCGGATCCCTTCCTCCACGACATGATAACGGCAAAGAACAGGAGGGGAAGAACTATCCCGAGAATTGGAAGTGCGTACTGTGCCTGGATGAGAAAGTTGGTGGTGGTGATCCGCTCTGCAGATACGGGCATCGTGGAGTTAGTGAGCGAAATCATGTCGGTCTGGAACACCACCATCTTGTCGAAGATCGCCCAGAGCCCGATAGTCGCAAATAGCAGAAAGAACACTCCGAGGACGAAATACGCCATCATCGCGGCAGACGCTTCTTCTCTATCGGGATGCGTGGGCATGGTATCACTGCTGGCCAGGATCCTGCTGGTCCTGCGGGGGGATGAGGTCTTCGGGTCTGACAAACCCATAATCAAGCATGATCTCAAGGATCGTGTTCGTGACAATGGGTGGGGCCTTTGCCTGCAGGTGCTGAGTGTAGATAATATTTAGCACGACGTTCTTTCTTGCATTGCTGGCAGTTTGGAGCCCGTGCTTGATCATATCGTCTTCGGTGAACTGCGCCACTGGTTCTGGAGGGGGCTGCGGGACCCGGTTCTGCTGCGGGATACCTCCTGCCCCCGGGATTCCTTCTGGGATAAAACCTGGGGATGGTTGTGCCTTTCCTTTCGCTGCCATGAGTGTGTTACCTCCTGCCCCTGTTCTGCACCGTCTTACCGATACGGGCATACTCGCGGTCTGAATGGTTGACAACTTTCTTCATGTTACCGAGTCCGGCCATTTTTGAACGTCTGCACATGGTTTACCTCTTTTTCCTCTTTTTTCTGGTTGATATGCCCCCCGTTGTGTGGGAAGCGATGTTTCCGAGATACGCGGCATCAGCCGACGCAATCCCGAAATAGTCGTCAAGCGGGCTCCCGACATCCCATGTCTCCTCGAAGAAGAATGGCCATCGGAAGTATCCCCCTCCACCTCCACCGCCGCCCCCGTCAATGGGGAGCCCGAACCCAGGGAACGGCGGCAGTGGAGGGAACTCGAACGGTGTGAGAGGGATGTCGGGGATCCCGAAGTCAGGCGGGATATGTTCAGGGGGTGTGAGGGTGGGGACCTGGATGATGTCAGGGATCTGCAACACGTCGAGCCCCGGGATCTGTGTGGTATCGAGTGCGGGGATCTGCGTTACGCCGAGCCCCGGGATCTGTGTGATGGTGGGTGTCTGTGTAACTGTTGGGACGACATCGACCCCCATAATTTCACGGATACCGACATCGAGTGTGGGGAGGGATGCTACCCCGACGAGATCCCGTGTTGCCGAATCAGATGGTAAAGAAAGGGTCGGAGCAATCGCGGATTGCACCCCGACAGACGCGAGGGCGCTGCCGCCAGTAATCACAGGAATTACAAATACGTTGCGTTCCTCGTCAAGACGCTTGAGCGGCTTGAAACTCAACGGGCCGATAGAACCATACCCCTCGTCCTCGGTGAGCCTCACACCGCGGCGACCGCGAACAAACCCGGCAACATTCGGGAGTTCGCTTCTCCCGAGGTAGATCCCTTTTGTGCCAACATCCATTGCAGGGACAGTGTATGCGGCGGCGCTGTCGGGGACCGGGAGTTCGCGCTCGGCAACCGCAGTGGGCTTTATCTCAAGTTCAGGACCCCCCGGAGCCCCCTTTGGTTTCTTCCCAGACGGAAACATCTTCTCCTGGCGAGAGAGCTCTGCCTGCTCCATAAGGTCTTGCAGAGAAGAGCTTGGGCGGGCCGTCACTCTCCTGGCGGGTTTTTGCACAGTAACTTTTTCCGACCACCACGAGTAAAGGTCGGCAACGTCCCGGGATTCCTTAATGCGGAGTCTTGTGCTCTCGGGGACGTTGATCTTCATCCCCCCGCCGATAACCTCGCGCTCTCCCCATCGTAGGCGGGCGCGTTCGGATGCGGGAAGACCAAACTCCCGTGCATTATACTCCCCGAGATAGTTCTGCATGGCTTGTTCATTCACCCTCCTGGTAACGTCACGCAGATAATTTTCATTCACAACATCTGCGCCGACACCGCTCCCACCTACAGTGCCACGGCGCACTCTGCTTTCAGCAACACGGGTGAATTTCTCTTCTGGAAATCCTGAATAGGTCCATCGCCCCCGCCCGAACTCGTCAGGCATTGCATATCGTGAAGTGACCTTTGCCGTGGGGACCTCTCCCTCTGGCAAAATCACACGGGTAGTCCTCCCTTCGTAGGTCTTCCCTAACCACGATTCAGGAGAGCCACGATAGAACCTGTCACTCAGGATGAGGCGGCCCTCTGCAGATGGAAGATCAAAGGCGAGTTGTCCGGTTGCGTAATCTGCCTTGATCCGGCCCTCAATGTCAAACAGGCGGGCCTCAAGTTCAGGGGCGGCCGCTCTTCCCGCTCTAATCCTCTGGGTTTTATCAACACGGAGGAAATCAAAGAAACTCTTATCAGACGTTGCGGGTTCCCATTTCCCGGTTGCGTAGTTCCAATCCATTCGTCGTGACGGTTCATGCACGACCTGGCGCTGCGGGATCTTGGTTCCGGTTCTCCACTGGATCTTTGTTCCACCGGGTTCAACCACACCAAATTCCCTGGCGCGAATGCTTGTGATGTCGCGGTTGAGAGAGGCCAGGTATTTGCTATCGGCAACGTGGCTGCCGAGTTGGTATGCCCCCCGCCCAATCTCCGGCAGGCGGTATCCTACCATCCCCCCAATCATCATGGGTGTTACTTCTTGTGCAGCGATCCTCTCTAATGTCCCAAGTGGATCGGGCGAAGTGGCGGCCTGGAGTCCTGCCATTCCACCATATGCGACCCCTATCCCAATTGGGGCATATTTTCCAAATGCTGCAAGTCCCCGTGTAGCAAGACCGGCATCTTTGGCGGCGGCTGCAGCACCAATTGATTCTGCTGCAGGCCCAAGCAGTCTCCCCGCCCCGCCCATTGCGAGTCCTGCGAGCGCCCATGCCCCGGTAGTCACTGGCTTTTCTTTAATTCCTGCATAGGAATAAGAGAGGTAATCCGACTGTAATTTTGCTGCACTGGATGGGGCGAATCCCATAAAGGATGCGCCAACATCAGCGACCGCCCCTGGAGCGGTAATTGGATTGACGAATGTTGATGTGCGAAACACAAAATCTGCATATTCCTTGCCTGGAAGAACGCCAGTGAATTGTGATGCAAACTTATCGGCGTTCTCAAACCACCGCTCGATTCCAAATATCCCGGTTGATTCGATGTGCTCCTTCTCCGCGGCCAATCCCGCCTGCCGAGTTTCGAGCCCCGTGCCAACCCCGAGCAGGTCCTCCCGAAGTGTTCCGAGTTCCTGCTGCTGTGCTCCGAGGCCCGCACCAAGCAGCGCGATCTCATCTCTGCGGGTTTGCAGGGTATTGAGAGTATTTGTTCGGGAAATATATTCGGCCTGGTCCTGGGGTGGCCTGAGCTGATTGAAGGCGGCGATTTCGTAATTGAGATCGTTCACTCGCTTCTGGTAATCTGCCACACCGAGTTCGTATGCGGATACCCGCCCCTCGTACGCTGCAACCTGTTTTTCGTAGGCCGATACCTGCTGCCGATAAGATGCGACGTTCTGCTGATACTGTTGAGTGCGAAGACCAAGCGCGTCAGCTCCAATGTCCCTGACGACGGTGACACCCGCACCGACTGACGCGGCTGCGGTCGGGATCCCGGCGGTGACGATCTGAGTTGGGTTCTGCTGAATGCCGGTCACGAGGTTTGCCAGCGGGTTTGTCTGTGCGGTTACACGTTCGAGGTTTCCGGTCACGGGGTTCTGAACCGTCTGCCCGCTGCTCCCCGTCGTCCCTCCACCACCGAATCCCCCGGATGCACCGAATGGGTTATAGGCAGGAGTGGGGGCTGGTTGTGGTGATGGAGTAGATACTACAGGCGTTCCCCCGCCGCCAGCGCCGCCACCCCCGAATCCACCAGACGCTCCGAATGGGTTATACGGGGTGGTGGTAACTGGCTGTGTGACGGGTTGTGATACTACAACGGGCTCATTACCTGACCGACCGCCAACACTCTGTGATGGTGCAGGAGAAACGACAGTGCCGATCCAGTTAATTGCGCCCTGGACGGGTTGGACAATAGGATCCCATATAGCCATTACCCATCACCAACCCCCGAAAAATCGCGTCATCAATCAGATTGTATAACTTTTGTATTTATATGTTCGCCTACACCATTCTCAATCTCCAAAAGATATTTCATTCCGATGATCCCTTTCTGCAGCATTGCAGTAGTGGGTTCACGCACAGTGAATTTCTGCTGTAACCACCGGCCGAACCGGATCCCGGGGATATTGTGCATATGCCACAACCGGGACTCTGCAACAACCAGGAGTGCGGCGATAGTCAGGAACCCAAAGGGGAATGTCCCAATGACGTATGTTGAGATGAACAGCGCAATGAAGAGATATGCAACCATCGAGAGCATGTAGGTCCCCCCGCACCTGTCGTTGATAGGGCTGTAATCCCCGGCGTTCTCGACATCGTTCTTCTCTGCGGCGGCAATCAGTTTGTGTTCAAGACCATGCCACTTCTCGCTGCCGATGATATACCTGACGAGATAGTAGATCATCCCTATATCGAACGCAAGCATCCCGAAGAACGAAAGGAAAATGAGGAACCGCGTCCAGAACGGGGATAGGTCAGTTACCCCGCTTATCACCATGTTCGGCAGGCTGATAAATAATGTGGGAACGAGGTCGATAACAAGTGCGAACGGGATAATGAACGGGAAATCTGGCAGTTTGTTCTTTGCGATAATGTATTTCTTTTCGGTGATCTTGATGGAGTAATTCTCTCCAAAGATTTTCGTTCCCCCATTCCACGACATACCAGAGAATCGAGTCATCATGCCCCCCCAAGCATGTATGCGACGATGGCGACAATCACAATCCCGATCTCGATTGCGATGAACGCCTTCATCCAGGCTGGCCACGCCTCGCTGTCGGCTTTCTCTGCCTCTTCTGCGACCCTGGCCGCAATATGCCCCTCAAGGTCCCCGGGTCCGATGTGTGCCAGGTATCGTTCAATCTGCCAGAGCGGGACCTCGAATACTGCAGGCATTACCACCGGGTCGTCAACCCGGCCGCTCTTGATCATCTCGTACAGGTCCCCATAGCCCGTGACGAGTTCGGGGGTGTATTCATAGCCCTGCTGCTTGTAATGTATCTCTTTCCGCAGTTCACGCTCATTCCATTCGTAAACCCATGTCTTGATCGCCTGGTTAAGCGAGGGTTCGGTGCAGATGCCGGTCATGTCAGTGACAAGCTTCGCCATGCATTTGCCGAACCTGAACGAGTCGTCGCTCCTCTGGATCCATGAGAGCGGCAAATCCATTGCATTAAACACGCCCTGCAGGTAATCAGACCGCATGAATTTGAGTTTGCCTGATTTCTGCGCGAAGAGCGTGATGTCCTCGCCGTTGAGCTGTGCTTTAAAATAACTCCTGCAGGGACCCATCATATACCAGTACATCATCAGGACGATGATCAGGAGAAAGATCATGAACCCGAGCCCGACCATCCCCCAGATATACCAGGGCAGCCCGAGAATCATTTCCGGCTGCATGACGGGGGCCGCGATAAGTTCACTCATAGGTCGTCCTCCTGTGTGTCAGTGACATCGGGAAATCTCACACATAATGCAAGCGCAATAATTACGGATGCAGCCATAATCACAGTGCCAATCGCAATCATGCCGACAGGAGTAACGACGTTGCTCACTATATCGGGCGGCATCGTCTCAAGTTCTGCGTAGAAGTCCTGGTAATTGTAAAGCCCCATTCCAATAAGGACGAGCCCGCCAAGAAGGGGGACCGCCATAACCCCAAGTGCATCGGTCAGTTTCATATCTGTCACCTGTTGAAGAATCCAGCCAGGAACCCGTTCGACTCCCGGGGTAATGGGGTCCGGTCGTCACGAAGTGTGAGCTGCTGGCGGCTCTCGTTGAGTGCGTCACGTTCACGCGGGTTCTTGGTCCATCCAGCACTCTTGAGCATCTGGATCTCCGAGAAGAATTTCAGGAGTCTGAGCTGTAGGTACTCGGGAGCATCCCACCCTTCGATCCTGAACAGGTCAATCACCATGTTCTTGAGCCGGAAATAAGTAGGGAGGTCGGGAATATTCGTGAGTTGCAGGTGGACCGCGGCCTCTGTAGAGAATGGGTAAAGGCGATCAGTTCGCGGGTCTTTTGGCACTTTGGGGTTCAGGATGAAGTCAAGGTATCGCTCATCTTTGGTTTTGTCGATAGTAGGATACCGCTGCCGGGCCTGCTGCACTGCGGCCTGGACTTGCTCTGGTGTGAGTTGGACGGGAAGGTTTGAAGGCTGTCCATTCATGGGTTATACCTCCTGTCGAGGTTGCTTGAGATACGTGACATACCACACGCGAATGACGTTGATAATCGACACGAAAAAGAAAATGAGCATTGTATAGACGAGCCACGGGGGATGGATCACGTACTGCACGGGCTGGACTGTGACGTTCCCGAGGATCTGGTTCACCTCGATATTGGTGAACGTGATCATGTTCGAGAGCCAGGCGACCACGCCGCTGAACACGGCAGAGAGCCCGGAAGTAATGTCAGCGAATCGTGCGATCATGATGGAATGCACGAAGAAGGCAATGGTTACGACCAGGACCAGGAGCCAGATCGGGAACGGCACGAGGTCTTTATCAGGAGAGTAGATATAGGTCGCATTTGAGATGGTGACGTTCTCTACGACGGGGATTGTTATAGTCACCGTTGGTGTCGGTGTTGGTGTCGGGGTGGGTGTGGGTGTCGGTGCTCCGCAGGGAACCGTGATCAGGTTCTCCCGCAGCAGACTATCAACGCCATACGCACCCCACACCGACAGATTCACATCATACGTCCCATTGCTTGCGTACTGGTGCGTTGGGTTGCGAAGTTCGCTATATGCCCCGTCCCCGAATGACCAGTTCCAGGCGTATAACCCACCCCCAGTGCTGAAATCGATGAAGTAAAAGGTGTCGGAAACATCCCCGCAGGTCTCCGTTACCGTGAAGTCGGCGTTTGGGGCTTCAGTATTTACCGGCACGTTATAGCACCCAGGAGCCCAATCCAAACTATCGTAAATTCCATATGATACATTACCAGCCGTCAATTCATAGGGCCAACATCCAGATGTGGCATAAAGGTGTTGTGGGTTTTGACTGTTCGAATAACTCCCATCGTAATCACCAAAACCCCATAGCCAATAGTCAATAGTGCAATTTGTTGATGTGGACGCATCAACGAAGGTTACAAGAAGCGGAGCATATCCCGTTCCCGATGGGGGATATATGGAGGCTATGGAGGCAGTAACAGAGCGATAAATGCACACTTCCTCGCTCCCCCATGCTGACACTGTGGGTACGGTGGCGGCGTATTTTCTTAAATATAGATGATCTACATATGTTGTACCAGAACTCCAATGCCGCAGCCAGATTTCCCTTGATCCTGTATCAAAATTTGCCGTATTAACTTTCTCATCATTGTTGAGAAATGTATACACATTTGATGTTCCTCTATATTCTGTTATCCAATTATAATATACATCGACACTTGGCGCGCTTTTGCTAGCTGTCGCAATTACACTTACCCCGATATCAACTATATTCCATGTTGTACCACTATCAAACGCATTTGCGCGAGTTTTTTGCCCGGACGCGTACCTGTATCTTGCATCAATTTTTGCCACCGATACAAAAACAGTGTTATTGAAAAGAAACGAATTTTTTGATTCTATAATTGATTCTCCAGGTAATGATAAGATCCCACCAGATACAGATGGAGAACCAAGACCAACATCCCACTTACTTGCATTAAGAGAACCCCCCGAAAAATCATCAAAGAAAATAAATGTATTATGTCCATCACTGGCCGCACTTGCCCCCGCATTCCCGTAATACAGATACCCTGTAGTACTCCCGTACGCGGTGGAATTAGGAATTGATGGCACTTCTACCCATATCGTGGCAACAGTGGATGATGACGATTCAATCCAGTAATCCCATTCTGTCGTATCATCATCCCCAACAAACCGTATGTCGTCGTAATCTTCCGCGCATTCTCCATCGAGATACACGGTAAACCCGCTATCACTCCCCGCTGAACGATTAACCGTAAACATAACCTGATAATTTGTCAAATTGCTCCCCGTGTTGTTTAACGTAAACTCCTTCCGGTAATCCCAATCGTAATCATACCACGCGCTCGCAGTTCCGACCAGCAACAGCCCCACACACAGCACAAGCAACACGACGCGGCGGTTCATACCCCCACCGCCGCCTGGATTATTGAGATGTCGGGCAGTTCGCCCTTTTCCAGCGTTGTCATCAGTGCGTCGACGGTCTTTGTTCCAACCGGTGCATACCACACTTTTCTACCGGAAAACTCCGAGTACACAAGCACGGGTTTCCCGCCGATGTCATGTATGCACCAGTAGATCCCCCACGGATACGTCGAGGATTTGCCGTATGAGTAATACCCCTCAATGCTGGCCTTGCCGACCTGGACCACATCAACCTCGCTACCCGCGTAGTTCGCCTTTACGACGAGGTCCATGCCCGGCTGGATCAGCACCATGGGTTCAACCTTGTCTTTTTCCGTCGCTCCGGTGATGGTAAGCTTTACCGCCGTTGGTTTCGCCAGTGTCACGCTCGCCACGTCGCCGGATTGTAATTTCTCCCAGGTCGTCGCGTCCTTGCTGTCTTTGGTGGAAATCTCCACAGTGTCGCTGGTGGTGATGGTGAGAGCAGCGGTGTGTGCCGTAAGTGCTGCAATGAACAGCAGCACCAGAAACACAACTGTTATCCACTTCATAGTCTCCCCCGAGCCACGTCCTCTTCCCCGCCTTTTTTGAAATACGTCACATGAACGGCACGAAGAGTGTTGACAATCCCGACGAAGAACATCATGAGCATGAGATAGGCCAGCCAGGGCGGGTGTGAAATGTAACTGACCGGCTGCACCACCGTCTGATTGGCAATCACCACACTCTCGACTGAATAAAATTCAATATACCCCGAAAGATACGCCGTCACCCCGGCAAGGACCGTGGAGATGGCCGCGGTCGCATCAACAAACCGCCTGAACAGAATGCTGTGGAAAAAGAAGATGAACGTCAGTACAAAGAGCACCGCCCAAACCTCGAATGGAACGTAGCTCAAATCACCAGGATCGATAATTGTGGTATTCAAAACAGTGGTGTTCATGATCAGGCTCCAAGAATGAGAAGGAGGATATGAATGCCTCCGTCCTCATTTAGTCACCGCGCCGAATCAGCACGAAGAGTGCTCCCAGGATAGCAACTGCGGCCATCACGATCAGGGTGATGCCGAGCAGCCCGTACCCGCTCTGGGTGGTGGTGGCGAGGGTAGTCTGCGTGGTCGCCCAGGCAGAACTGTTCGGGATCTCCGGTGTGGAACTCTCTACCTGGTAGAGAATGATCACGCCGAGGGACAGCACGATGGCAGTCACGACGAACCCGATCACGGCGGCGATGTTGGCGCTCTCTGCGTCAACCATGCCCTTGTTCTTGGCATACTCGCGCAGGGACCGCTCGCTCGTCTTGGCCCACGCCTTGACGGTCGTTACGATTCCTCCAAGCATATGTGCGGTAACACCTCCCCTACTTATGATAGATATTTGATGGTGTATATATCCCTTTGGTGTGTGAGGCATCATTTTGACATGTCATGAGAAGCTTGGCGCACCGTCAACCTGAACTATAGGCGGCTGATTCGGGATCTGGTCGAAGTATACCATGCCGAACATAGACCCAATCAGTTCGGCAACTGCCTCTCCCACCACCAGCGACCCGATGAGGTTCGGATGCACTCGTGTTCTCCCCGGGATCGGGACCGACCCAGGCATCCAGAGAAAATACTCCATACGATAGGTAATGCGGTAGTCTACCAGCGTGGTGTCGTGCGTGGCGGGAATGAGTGTCACGTTCTGCCGACGCAGGTCGATAACCGTGTTGGCAAACCAATCAACCAGATGCCAGTGCTCACCCCGGGCCGAGGCGGGGAAGACCTGGTGGGCCTCGTCAATGATCACGGTGAAGAACTCGTCACGCGCTTTGAGTTCGATCAGGCGCTCGGCAAACTCAAACCAGAATACCGACGACGGCGCGGGGATGGTCTGCTCTTCCTCGTCATCGCCTTTTCTTCTCCTGCTGCGCCGCCTGATCTCCAGTTTCCGCTTGGTGATGCGCTCGATAATCTCTTTTGGCAGGCGGTATTGTGCAGGCTCGTATACCACATTGTTCGCGCCTTTGACCAGGTTACGATAGAGCTCGGCGGCAGTTCGGTATGGGATCAGTCGGCATCCGTTGTTGAAGTCAATCGGGACCCGCCTGCTCGCGGGCTGCATGTAGAAATCCAGTTCGTCCTCGAAGTAGTAGTGGACGTGAACGGGTTTCAGAAAGGCATCTGGGTATGACTTGTGCAGGTTCTCAGGCAGCAACGTGTTCCAGTAGTCGTATTTCCTGCCTCTCCAGATCACAGTCTCAAGGCTTGTGTGGGTGTCCTTGGTCATGTTGGATTTCTTTGCGTTCCCTTTGAGATGCCTGACACCAGCCGCAATCTGGAGTTCCATCGTGGTCTTGCCTGACCCCCGGCGGCCGACCAGCATGGCATCTACCCCACCTGAGGCATATACGCCGTCGTCGTGAACCGAGATGTCGCGCATGAGCAGCGCACCGATTTTGCGGCTGACCTTCTCCTTGCCCCCCGACAGCCGTGGTTGAGCCAGGCCCGTCATGCCTTGTTCTCCTCACCGCCCTCGCGGTCATCAGGCATCTTGGGCGGCCCGAATATCTGTTCGGTGAAGTTGAAGTCCAACTGGCGATAGTCGAGCATATCCTCAATGCCTGCAATGACAGCCATCTCATCAGCAACATCGGCGCACCTCATCATGGCGTGTGGCCAGAACTCTGACCCGAGCCCGTGCTGCCTGATCGCGTCCTGCCAGTTCTCGCGGCATTCTGTGAACTGCTCCTTGTATGTGTCAGGCACGTTCTCCCAGGAACCATATCTCAAGACCAGGCCAACCCGGACCCACCGCATGACAGATGCCGTCATCGCCAACTGTTGCCCGGGATCCGTTGCCAGGGATTGTAAGGCAATGACCTTGGCAATCGTGACCTTCATATCGTCAGGCACAGTGTATTGTGGTTCACCTGGTTCAGAAGGCATCTACGGGCCTCCATAGATTGCGTACAAAGGCATCGGATTCACAACACGGTACAATAAAGGCACTTTCTTGAACTTTCAGACAAGGCATTTTTCAATTCACCATCTTGACAACGAGGCATCTGCTGATCCGTGATGGATGGATGCGAGGCATGTGCGTCCAACCCGCTCACTGAACTCAAGGCATCTTGGTTCGAGCATCCATCAAAACGATGAGGCATGATGATCCTGAATCGACTTTCTCATCAGGCATATTTACAATTTGTGTCGATTGGGGAGTGAGGCATTTAAAGATTCCCATGCCCGGGGACGTGCCTTAATTCGATTAAGCGTCAACTCTCTGATGCCTGGCCCGGACCATGTAGGATGACCCCTTGGTTTTCCCCCCTAGTACCCCCCTTTCCTTAGGGGGGGGTTTAAAAGGGGGGGGATTTTCCCCCCATTTTCACCCTCGAAAAATCAGGGTGATCACCAGTGCGCGGGCTCATCTCATCACGGTGCGCGGGGAGTGCGCGGGGAAAAAACGGGCTTATTTGCGGGCTCATTCCCGGGAAATAGCGGGCTTATCTCTTTTTCATAACGATGATCGGCCGGCCGGAAAAATACGAGAGTGACGATCCGGGCTTTTCTCTCCTTGGTATCCCAGATAGTTTTATAACATCTTGCATACATACATAATGCTTGTAACAAAACAAGGAGAGAAAAAAAATGGTATCCTGTATGATGTGCGGTGAGAATCTCCCCGCGGAAACAATGTACAAAGACCAAAGCAATCACTTTGTATGCGATAACTGCAGATCAGAAGTGATCCTCTGCTGTGTGTGTGGTAACTTCTCCCCGCTCAATTCAAGCGTGATCCATGAATCGGGGACTTACTGCGGATATTGTCGGTCGATGGCTACAGCAGCCATCTGGGGACACGGGACAAAGCCATTCCCTCAGTTTCACGGGCGCGGGCTCGATCACCTTGGTGTTGAACTCGAAATTGATCAAGGACGTGACCGGACCGAGTGCGCCCAAAAAATCAAGAAATTAAATTACCCTCTGTATATTGAGAGTGACGGATCGCTACAAAACGGGCTTGAAATCATTTCTCATCCCTGTACAACTAATTACCACTTAAAAAAATTCCCCTGGGAAAAAATATTCCACATCGCCGGGGAATATGAGTTTAAATCTCATGAAGCGGAAACCTGCGGGCTTCACGTTCATATCTCCCGGGCTCTTTTTGGAAAAGACCGAGAAGAGCAAAGCGAAAACATTGGTAAATTCCTTCTGCTCTTCAATCGGGGCGCAAACCAGAGAGAGATAAAAAATTTCGCACGTCGCACGGATCGACAAATGAGGTGGTGTAAATTTTTCTATATTGACGGATCAAACCATGCGACGGGAACAGATATTCTTAATTATTACTGGCGAAATGGGAACGGATCGGATCGATATTACGCGGTCAATCTTCAAAATAGAAATACAGTAGAAGTAAGAATTTTTAGGGGGACACTTAACCGGAAAACATTTTATGCGTCCCTTCAATTCTGCAGGGAATTAACCGAAATAGCAAAAAAACCCTTTAAAACGGTGCGCGGGCTTAGCTGGGGAGATATTAGAAATACCCTGTACAATAGCCAATACCCAGAACTTAAGGACTACTTATCCACGAGGGGGATTTAAAAATGTGTATAATCGTTTTTAAGCCCGAAGGAGAAGGAATCCCCGATAATTCCATCCTAAAGAATTGTTGGAATAATAATCAAGATGGCGCGGGCTTGATGTTTCGTGATCACCGCGGGATGATCCACGTACACAAAGGATTCATGGATTTAAAATCCCTGAATAACTGTATTGAGCAGTATAATAAGAAATACGATTTACTGAATGCTGATATGGTGATCCATTTCAGATATGCGACGCATGGCGCAAAAAAGCCCGGGTGTACTCATCCATTTCCGATCACTGGTGATCCTCGAATTATGCAGAGGTTACACCATGTGTGTACCAGCGCAATTGCTCATAATGGTGTTATCTCAGCATATGCAGAGATCAACGATAAGACCCTAAGTGATACAATGCTATTTGTAAAGGATTTAGCAAATAAGAAGAATAAAACGCAGATTATCAAAAATACTGAAGGAAAATTTGCATTAATGACACGGGATAAAACAATCGTTTTTGGGGAGTGGGTAGAAGAAAAAGGGATCCACTACTCAAACACGGGATATAAGCCCGGGATACCAATTTCCCGGGTTTATTCCATCCCCTCATATCCTTTTACCCGATTTCAGACAATCGGGGTATCTTCCCCGAAAAAAGCCCGGGATAAGTGGGGAAATACCGAGCGCACCCTAAAAGGTTCATCCTATTATTTCTGCGATGAATGTGGGAATATTACTCATAAAAGCCAATTAAGGAAACACGGTGATCGGGTTATTTGTTCAACGTGTTATAATGAAGCGATGATCGATGAGTATTTGACTTATTGGGGGGAGTGACCGGCGATGAGCAAAGAACACCCCAAAACGACCAGAGAGAGAAATAAAAACCGAGTGCGCCAATATCTTAGGGCGATAAAATTAGGGTACTCTCCCCGCGGGGAGTTTTCCCTATAATCCTTTTTTGCACTACTCGTTTTTTCTCTCCCCTGGTGGTCCCCCTGGCGGCCGTGTCCTGGTGGTCCCCCTGGCGGCCGTGTCCTGGTGGTCCCCCTGGCGGCCGTGTCCTGGTGGTCCCCCTGGTAGTCCCCGGGACCCGGGACCCTGGCCAACGACCCCCCCACTCCAAATGCCTACATCCTCCGAACCCTGGCCAAAAACACATGCCTTGGGATCTTTCTGCAGCCCGGGTGAAGATGCCTGGCCTCGGGGACACGGGACCCAAGGCATCTCCAGCCTGGTTGGAGGTGGCGTGATGCCTTAATCCTGGGCTATGGGATTTGAGGCATCTCATGGCCTGCTTCGGGGGCAAATGCCTTGTTCCCCAGAAGACCGCACAGGAGATGCCTTCAATTCCGGGGCTGCACCAAAGGGGAAGGCATCTCTTCCCTGGCTTTCCGGGCCGAGTTTCGTTTTTGGAGCCCCATGCTCGTTTTTTCGCACTTTTCGCACATTCTTTTCCACTACGACTCCCTGCAGTGGCGATAGTCTACCTATTCATTAGACTAATTTATCAGGCATCTTTTCACGAGAGCACCCAGAATCAAGGCATCACCCCCGGGACAGTTCGGTGGCGGTTTCCCGGGTTCCCGGGCAATCACTAACTATTTATAGTTTGCACACATACATAATGTGTGTAGTGAGGAACTACCATGTATCGAGTAAAGAACTTTTACAAGGGCGATCCGCATTGGACCACGGCTAAATTCCCTGGCCGGTGTACCAGGTGCGGGAAGAAGATCAACCGTGGAGATCGGATCTTCTACTATCCCCGGGGAAAAGTCGTATACTGCGACGCGCCCGGGTGCGGAGGATCGGCCGAGCGGGATTTTCTCACGATGGCAGAGGCCGAGGACTATTATGCGAGCGGGGGGAGATTCTGATGAACGTATACCCCCGCGAGTATCTCGAAAAATACGAGATCATCGAAGAGACATTCAAGAGCTGGTTGATCCCCGATGCAAAGAAAACCCGGGACAGGCGAGCCCGGGAATTGAGGAAGGCGGGCTATCAGGTGCAGATCGAATCGTCACATTCCCCATTCGGAGAGGATAGATCGATCTACTCCTTGACTGCAGCCCGGGAACGAGTGCAGAGGGCGATAATATGAACACTTCAAAACCACTTTTCACCCAGGAAGATATTATCTACCAGTATACCCGGGAGGACGCGATCCGAGATGGCGAGATCATCGACATATCAGAACTCGCCCGGGAGATGAGGTACACGGTCCCCGTGGGTGTGACCCGGGCAGTGTGGGCAATCATCGAGAAGAAACCACCCCACCAGGACGTAAAGGGGCGGATCTGGGATCTTCTTTGGATGATGAAGATCAGGATAGGCGGGTGCAAAAATTCAGACCGGATCCTTTTCACCGTCCTGATGCAGAGCGGGAGAAAAAAGATGCAGACGTTTAAAGCCGTGATTGCAGCCAGTGACCCCACCGGCAACCCTGCGATCACCGTCATGTTACCCGAGGAGGATTGATCCATGTCAACCGATCCGTGGGACGAGAAACCGATATGGGATCACATTGTCGAGGGGCGATGCCCCTTCGACCACTACAAATTTGGGATAGACGACACCCACTGCCCCGAGGACTGCCCGTACGGCGAAGAGGGGTGCGGCGAATGCCGGAGGATCAAGGAAGTCAAATATCGCCAGGGGGGAACGTGATGCCTGCAATCGACTCAAACGAACTCAAGGCGTGGCTGTCGTCCGAGATGGGGAGGTATCGGAATATGGCCAGGACCCAACTGCCTAATGACCCCCCGTGGGATAGTATCGCTGATGCCTTCCGTACCGTGCTCGACCATGTGATAGCCATGGAGTACCAAAGGCAGCACCCCGACATCGTGATGATGCGCCTGCGGGAACCTGCCGACATCATCGCACTGCACGACCACCTGGAGGACCTCTTCGGAGAGGGATCGAGATGAACATAATATGCGGTCATGCCTACCAGGACCAGGGCGTGTGGCGATGCCCGTACAAAGTGTGTCCCTTTGTGACAGAACCAGGATACACCGAGGACGATTACCCAGAGTGTCCAGTATCGGAGTGAGGAACCCTTATGCCTGTTGGATGCACACATACAATAGTTATGCCGAGGTATCTGATCTGTCCGAAGTGCCGGAACCCCTGGGTCTACAACGGCAAGAGCGAGATCCGCACGACCTGTCCTGTCTGTCTGCACACGGTCTACCTGGACAAATGCCGAAACACTCTTGACGAGTGGAAGCAGGCATGCCTTGTCCGGCTCAAGGAGGATTACGAGGCCCAGGTTGCTGCCGTCATGGAAATTACCGGAGAATAAGGCATGCCTGATGGTGACAAAAAGGGAGTTCCTGTAAATATCAATCTTTTTTGAAAAAGAGCATCTGGCATCAGAGCGGTGGTTCACTGATGCCTGTATCGCATCATACGGTTTATTGATGTTTTCCTGACTGCAGAATGATGTTTCAGATCCTTCCAAACAGATCGGACCTGTTCTTCCTCCCCTCGTAATACTTCTTTCCCCTGCGGGATACCCGGTGTCCCGGGCTCAAGGCATCCAGTTGGCGATCCTTCTTTGCATTGGTCTTCCCCGTCTGGTGGTTAACCTTCTTGACAGTATGGCCGCGAGGCATATGAAAGCATAGGTATGTCAATTATATATCATTTTTGGAGAAGTGTGCAGAGGGGGAGACAAAGGGACGTGCTCTCCCCCTCGCAATCAAGGTGGCATCCTTGTGTGGGGGGTCTTTCCCCCCATTCGACAGGTACGACAGAACTACCGAGGCACGGAGCGTCCGGGCGGGAAGGGTCAGGACCCCCCGGAGCCCCAATGGAGACTTCCCCCTGCGGAATAGGCGGCCATAGCACCGCCGAACAATAATTATCATTTTGACTATTTAATGATGTGCGTTCAAAAACGGGCATTTTGGACACACCAAAAATATATATGTTCTGATACACAATATAGTATCAGAAAGGGGGTTTTTGAACACACCCTTTCAGGAAGTCATCAAATGCTCACCATTGGCTATGCAAGAACTTCCCGGGATGACCAGGACCTTGCCCGCCAGATCAAGCAGATCAAAGAGGCCGGGGTCCCCGAGCACCTGATATTCCGTGATGCCGGGGTGAGCGGAGCAAAAGCCCCCGAGCAGCGCCCGGGATACCGGCAGATGGCACAACTTCTGAACACTGGTGAAGTCGAGGCGCTGTATGTCACTGACATCTCACGGCTCGGTCGGGACGCGAAGGGAACCCTGCAGGAAATCTGGAAGCTCCAAGACCAGCACATCAGGATCGTGAGCCTCGACCCCCTCGACACGTTCGTGCTGAATGCGACTCCCGAACTGCAACCGCTCCTCACATCCGCAGTGACGCTTGGGGCTGACCTGCAGCGGAAGAAGATCATCGAGGATACCAAGGCCGGGCTGCGAAGAGCAACCGAAGAGGGTCGGCCCCCGGGCAGGCCCCGGGTAGAGGTTGATTGGAACCGCCTGGAAGCATGGCGGGCCAAGGGGCTGTCCTACCGAACCGCGGCCATCGTGGAAGGGTATTCACAGTCCACGTTGCGCCGGAGAATGAAAGAACGCACCATTACAAAACCAGGAGATCCGCAATGACCGCCATTGACATCCCCTTTCACCCCCAGATGGAGGACGCTGCACTCAACGGGTGGAAATGCTGCACGTCCAGGTCAGAACCAAAGGGGACCCGCGGTGATGTGTTCCACATCAAAGGCATCCCGTTCCGCATCATCGACATCGAAGTGAAGACTCTGAACACAATCACGTACCTCCACTACCGGCACGAAGGATTCGATTCGCCGGATGAGTTCGTGCAATTCTGGAAGAAAATTCACCGGGGGAACTACACAGGACCCAAGAAATATTACCTGCATTGGTTCGCCCGGGCATTGGATTCAGATTGGTGTGACCCATGATAGACCGATATGCCCTTGAAAAAGACTCGAGTCTGCTCAACTGGTATCCGAGGATCAAGAAACATCTGCACACCCCTCACACAATCATCCTCGCACTTACCGACCGCGAGCTCTCGCTCATACGGAGCGCCCTTGACGGGAAACCTCTGCCAAAGAACCTCATCACAAAGATTCAGAAGACCGCTGAAAAAGTGGGGGGGTATCCTCTCTTTCTCCGGTCAGACCAGGGCAGCGGAAAGCACATGTGGCGCGATACCTGCTGTGTCCCCGGCAGTGAATTTCTCATCCCACACGTCATCAACCTCGCAGAATGGCACGAGATGGCTGGAATCATGGGGTTGAAGTGGGATGCCCTGGTTTTCCGCGAGTTCCTGCCGCTCAAGGCCGCGTTCCATGCGTTCGACGGGATGCCAGTATCCCGGGAACGCCGGGTCTTTGTGCGTGACGGTTTGGTTGAATGCCGCCATCCCTACTGGCCGGAGGAGGCGATATGCGAGGACCGGCTGAACCCGCTTCCCTCTGATTGGAAAGATCGGCTTGCCTGGATCAATACCGAGAGGAGTGACGAGGGGCAGATACTTCATGATGCCTCCACGTTCGGGCAAATCATGGGCGGGTATTGGTCTGTTGACTTCGCCTGCGACGACCGTGGGATCTGGTGGATGATCGACGCGGCCAGGGGAGAGATTTCCTGGCATCCGTCAGACTGCCCACACTGCCCGAAAGAGCAAAAACCGCAGCCTATTCCCGAGGATACAATTCTCGTGAAACTGGCAAACATCGGGGAGAGTGAGTGAAAATGCCAAAAGGTAAACGAGTGTGTGGCCTGCCGAACATGGCAGAGATCGACCAGATGAGCAGCATCGAGATCCGCGAACACGTCAAGCAGTATCGGGCTGCCATGATGAGGCTGAACGGGCAGGTCAAGAGCCAGAAGAAGTCCATCGAGAACCCGGGCCAGATCCGGCAGACCAAGAGAACCATCGCCAGGATGATCACGGTCCTCATACAGCGAGGTGAGCCCGTCATGGATGTGAGATGATGAGACATCAATGCCACGTTTGCCAGGACACTACCACCAACAAGGATGGCATCTGCGACCTTTGCAGAGCCGATCAGGTGGAGTTCATCGCAAAGGAAATCGAGGCCATGCTGCAATACGACGAGCGGAGATATAAGACCGTTCGCACCGAGGGCAACCGCGTGATTGTCGAGGTGTATTGAGTGGATGTTACCTGCGATTGGTGCGGAAAGACCCGGCACATCGAACCCTCCCAGAAGCGGAAGTGGAAACACCACTTCTGCAACCGGGAATGCCACGGAAAGTGGCAACGTGCCGGGGGAGTGTCGCGTGAGGCGTATCTCTCTGCAAGACATGATCAGGGGCGTGGCGTTTGTCGTGCTCCTTTGCATCCTCGTCCCGGCTTTTGTAATGGTGAAAACAATCCAAATAATCAAACGGTTTGGTGAAAAGAATGCGTAAAATCCTGGTTATTGTCATTGTCGCACTAATGATTGTGACAACCTGTACCGCCATCGAGCAGCCCCCATGCTACAAGAATGTGAAACCCCCATCCTGGTATCTGGAGATGGTGAAGAACCAGAACCAGGGCGGTCATGCCGTGCAGTTGCAGAACACTGGATTCGTGATGCCGGATCTCGGGGGGTTGAAATCGCTGCAGTCCAGGCACGGATAAACGTGTGATCATGAGCCTGCTAATTAAACTCTATAAAATTGAACTCTGGCTGTTCTGGTTCGTATGTGGGATGTATGGCGGGGCATTCCACCCTTGTTATCCAAGCGGGCAAGAGTGGGGGGAGATCGTTGAGACTTGCATTGGTGTGTAGGAGGTAAAGACATGGAAGAATGGGTAGAGATTGAATGCCCGTCATGCCAGGGAAAGAAAGGACTTCCCTGCATTGGTGGCTTTGCGCCCTGTATAGTGTGTGAAGGGCATGGAACCGTAATAGGGAAGCTGATCGGGCCGGTGACGGATCTATGAGTATGACAGATCCCTGTCCCGCAGGAGGGGAAGTTGACTGCCCTTCATGTAACTGGTGGGATTTTGTTGAGGGATGCACGTATCCCTCGCTCGACCGGAGGTAAACCATAATGGTAAAATTAACTGTAAAATTTGAGATAAATACCGACTCCTACAAAGTAGCTCATACTATCCTCGATATGATGCTTACGAGGGGATGGGATGAACCGGGATTTCGTGATAGGAGGATTGAATATAAAGGAATTGTTCAGACACCAAAGCGGTGTGCAGAACTCGACCAGGCGTGAAGATCATGAAGTATTACTTGGTTTTCGTTCAGGAAAACGGGAATGTGCGAGAAGTGCAGGAAAACATAGAGGTTGATTATGCAACCTACATCGAAGTTTTTGAGAAGGTGAGGGAGTGAAGGAACTCGACCAGAGGTAAACCTATGTCAAAGATATTACGTTGGAAATGTGATGAATGCGGAAAAGTTATTCCCGATGGTGAAGGGTCTATCCATATAAGGGAATTAAAACAGGACATATCCTTCCATATAACAGGGATAATTGACGGGCCTTTCGACTTCTGTAATAAAGAATGTCTATTGGACTTCTTTGCGAAGTACCAGTTCCGGGAATTTAAATCACTTGAACAGAGGTAAAGATCATGGATGACATTCAAAAAAACCAGCTCTATGAATCAGCATGGAGACATTGGGGAGGGGAATTACAAATTAATCTCCTTATGGAAGAAATGGCAGAATTTATACAGGCCATTCTCAAAACCCGCAGAAATGGAGTGACATACTCATTTGCCTTCTTTGAAGAGATGGCTGATGTTTTGATCATGCTTGAGCAGTTAGAATTTCAGCTTAAGAAAATTCCAGATGAGAAATATGGAGGATCTTCATGGGGGCAGGTTATGAGTATCAGGGAGGCAAAGCTGAAACGACTTGAAAACCGTCTGTTAGATTCAATGGCCCAAAAATGCGAGGGAATAACAGACACATTTGAATGACTCGACCAGAGGTAAAGGTGAAAAAATGGAACTATCAGAAGCAATCGAAAGAACAAAGAATTGGGGGGTAACCTACAATCCTGACGGATCACGGTCAATCAAAATGAAATTATCATTCGAGGGGTCTATCAGGAATGCTGTATCCTCTGATGGGAAAGATATGTGTGGAGCAGAAGAATTGATCAGGTTCTTTCAAATCGCAAAGCAGGCGTGGCTAAATGGCGATCTTGAAACAGTATCTGATTATTTCGGTATCTTGGTGTAACTCGACCAGAGGTAAACCTATGAAGTACTACCTTGTATTCATACAGGAAAACGGAAATGTGAGAGAGTTTCAGGAAAACATAGAGGTTGATTACAAGACCTATATCGAGGTATTTGAGAAGGTGCGCCCATGAACGACCTTCTTGATGATGAGGGAATTGAAAACGGACAAACACCAGAAGAAGCTTGCAAATCAAGAATATTCAATCGGGCATTCAGGTCCGGCAATCCCGCAGCACTGGAAACACCAGAGTATAAGCACCTTGAAAAGTTTTTCAGGGGTTAACCAGACTCGACCAGAGAGAAGGATCATGAAAGGATGGGATAGTAAACGAATGATAGGTAATGTCAAAGAATCATTCAAAAATTACCTTGATAGACAGACCCGGTTATTGGATGATCCCGTATGGAATGCCTTTTACAATGGCTGGCTTGAGGGACGCGGAGATATGCTAATGCAAATGGAACAAGAGAAGAACACAAGACTCGACCGGACGTAAACATGCTGATGCTTGATCTCTTCTCCGGGCTTGGGGGGGCATCAAGAGCAATGCGAGAGGCTGGATGGACCGTGATCAGAGTGGATATCGAGGAGAAATTCTCTCCTGATATTTGCTGTGATATTCGAGACTTCCATTACTCCGGGCCGGTCCCTGATCTTATATGGGCCTCTCCTCCCTGCACGGAGTTTTCGAGGAGAGCAATGCCGCCAACCTGGAAATGTAACGGAGGAAAACACAAAGAGCCTGATATGTCATGTGTTCTGGCAACCAAGCGCATTATCGAAGAGATAAATCCTAAATGGTGGATCGTCGAAAACGTACAGGGAGCGAGAAAATATTTTAAAGATATTTTCGGCAATCCGGTTAAAAGGTGTGGATCGCGTTATTTGTGGGGGGACTTCCCGATCTGCGATCCTGCTCCTGCATTTGGAAAATGGAAACTTCCACCATCCCCAGATCGTGCAGCTCTCCGATCCATTATCCCTATCCAGATTTCAAAAGCAGTAAGGATGAGCTGTGAAGCTTACATCTGACTTGTAGATGTAAACCGATCAACCTCTTTTCCCCTTACCTACCAACCTAACCTACTAACCTGACATATCCATTTTTGGAATAAGGTTGACATCGGCCAGAAAAGTAAATATCGCGGCGTTATACTAATTTTCCGAAATCTCTTCCCCGGCGCTCTGAAAAAAAGTATAAATCCGCGCTATGCCAACTCACACATTGAAGGGTCATGTCAACTAATCCGTTCTACCCATGGGTATCTCTTAATACAAATGCTGCCCGGTCCATTTCCAAGGCCCTGCAGTGCGGCCAGATTGTTGACCAGGATGCGGCATTGATCCGAGAATACATCTCTGAATACCAAGCCACCAAACATGTAAAAGACCATCGAGCCTTGAAAACCACCTATGATCTCGTGAATTGGAGGAGATTCATCAAGAAACCGTATACTGAAGGCATTAAGGAAGATTTATTACATCTGAAAGCAACCATACATCATGTGTCATGACAGCGACACGCCACGCAGGAAAAAACAGTTCCGGCTTGAGCCAAGATACATCAGGATTCTGGAAAGGGCCAAGGAAAAGGGTCGGTATAAGACTGAATCCGATGCGGTGAGGGCCGGGCTCGACCTGGTGGAAAAATCCATGGAGGAACTACCAAATGATAGCAACGAAACCACGGCTTGTCACGCATGACAAGATAAAAGCGTTTGAAACCCGGTTTGGGTATCCCCCAGGTATCGGATAGGTGATGATCGATGCCGGGGTGTGGAGACTGAAAGACGATTGTAAAGAGAATTGCATTACAGAGGGATAATATGCAAAACGACCCAGATGGCAGCCCCCTCGAATCTTGTGTTGACGCGCAGATTGGGAGGCTGCACAATGATATTAGATCGCAGTATGACCAAAAAAGGGTTTGCGTTCCCGCACTCCTAACTCGCACTGTCCACTGCACACCGCCAAACGAGCACCTTCTCCGGGGGATCCTGTGATGTTTGATCTCCTGTCGTTTGTATTCGGGATATTTTTCAGTATGCTTGCCGTTCTTGCCGGTGTGCTGATTCAGCGCGAGATGGAGAAGCGGAAGCGCGAGAAAGCACGGAAAGAGGGGGAGAAGTAATGCCACTCCGCGTGATGGCCAAAACCACGCGGGGATGCGGGACCAGGAAGATTGGGGGGCTCTACCTCTACTTCGAGGCCGCATACGTGCATCACTGTAAGCGACTCCCCCTCGCGTTGCCAGAAGCGTGTCCCTGCTGTGGCGAACACATTCGCCAGATACGCAGCGTCCAGGCTATCAACCCTAAACGGTTATTCGGGGATGCCGCACCCGAAGTGGATTGCGGCCCGTTCTGTTCGGTCTGTCACCCCGAGACTCACGGCGGTCTGATGTGGGTTGGGAAACAGTTCTATTCCGTTGACACGTTCAGGGACGAAGCGTTCACTCTCGGCATATCCAAGCGCATCCCGTTCATCCCTAAAGGAGTCAAGCCCGGGGACATGGTGTTCTTCGCCCATCCGCGGGCAATCGAAATCCGCACCAATACCGGGCAGGCCGGTCTTGACGGCCAACCGCACATCAAGATTACATACGAGCCCGGGGTGTTCCTGGCTGCAAGGTTGACAGAGATCCAGAAGATCCTCTCACCCGAACAGGCCAAAGATGAGAACCTGATCAAGCAATGGGAAGACCTTGGCGTTACACCCGTGCTTGAGATCGATGAGTCCCCCGCGGTTCCTATTGCCGCCGATGTGGAGGTGTCGTGATGCCCGTGTGTGGGGATTGCAGGTATTACCTGCAGCACCATTGTTTTTCAAAACCGCCGATATTCGCTATTGGACTTGGCTGGTGCAGGCCGACGGTAGACCCGAAAAACCCTGTTTGCGCTCTTTTTGAATATAGTTGTGATGTGATTCGGAGAGTGGAGCTGGGAGAGGAGATGGAGGAGGTGGCGCATGAATGAGTGCGGGGTAGTAACCGGCCGAAAGATGATCGGGGGCATCCCGCATCTTCTGATAGAGAACCGCCAGATCCCTGACCCGTGCATGATCTCGCTTGGAATTAAAAACGGGTCTGAAATTGAGACTACCCTTGACGAAGAAGGGTCCCTGAAAACCGTGCGGGTAATCAATAAAGGGACTCCCTCTGCAAACGAGCCCGCACAACCCGCTGAAACTACCATGACCGACGGAAAACACGAGGAGAACTCCACGGACGGCCATTTCTGTGATTGTGCATCGCTTTCAAGCGCCATCCGTGAAATTGTTGTGCGCCATGTGACTGAGAATCTGGTCTACCAGGACAGTATCGAGATCGGGCCTTCGGGCGACCGCATCAAGGTCTACGGATCTGCCGACGACCCCGAGGGGTTCAAGGTCAAGATCAGGAACATGCTCGAAGTGCGGAAGTACGCGGGCGATCTGGGGGCGCATAAATGAGCGCGACCGACTTCTTTTTGGGTCTTGCGGTCGGTGTAGGGATTTTGCTTCTTGGTATAGGGTTGATGTTTGGCAGCCCGTCGGGACCAGGGATTCTGGACAGCCCATATTCCGCGCACGTTATATCGCCCGGCATCATCGAGGTCACGGCGATCCGCGATGCTTCTGAGTATCAGCAGGTCTTTCTCGATGTTGATGGATCGACGCAGCTTTTCCCGCATTACAAAGAGGGGGAATTTGCAGAAGTTCACCTCGGGCCGGGAACGCACCGCGTCCAGATAATCGCAGTTAACGGGCCTGGGGTACTTGGCAAGCACACCATTATCGACATGACCGTGCAGGGGCGGGCTGAATGACCCATCATTCCCTTGTCTATTTCATAGACTACTGGAACCCGCCGCACCTTGGCGCAATCGCGTTAGGTGCTGCACTCGGGTCGCTGATCCTGTACGTGTTCTACCGATGGCATCAGAAACGAACGTGGGATAAGATGGTGTCGGGAGGCCGGAATGTATGAGGATGAAACCGGGAAATACCGGCTCACTGACGAGGAGTGGTTTCTCATTATCGGGTTCCTACTCAAGTGCATCATCATCGGTGAACTGCTGTTTCTCATTCGCATCCTTGTGTGGGGTGTCACACCTTGAGGCCTATCTTTGAACCATGGACCACTCCCCGGGAAACGGGGGGGTGGTGCTGCAGCGAGTGTGGCCGGATAATCACTCACGAAGAGTTGATCGGCATCAATCATGGGAGTTACTTTGTGGTGCACGGGTATCACTGCGTTGCCTGCCAGCACGAGTGGATAAATGATCGGTATGTCCCGATGCCGAAACGCCGCGGCAACCTTCTGACGGCCCTGAACTGGCGTGAAATGTGTATCTCAATTCATTCGTTCAGTTCTACCGCACACCTTGGCCTGCAGGTGGTAACCGCATGACCCGGGACCTGCGATGCAAAAAACCAGTTAACTGCGCCGGGTGTTATTTCCAGGCGCTTGTGAACGGAGAATATCCCTGTATCATCGACAGTATCCCCGATCCGACAGTGAAAGATGACCTTGCGAGCTCGCGGGCCGCCCCACACGGGAGAAGTTTGCGGGGCGTGATTTACCGGCGACCGTCAGGCACGTCATGGGGTGTCTATAAACGGGCGGTTGTTGAGGAGGTGTGAGGAGATGACAGACGAGTATGCTGCACCCTGCGGGTATCGTGGGATATTCGGTGGGTGTATGGCGAACCCAGGCTATTCGTGCTTCGCAACATTGGCGCTTGGGGATTGTTTGAAGGAGAGGGAGAATGTTCAAGAGGTGTCGTCCTGATGCCCGCCGCACTCGTCCGTTCCGCGATCCAGCACCTCCACGCGGTTGAATCCACTGAGTACTATCCGCTCTACACCTACGACCAGGACCCAATCAAGCATCTCGTTGAAAAAGACGAATGGACTGACGAAGACAAGCGAACCGCGCTCTTCATGTTCGCCCGGTATCGCCGGATCCTGATCCGCGATGGGTTTGATTACTACAAAGTATTCCCGAAAAATCGGTTTAATCACGACCTGGAGATACGCACCAAGAAAGCCTATCACCAGATGGATCACCTCGTGAAGAAGTATGGGATTAAACCGCCGAGAGGGTTTGACCTGCGGCCCCTCGAAGACCTGGAACAGTGGGTGCATGACAAGATCATCGAGGTGAGGATACTCAATGCCGAACGGATCGGAAACCCTGCCGCCACCGCAAAGTGACGACGTGGCATCTCCTAATGATGAGTTGTTTGCCGGACTCTTAGAAGAAGAGAGGGAAATCGAGTATAAGCGGAGCATGGACCCCGACACGCCGGGCCAGCGCATCAAGATCCAGATCAACAATGTCCCGCTCGAAGAGCAGACAGAGCTTGCGATGAGTGCATTGTACAGTTTTAACCGGCCTCCGCGGATATTTTCGCGGGCCTGCTCTCTGTCACGGATCCGGTATGACGAGCGCAATGTTCCTGTCGTGGAAGCTCTGGATAAGTATTCAATCCGGTATTACCTCGCTCGCTGCGCCTATTTCGTCAAGGTGTCAATTGACAAGAAAACAAACGAGTGGCATGAAACCCACTTCCCACCACCAATGGACGTGACGTATGACGTGCTTGCATCGTGTGAGAGTAGTTTCCCCCAACTGGTTGCGCTGTGCGAAACCCCGATTCTCCACGATGACGGGAGCGTGGCAATGCAGCACGGATACGACAAGACGACGATGCTCTACTTTGCGCCGACGGACGGATGCCAGTTCCCAGAACTTCCCGAAGAACCGTCGCCCGGGGACGTTCACACTGCGGTTGAGCAGATCAAAGAAGTGATCTGCGACTTCCCTTTTGTCGATGATTGTTCTCGGGCGAACGCGATTGCCGCGATGATCACGCCGATACTCCGGCCAATCATCCGCGGGAACGTGCCGATGTGCGTGATAGACAAACCCCAGGCGGGAACTGGTGCATCTCTTCTCTGCGATGCAATCGCCATTGTTGCGACCGGGCAGGACATGGCGACCATCACCGAGCAGAAGACCGAAGAAGAATGGCAGAAAGTCATCACCTCGATACTCCGCAGCGGCCGGGTCCTGATCACCGTTGATAACGTCGAGGGAAAACTCAATGCACCGGCACTCGCGTCGCTTCTGACCGCGGCGACCCACCAGGGCCGAATCCTCGGGAAGAGCGAGATGGCGACGTTTCCGAACCGAACGGTATGGATTGCGAACGGAAACAACATCCAACTCGGCGGCGACCTTCCCCGGAGATGCTATTCCGTTCGGATGGATGCACACAGCGCACAGCCATGGTTGCGTAAGGTTGAATATGCACATCCTGATTTGAGGAAGTGGACCCGGGAGAACCGGGGCTGGATTGTTGCCTCTATCCTCACGCTTGCGAGAGCGTGGATCAGGGCTGGGCGGCCGGTCCCCGAGGATAACCCTTCCCTTGGGTCATTTGAAGATTGGTGTAGTGTAATTGGTGGAATCCTGCACTTTTCGGGGATTGAAGGGTTTCTCGGGAACCTGGACACCATGTATGAGAACATGGACCAGGACACTGCACAGTGGGAGTTGTTTCTCCTTGCATGGAAGGAGTGCTTTAATGAATCGGAAGTGTCGGTTGCTGACCTCTACGACCACTTAAAACGCGAAACGGACTCAAAAGAGGGTCTTTTCAAGTCACAACAATTGTTTGAATCCCTGCCAGATTGGTTAAGCGACGATTTTCAGAAGAAGTCTTCGTTCGTCCGGCGGCTTGGGAAGGCGCTATCCAAGAAAGACGGCGTATGCTTCACCTGTGGGTTGAAATTGACCCGTGGATCTACCAAGAAGCGAAGAGCAGTACTTTGGAAGGTTGAAGTATGGGATCAAGAACTGTTGAATGCCCGGGTGGAAGGCCATGTGTGAGTTTGGTGAGTTTCAGATTATGCACTGCATAAAGGGGCGGTGTGAGTTTGGTGAGTTTCGCAACTGTAACGACAAAAACAACAAGGTGAGTTTGGTGAGTTTCAAAATTCATGCGATGATGGCGGTTTTGGGGGTTGGCCGTGTGAGTTTCAAAACAAACTCACACGCAAACTCACACGCAAACTCACACACCTTCCCGGTCGATTCAGGCGAATTGGAGAATGGTATGGGCTCGGACTCAGTACGGTGTGAGTTTGGTGAGTTATTTTCTAACCCCACATATGCGCGAGATGAAATTTCTAAATACGCCCGTATTAACGAGATTGATCAAAATTTATGTACAGCGGCTGGAAATAACTCATCAAAACTCACAAACTCACACGCACCATTTACACTACTTTTTTTGCACTATCTCAAAAAAAATTGTTGTGGTTTTAGGTGATTCACATGTGTATCAAAATTCATGGCATTACTCAATGTTCAGAAAGTTCTGAACATAGAGAACTTCACAGTAAGAAACGCAGAGAGACCATCCCACGGAATTTTCGTGAAGATCATCTCTAAGAGGAGTGGGGAGAATGAACAATCCAATACGGAAGTTGCAATTCCGGTTCAGTGTCAAACAAAACACTTTGGAAAAAGCTGTAAAAATTTACCTGACTGTGGGGCAATCCACCTTTAGTTCAACACTCGCGGCTGAAATTACGGGCGGGATTCACGGGTCGGCCCTTAGATCCCTAAAAAATGAGCATGTTATCGAATTGGTGCAGAAAAGAGGGGAATTTCAGGTGAAAAATAAACACGGAAATTGGGCGAGCAGTCCCGGGTTCTGGAAATTTACTCAAGAATGGATAAATTATATGAGAACCATGGACGGCCAGGAGGTGTGCGATGCAGCAGGAATATGTTGACATGGTATCCGATGCACTCGTGCAGATGGGCAACCCGGAGAAAGTGACCCGGGAACAGGTGCTTGACATCATTATACCGCTCACAACGGTCAAGACGGTCAAGAACCGGCCGTGGGGTGCAGATGCCCGGATATGGCGGTGGGCCATCTCGAAATCTCTGCAGCAACTCGGGTATGTTCGCGTGTCCCGGGCGAACTGTTACAATCCGATCTTCATGAAACAATCACAGACCACCCAGGCCAAGGGTCAAAAGCCAATCAAGGAAGAAGGGTGAAGGCAATGGCAGAACTGTCAACAGAGAAACCCGTGGAATGGTTCATCTCTGAAATCTCGAAAGTGACTATCAAGAAAACCGACTACATCACATTTGTGTTCGGGTGGGTTGACGGACCTATTGATGCTCGCGGGCGCATACCCGTCCTAAACGATTTGCGGAACAGCGTTCTCTATCACTTCATGCTCTGCACTGGGTATAAGGACAATGGAGGAAAACCCGACCCGTTCAAATGGTTCAAGCGAGGAATGCACTTCCACGCAAAGCCGGTGAAGAAGTATCTTGGGGGTGATTTAAATTTAGTGAAGTGGGGAATTGATTATGATTCAATCACCACCAAGAGCCAGAAACAATCAATTCCGGCAGAGAACATGGAGAGGATTAACCGCATTGTTGCTCATGCACCATCAAAGGAAGAGGCGATTCGCCGCATGGCAACCAGTGACCCGACTCTCGTATTCACATACGGGTTCGCGGTTGGTTCTGGTGTGTTGGAAGCGTGACCAACCCCACTTTTCATCAATTCAATGTCAATTCTGATCACAGAATGTGCAAGATAGGGCCATAGCACCACTTTCTTTGGCAGATCACCATCAAGTTGATACAAAGTATAGGTCACATACCCAGTTGCCGCTGTAGGCCCGCTATTGCCGTCTTTCAATAATTCTGTTTTCTAAATACCATCACACAACCCCAAAGACTTTAAACCATCAGTGTGCTATACAAATGTGTGTGTGACATGGTTGAGAAATGCAAACACCTTCAAACCTCACAGAATGTCGTCATTGATGGTGTGCAGCGGAAAGCCGTCGCCATCTGTGGGAGTGAGGGAGACTGCCCGAAACAACGGCTCAAACATACTATCTCGCAAATGTGCTGGAGAGTTGAGAACCATGGCTGAACTTCCCGATTGGCTGCAGCCACCAAAACCAAAGGGATACGCACCACCGCAACCCGTTCAGGAACCGACACCACCACCGCAACCTATCATCCCCCAGGTCCTACCCCCACAGAACCCTGCCCCACCTGGAAGACTCCCCCCGCTGCCTGATGAGTTTAGTACCAGGGAGAGAAAACTCACGCCGAAACTTGAGAAACGACAACAGGAGATTGCGGAGGAGTTCGAGGATAAGGAGAAAGTGCGCCTGGTGAAGAAGAAACGGGATAGGATGTCCCTTGTAATATTCGCCGGGATTGTTGTCATTGCCCTGGCTGGTGTGGGGATTGCCGGGATCAACCTGCTCTATGCAAAAACCTCTCAACAAATTAACGCATCCGTGCAGTATCTCCACATTGAATCTGCACTCATCCTCCTTGCCATGGTAGTCCTTGCCATGTTCGTTGATTGGAGGACCCGGAGGTTCTGATGAAAGATCCCGACGTGCAAACCATGTATGTCCTGGTCGGCCTGACGCTCATCGCAACAGTCCTGCGCCTCTATCATCTTGGGATAAATTCACTGTGGATTGATGAGGCGTGGAGCCTGTTCGCGTCGAGCCAGCCATGGCATCTCATCCCATTCTCCGACATCCACCCCCCTCTCTATTACTGGCTGCTCAAGATAGGGGTCATGGTGTTCGGCCAGGATGAGTGGGGGATCCGCATGGTATCGGCGCTGCTCGGAATTATCGCGGTCCCGCTGACGTACCTGCTCGGGAAAGAAATTGCCGGAAGGAACATCGGGCTCTTCGCAGCGGCAATGATGGCGTTCTCGCCAATGGCGATCTACTACTCCCAGGAGGCGAGGATGTACACCCTTGTCATGGTGTTGTTCATTCTGTTCATGATCCTGCTCCTGCGTGGCTTGCGCGAACAATCCCTATGGCAATGGCTGGCGCTTGCAGTGGTTTCGGCACTCATGCAGTGGACCCATTATTTCATGGTAGTCCCGGTCTTGGTCGTGTGGCTGTTCCTGCTCGTCCACAACAATGAAAAACCCGTGTGGTTCGGGTTTCTCGCGTATCTGGTCTATTCGTTCCCGCTTATCATTCCCTTCACCAAGGCCCTCTATACTAAAGTGAGTTTAGAGGGGAGCACGGCGGCTCTGACTGGAATTGATATTATCAGCCAACCGATAATTCATTGGTCATCAACAATCTCGTATTTCGCCGCATTCTTTGTGATATTCGCAGCATTTGGGATTATTAACCTGCTCCTTAAACATCGGAAAGAGGTGGCTGATGTCATCCTCGTTCTGTTTGCGACCACGTTTATTGGCGCATATGCATTGTCGTTTATGATGATGATCCATGAGCGGTATTTCCTGTTTCTCTTACCGCTGTTCTTCATCCTTATTGGGTGTGGGCTGCTCATGGTTATCTCGCAGATTAGTACAAGGGACAGGACCACGACAGCCCTGATTGCTATTCTCTTCGTGGCCATCAGCGCCGTCCCGCTCGCGGATTACTACACCACCCCACAGAAAGCCGATTGGTCCGGCCATAACCAGGTCGTGCAGGACTTCACATACGAGGGGGATTCGGTTGCGCTCCTGGTCAATCGCGGGTATTACGAGCTGTTCACCTACTATTATGACAACAAGACCGATATGACGGAGACATATCAATTTGCTTCGTTATCCGGGCTGAAACGTGTTGTTTATGGCAGCCACAACAATACCGTTGTGTTTCTACCCTCTGACGAAATCCCAGAGGAAATACTCGAAGCTAAACATATCATGGAGTTCGTGAACGCAACCGGGACCCGGGCCGGGGAGCACGGAGGGTTCACAGTGTACCGGATACCCTATGGAACCGATGTCGGGGACCTCGGGATATTGGAGAACCCATTGGAACAGCAGATTTTTCAAAGCGTGTTCGGCGGCGGGAATGTGGGGGGAAGATGACGAAGCGGGCATTTAACTCCGAGATGGTGCTTTTCTGGCTGGCATTCATAATTACAGTTGGTTCGGTATTTCTCATCTCGTTATTGAGTGTTATTGGCATTGGGTTCGTCGGGACGGCGTATTCCGGCGCAGACACGCAGGAACTCGTATCACTCCTCGCAGAGAAAGGAATCACTGAAACCACTTTTCTCACCATATTCACAGTCTCAAGGCACTGGATTCTGATTGGGCCAATCCTCATTATGATGTGGGTGGCTGTGAAAATCATCGAAATGTATTATGAAAAGAGAAGGAGTGAAACCCTATGAGTATCATTGAAAAGACCCTTGACAAAATCGCTCCGAAATCAGAGCGGAAGAAGCGGGAAGAGGCTATGATCAAGGAGTTCGGACTCAAGAAAGATTCGGCTGTGAAAAACAAGTACTGGATTGACGACACGCGGTATATCCTCATCAACATGACAGATCCGGGCTCGGTAGAGAGCGCCAGGGCTGTCCTGAAAGAGATGTATGCAAAACCCATGATTATCCAGGCGACCCCGGAAGAACTGGCGAAACGAACAGCCGCACCGAAGGGAGGTGCAATGGGCGAGGTGTCGAAAGTCCTGAACGAAGTCGCCAGGGAAATCGAGCCATATGCGAAGACTGCAAACAAACAGGGTGCAGATTTCTTCTTTGGAGATATGCCGAAAACCAACTATCAAAAAGCGTCAAAGGAACTTTATAACGCCGAAGGGCTTGACCAGTTCCCCGATCCACAGAAGTCAATGCGGGACCTGCTCGACACTTCTGCAGCAGATGAACTAATCGGGCTCCCGAAGAAAACCACAAAGAAAAAATAATTTATTTCTTGTGGCGAACCTTGTGCGGTTTGCCACGGATCTTCACTTTCTGGTGTCCCGGGGTCGATTCAAACACGCCCGTTGCGTGGCCATACCCAAGCCACGCCCTGTATGCCTGTTTTGATTTGAAGTTCTTTGTTCCCATGGCTTCACCCAAACTTGCTGAGGAAGTCGGCAATCGTCATCTTTCCAATGTGCTGCCCCTCTTTCCCCGCATCGTAGACCCTGTGGAGGTCCTGGTGTATCGCAGCGTCAATCTCTTCTGGAGATGCAATGCGGAGATTGGACAGACCAGACAGGTCGATCACAAAATCCCCGTCCCGACGATGCTTCTCTGACGTTCCTCTACTCATGGTCAATCTCCTTTCCGCACGATGTAGAATATAACTCCCATCGCACACACGATGGTCAGGCCATATGCCAGGGCTTGCATTTCCGAGGGGATGAGCTGGATAATGAAATACCCTGCGATCATGAATACCAGCATGGGGATAATCACGTTTCTCTGCCTCCCAAACATCACCAGGAACCCCACCCCGAAGATCATCAGGTAGAACACCTGCCATCCAAGGGTGCTGTCCTCTCCGAAGTAATCCACGAACACCCGGGGTATAACCCCCACGAACACAGGGAGTGATTTGTTGCTGCGGTCTATCATCTGCCAATAGTGGCCGAAGGTCGTGGGAAGGACTGTTGGTAGTCCCTCCATGGTGAAACTAATCTCAAACGGGGACCGGCCGCTTTCCGTCACCGCCCGAACATAAAATGTGTCCCCCGGTGTCAGTGGCAGGCCGCTCACATCTTCGACAAAGAACCCCTCGTCGTCAGTATCGAGCATGACGGTGTGGTACGCGTACGCGTCAGAATCAGTGCCGAGGATAAACCACCCGGTCGGGTCTGTGGTGGTATTTGTTACCCGCCCGACAAGCGTAACGCGGTTATCTGGGTGAGGAGTGCATGAAATCACCTCAACCCCTGAATATGTGGGTTGTGGGAAGGGAACGTCCGGTCGGCCGCCGTATGCAGACGGAGAGGTAGACGAGGGGGTGGGTGTCGGTGTGGGGGTTGGCATTAGAGGCGACGATGGGCCTGTGAAGAGATAAATCCCAGATAAATTCTGGGCTATTGATGAAACCGTGGGCGCTCTTGTGGAATTGAGTGTGACTCTTGCATCTTTACTCAATCCATTTTCAATATCCATAATAGTGTTTTTGTCAAAGGAGCTTTCATTATAGTATTTTGTCCACGAGTATAATGCACGTACCGGCGATCCATACGTCCTCATACTGATATAGTACGTGTCGTCCTGGTCAGAGAGATCAATATCAAATTGTTCGTAGTCCTCCTCCTCTGTACTGAATGTTTCCGTTGTGATCTCCTCAGTATCAGGATTATATATGCTTAAAGTCGGCCTGCAATAATAGTCGTAATCTGAAAACCATGACCACGCCATGAAAATGAACCCTGTAGAATTAATCTTCATGGCAACATCTCTTGAGGACTGATATAATTCCCCCTTAACTACATAGGTATCAAATGTATTCGGGCCGGTCCTTTTTGCGAGAATAGTCGATGTGGAGTCGTCTGGACTATGATAAAAAATCCAGAGGTTGTTTTCGTCGTCAAATTCAATTGCCGACCCTCCTCGTGATGTTGATGTGCCACTATCGTAAACCTCTTCAACGGTAACAGTTTCCCCTTCAAGCCTGCTTACGTAGACACCTCTAGTACTGTCATGAGTCCAAATGAACCATGGGATCCCCGCATTCGATAGTGCCATTGAGCACGTCCTATCATCATCTCCATATCCATAGATGGCGGCCTGTGATACATCAACAGGGGTTGACCAAGACCCCCCTATCTCTTTTTTTGTGTATTTAAGGCGGTAATCCAAATAGTAATCTCGATACATGACGTGAATGGTGTCAGATGCGTCTATTTCGACATCAACGAATCCCAATTGTCCACTTGTGATATCTTCATTTTCAATAAGTGTTTTCGAGATGGGATCCCACGCAATGTGGCGCAATTTATAACCAGTTGATGTCTGATAAACGATGTGCAAAATATCAGATGAATTATAAGCAGAATCCTGGCCCCTCACAGGGTTTGTTATTGGGATGTAATCAGTATTCCACGAGATGCTTGCTGCGATTGCTGGAGCAATGAGTATCAGGATTACAAGAACGGCACACCATTTTCTCATGACTTAATTCCTCCCCACGGGAACCGCATGATAATCTGTATGAAGAACTGCGCCCAGATAAGGCCAAGAGCGCCCTGGAACACCGCAGCGACCGGCGCAGGGATGTGCAGGAAATCCACCATCGTCGGATAGATATATACTGCATTTGAAAAGAGCTGCCATATCATCCCAAGCCCGGCCCAGAACAGGCCGAGATTGATATATGCAGCGTCCATAGGGGTTGTGTTGGTAATGGATTGATTCGTGTTAATCTCGTACACATCAAATGTCGCGTCCTCTGGCTGCGACATGTAATCCTCCGAGAAGAACAAGCAGGAGGTGTTCACGAATCCAATCGCCAGCGTGAACGCCGTGCAGAGCCAGACAATATCCATGAACCGAGGCATTATGACTTCACCTTTGACTCACTCGCTCGCATGTAGTAGACCCCACCGAGGCTCGCCCCGATTGCGATGACCAGGCCGAGGGACGCGGGCAGCCACCCGATATACCAGAACGTCCCGCCCCCGAGAATCGGGACCAGGAACGCTCCGATCTTCACGTCAGTTTCACCGACGGCTCCCGCAAATATAAAAATTATTGCGAGAGAAATCCACACGTAAATGAGAGGATCGGAGAACCCAAGGTCGATGAGTCTGCCAGTTCCTTTCAGATCGATGCCCTGCCAGTTCTGGATTTCTCCGTGGGTTGTGTGGGATGCGTTAAACCCGAACGTGCGGGAAGTCCCGCGAACATTCTCAACAGAAAATGTTGCAGATGCAGCGCCACCAGAGAGTGTGGGATTTGTCTGATAGACGACGTTCCCATCATCATCCTTTACTGTGAACGTGATTGCACTCGTCTGATTGGACGCATCGTTATAGGTCATTGTGAGATCCACATAGGATCCGTTCTCTGTCGCGTCAAGGCTGAATCGGGGATACCCTCCCCCCACATTCGGGAGAAGGCCCGTGTTGACCCTGACGGTATATGTGGATTCCTGGGGCATTACGTTAACCGAATGGCTGATTCCTGCACTTGGTTTGGAAATATCAATCTGATAATTGACGCTCTTCACCATAGGGAATACCACAGACCCTTCGGACCCCGTGAACCCGCTTAACGTCGTGTTCTGAATGTTGACTGCGGTGCTTATCCCGAACCACGAATTAAGCCAATCCCACGGGGTAGTTGAGTTGATGGCGATTGCCGTAACCGTCGCGCCAGAGATCGGCATCCCGAACTCATTTGTGACAATGAACCGAACGTCGTGCTCCTCGTAGTTAATGCCAGAGCCGGATGTATCGCTCCGCTCCTGCATGTAGACAATCACAGTTTGGTCATCATCGAGAATTGTGGACCCCGACCCGGGGTAATACCCTTCGGCAAAAGAGTCAATCGAGTAATATTGGTAGGTAAGATTAGTGAACTCCGCACCCCCGTCTGTAGTTTTCTGCGACGCTCCTGATGAGAGGGTGACACTCACCTCGCGGTCATTGATAAGTCCTCCAGTATCAAGGTTCTTCAATTGAACCGTGAGAGTGAACGATTCATTCAGAATGAAATCCTGCTGCGTGAAGTTCCCCACAATCGCAGTGACGTTCACGCTTTGGCTTTCGTGTTTTGGCGCGGATGCAGTCAGGGTATACTCTTCTCCTCCCTCAAGATCGGTGAAGAGGTAGAACCCGACGTTATTCGTGATATTGCTGCTCGACCACGTTCCATTTGTAATGCTGACTGTGAGGCCACCGTCAATCTCGTAAAAGGGTTTTTGATAGACAATGCCCCCTATAGCCGACGAATTGAAGTCCAGGTCATCAGGGATGAGGACCAGATCGGCAATATATCGGATTGCACAATCCAACGGGGTGAAATTTATCGGGGTTGAATTATATCCGGCTTTTTCCGGCCAGATTAAGAGCTCTTTATCGGTTTCAAGTTCGATCTGGCTGTATCCCCCGGTTGAGTTGGTCGTGGTGTTATAGTATTCTCCGTCCTGCTGAATTGCAACAGTCACCCCGGATCCGACCTTTGTGGCGTTGTAATAATAGACATCTCCGGTGACGTTGACACAACTTCCTGCAGTGTGAATATAATCCAACAAATAGAGGCGGTCCTGTGGTTGGTCCATATAAAAAATTGTGGGAAGATTATTAGACGCGACAGCCCCGTAGATAGGATATGATATTTGGGTTGTGGTGTCATCCCGTATTTTTTCCCATATCCCCCCCTCTTCTTTTTTCCATACGACCGGGCCTGTGTATGTGTCACCTACCGCACACACACGAAATATCGTATTATCTGGCGCACAAAAACCGTTTAATCCCTCTATCCATGAGGTGTCCAGGCCCGCAATCTCGGTTTGCCACCCCGTTCCAGAGTTCCAAGCGTGTTTGGGGTTGCCTCCGTACGCATAACTGTTCTCATAAAAAAAATGCGGGTGTGCATCAGAATCAAGAAAACCCGATATATCTGCTCCACACGAGTGCTGATCTACTACATAGTGCGTCCACCCGCCAATTGATCCAGTTGCGACCATAAAAGGGTACGGGTCTGTTGCATTTTTATAAGATACATACATCGTTCCAGTGGGTGTTATGAGCAAACAAGGATCATGCGCTCCATAACCTGTAGTGGGTGTAGCGTACACGGTATCAGAAACCCAATCCCCCTCATCAAGATACCAAACAGAAACATTCCAATACCGATTAGGATAACCTGTTGCGTAATCCTCTCGTGTGACGATATATGGGTTATCGTCTACATCAGTAGCAATATCCCACT
>Ga0209200_1000640_pt1 | contig 38816 bp, 36 predicted proteins | sample AD_UKC033_MetaG_FD_184406 | JGI IMG/M metagenome (GOLD analysis project Ga0209200, IMG submission 184406) | Active sludge microbial communities of municipal wastewater-treating anaerobic digesters from USA - AD_UKC033_MetaG (SPAdes) (version 2) | ecosystem: Engineered > Bioreactor > Anaerobic >... | reverse complement strand
GCCTCAGGCTGCCGGCCATCAGGGACCGCATGCGCAAGCTCCAGGCTGTGCTGGCCAACTGGAAGGGCGATGCGGGAGGCGCCTATCCGTATGCCGTAGCCTACTGGCTCCCGGATGAGATCCGCATGCTCACCGGCGCCTATGCCGACCCCCGGAAGTCACTGAAGGACCTGGACACGACCTTCCTTACGTCCATGATGATCTGGGACATGAAGAACTACCTGCCTGAGGACATTCTCACCAAGGTTGACAGGGCCACCATGTCGGTGAGCCTGGAAGGGAGGGACCCTTTCCTGGACCACCGCATCGTGGAATTCGCCCTCAGGCTGCCCATGTCGCTGAAGTACCGCAGGGGCTCCATGAAGTACATCCTGAGGAGGCTTCTGGCAAGATATCTGCCTGAGGGCCTCTTCAACAGGCCCAAGCAGGGGTTCGCTGTTCCCATCTACTCCTGGCTCCACGACGATCTCAGGAACCTTGTGGATGAGCACCTCAACCCGGACAACCTTGCAGCTCAGGGCGAAATCGACCCGGAACCGGTGCTCGGGACCATCGCCGAGTTCAAGGGCAGGAAGGGGTCCGTGGCCGTGGACAGGGTCTGGCTGCTGCTCGTGTACCTCATGTGGAGGGAGAGATACCTTGGCTGACCGGTCCGGCAGGCCCGTGAAGGTGCTCCACCTCATCTCCACCCTGGACGTGGGGGGCGCCGAGCAGAACCTGTTCAGGCTCGTCGCGTCCATGGACAGGTCCTCCGTTGCCAGCGAGGTGGTGTGCATGACCATGCCCGGCCCCATGGGCCGCAGGATAGAGGAGGCGGGCATCACGGTCCATACCCTGAAGATGCGAAAAGGCTCGCCCGAGGTCGGCGCCGTACTGAAACTGCGGGTCATGGCGAACCTCTGCCGACCCGACGTGGTCCAGTGCTGGATGTACCACGCTAACCTCATGGGCATGACCCTGCTGCGACCGTCACGGATGCTGTGGAACATCCGCTGCTCGGACATGGACCTGTCGCACTACGGTTACTTCTACCGGCTCACCGTCCTGGCCGGTGCTCGGCTGTCGTCCATGCCTGCAGCCATAATCACAAACTCTCAGGCGGGAAGATCCGCCCACGAAAGGATGGGATACCGCCCGAAGCGATGGATCACCATCCCCAACGGGTTCGATACGGACCTGTTCAGACCCGATGAGCAGGCCCGCTCTTCCGTGCGTGCGAAGCTCGGGATCCCTCAGGATGCCTTCGTCATCGGCCTCATCGGGCGTCTGGACCCCATGAAGGACCACGCCACCTTCTTCAGGGCTGCCGCCGCATTTCTCGAAGATCACCCCGGCACCCACTTCATCCTTGCTGGCAGGGGTGTCTCCCTCAAGAACAAGGCCGTCACCGACCTCATGCAGGGCCTGCAGGAAAGAGGCATGGTCCATCTCCTGGATGATCGGTGCGACATACCGGAGATCCTCGCAGCCCTCGACATGGCGACATCATCCTCCATATCGGAGGGCTTTCCCAATGCCGTGGGCGAGGCCATGGCCTGCGGTCTCCCCTGTGCAGCCACCGATGCGGGGGACACCGGTGTCCTCCTGGGAGATACCGGCATCCTCGTGAAAAGGCAGTCGCCCGAACACCTGTGCCGCGCCTGGGGCACCATTGCACGCATGGATCCTGCCGAACGCCGGGCCATGGGGATGAAGGGCAGGGAGAGGATCAGGCTGCACTATACGCAGAAAAAGACCACGGAAACCTATGAACAGGAGTACCTGAAGATCGTCGAACCCCAGGCTTTCTGAGACCCGGCCTCTCATCGGGGGTACGGCATTCACAACTCAAGGATCCTGTGTTTGCCGTGCCCCCTTTCTGTCAATTGGGCTTCCATACACCGCAAACGAGCTGTTCTCCCACAGCAGCCGGTATCTCAACCTTCGGATGTACTCGTCCTGCAAGTATTTCAGCTTCTCAATATCAGGCTCATAACAATCCACTGTTATATAAGGCCAGTTCCGTTCGCGTCTCGTATCCACCTTTGCATGGATGAAAAGCCTAGGAAGCCGGTTCTCTTCAATCAGCAGCTGCTGCTTTTTTTTAATATTATTGAGAGAAGCGAGAACTATCCATGACTTATGCAGGGTCGCTTTTCTCTCGCTCAGATAATGGAAGAGGGGCAGGCTGCTCGCCAGGAGGATTTCATCGTTCTTCTCCGTGTACCGTTCTATGGTTGCAAGCAGTTCATCCACGACCTGGACCCGTCCAGGAGTCGAGTGGATGCATGCAAGAGAAGGGTGTCCGAACGGTTGTGTCAGGTGGAATCTGTTTTCATCGTCTCTGTATATGTTCGTGAAGTGGGAAACAAGGGAGAAGAGGGCCATCAGCACGAGAATAGCACCGGCATGGGAAAGCATTGCGGAAAGCTGGAGGGAACGTACGCGACCATGAACCTTTTCTGCATGGAGTACTGTCAGCGGAAGCACCAGCCACATGCCGTGAAAGAGCTTATTCAGCCCTGGTGCCGATCCCAGCGGGGAGACGACCATGACGACGAATCCGGCGGTCATGAGCCAGGTGACCCTGTCGTCCCGTTCACGGTCGACACGGAGGGTCAGCAGCGCAAGCACCGTCACGCATCCTGCCGCTGTCATGATGACCCTGTATACGATCTTGTCCATGTCCCCGACCTGCACGCAGAAATATGCGGCGGAGATGAGGGGGAGACCGACGATCAGGATATTGGCAAGTGTACGACCGCTCTTCCAGCCGATGATGGAGATCACATACAGACCGAACATGCAGTACGCGGTCAGTCTGAGCATGACCTGTGCCTGGTTCCAGTACACGGACAGTAGTCTCGCTACGTTGTGCGTTGCTTGGTCGGCGGCCATGGAAGATGTTTCATCGATGAGAAGGGTCAGGAGTCCGCTATCGATCAGTCCTAGTTTTCCATACAGCGCCCCGAACAGGACAGCGGAACACGCGCATCCCAGAAAAGACAGGGCCACGGACCGGGCGATCCTGTCAGCATGGTTCCGAATCAGAAAATGATACAGCAGCATGGCGACGCTACATGGCACAAGCAAAACCAGGCTCATCCTGCTCAGCACGATGGGGACGACCATGAATCCGAGGAGAAACTCGAAAAGACCCGCATCGGTGGTACCCGATGGAACCTGCAGTCGCTTGTGGAACAGCCACAGCTGAACGTTCAGGAGAAATGCCGGGAACGTATAGTAGTCGATGATATTTATCCCGGGCCGCATGGTAACGAAGAACGAACACACGAGGGTGGTGATGAAGGCGCGTCTTCTCGGGAAATACGAAGAGAGGATCGAACACACGATGACTGCGTTCAGCGAGTACAGGACAACCCCCCCGATTCTTGCCCAGAGAAGGCTTGGTTCCTGAGCAATGCTCAGCCACATGCCGCCGAAGAAGTCAGTCAGGAAGATCATGGGGTATATCCTGGCGGAATCGACACTTTTCGAAAAGGCCTCCACCTGGTTCGACAGGTGGAAGCCCGTGTCGGTCACATCCAGGCCCTGGAAGATGAACACCGCCTGGAACAGAAATGAGAGCACAAACAGGCTGACCGATGAGGTGAGGATGGTCGCTTCAGTGGATTGCACGTGTCTGGAATCTTCCCAGGCTCTTTCACCTGCGGGCTTATCCCTTTGGAAGACCTTCCACTGCATGGGCCGCACCATAGCATGCCAAAATGCAGCACGGCAACACGGCATCGAGGAACGAGTGCAGCGAGCTCTGGATGCCGTGATTCCCGTTATCGGGCCCTAAGAGCCGTTCCGGATACTTTTCAGTGCATTGTGTGCCGCAAGGACCGGATCGCTGGCATTCATGATCCGCTGCATGAGGAAGCTCCCCACGATCACACCGTCCGCAAAGCCCAGCAGCTCGTTCACCTGAAAGGCCCTCGACACGCCGAAGCCCACGCACACCGGCAGGTCGGTGAGCGCCTTTATGGAGGCGACCTGATCCCGTATCCCTTCGGGGAGGATCGTCCGCTGGCCCGTCACCCCCTTGACCGATACCGCATACACATACCCTGAGCACTGGGAGAGGACCTCCTTGACCCGTTCAGGCACGGTGGTGGGCGCCAGCAGCCTGATGAGATCCAGGCCGATGTCGCGGCAGTGGGCGAAGATCCGACCGGCGTCCCGGGGAAGGTCGGGGATGATGACCCCTCTCACACCGCTGTCCCTGAGACCTGCGAGGGTCTCCTTCAATCCCCTGCGCATGAGCGGGTTGATGTACGACATGACGATGAGCGGGATGCCGAGGCCGGCACTCCAGCCGTCGAGGCGTTCCATCAGCGCATCCATCCTGAACCCCGCCTGCAGGGCCTTGTGTGCCGCCCTCTGGAGCACGGGACCGTCGGCCATGGGGTCGGAGAACGGGATGCCTATCTCGACGGCGGCGGCCCCGGTATCGGCAAGGGCCTCGATGATCCTGCCCGTGGCTTCGAGGTCCGGCAACCCTGCCGTCACATAGGGAATAACGGCCTTTCTATGGCTTTGAATGCTCTGCGCTATCATGATGCACCCCCGAGCACGGTGTGGATGTCCTTGTCGCCCCTGCCCGAGAGGTTGACGAGGACCTTCTTTTCCCGGTTGTCCCTGCAGTACTGCTCGAGATACCCGACGGCATGGGCGCTCTCGAGGGCGGGCACGATCCCTTCGAGCCTCCCCATGAGCTTGTATGCGGCTAAGGCCTGATCATCGGTGACCAGGCCGTAGCGAGCCCTTTTCGTGGCGGCGAGGAAGCTGTGCTGCGGTCCCACACCGGGGTAGTCGAGCCCCGCGGCTATGGAATGGGTATCCTTGACCTGACCGTCCCTGTCCTGGAGTAGAAAGGACCTGGTCCCGTGGAGCACCCCGGGTGACCCGAAGCTGATGCTTGCCCCGTGCCTGCCGTTCCCCTCTCCGTAGGCCTCCACCCCGATCAGCTCCACAGAAGGTTCGTCCATGAAGGCACTGAAGATGCCTATGGCGTTGCTTCCGCCCCCCACGCACGCGACCACGGCGTCGGGCAGCGATGACGTGCGCCCCAGTATCTGCTCTTTCGCCTCGCGGCCGATGACGGACTGGAACTCGCGCACCATGGCAGGGTATGGGTGCGGGCCGATGGCCGAGCCGATGAGGTAGTAGGTGGTGTCCACGTTGGCGATCCAGTCGCGGATGGCCTCGCTCGTGGCGTCCTTCAGGGTCGCGGTGCCTCCGTCCACCGGCACCACCCTGGTGCCCAGGAGCCTCATGCGCTCGACGTTCACCCGCTGCCTGGCCATATCAACGCTGCCCATGTACACGTGGCATTCCATGCCGAAGAGGGCGCATACCGTGGCGGTCGCGACGCCGTGCTGGCCTGCCCCGGTCTCGGCAATGATCCGGTGTTTGCCCATGCGCCTGGCCAGAAGGATCTGGCCGATGGCATTGTTGATCTTGTGGGAGCCCGTATGGTTGAGGTCTTCCCGCTTGAGCCACACCTCGCACCCGAAGTGCTCCGAGAGCCTTTTCGCATGGGTCAGCGGAGTAGGCCTCCCCACATAGTCTACCAGGTAGGAGGTAAACTCATCCCGGAAGGCGGTATCCGCAAAGGCCTCCTCCATGGCTGACTCGAGCTCCTCGAGTGCCGGCAGCAGCGTTTCCGGCACATACTGCCCTCCGAATTCTCCGAAGTATCCCTTCATGACCTGGCCTCCCTGATGAAGTTCTCCACCTTGCCGGAGTCCTTGATGCCCGGTGCCGACTCGACCCCGGACGACACGTCCACACCGGCTGGCCTGGCAATGCGGACGGCTTCACGGACATTGTCCGGGGTCAGACCGCCTGCCAGGATATAGGGTATGTCCCTCTCCCTCCACTCGCCCTGCATGCCCGTGCCCCTGCTCGCGTCGATGAGGATGCGGCAGGGGAAACCGGGCATCAGATCATTCCTGTACTCCTTCATTGCATAGATGATCCCGTAACGGCGATTCAGCCGCTCATGATCACCGGCCGGTTCCGCATGGAGCTGAATCGTGTCGATGCCCAGTCCATCGCAGGCAGCCAGGATCTCCTCCACCGACTCGGTGGTGAAGACCGCGACCTTCTCGAGGCCGGTGATACCCCGTATCCACGGCAACGCCGATCGGGGGAGAATCCTGCGCGGGCTCTGCGTGAAAACGAAGCCAATGGCATCGGCACCCAGGGCACCTGCCGTCATGGCATCGTCACGCCTGGTTATGCCGCAGATCTTGACCCACATGGAAGATCTCCTCCCTCAGTGCCTTTCCGGCGAATGCCCTGCCGATGAGCGCTGCATCGTAGCCCGCATCGAAGAGCTCCCTGAGCCTCGTACCCGAGGTAATGCCACTCTCCGCCACCTTGATCACCCTTGCGGGGATATCTGCGACAAGTTCCTCGTGCCGCCGGGCATCCACCTGCAGGGTCCTGAGGTCCCGGCAGTTGACCCCGATGATGTTCGCACCTACGGCCAGGGCCTTGTCCAGACCTTCAGGACCGTGAATCTCCACGAGACAGCCCATGCCCAGGTCCTGTGCGCAGGCATACAGCGCCCTGAGCTCTTCGAGGCACAGCATCTCTGTGACGAGCAGCACGGCATCCGCACCAAACGACCGGCCTGCAATGATCTGCCGCTCATCCACGATGAAGTCCTTCATCATGACGGGAAGACTGCAGCTCGAGCGGACCATGGCGAGATATTCGAGCCTGCCAGCGAAATACTCCGGCTCGGTGAGGCACGAGACCGCTGAGGCCCCAAGCCTCTCATACTCACGGGCGATCACGTCCGGGGCATCGTTCACGCCCAGCATCCCATCGGCCGGGGTGGCATACTTCACCTCGGCGATGACGGCCATGCCGGGCGAGAGCAGGGCGGCCTTGAAGGACCGCACGGGCGGTCCAGCATCGGTCGGCGCAGCAAGCTCCTCGGCCCGTCGCCGCGACAGTCCGTACATCTTCTCCAGGAAGTCCCTGCTCATGCCCTGGCCCTGTTCAGGGCTTCCAGTGCCCTGCCGCTGCGAAGAACATCACGGGCCATGGCTACGCCGTCCTTCAGATCCACGGTACCATCCACCGCCATGAAGGCGGCGGCAGCGTTGAGCAGCAGGCTGTTCAGGCAGGCACCTCCCAGGCTCTCCTCGAAGAGGTCCACGATCTTCCTGGCGGATTCCCGGGGAGAGGTCACCCTGAGATCGTCCGCCGGCAGAGGGGACAGGCCCGCATCCTCGGGCCTGAGATCGCCCCTGCTGATGGTGCCGCCGCTGAGCCTGGCATAGCGGGTCGGCCCCGACACCGATACTTCATCGAGGCCGCCGTGCACCACCATGGCACCCTTGAGCCCCATGTTCTTCAGCGCCTCGCAGATGGGGTCCACCAGGGACCGGGAGTACACACCGATGACCTGGTGTGTGGCACCTGCCGGGTTGGCCAGGGGCCCCAGCGTGTTGAAGACGGTGCGGATGCCGAGCTGCTTCCGTGCCGGCATCGCGTACTTCATGCTCGGGTGGTACGCAGGCGCGAACAGGAAGCAGAAGCCTTTGTCTCTCACGGCACTGGCGGCATCGGCAGGTTTCAGGTTGATGGGCACCCCGAGGGCCTCAAGGCAGTCGGCGCTCCCCGACGACGAGCTCACCGACCGGTTGCCGTGCTTGGCCACCTTGTATCCCGCCCCGGCCATGACAAAGGCCACGGCCGTGGAAATGTTGAAGGTGGAGGCGCCGTCGCCACCCGTGCCGCACGTATCGACGACGGTTCCGCACCCGGTGTTCACCGGCACCGCGTGTCTGCGCATGACCCTGGCCGCGGTCTCTATCTCGTCGGGGGTTTCGCCCTTGATCCTCAGCGCCGTGAGAAAACCGCCGATCTGCACGTCGTTCCCCCGGCCCGACATGATCATGTCGAAGCACCGCTCCATTTCGGGCCGGGACAAGTGCCGTCCTGCAATGACCTTTTCAAGGGACTCCTTCATACTCTCCTCCTTGTCTGTTCGATGAACCGTTCCAGGATCTTCTCACCGAAGTCGGTGGCAATGGATTCGGGGTGGAACTGGACGCCGAAGAGCCTCAGACCCTCGGCACAGATGGCCATGATCTCGCCGTCGTCACAGGTCCTGGCGCAGACGCGCAAATCGACCGGCAGGCTCTCTTCCTCAACGGCCAGCGAGTGGTACCGGACTGCCGGAAAGTCGTACGGGATGCCTTCGAACAGCCCCGTGCCGTCGTGGGATATCCGGGAGCGCTTGCCGTGCATGACCCTCTTGGCCAGCACGACGCGGCCGCCGAAGGCATGGGCGATGCACTGGTGGCCGAGGCACACGCCCAGGATGGGAATGACCCCGGCCAGGCTCCTGACGACGTCCACGGAGACCCCGGCATCCTCAGGAGTTCCCGGTCCAGGCGAGATGATGATCGCATCCGGGTGCAACGTTTTGACACCGTCCACGTCGATGGCCCTGTTTCGCCTCACCACCACCTCTTCGCCCCTGGCGGCGACGGCCTGCACCAGGTTGTAGGTGAACGAGTCGTAGTTGTCGATCATGAGGATCATGCTTCACCTCCCAGGGCCGACTGGAGGGCCTTGAGCTTGTTGTCGATCTCACGGAGCTCCCGCTCGGGTGTGGAGTCCCACACGATGCCTGCGCCGGCCTGGAGATACGTCCTGTCTTCGCGAGAAAAGATGGTCCGGATCACAATGCCCGTATCCATGGTGCCGTTGTACGAGAGGTACCCCGCCGCCCCGGCATAGGGCCCCCGGCACATTCCCTCCAGTTCGTCGATGATCTCCATGGCCCGCACCTTGGGGGCACCGGAGACCGTGCCGGCAGGGAAACACGCCTTGAGCACGTCCACGGCGTTGATGCCGGGCTTCCTGTCCCCCTCGACGCACGACACGATGTGCATGACGTGCGAGTAGAACCTCACCTTCTCCCTCGTCACCACGCGAACCGAGCCGGGCAGGCAGACCCTGCCCAGATCGTTCCTGGCCAGGTCCAGCAGCATGAGGTGTTCTGCACGTTCCTTCTCGTCTGCCAGGAGGTCGGCCGCCAGCTCGTCGTCCTCCATCTCACTCGTGCCCCGGGGCCTCGTCCCTGCAATGGGGACCGTGGTGACGGTGTCGCCCTGGAGCCGCACCATCTCTTCGGGTGACGAACCGATGAGGGTCACGTCACTGATGCGTATATAAAAAAGATAGGGAGACGGGTTGATACGCCTCAGCCTGCGGTAGATGTCAAAAGATTCGCCGTCGAGCTCGATCCTCGCCCTGCGGGACAGGACCACCTGCATGATGTCTCCCCGGCGCAGGTACTCCTTGGCCCTGAGCACCGCTTCGGTGAACTCGGCGTCAGAGAGGGAGACCTCCCGAATGCCCCCGACGACGGGCATTCCCGCCCGGGCGGGGACCCGGCCCGCTGCGAGGGCCTCCTCGACCTCGCGGAAGCTCTCCCGGGCGACTGCCAGTGCATCCCGATCGGATATGCCAGGCACGGGTATCGCCCTGAGCATTCTGAGGTCCTGTTTCAGGTGGTCGAAGACGAGCAGTGTGCTCACCCTGCCCAGCAGGGCATCCGGGAATCCCGAGCCCAGCTTAGGCCGGGGCAGCACTTCCACGCCTCGGACCATGTCATAGCCTATATAACCCACATACCCGCCTATGAACGGAGGCAGGCCGGCCCTGTTGAAGCTCAGCGGGCGGATGATGGCCGGGACGGCAGCCCAGGGGTTGTCCTTCCCCTCCTCCACGACGAGTACTCCGGCCTCGTCGAAAGGGCCGACAAAACTGTAGGCGACGGGCACCGATTCCAGGAGAAAGCCCTGGGACTCCCCGACGAGCGCCATGTACGCACCCACGGGCGTGACGGTGTCGCATGCCATGCCCCGTGTGACGAGCACCCCGTTGTCGTTGACGTCTCTGAAAATTCTCATCTGATCCGGCATTGTCTTCTCCAAACAATAAAAAAGGCGGCAGACTCCCGGGGAGCCTGCCGCCTTCACGTGTGGCATATACCGTACCCTAGGGCAGACCTCCCCTCACACCATTCCTGGCGCGCCACCACCACCCGTTTGTCGTCCGCATGGTCGATCTCCTCGTCATGATGTTTCTGTATAGAGAAACATCCACGGGTTGTCAACGTTTTTTTGTCGACCACGGGATCGACTTGATTTTTCGCCCCCCCGGCGATATCATTGACCGTGTTCGATCCACCCTTCACCATCACTACCTTCATTCATAAGGGGGCACTATGAACGACCGCATCATTTCCTTTGACCGCCACATCATGGACGAGCAGCGCAGGTACGGCGGCCGGGGTGATTTCAGCTCGATCCTGAGCCAGATCATCTTCGCCGCCAAGGTCGTGGCTGCCCAGGTTGCGCATGCGGGCATCGTGGAGGATATCCTGGGCAACGTCGGCCGCACCAACGTGCAGGGCGAGGAGGTCCAGAAACTCGACGTCTATGCCAACAAGCTCTTCATCAACGCGCTGAACTACATCGGCAAGGTATGCGTCATGGCCTCCGAGGAGGAGAAGGACATGATCATGATCCCCGCGGAATACCCCAAGGGCGACTATGTGGTCATGTTCGACCCGCTCGACGGCTCCACCAATATCGACGTGGACGTGTCCATCGGCACCATCTTCGGCATCTTCCACCGGATCACCCCCGGCGGCGACGGCACCCTGGAGGACTGCCTCCAGCCCGGCCGGAAGCTCTTCGGTGCCGGATACATCATCTACAGCTCGAGCACCATCCTGGTCTACTCGACCGGTCACGGGGTCAACGGCTTCAGCCTGGACCCGAGCGTGGGCGAGTTCGTCCTTTCACACCCCAACATCACCATGCCGAAGCGCGGCAAGATCTACAGTGCCAACGAGGGCAACTACCCCTACTGGAAACAGGGGACCAGGGAATACATCGAGTATCTGAAGTCTGAACGGAACACACGCAAGGGACCCTACACGTCGCGCTATATCGGCTCGCTCGTGGCCGACTTCCACCGGAACCTGCTCAAGGGGGGCATCTTCCTCTACCCCGAGGACACCAAGGACCCCAAGAAACCCACCGGCAAGCTGAGAATCCTCTACGAAGCCAATCCCCTGGCATTCATCGCCGAGCAGGCGGGGGGCTACGCGTCCACCGGCTACGAGCCCATCCTCGACATCCAGCCCACCGGCCTGCACCAGCGGGTGCCGCTCATCATCGGGTCCAGGGACGACGTGCTGGAATACGAGCAGTATGCGAAGAGGAATTGACCGGGGGTCATACACCCCATATCCGACAGAGCGAGGAGGCACAGTATGGCACAAGGGAAAGATTTCACGAAGGCACTCGAGATCGGGCGGCCGCCGAACATCGCCAGGCTGTTTCCGAACTCCCGGGCCCTCATCGTGAGCGGCAAGGTCATCGACCGGGCCATGATGAAAAAGGGGAGGGCCATGACGATCGCGGCCAACGCACGGAACAGCATCGTGATCCGGGGGGTCCTGCAGGCGGCCCAGCGGGCCAATGCCGCCGTCATCCTCGAGATAGCCAAGTCCGAGGCAGGGTACTGCCTCATCAACATGTGGAATCTGGCCAGGTACGCCGACACCATCTGCAACGAGCTCGGCATAACCGTTCCCGTGGCCATCCACGCCGACCACTTCGGGCTGAAGAAACAACCCGAGGTGGGCAAGGCACGGACCGACATCCCGTCCATGTTCGACGCCGGCATCACCTCCATCGCCATCGATGCATCCCACATGCCGGACGATCAGAACCTGCTGGCCAACATCGAACTGAGCTCATACATCCCCCCCTGGGCCGGCTACGAGACCGAGGTGGGCGAGATCAAGGGCAAGGAGGGGCTCTCAACGCCCGAAGAGGCCCTGTTCCTCATCCAGGGGCTCAACGCCAACGACATCTTCCCCGACTGGATCGCCCTGAACAACGGGACCACCCACGGGATCGAGGCTTCGGACTCAGGCATCGACGTCGACCTCACCAAGCGCATCCACGAGGCGCTGATGAAGTACGGCATATCAGGCGCCCAGCACGGCACCTCGGGCAACCACTACGAACGGCTCAAGCGTATCGCCGCCGAGACCCGCACCACCAAGGCCAACGTCGCCACGGCACTGCAGATGCTCTCCTGGGGCGTCAAGGTCAACGAGTTCGGCAATGCGGTCCTCGACGAGCAGAAGAATTTCATCAAGCTCCCCGATGCCGGCGTCACCGAGGAACTCTGGGCCGAGATGGTGTCCTATGCCCAGGGCAAGTCGCTCAAGGCAGGTGATTACAAGAACCTGAACCTGCCCTTCGAGAACAAGCTGCTGGCTCAGCCGAGAGAGGTCCGCGAACGGATGGCAAAGGGTGTTCAGGACTTCGTCTACGACCTGCTCGTGAAGTGGTTCAATGCGGCGGACACCGCTGACCTCGCCATCGAGGCGATCCTCGAGAAAGGATCCCATGACCTGGGTCCCAAGGCGACGCGGATCGAAGACCAAGCGGCATGGACACCTGAAAAAATCGCGGAGAACGCCCGGAAGCTGGAGAAGAAGGAGACGGGGAAAGGGAGTTACGACGACTGAGAACGGAAAGATCCCCCTCTTTGACACAAGGAACGAGGGGGGTCCCGCGACCCATCACTATACTGATAACCCTTGACGTTCCCGTGTAAATATGGCATGAGGGCACTCACTTGAAAACCCAGGAAGGTAACCATGGCACGAGTCACCGTTGAAGACTGTCTTGAAAAGGTACCCGATCGCTTTTCCCTGGCCGTTGCAGCGTCCAAGAGAACCAAGCAGCTCATGAAGGGGTCCATCGCGCTGAGCAGGCGCAAGGACAACCGGTACGTGGTCACCGCGCTCCGCGAACTCGCCGAGGGTAAGGTCACGCTTCACGAAAGGTCATGACGAAACGGGATTACTACGAGATCCTGGGAATATCGCGATCAGCATCACCCGAGGAAATCAAGAAGGCATACCGCCAGCTTGCGTTGAGGTACCATCCGGACCGCAACCCCGGTGATCACGAGGCCGAGTCCAGATTCAAGGAGGCGGCCGAGGCCTACGAGGTCCTGCGCGACACCGAGAAGCGACGGATCTACGACCAGTACGGCCACGAGGGTCTCTCCCGCACCGGCTTCCACGAGTTCACGAGCTTCGACGATATCTTCAGCAGCTTCTCCGACATCTTCGGCGACATGTTCGGGTTCCCGGGCCGGCGCGGGGGGGGACGCAGGAGGCCGTCCAAGGGCGCAGACCTCCGATACGATGCATCCATCACCCTGGAGGAATCTGCCTCGGGTACCGAGATCGAGCTGGAGATCCCCAAGACCCTTCCCTGCGAAGACTGCGGCGGAACCGGAGCAGAGACGGGGACCTCGCCCGAGAAGTGCACGACCTGCGGCGGCAAGGGCCAGGTGTACCGGTCTCAGGGGTTCTTCACCATCAGCACCACCTGCCCGACCTGCCGGGGGGCAGGCCAGGTGATCAAGAAACCATGCAAGCCCTGCAAAGGATCGGGGCACATCGTCAGGAAAAAGCACCTCAAGGTCAAGATTCCGGCCGGGGTCGACACCGGTGCCACCATGCGGGTGCCGGGCGAGGGAGAACTCGGCGAACTGGGCGGCCCTCCGGGCGACCTGTACGTGGTCATCGCCATCAGGCCCCACGAAACCTTCATCAGGCAGGGCGACGACCTGTACCTGGAGGTGTCCATATCCTTTGTCCAGGCCGCCCTCGGGACGATCCTCAAAGTGCCGACCCTCGACGGCGAGACCGACCTGGAGATCAAGGCCGGCACCCAGCCCGACGAGATCTATTCCCTGAAGAACAAGGGCATCAAGCATCTCAGAGGCGGCGGGCAGGGATCCATGCACGTGGGCATCAAGGTGGAGATACCGAAAAAACTCACCAGGGAGCAGGAAGAACTCCTGCGCAAGTTCGCCGAGACGAGCGGGGAAGACGTCAAGGACCCCAAAAGAAAGAAACTCTTCGGTAAATTCTGATCAGTCCTTGCTGTCCTTGATCACGCTGCCCGGGTCCGTCCGAAGCCGCTCCAGCTTGCTCTTGAATTCATCGGTGGGTTTCACCCCGGCCTTCTCGAGCATCTTCTCGGCGTGAAGCCCGATGTTCCTGCTGTCCTTGTAGAAGGCGTCCGAACGCCGTGCCTTCGGATCGAAGGATGCCAGCCTGTCGGTCGAGGAAGCGTGGTAGTTGGACCTCGAGATGATCCTCTTGAGGTCCGCAGCCCCGCATCGTTCGCAGGAGAGATCGTCCGGGTCGGCATAGCCCGGGACGATCCGGGTCGTTATGTGGCCACAGGCCCTGCAGCTGTATTCATATATGGGCATGGTCCGTACGATGCAGGGGATCCGGCTCTTGCAGCGCTGGATCCCCCGAGCAGTTCATCTCTTGTCGCCTTTGACCTCTTCGAACTCGGCATCCACGACGTCGTCGGCCGGTTTGCCGCCCCCCGCCGATGGGCCCGCCCCGGGTCCGGCCTGGGGTCCCGCACCGGCCTGGGCGGCAGAAGAGTAGATCACCTCGGCCAGCTTGTGGGAAGCAGTGGTCAGCGCTTCGATCTTCTTCCTGATGAGGTCAGCATCGTCACCCTTCAGGGCATCCCTGAGGTCGGCCATGGCGTTCTCGATGCTGGACCTGGTCATGGAGTCGACCTTGTCGCCGTGCTCCTTCAGGGTTTTCTCCGTGGTGTAGACCAGGCTGTCGCCGGTGTTCTTCGCCTCCACGATGTCCTTGCGCCTGCGGTCGTCCGATTCGTGCTCCTCGGCCTCGCGGATCATCCCGTTGATGTCGTCCTCGCTCAGGCCCGAAGAGCTCGTGATGCGGATCGACTGTTCTTTGCCCGTGGCCTTGTCCCTGGCCGAGACATGCAGGATGCCGTTGGCGTCGATGTCGAAGCTCACCTCGATCTGGGGTATGCCCCGGGGGGCCGGCGGGATTCCCATCAGGTCGAACTGCCCGAGGAGCTTGTTGTCAGCCGCCATGGGACGCTCACCCTGGAAGACCCTGATGGTGACCGCATTCTGGTTGTCCTCGGCCGTGGAGAAGACCTGGGTCTTCTTCGTGGGGATCGTGGTGTTGCGCTCGATGATCTTGGTGAAGACGCCGCCCAGGGTTTCGATGCCCAGCGAGAGCGGCGTGACGTCCAGCAGGAGCACGTCCTTCACCTCGCCACCAAGCACGCCGCCCTGGATGGCGGCGCCGACGGCAACCACCTCGTCGGGATTCACGCCCTTGTGGGGCTCCTTGCCGAAGATCTCCTTGACCCGCTGCACGACCTTGGGCATGCGCGTCTGACCGCCCACCAGGATGACCTCGTCGATATCCCTGGGCGACAACCCGGCATCGGCCATGGCCTTGCGGCAGGGCTCATCGAGCTTGGCGATGATGTCTTCCACGAGGTTCTCCAGCTTGGCCCGGGTGAGCTTCATGTTCAGGTGCTTGGGGCCGGACTGGTCCGCCGTGATGAACGGCAGGTTGACCTCGGTCTCCATCATGGTCGAGAGCTCGTGTTTCGCCCTTTCCGCCGCCTCCTTGAGCCTCTGGAGTGCCATGCGGTCCTTGCCCAGGTCGACGCCGGTTTCCTTCCTGAACTCGGAAACCAGGTAGTCGATGATCCGGTTGTCGATGTCCTCTCCGCCGAGGTGGGTGTCGCCGTTCGTCGACTTCACCTCGAAGACCCCGTCGCCGATCTCAAGGATTGATATGTCGAAGGTGCCACCGCCCAGGTCGAAGACCGCCACCTTCTCTTCCTTCTTCCGGTCGAGGCCATAGGCCAGGGCTGCGGCCGTGGGTTCGTTGATGATCCTCTTCACCTCGAAGCCGGCGATCTTGCCCGCATCCTTGGTGGCCTGCCGCTGGGAGTCGTTGAAGTATGCCGGGACCGTGATCACGGCCTCATCGATCTTCTCTCCCAGGTACGCCTCCGCATCCATCTTGAGCTTCTGGAGCACCATGGCCGATATCTCGGGAGGTGCATAGCGCCTCTCGTCTATCTGGATGGCCGCGTCGCCGTTGTCCGCCCTCACGATCTTGAAGGGCACGACCTTGATGTCATTCTGGACTTCTTTGTCTTCGAATTTTCTTCCTATAAGGCGCTTGATGGCGTGCAGCGTCTTCTCTGAGTTGGTGATGGCCTGGCGTCTGGCCACCTGCCCCACGAGGCGTTCTCCTCCCGTGGTGAAAGCGACCACGGACGGCGTGGTCCTGGCGCCTTCGGCATTGGTGATGACCTTCGGTTCCCCGGCCTCCATGATGGCCATACAGGAATTGGTGGTACCAAGGTCAATTCCTAATATCTTTCCCATGCGAGCAATCCTCCCTTGTGTTTTCTCCTCTTACGCGGAAACAGTAACCTTTGCAGGTCGCAGCACCCTGTCGTTTAACATGAAGCCTTTTTCGATCTCGTCAGCCACCATTCCAGGCTCGAGGTCCGGCCTCGAGACCTGCATCATGGCCTCGTGAACATTCGGATCGAACGCAATGTCTCTGGTTTGTATAGGTTCAACTCCGTGTTTTTTCAAGGTCTCCAGGAGCAGCCGCTCTATCATCTGCAGTCCGGTAATGAAGGGCTCGTCGTCGGGATAGAGCTCCTGTGCGGAAAGAATGGACTTCTCGAGGGAGTCGTAGACCAGGAGAAAGTCCTTCAGCACGGACTCCTTGCCGTATTTGAGCACGTCGGCATGCTGGCGCTGCTGGCGCTTCTTCATGTTGTCCATTTCGGCCATGGCGCGCAGGTATCTGTCCTTGTAGTCATCCACCTGGGCCCTGAGCTCATCGATACCGGGCTGACGCTCCTGCCCGGTTTCCTCCTGACCTCCCGGCTCGATGCGGCCGTTTTCCATGGTCCCGTCGTTCTGTTCGTCCATGATGTTCCTTTCATCCGACATCCTACATGTCCTCCAGCAACTCGCTCAATATGTGTGCCATATAGCCAACCAGCGGTATGACCCTCGCGTAATCCATCCTCATGGGCCCGATTACGCCGAGGGAACCCACGGGGGTGTTCCTGCAGGAGTAACCGCTCGCGACCATACTGAAATTGTCCATGCCGATATGTTCCAGTTCCTCGCCCAGGAGCACCGAAACGCCCGGGACCTCGAGAACCCGGTTCAGTATCCGGACGATCCTTCCCTTGTCCTCGAAGGCGTTCACGATGTCGCGGAGCCTGTCGAGGTTCGCCAGGTCCGGCTTGTTGAAGACCGTCTCCTTGCCCTGGATGACGATGTCCGGGACATCCTCGACGGCCTCCAGCGCCGCCATGCCCAGGTCGAGAGCCTTTCCGACCAGGGTATCGAACCTCGCCTTGTCGCTGGACATCTCCCTCATGAGGGAGTCCCTCATCTCGTGTATGCTGAGGTCCTTGTAGACCTCGTTGAGGTAGTTCGCATACTGGTCAAGCTTGTTCTGGGGCAGGTCCTCACCGTGGACCACGTGGTTGTACACCATGCCCGCCCTGCTCACGAGGATGACCATGATCCTGCTTTCATCAAGCCTGACGAAATCGATCCTCTTGAACGAGAAGGTGTCCATCTTGGGCAGGATGATTATGGAGGCGTTCTGCGATATCTTCGAGAGGACCACCGATGCCCTCCTGAGGGTGTCCTTGATGTCACCGGAACCATGGGAGACCTGGCGGGTGATCATGGTCTTCTCGAGGCGCGGCAGATTCTTCACCTCCATGATGCCGTTGAGGTAGCACCTGAACCCCTCGGGGGTCGGGATGCGACCGGCCGAGACATGCGGTTGGTAGAGCATTCCCATCTCCTCGAGATCCGCCATGACGTTGCGGATCGTGGCCGGAGACAGGTTGTAGAGGTACTTCCGGGAGATGATCCGGGAGCCTACCGGCTCCCCGGTTTCCACATACTCCCGTATGATGGCATTCAATATGCTTTTATCTCGGTCGGTTAGCTCGTGCATGACCAGATTCCTTAGCACTCATATCGCTAGTGTGCTAACAATCCTCTTATAGAATCCCTGCCCCCCCATGTCAATATTGAACCTGGGCAACCGTGCAGCGGTGCGTTTTCCTCACTGGACAAAGGGCTGTTTTGATATTAAAGAGGCACCTGAATCCTCGAGGATCACAACACAGGCACGACCGAAGAACGAGGCGCCCATGAAGGACAAGGTCGAAAGGCTGCTGAGGGAAACCCTCACCGGCCTCGTTGATGAAGGAACGCTCCCCGGGCTCGACATGGACAACATGTCGGTGAGCGTGCCCCCGAACAAGGACTTCGGAGATTTCGCCACGAACGTGGCCATGGTGTCGGCCAAGAAGGCGAAGATGCCCCCCAGGGAGATAGCCGCGGCCATCGCAGCGGCCCTCGCAGCCCGCAGCGATTTCCTGTCCAGGGTCGAGGTGGCCGGGCCGGGCTTCATCAACCTCTTCCTCGATCCTTCCGTCTGGGCCGAAACCCTGAAGGAAATATCCTCCGAGGGCGCAGCCTTCGGCAGGACCGACTTCGGTGCAGGAAAGAAGGTCCAGGTCGAATTCGTCAGCGCCAACCCCACCGGCCCGCTGCATATCGGCCATGGCAGGGGTGCCGCCGTGGGGGACACCCTTGTGCGCATACTGGATGCGGCGGGCTTCGACGTCCAGGCTGAATACTACATCAACGACGTCGGCAACCAGATGAACAACCTGGGGCTGTCGGTCCTCCACCGCTACCGGGAGATCCACGGCCGTACCGAACCTTTCCCGGAGAGCGGCTACAAGGGAGACTACATACGCGACATCGCCCGGGACCTCACAGCGATCCACGGCGACAGCCTCCTGAGTGCCCCGGACGACGAGGCGGTTCGGATCTGCAGGGAGTTTGCGGCCGACTCCATCATGCAGGGCATCAGAGAGGACCTGGGCCTGTTCAATGTCCATTTCGACCATTGGTTCAGGGAATCGACCCTGTACCGGGACGACAAGGTCAAAGACTCGCTTGATTATCTCAAGGACAGCGGCCTGAGCTACGAGGATGACGGTGCCCTGTGGTTCAGGACATCCGCCTTCGGGGACGAAAAGGACCGGGTTCTGCGCAAGCAGGACGGGTCTCTCACCTACTTCGCACCGGACATCGCCTATCACAAGGACAAGCTCGACCGCGGCTTCGAGAAGATCATCGATATCTGGGGTGCGGACCACCACGGCTACGTACCGCGCATGAAGGCCGCCATAGCAGCCATGGGGGCCCACCAGGACTGTTTCCACGCCCTGCTCATCCAGCTCGTCTCCCTCGTGCGGGAGGGCTCTCCGGTACAGATGTCCACCCGCGCCGGTGAATTCGTGACCCTGCGCGAGATCATCGACGAGGTGGGCAAGGACGTGGCCCGGTACTTTTTCATGATGCGCAGGTGCGACGCCCAGCTCGTGTTCGACCTTGACCTGGCCAAGAAGAAGAGCGACGAGAATCCTGTCTACTACATCCAGTATGCCCACGCCAGGATCTGTTCCATCCTGAAGAACGCCGCCGAACAGGGCCTGGCACCGACGCGCGAGGGCACCGACCTGCAGGTTCTCGCCTCAGGCGATGATCTCGATCTCATACGGATCCTGGCAAGCTGTCCGGACATCATCGCCTCGGCGGCGGCCGACCTCGAGCCGCACCGCATAGCCTTTTATCTCTTGGATGTTGCCACGGCCTTCCACAGGTTCTATAATAGAAACCGGGTGATATCCGCCGACGTGGCCCTGACCCGTGCAAGGCTGGTGCTGGTGGATGCGGCACGACAGGTCATCGCGAACACCCTGGCCCTCATGGGCATCGATGCGCCCGATAGTATGTAGTGATGAGGATATGAGAAAACCGAAGAAAAAGCGCACGCAGCGGAAAGGTGCTCAGCCATCGACCCTCAGGAACATTGCGCTTTTCTTCCTTTCGCTCGGACTGCTCTCCGGTGCGAGCCTGCTCTTCTCATATCTGGGCAACCGCGCAGACATCTCCCTCGACCCTATTCAGAAAGCCTTCAACGGCATGGTCGCCGAAAAGGAGGTGGGAGACAAGCCCATTGAGGAGGTCAAGGAAACCTCGAGCGCGGTGAGCGGCTACGACTACAAGTTCTACGAACTCCTCGGTGAAAGAGCGGGCCAGGAACCTTCGGAAGAGCACTTCAGCATCCAGATCGCGGCCTTCAGGGACAGACAGCAGGCCAAGGAGTTCGTTCAGGAGCTCAAGGAGAAAACCAGGGTACCGCTGCGCATCGACAGGAACGGGAAGCTCAGCTGCGTGCGATGGGGTACTTTCACCACCCGGGAGGCCGCCGATAAGCAGTGTGCCAAGCTCTCCGACAAGCTCAAGAGGGACTGCATCGTGGTCAAGATGTAGGGATTCCGGGTCCGGCCGGAATTTTTGTGGATTGAGGAGGTACGAGCCATCATCCTTCATATCGTTGGGGCCCGGCCCCAGTTCATCAAACTCGCCCCGGTCGTGCGCGCCTTCAGGGAGCTGGGCATTCCCTACGCCGTGCTGCACACCGGGCAACATTATGACTACGCCATGTCGGACCTCCACTTCACGTCCCTGGGTCTCGAAGACCCCCAATTCCACCTCGGCATCGGCTCGGACAGCCACGCTCGGCAGACAGCCCGCATGCTCGGCGGCATCGAAGAGGTTCTGCTCAGGGAATGCCCCTCCTTTGTCGTCGTATACGGCGACACCAATTCCACCCTGGCTGGGGCACTGGCTGCCGTGAAGCTCGGCATACCCGTCGGCCATGTCGAGGCGGGCGTCCGCAGCTTCGACAGGAGGATGCCAGAAGAGATCAACCGGGTCGTGGCGGACCATGTGAGCGATCACCATTTCTGTCCCACCGCGAATGCTCTCTCTCTCCTCGGGAGGGAAGGGATCGAGGGCATCCTGACCGGGGATGTCATGTACGACGCCCTCCTGCAGACCCGCAGAGAGGAGATGACCCACCCCTACGCGCTCCCGTTCGTGCTCGTCACCATCCATCGTGCCGAGAACACCGATGTGCCGGAGAAGTTCGCGGGCATCTGGACGGGGCTGGAGCTCCTGTCGCACGAGATCCCGGTCCTGTTCCCGGTGCACCCGCGAACGCGGCACCGGTTTCCTGACCTCCTGCATGACGCCCCCCCGAACCTCACCCTCATCGAGCCGGTGAGTTACCTCACCATGCTCGCCATGGTCAGGGACGCATTACTGGTGATCACCGACTCCGGAGGCGTCCAGAAGGAGGCCTTCCTGCTGGGTACGCCCTGTGTGACCGTGCGCGACACCACCGAGTGGCCCGAGACCGTCCAGGCCGGCGCGAACACGCTCGTCGCGGCGGATCCCGAGGCCCTGCATCAGGCGGCGTGCACCATGATGGGCCTGGAGTTTGAAATGAAGGACAATCCCTTCGGGACCGGCACGGCGAGTCTCGCCATTGCCGGGTTCACAAGGGACCATTACCTGTAAAGGCCGGATCCCGAGCACCCTGCCCTGCATCCTGAGCGGATCCTCCTGATACCATGCATTGAACTATAAGGAGGATGTCATGAACAACACCAAACAAGGCGCACCAGGTGTGCGCGAATTACTGGCGCAGGCGCAACGCGCGGCTGCCGACAGAGACCCGGACAAGGCCCTTCACCTCTTTTGGGAATGCACGCGGGAATATCTCAAAAGACAGCTCCCCTTCAAGGCCATTGCCGTGTCAAGGAGGGCGAGGACCGTCCTCGGTTCTCATCCCAGGGTCAGCGCCCTGATCATCAGCACCTACAGGGCAACCGGTTTTATGGGAGACGCCCGTGAGGAGCTGGTATCCGCTGCAGAAATCCTGCGGAAGAACGACCTGGCATTCCTTGCCGCCCTGGACGAGGAGGCCTTTGTCGACCTGCTTTCCATCATGGAGCTCGTCACGTACCGCAAAGGCAAAACCATCATGAAACGCCATGACCCGGGCGAGGATGTCTTCCTCGTTCTGCACGGCTCCTGTGAGGTCGTCCGGGACGGCAGCAGGCTCGCTGTCATGAAGGAAGGGGATGTCTTCGGGGAGATCGGGTTTTTCGGCATGGCCTCCCGGAGCGCCACCGTGAAGACCCTCGAAAAGAGCACGTTGGTCAGGATGCCCTCGGGACCGCTGCGTGATATCCAGGAGCGTCATCCATGCCTCCGTGGAGTCCTGGAGAATATCTACAGCGCCAGGGTCCTGAACAAGGCAGGTGAAGACCTCGGGGCACCAGGACATGCCGGATCCCTGTCTGGAAACATAGTCACGATGAGCTACGAGAAGGGCCAGGAGATACCCTTACATCCTGTGGACAGCGTTGCCGTCCTCAAACACGGGATCGTCGAGGTGGATTACGATGAGCCCTGCCTCAGGACCAAGCGCTACCTCAAGCCCGGGTCCATCATCTCGCACAGACGATCGCGGGCCCTGGCCGGAACCGATGTGGTCATCATGGTTACAAAGGCGGGGTATGCTTTGACCGAAGAGACAGAAGACCTCTAGACATTCGGGCTTCAGCAGGATGGAGGGTCAAAAACACCGGCTGCACAGGCCATGACGATGCCCGCCGCCACGGCAACGTTGAGGGACTCGGTCCTGCCGGTCATGGGTATCCTCACGGTCTCATGCGCGATGGCCAGGACCTCCCTGCTGACGCCCGCGGCCTCCTGGCCGAGGCAGACGGCTGTCTTTCCCTTGAAGAGGGAGGGGCAAAGCGCCGTGCCGTCTCCAGGTGCCAGCGCAAGAATCCTGTGAGGAAGCCTTTTCGCCTCCCCAACGCCGCCCCGTGCGATCCTGATACCCAGGCATGATCCCATGGATGCCCTGACCGCCTTGGCTGAGAAGGGGCTCGCCGTTGTCGGCATGATGAGCATGGCGGTGAAGCCGAAGGCCTCGGCGGTGCGTACGATGGTACCCACGTTGCCGGGATCCTGGAGCCCGTCAAGGATGACAACCCGGTCTTCTTTCACGATATCGTCCACCCTCGCCCAGGGCACTTCGAAGAAACCCAGGATTCCCTGGGGTGTCTCGGTGTCGGTCAGGTCTGCAAGCAGTGATTCAGAAAGGACAGCCTGCGGCTTGACGGCGAGGTGGCAGCCATCGATGAACGCGGCCGTCGCGGCGATGGATCTCGGCACGCAGCCGCGGGACAGCGCATCTTCCACGAGACGCCTGCCCTCCATCAGCATGACACCCCTGTCCTTTCTCATGTTCAGCAGGGCCTTGAACAGGGGGTTGTGCCTGCTGGTTATGGCTCCCATGGTCCCCGCCCGTACGGCTATTTCTTGATGAGGGGTGCCAGCAGGTCGATGGGCAGCGGTATGATGGTATTGGTGGACCCTTCCGAAGATATCTCTCGGATGGTCTGCAGGAACCTGAGCTGTACGGCGATGGGCTCCTGGGCGATGACCACTGCTGCCTCGTAGAGCTTCTGCGCGGCCTGGAATTCACCCTCGGAATTGATGACCTTGGCGCGGCGTTCGCGTTCGGCCTCGGCCTGCTTCGCCATGGCCCGCTGCATCTCCTCGGGCAGGTCGATGTGCTTGAGCTCCACGGCCGACACCTTGATGCCCCAGGGATCGGTCTGCCGGTCGAGGATACTCTGGATGTGGGCGCTCACCTCTTCACGCTTGGACAGGAGTTCGTCCAGTTCGGCCTGGCCGCAGACAGACCTGAGCGTTGTCTGGCTGAGCTGGCTGGTGGCGTAGAGGTAGTTCTCCACCTCGATGATGGCCTTGAGCGGGTTGATGACCCGGAAGTAGATCACCGCATTGACCTTGACCGTGACGTTGTCCTTGGTGATGACATCCTGGGGCGGCACATCCTGCACGATGGTCCTCAGGCTGATGCGGATGAAGCGGTCGACCAGGGGTATGATGATGATGAGTCCCGGACCCTTGGGATCTCCGAGGACCCTGCCGAGCCTGAACACAACCGCCCGCTCGTATTCGTTGAGTACCTTGACCGCCGAAATCAGAAAGAGAACGGTGATGACGACTATGGTTATCACTACGTATCCACCCATGGTTCACCTCCGAAAGACACTCGTGGGATATTAGTGCAATGAGCTCACCTTTATCGATCTGTCAAGGGAGATATCATCCAGCATGGTGAGCCGCTTGAGGCTGACCTGCCTGAAGCCGGCCAGGGCGGTTCCCGAGAGTTTGGGGCCGTTGACGGGCTTGAGCTTCAAGGGATTGATGTACTTCCCATTGTGCTGGACCCTGAAATCGAGATGAGGCCCGGTGGTGATGCCCGTGCTGCCCACATAGCCTATCACGTCTCCCTGATCCACGCGCCTGCCCGCCTTGATTCCCTTGGCAAACCTGGAAAGGTGGCCATAATTGGTTACGTACCCGCTCGGGTGTTTTATGGTTATGGTCTTGCCGTAACCCCTGACCCACCCGCATCTCGTGACCTTGCCCTGGCCCAAGGCGACCACCGGCGTCCCTGTCGGTGCGGCATAGTCCACGCCGAGGTGGGGTTTCCTCACATGGAAGACCGGGTGTATGCGGCTGTGGGAAAAACCTGAGGAGATGCGGCGGTAATTGAGCGGTGCCTTGAGGAAGAGCTTGCGGATGGGCTTCCCGTGCTCGTCATAGTATCCCTGGTGTCCCTTGCCGTCATCGTAATAGATGGCGAGACGCTCCCGGCTGCTCAGGACGAACCGTGCGGCGACCACGCGCCCGACACCCCTCGGCTCCCCTTCGATGGAATACCGTTCATAGAGCACCGTGTAGCTATCCCCGGCCTGGATGTCGGTGAAGAAGTTGACGTCCCACCCGAAGATGTCCGTGAGGTCCATGACGATCTCGGGATTCACCCCCGCCTCCACCGCCGACTCGTAGAGTGAGCTCCTGATGGTTCCCTGGGCCCGCTCGTAGGAGACATCCCTCTTCCTGGTATGCGTGAGTGCCTTGAATGACTTCCCGTTGGGTGTGACCTCCAGGTACTTCAGGGGATCTATGTCGTAGGTGAGTCTCGCAAGTCTGCCCGGCACCCGGTCGTTGATCCATATCCTGAGCGGGTGACCGGGCGTGATGGCCGACAGGTTGTATTCCTTCCTGACCGCCCGGGAAAGGTTGTGGATCTGGTCGACCTCGATGCCGCAGGTCCTGAGGAGGTTGAAGAGGCTGTCCCCTTTCCTGATCTCGAGTTCCATCTCTCTGAGGTCCTCGGCGTAGCGGGGTTTGACCATGCCCTCGACCCTCTCGGTCCTGGCCTCGATCTTCTCCCCGTCGATGACCACCGACAGCCTGCTCAGCGCCGCCACCTCGTACTCGAGACCGGTGAGGGTCTGGTTGTCCTGACTGAAGACGAGCACGAGCTGGTTTCCCACGTCCAGCCGGGACAGGTCGAAGACTTCTTCCACCGCCTTCTGGATGTCCAGCGCCTGCTGTATGGATATCCCGTTCTCCTTGAGGATTCCGACAAAGGTGTCGCCAGGATTCACGCTGAGCTCTACCCTGTTTTCTGTCGCGGGATCGGTTTGTTTCTGCACCGGCTGGTGATCTGGCCGGGCCTGAACGGAGACATGGGGGTGGGGTGGAGGCTGGGGCTTCGCGTGCATCCCTCCGTGGAGGAATGCATAGGCGATTATCACCATGACCATGATGATAACAGGTATATATTTGAATTTATTGGGGTTCCTCCTCCCGCTCCCCAGGTACAAGGACCCCCTCCGGAATTTCAAACCCATGGTTACGGGCAGTTATAAAAGATGTTTCTTGCAATATCAAGCAACTTTTGCCTTTATGGTGTCTGTGCTGCGCTTCGTTGCCGACATCCACCTCAGACCTCATGCCGGAGATGAGGTCGAGCGCTTCGTCTCCTGGCTGAAGGGTGCCGCGGAAGCCAAGGACGACGTGTATATCCTGGGAGACCTCTTCGACTACTGGTATACGGGGATGGAATGTTGTTTTCCTGCGGTGATCCATGCCCTGATGTCCCCGAGGATCCATGTCCTGCCCGGCAACCGGGACTTCCTTCTCTGGAATGCCCATATCCGGGGAGTGGATATCATCGAGAACGAGGAGACGACCCTTGTCACGGGAGGGAAAAGAATCCTGCTGGCCCACGGACACACCCTGACCGATGCGGACAGAGGATTCAGGCTGCTCCACCGCTACGGCTGGCCGGTCATGGCACGCATCGACAGGATGCTGCCGACCCCCATCAAGGACCGCCTGGCAAAGGCCCTGGTGAAGTCATCCGCAGTGGTAAGGCCCATGAGGACCGACATTAGGAGGGACATCGCCGGTGAAAAGGGTGTGGACCTGGTGATATGCGGCCACCTGCACCGCCGTGTGGAACGGGTAGGACTCTTTGTGCTGCCGGCGTTCTTCGATTCCGGAGGCTGGCTCGGATGGGACTCCTCGGGGCCGGCCCTGAAGGGTCTCGGGTAAGGTTCTATCCCGCAATAGCCATCCTGGCCAGGACGGGCGCGGCGATGAACACCCCGATGCTGCTGCCCAGGTTGGACATGAAGAAGACCAGCAGGATGCGCGTGATGGGATTCCTCCACCACCCCCTCAGGGTCATGATGTCGTCGTGGATACGCTCGAAGTCGGCGACCTTGGGCTTCTTCATGTAGGCCTCGCTCAGCCCGGCAAACCACCCCGAGGCCAGGGCCGGGTGCAGGGTCGTCAGGGGCGCCACGAGGGTCGCCACGACTATGGTCACCGGGTGGGCGAGGGCGATGACCGTGGCAATGGCGGTGCAGGCCATGGTGATGACGGCCCACGACTTGAGCATGTCACAGCCGTCCTTGGGTCCGCCGAAGAAAAACCCCGAGATCACCAGTGCCATGATGAACAGCGGCACAACCCAGCCCCAGAAGGTGCCGGAAACGGCGGGTACCTCTTCGAGGGCGTTCAGATCCTTGACCGGACGATCGATCTGTCCGGAGATCCCCTTCATGTGGCCGGCGCCGACCACCGCCACGACCCTCGACGAGGGGATGTCGGAGATCTTCCGTGCCATGTAGGCGTCCCGTTCGTCGATGAGCACCTCCTTGATGGTGGGGGCGTGCCTGGCCATCTCCTCCACCGCAGTGGTGAGCATGTCTTTTTCCTTGAGCTTCTCGATATCGTCCTCGCGGAGGTCCTCGGCCTCGAAGATGGCCACCAGCGATGCGTAGAGCAGCTTCATCTTCTCCCAGAAGGTGAGCGAACGCCACGTGCGGGCCAGGGTCACCTGGACGTTCCTGTCCACGAGGACCACCTCGATGCCGTTCGCCTCCGCCTCTTCGATGGCCGCCCTCATCTCGTCGCCGGGTCTCACGCCGAGCTTCTCGCCGATGCGACGCTGGAAGGAGGACATGACGAGATTGGCCATGAGGAAGGCAGCCTTCTTCTCCTTGATGACCTTGAAGATATCCATGTTCTGCCACATCCCCGGGTTCTTCATGACATCGTAGCGGGCCTGGCAGAGCTCCACGGCCACGGCATCGGGCCTGACCTCCCGGATGGTCGAACGGACCTCCTCCACGGAGGTCTTCGAAACATGGGCGGTGCCCACCATGATGATCTCTTTCTCACCCAGGCGAATGGTCTCTGTCGGCATGGTCTCCTGCTCTCTTTTCGTATCCGCGGAGTCTTCTCGGCATTATCCGCCGCGATGGTTAATGGGGTCCGGCATCGGCACCCTCCCGCCCTGAGGCGGCAAGCATGAGGTAGGCATCGATGAAGGGGGTGATATCGCCGTCGAGCACGGCGTTCACGTTGCCCACTTCCAGGTTGGTCCGGTGGTCCTTGACGAGCTGGTAGGGCTGCAGGACATAGGAGCGGATCTGGGAGCCCCAGGTGATCTCCTTCTTGCCCTTGCTGAACTCGTTCAGGCGCTCCTTCTGCTTTACCTCCTCCAGCTCGTAGAGCTTGGAGGCCAGGAGCTTCATGGCAAATGCCTTGTTCTTGTGCTGGGACCGCTCGTTCTGGCACTGGACCACGATCCCGGTCGGGATGTGCGTTATGCGCACCGCGGAGTCGGTCTTGTTCACGTGCTGGCCGCCGTGGCCCGAGGCCCGGTAGGTATCGATCCTGAGGTCCTTCTCGTCGATGGCGATGTCGATGTTCTGGTCCACCTCGGGCGTGGTGAGCACTGATGCAAAGGAGGTGTGCCTGCGCTTGTTGGCGTCATAGGGGGAGATGCGGACCAGCCGGTGCACCCCGGTCTCCCCCTTGAGGTAACCGAAGGCCCACTGCCCCGAGACCTCCACCGTGGCGTGCTTGATGCCGGCCTCCTCGTCGGACGAGATATCGATGATGCGGGAGGAGTACCCGTTCATCTCGGCCCACCTCAGGTACATGCGCAGGAGCATTTCCGCCCAGTCCTGAGCCTCGAGCCCCCCGGCACCCGCATGGATCTCGACGAAGGCTCCCTTGGCGTCGTCTCTTCCCGAGAGCACGTGGGCCTTCTCGATGTCGTGGATGTGGCTCTCGAGACCGTCGACCGTCGATTCGATGTCGGAGGCCACCGACTGCTCGTCCTCCCTGGCCAGATCGAGAAATACCTGGAGGTCGTCCCAGAGGGTCGAGACGATCTTCCACTGGGAGAGGATTGCCGATATCCTGGATTTTTCCGACTGGAGGTCCCTGGTTCTGCCCTTGTCCTTCCAGACATCGGGCGTGCCCAGGAGCGCATCTATCTCGGAGAGCCTCTTTTCGCGCGCGGGGATCTCAAAGATACCCCCTCATGGCGCCAAGCCGCTCGCCAATGGATGTTATCTGCTGCTGGAGGTCTGCTATCATGCGCCTGTGGCTTTATCACCGAGTCTGCGCAATGTCAATGCTGCAATAATGGACAGCACGGCCCACAGGACCGGGATCAGGGGGCCGAACCGGACATAGAAGCTGACCTCATCGATCCTGGCTATCCGCTGGACGACCATGCCTTCCTCGAGCAGCCCGATCCGCTGCACGACCCTCCCGTAGGGGTCCACCACGGCCGATATCCCGTGATTCACGGCCCGCACGAGCCACCGCCTCGTTTCGATGGACCTGAAGCAGGCCTGTTGGAGGTGCTGCTCGGGTGTCGACCATGTCTTGAACCACGCATCGTTGGACATGTTCACGATGAGCCTGGCCCCCTTGCCGCAGAGCTCCCGGGAGAGCGCGGGGAAGATGCTCTCGAAACAGATGAGCACGCCGATGTCTTCAATCGGCTCGAGGTCTGTCCCGGCGCTGAAATCGCCCACCTCGGCAGTGAGCCCTTTGAAGTGATTCCTCAGCAGAGAGGCGAGAGGAAGGTATTCACCGAAGGGGACGAGGTGAACCTTGTCGTAGTATCCCAGAATCTTCGCATCCCGCAGCAGGTAGGCGCGGTTGTAGAAGAGTTCATCCTCATAGGCCGGACTGCCGACCAGAAAGTCCACGCGGTTCCCCCGGCTCAGCTCCAGGACGCGCATGGTCGGGGGCCAGTGCCTGAAGAGGTAGAAGGTACAGGCCGTCTCTGGCCACACCACCAGCTCGGCACCCTGATCCAGGGCCTCCCTGGACAGGGAGAGGTAGGTGTCAAGCACCGCGTTGACCGTCTCGGGCCTCCATTTCTGGTCCTGGGGTACATTGGCCTGGACCGCGGCGGCATTCACGGGAACCCCGTCAAAGGTGCCGGCCTGCGTTCGCCAGGCGCCGAAGACGGCACAGGCAGCCACCAGTATCACCGTGGAGGCAAGCGGCGCATACCTCCTCCTGAGCGCCTGATAGACGGCAACGTTCCCGCACATGACTATGGCGCTGATGAGAAAGACCCCTCCCAGCTCGGCCGTCTGGGCAAGGACTGTGAAGGGAAGCTGGGAGTGACCGAGCAGGGCCCAGGGAAAACCCGAGAAGACCGCGTATGACCTGAACAGCTCCAGGCCGGTCCATATGCCGGCCAGGATGAAAACGGCATACCTCGATGAGCCGAATCGGGAAGCCGCCCATGAAAAGGCCCCGAAATAGATCGAGAGATAGGTCAAAAGGACCGTCAACAGCAGGATCGCGGTAAACAGGCCCATGCCGCCGTAGGTGTTCATGACCAGGGCGATCCAGTAGACCACGCCGGCCCACGCAACGAAACCCGCGATCAGGCCCGAGAGGACAGCCTGGCGGGTTGTCGTCCGCTCCACCCCCAGCAGGAGAGGCACGGCAAAGACCCACGCCAGGGGCCATACATCGAAGGAGGGGAATGCCAGAAAATAGAGAACGCCGGATATGATCGGGAAAAAAATCCGCCTCACGCTTTTTCTTTCAGGGCCGGCGCATGAACCACGAGCCTGCTTATCCTGCGCTTGTCCGCCCCGGCGATCTCGAAGACGAGACTGCCGTAGTCGAAGCGCTCCCCGGCCTTGGGGATCCGCTCCATACGCGAGGTGATGAACCCGGCCACGGTGTCGTAGTCGCCTTCGGGGATCTCTACTTCGAAGGTCTCGGCGAATTCGTCGATGGGCATCTTGGGGTCCACCGTGTAGACACCGTCGCCGGTGTGCTCCACGTACTCCTCGAACTCGTCCCCCTCCTCGCCGATCATGTCGCCCACGATCTCCTCCATGAGGTCGGCTATGGTGGCCATCCCGTCCACGGCGCCGTACTCGTCGATGATGATGGCGATCTTGGTGCGCCGCTCCCTGAACTCCTTCAGGAGGTCCATGAGCTTCTTCCCCTCGGGGACGAAGAACACCGGGTGCAGGAGCTGCCTGATGTCCGTGAGCTCGTCGCGGGCATTCCAGTATTTGAGCAAGTCCTTGGCATAGAGCACGCCGACGACGTTGTCCAGGTTGTCCTCGTAGACCGGGATGCGGGAGTATCCTTCGTCCGTAAAGACCCGCGCAAGCTCATCGACCGTGGTGGTAACGGGCAGGGCCACGATATCACCCTTGGGGATCATGATCTCGCCTACAGCGGTGTCCTTGAGGAACAGGATGTTGTGGATCATGTCTCCCTGATCCTCGTCGATGATGCCCTGTTCCTCAACCTCGTCGAGGATCTTCTCGATCTGCCGCTTGGTGTCGTCGGCACCCTCCTCGTCTCCGGTCCGCGTGAGGTAGAGCCACAGTCGCTTCAACAGGGTGTCGGCAGGCTTGTTCTCGTCGTTATCGCCCAATGACGATGTCTCCTGTACAGTGAATTCAGGACCTTCTTTGTAACGGAAACGCAGCGAACAGTCAATGCGGGGAAGACATTCTGACTTGTTCAGCAAAACACACTGGTTAGGGGAGTCCTAACCTGCCGGTTTTGATCAAGTTCGACCGATGGATTATTATCAATCACACGAACTTGATCAAAACCGGCAGGCCACAACGTGGATGTGGGGGCAGTACAAAACAGCACTATCTCCTCCTCTCCATTGTACGCAACCATATCAGTAATTGTACAAATTGCTGTGCACTGCTGTTTTCAGCCTGCTCAATTCGATCAACTTCCCCCGAAACGAAGGGAAGTAGATCGAATTGAGCAGGTCTGGGAAAGACCGAAGAACACCCCCCTCCTCCCTATTTCCACCCCCTGCAGAGTGTGCTATGGGAAGAAGGCTATAGTCTACTTCAGGAGAAATCACATGCAGACCCACGAATTCACCGGTAGCAACAATTACGTCCTCGACCCGGAGCTGTCCAAGATCGTCAATGCCAGCATCAGGCTCGAGATGCCCCTGCTCATCAAGGGCGAGCCCGGCACGGGCAAGACCCTGCTGGCTCACGCCATCGCCGAGAACCTCGCCATGCCGCTCATCATTCTGAACGTGAAGTCCAGCATGAAGGCCGTGGAGGCCCTGTACCAGTACGACACGCTGACCAGACTCAACGACAGCCGCTTCGGCGACTCGAAGCGCAACGTGAGCACCATCGAGGACTACATCAAGATGGGCAAGATCGGCCAGGCATTCGTGTCTGACCAGAAGACGGTCCTGCTCATCGACGAGATCGACAAGGCGGATACGGACTTCCAGGATGACCTGCTTGATGTGCTCGACCAGATGTCCTTCGACATCATAGAGATCGACAAGACGGTCCGGGCGAAGAACCGCCCCATCATCATCATTACGAGCAATGCCAAGAAGGACCTCTCGGATCCCTTCCTCGGCAGGTGCGTGTTCCACCACATCGCCTTTCCGGATGCCGACATGATGGACAAGATCGTGCATGCCCACTTCCCGGACCTGGACAGGAAGCTTTCGGAGGCATGCATCGAGACATTCTACCGGCTCCGGGGCGTCCGGGGCATCGAGAAGAAGCCCGCCACGAGGGAACTCATCAACTGGGTCAGGCTCCTGCTCATGGACAGGAATTTCGATCCCAGGCACCTGGCAAAGAACGACATCCCCTACCTGGGTGTCCTGTTCAAGAAGAGCGAGGATTACAAGATTGTGCAGCGCCAGGTGACGGGGACGTACTGAGCAAGGTGGGTCAGAAAAGATGTTTGCCGAATTCTTCTACCTGCTCAGGGACCGCGGTGTCCCCATATCGCCCTCGAGTTTCCTGAGGCTCCAGGAGGCCCTGCACAAGGGCTGCATCGGCTCGCTTGACGACCTGTACTCGGTGAGCAGGGCCGTGCTCATCAAGTCGGAGCGTCACTTCGACACCTATGACAAGGTTTTCGCCCACTTCTTCCAGGGTGCGGAGCTGAGCCCGGAGGCCTATGCCGAGATCGACATGGCCATCAAGGCCCTGCTCGAAGAGTGGCTCAAGGACCCCAGGGTCATGGCGGATTTCCTCGGCATCGACGAAGAGACCCTGAACAGGCTCACACCGGAGCAGCTGGAGGAATACTTCAGGCAGCGCCTCGCGGAACAGACCGAGCGTCACGACGGAGGCAACCGGTGGATCGGCACCGGCGGCACGTCTCCGGTGGGCCACTCGGGCTACCACCCTGGCGGCATGCGCGTGGGCGGCGCCTCGCGTATGAAGTCAGCGGTCAAGGTGGCCCTGGAGCGGAGGTACAAGGACTATACCGAGGACATCCGGCTCGGCCCCTCCCAGATCTCGGACGCCATGAAGAGGCTTCGCCACATGGTGCCCACCGGGCCGAAGGATCACCTGAACATCGACAAGACCATCTACGAGACCATGAAGAATGCCGGCGAGATCGAGATCGTCTTCGACCGGTCGCTCAAGGACAAGCTCAAGATCATCCTCATGATCGACAACGGCGGCTTCTCCATGGACCCCTACATCAGCGTGGTCCAGGTGTTGTTCAACCACGCCAAGAACCAGTTCAAGGACCTCCAGATATACTACTTCCACAACACCGTCTACAACCGGGTGTGGAAGGACCCCCAGCGCTACGACAAACCCGTCATGATCGAGGATTTCGCCCGGTTCGACCCGGCTACCCGGCTGATCATCGTGGGCGACGCGTCCATGGCGCCCTACGAGCTGTTCAGCCGGAACGGCAGCATCTACTACAACTCCCGGTCCGACCCGAGCATAAAAAAGCTTGAATTCCTTGCCAAGACGTTCAAACATAGTGTATGGCTCAACCCCAAGTATGAATATACCTGGTCGCACACCCAGACCATCGAGGCGGTCCAGGAGGTATTCCCCATGTTCGAGATAACGCTTCACGGTCTTGAAAAGGCAGTCGAGCACTTGATGAAGAAAAACTGAAGGATGTGCGCCCGTAGCTCAGTAGGATAGAGCGTAGGCCTCCGGAGCCTAAGGTCACAGGTTCGATCCCTGTCGGGCGCGCCACATGTTTTCTTGGTACATGGCCGATGGGCAGGGGGAGAAAAGGTCCCAGGCATGAGCCTACGCACAGACAGCTTTCGAGACCGCACGGGAAACGACGCGTGTCAGACCCTTCCCGCAAAGCTCAACCTGCTGGACTGCGACAGGCATGACCTCGAGCGGCTCTTCAGGGAAAAAACCTACCGTGGCGACCAGGTCTTCAGCTGGGTGTTCTCGAAGGGTGTGCGCGAGATCTCGAAGATGACCAACCTCCCCAGGGAGCTGCGCGGGGAGATGGCCCGTTCATTCGAGATCGCCTACCCTCCTGTCGTGGGCAGGCAGGTTTCATCTGACGGCACGGAGAAGCTTGCATACAGGCTGAAGGACGGCTGCATCATCGAGAGCGTGCTGATCCCTGAAAAGGATCACTGGAGCGTTTGCATCTCCTCCCAGGTCGGCTGTGCCATGGGCTGCCGGTTCTGCCTCACCGCCACCATGGGATTCACCCGGAACCTCTCCCCGGGCGAGATCGTCGCCCAGGTCGTCTACCCCATCCACGAATTCCCGCACAGGCAGATCAGGAACGTCGTGTTCATGGGCATGGGCGAGCCGCTGCTCAACTACGACAGCGTGATCAGGGCGGCGAACGTCATCACCGATCCGGACGGTCCCCAGATATCCAAGCGCAGGGTCACCATCTCGACCTGCGGCATCGTTCCTGCACTGAAGGACCTGGCCCGTGATACCGAGATCGGTTTGGCGGTATCGCTCAACGCCCCGGACGATGAGACGCGCTCGGCCATCATGCCCGTCAACAGGAAGTACCCGCTGGCGGACCTCCTCGCCGCACTGAGGGAGTACGAGCTGCCCAACCGCAGGCGCATCACGGTGGAGTACGTGCTCATCAAAGGCGTCAACGACTCCCCTGCCCATGCACGCAGGCTCATCAGGGCGCTCCACGGCCTGAGGGCCAAGGTGAACCTCATCCCGTTCAACCCCTGGCCCGGGTGCACCCTCGAAGCCCCTGACCCGGCCGACGTGGCGGCCTTCGAGGCCCGCCTCAGGGACAGCCCCTACACGGTGATGCTCCGCAAGGAAAAGGGCAGGGATATCCTGGCTGCCTGCGGGCAGCTCGCAGGAGGTATGGTGTAATGGCGGACACGCCGCTCGTAGATTTTCTTCAGGACCCCGCTTCGTATCCGGAACAACCAAGCAGCGTCGCCCTTGTTCAGACGCACATCTCCTGGGTGTTCATCGGGGACGAACATGTGTACAAGCTCAAGAAGCCCGTAAACTTCGGCTTTCTCGACTTCAGCACCCTGGAAAAACGCAGATTCTACACCGAAGAGGAGCTGCGGCTGAACAGGCGCTTCTCCCCGGATGTGTACCTTGCCGTGGTACCGATCTCGGAGAGGCGCGGCACCTACCGGCTCGGCGACGATTCGAACGTGGTGGAATACGCCCTGAGGATGCGGCGCATCAGTGAGGACCACATGCTCTACCGCCTGCTGGAGAGGGGTGCCGCCGGCGACGATGTGCTCCGCCGGGTGGGCATCCACCTGGCCCGCGTCTATGACACCATCGCAAGCGACGATGTTGCACGGCCCTTCGGCGGCCTCGACGTCATTTCGCACAACATCACGGAGAACTTCGAGCAGACGGCGAAGTACATCGGCGGTCCGCTGTCGGGTGACGCCTATAATGCCATCCGGACTTGGAGCATGGCCTTTCTCCGGAGCAGGGCGGACGTCTTCACGGACAGGGTTGCGGGCGGCCGGATCAAGGAGTGCCACGGTGACCTGCACCTCCAGCACATCTGCGTGGACGGCGAGAACATTTCGGTCTTCGACTGCATCGAGTTCAACGAACGGTTCCGGTACGGCGACGTGGCCTCGGACGTGGCGTTCCTGGCCATGGACCTCGACTACAACGCTCACCAGGCCCTCGCAGACGCGTTCGTGCAGTCATACGTGGCTGAGTCCGGCGACGTCGGGCTCATGGATGTCCTGAGATTCTACAAAACCTACCGTGCCTACGTGCGCGCCAAGGTCACCTCCTTCATGCTCGACGATGCCGGGCTCGACGAGGCCACGAAGGCGAAGGCCCTCAGGGCGGCGGGGAGGTACTACGACCTTGCCAGAAGGTACGTGAGCCGTGAAGATTGACCTCCATGTCCACTCGAGGAACGGCTCCGACGGCCGGTGGCCGCTGGAGCAGATCTTCCCCGAGGCGGCCCGGCGTGGCATCGGCCTCATTTCCATCACGGACCACGACTCCCTGCAGGCACAGAAGGAGGCCCACCAGCGGGCCCGGCGTCACGGGATCAGGTACCTCACCGGGGTGGAGCTCAATGTGACGCTCGTCCATGACCGCTGGACCAGGGGCAAAACCGCCTCCCTGGACTTCCTGGGGTACGGCTTCGACGTCGAGAACAGACCATTGAACAAGAAGCTCGACGAGCTGAGGGGCTACCGGAAGCGCCGCGCCCAGATGATCCTGGACAACCTCAACGAGGAATTCCGCAGGGAAGGCAGTCAGCTGTTCACCGAGCGGGACATGGAGGCCATCGAGGCGAGCGTGGACGGTTCCTTCGGCAGGCCTCACATAGCGAGCTACCTCATCAGCAGGGGCATCGTCGCCAGCAAGCAGGAGGCCTTCGACCGGTACCTTGTGAAATGCGACGTCCCCAAGCTGCCCCTGACACTGGAAGAGGCCTCCTCGCTGGTGCGCGGTGCCGGGGGGAGGATCGTGATCGCCCACCCCAACGATCCCAAGGGGACGTCCCTGGCGGTCCTCGTGCCGGATCTCGCCGAGCAGGCCCGCATGATCAGCGAGATCATGCGACCCCTCATCGACGGCATCGAGTGCTGGCACACCCGGCATGACGCGAAGGCATCCTCCTTCTACAGGGATTTTGCCGACGATCACCATATGCTGGCCACGGGAGGATCCGACTGCCACCAGCAGCCTGTCCTCATGGGCAGCGTGGATGTACCTGATTGTGTTGCGGATCAGTTTGGCATATAAGGATGCGGGGTGAGTGCCCGCGACGGACTCACCGGGACATACGGATCGCCGTAGGCGATTGTACCGGCTAGGTGGAGAGCGTGAGAGAGCCTTTCAAAGCATACGTCGAGAAAAACATTGACGATGGCATGGTGATCATTGCCTGCGGGTTGCCTGCCACGAACAAGACCGAGACCACCGAGGTCATCGCTCGGATCAAGGGCTACACCATGCTGCGGACCGACATCATCCGCAGGGAGGTCCTCAAGGACGAGGACATCTTCGACGAGAAGGTGGCCTCTGACATGGACAAGCGCAAGCTCGTCTACGACACCATGTTCTCCCGGGCCGACGGTCTTGCGTCCCGGGGCGCGGGCATGATCCTGGACGCCACGTTCATCACCCAGTCACTGAGGCGACGCGCGGCCGAGGTTGCGGCTAGGCACGGCAGGACTCTGCTCATACAGCAGACCTCCTGTTCGCAGAAATACTCGCTCGACAAGATCTCCCGCAGGACGAAGGACAGCTACGAGTCCAACGCACTGACACCGGATGCATATCTGAACAACAAGAAGAAGTTCGAACCCGTCGATCTGGACGATCTGAAAAGGGCATATCCATCCCTGTCCGTGGTCCACCTGCTCGTGGAAACCGAGTCCGATTCGGAGGACGGCTGGTACGTCATAGGCAAGACCGTGAGGTGAGGCACCATAGTGCCTGTCGACGGGATTCGCATATCCCTCCATAAGGAGACGGATTCATGATGAAAAAACTGACCCTCTGCATCGTTATCACCGCGCTGGCGCTCGGGTGTGCCGGCCAGTTCAAGGAGCAGCGCGCTCTGTCGGGACCAATGGTGGCGCTGGCCATGGGAAAGATCCAGGAGAACGACATCCAGGGCGCCCTCATCGAACTGCGCAAGGCTGCCGCCGCCAACCCGACAGACCCCGAGGTCTACTACGCCTATGCCATGGCGTACTGGAAATCGGAAAAATTCGACAAGGCCCTTGAAAACGTGGACAAGGCGATTGAGTATGCCGACAGGCTCGACGTCGAGCACCCGGGGCTCAAGAGCGAGGCCTACAATCTCAAGGGCACCCTCTTCGTAGCCCAGGGAAAGTACGACGAATCAGTCCCCTACTTCAAGAAGGCCCTGGAGGACGAGCTCTACGAGACACCCGAGTTCGTCCTGTACAACCTCGCCACGGTCTACCTCCAGAAGAAGCACCTGCCGCTGGCCTTCGAGTATGCCCAGAAGGCCCTCGAACGCAACGCCCACTACGCGCCGGCATGGCACCTGCTCTCCAAGATCTATGTCGCCCAGGGCAGGCCGGACGATGCGGTGGGCGCCCTCAAGCATGCCATCCTGGAATTCCCGGGCTATGCCGAGGCCCGCTGGGACCTCGCCGGCCTCTATCTCCAGATGGGTGCCCGGGAGCTCGCCAAGGAGCAGCTCGTCCAGGTTATCCAGATGGATCCGGGCGGCCGGTACGGGGCCATGGCGGTGGAACGGTTCAAGGAGCTCGAGTGATCCGGGGCCCGATCGCTACCGGCGCTTCCAGGAGAACTCAAACTCCACTTCCTCCGAATCTCCGCTCCGGTCGTGTTCGATGCTGAAAACCGCGTAAGGCGGGATGGTGATGCGCTCAGCACCCACCTGTATGCGGAACGGCTCGCCCCTTTCCAGGGCATCGGCCAGCCGTCTCAGCTTGGCTGCAGCCTGGATGCGCGGATACCCCTTTTCCATCTCGCGGTCCTTCAGTGCCATGGCAGGTCCTCCTCGTACGTGGCGCTTTTCTGAACCCTGACCCCCGCGGGTCTCAAGATACGTATCACGGAGATCGGCTTGACTTCCATGTATTGACATCGGGCAATAATGTACATAAGTAATTACATATGATGATGGCTTCTTTGCATTGTGAGGAGGAGGGATCATCCCTGTTGTTTCCGTGCAAGGCAATGGATTGCGGTATTCGTGTATCAAAAAATTCGATTTGAGCAAGGGGGAAACAGATGAAGAACTTGAAATCAGGGATGTTGGTTAAGGGCTTGGTGGTTTTCATTGCATTGATGGTGGTGACCGGGTGTTCACTGATAAGCGTACCCATCATTACGAATGCGACCCGCAACGACGTGGTCAATCTCGGGGATTCCATCTTCGCCCTGTCAGGCAAGATCCAGGACAACCTCCACAGCTGGGCCGGAGAGACC
>Ga0209200_1000632_pt1 | contig 39056 bp, 24 predicted proteins | sample AD_UKC033_MetaG_FD_184406 | JGI IMG/M metagenome (GOLD analysis project Ga0209200, IMG submission 184406) | Active sludge microbial communities of municipal wastewater-treating anaerobic digesters from USA - AD_UKC033_MetaG (SPAdes) (version 2) | ecosystem: Engineered > Bioreactor > Anaerobic >... | reverse complement strand
ATTTGTTTTAGGTCAAGGTCGACGTACAATTCTTTTGTTTCGTCTCGAGGTGCGTTGGGCAGCATCGTTTTGCCTTGACTTTTTTGTAACTTTTTTTGTTAAGAAAAAAAGTTTGATATAAATAAATAAAGCGAATTTTGTTAGCTTTTGACCAGCTATTATTTACTTGAAATATTTTTCAAGAACTGCCTTAGTGCGGCAAAAACATATGTTTTAATTTGTATATTGCAGATATTCAAGCATATAAAGCTGTGCTAAAATTCGAAGGGACAAGTCGGGAGCTATAAATTTATTTATTATTATTTGTCAAAAAACTACGTGTTAATTTCTTTTATAATTCTTTTTGCCAAATTATCTGCATTTACTTTACTTGTACTCTCGGCATAGATACGAATTATTGGTTCTGTATTTGACTTTCGTAAATGCACCCATTCTTTTGTTTCAGGAAATTCGATTTTAACTCCGTCAATCGTATGCAAAGGATTATTTTTATATTTCTCTGCCATTTTTGACAGGATTTTATCTACGTCAATTCCCTCATTTAGCTGTATTTTGTTTTTTGAAATGTAGTAGTCAGGATATGTTTTGCGGATTTCTGAAACTTTCAGTTTACTTTCTGCCATAAGCGATAAAAACAAAGCAATTCCAACCAGAGCATCTCTTCCGTAATGAGACTCGGGATAAATTACACCACCATTCCCTTCGCCTCCGATTATAGCCCCAACCTCTTTCATTTTTTCAACTACATTAACTTCTCCAACTGCAGCAGTATAATATGTTTTTCCGTATTTTTCCGTTACATCTCTTAATGCTCGTGTAGATGAAAGATTTGAAACAGTATTATCAGGTGTCTTGGACAAAATATAATCTGCAACAGCCACCAAAGTATATTCTTCGCCGAACATTGAACCGTCTTCACAAATTATTGCCAAACGGTCCACATCAGGGTCAACAACAAAACCAACATCGGCGTTTTTTTCTTTAATAAGATTGCTAATATCACTGAGGTTTTCCGGCAAAGGCTCGGGATTGTGCGGGAAGTCTCCGTTTGGGGTGCAATACAATTCAATTATGTTTTTTACACCCAGACTCTTTAATAATTTGGGTATTGCAAAACCACCTACTGAATTGACACAATCAATAGCAACAGTAAAGTTTGATTCTTTTATAGCTTCTTTGTTTACCAATTTCAGTTTTAGTATTGAATTGATATGATTATTTTCATAATCACGAATTCTTAAAGTTTTTCCGATCTCTTCGATTTTACTGTATTCAAAATCTGACTTTTCAGCCAATTCGAGAATTCTGTTACCTTCTTCTGCATTTAGAAATTCTCCTCTGTTGTTCAATAGCTTTAGGGCGTTCCAATTTTTAGGGTTATGGCTTGCTGTTATAATAATACCTCCGGCAGCATTTTCTTTTATCACAGCAAGTTCTGTTGTTGGAGTAGTTGCTAAACCAATATTTATAACATCAAAGCCTAACGAATTTAAAACAGAGACAACAATATTCTCAATCATTTTCCCCGAAGGACGTGCGTCTCTTCCAACAACGACTTTTTTTAAATTTTGATGATTTTCTTTTATCCACAATGCATAAGCAGATGTATATTTTATAATATCGAGGGGTGTCAGATTTTCTCCTGAATTTCCACCTATTGTTCCTCTAATTCCCGATATTGATTTTATGAGTGTCATAATCGTTATTTTTTGGGCAAAATTAACATAAATACTAATAATTTGTGTTTATCTTGAGTGTAGTTGTGATTAAAATTAAAAATTTTATTTAAAAAATTTGTCGGATAAGTAATAATGTGTATTTTTGCAGCCCTGAAAATATTTAAGTAAGGATAAATTTTAAGTAAAATATAAAATTAATAAAGAATGATTATTGTACCGGTAAAAGAAGGCGAAAACATTGACAGAGCGTTGAAACGTTTTAAAAGAAAATTTGAAAAAACTGGAGTTGTCAAAGAATTAAGAAATCGTCAGGCATTTGAAAAGCCATCAATTACAAAACGTCAGCAAAAATTACATGCTATTTACGTTCAAGAATTGCAACGTACTCAAGAAAATTTATAATAAATCTTCTTAGGTTTTGTAACTATTAAGTTCAAAATTCGTATTAAATTACATATTTGAAGATTGTGTAGGTTAATATGAATATTGAAGTCTTTATTAAATACCTCAGATACGAAAAAAGATATTCAGAGCATACAATAAAATCATACGAGACTGACTTGATACAGTTTCGTAATTTTATTTTGTCGGAATCCGAATATAAAAACCTAGATAAGGCTTTTATACCTGATTTTAATTTAATCAGGAGGTGGATGATTAATCTAAACAATTCAGGTTGCACCTCTGTGACCATTAATCGTAAACTGTCTTCACTAAAGTCGTACATAAAATATTTGAAAAAAGAAGGAGTTGAGATTGATGACCCCTTTGAGAAGATAATAAGTCCAAAAAACAAACGCAGATTACCGGAATTTGTTCAGGAGGCTCAAATGAATAAGCTGGACAATCCTGAATTTTTTAGTAATGATTTTTCCGGTCTTCGTGATAAATTTATTCTAGAGTTATTTTATAATACAGGAATGCGTTTATCAGAATTGATTGAATTAAAACATGGTGACTTTAATTTGTCGGGAGAAAATGTTAAAGTTTTTGGAAAAAGGAAAAAAGAAAGAATAATTCCTTTGAATCTTTATACCATTAATATATATAATAAATACTGTGAGTCGAAAAATGAGTTGGGATTTAGTGTTGATAAAAATTCATATTTATTTGTTACCGATAAAGGCAATAAAATGTATGGTAATTTTGTTTATAGGAAGATAGTTTATTATCTCGGATTAGTTACCGGAATTGACAAAAAATCTCCGCATGTATTGCGGCATACATTTGCAACACATATGTTAAATAATGGTGCAGATCTTAATGTTATTAAAGAGTTGTTAGGACATGCCGGCCTGGCAGCCACACAAATTTATACACATAATTCATTTGAGAAAATTAAAAATATTTACAAACGAGCTCATCCAAGAGCATAAAAGAAAGGAAAAGTTATGAACATTAAAATTCAGTCAGTGCGTTTTGACGCAGATAAAAAATTAATCAATTATGTTGAGTCGAAAGTTGGTAAATTAAATCAGGTTGCTGATGATATTTTAGGTGCGGAAGTGATTTTAAGGATAGATAATTCCGATTCAAACGACAATAAAACTGCGGAAATAAGAATTGACATTCCTCGTGGCACAGATATTTTTGCAAAAAAACAATCCAAAACATTCGAAGAATCAATAGATTTAGCAACGGGTGCATTACGTCGTCAGCTTAAAAAATTTAAAGAAAAAAAACGCAATTAAAAAAAAAATAAAAAAGTTATACATTTTTTTTGGTTAATAATAAATAATTCATACATTTGCAGTCCTTTTTAGAAAGGAAAAATAGGTTCTTTAAATGTGTGAATTTTTTATTTTGGCCGATGTAGCTCAGTTGGTAGAGCAGCTGATTTGTAATCAGCCGGTCGGCGGTTCGAGTCCGTCCATCGGCTCAATTTAATATAGGTTGGGGGGATACCAAAGTGGCCAACTGGAGCAGACTGTAAATCTGTTGTCGTACGACTTCGGAGGTTCGAATCCTTCTCCCCCCACAAAAAAATTGCGGGAATAGCTCAGTTGGTAGAGCATCAGCCTTCCAAGCTGAGGGTCGCGAGTTCGAGTCTCGTTTCCCGCTCAGAGGTGCCAATGTAGCTCAGGGGTAGAGCACTTCCTTGGTAAGGAAGAGGTCATGGGTCCAATTCCCATCATTGGCTCGGTTTGTAATAAATGAAGTGAATTTAAATATGTTTAATTATTAATATTAATTTTTTAAGCCATGGCTAAAGAAAAATATGACAGGTCGAAACCGCACGTAAATATTGGTACCATTGGACACGTTGACCATGGGAAGACCACTTTAACGTCTGCTATTACTATGGTATTAGCAAAAAAAGGTTTATCAGCTATCATGAGTTTTGACGCAATTGACAATGCTCCTGAAGAAAAAGAAAGAGGTATAACTATTAACACTGCTCACGTTGAGTATCAGACAGCTTCACGTCACTATGCTCACGTTGACTGTCCGGGTCACGCTGACTATGTTAAAAACATGGTAACAGGTGCTGCTCAGATGGATGGTGCAATTATCGTAGTTGCAGCAACAGACGGTCCTATGCCACAGACACGCGAACATATCTTGTTGGCTCGTCAGGTAAACGTTCCGAGAATTGTTGTTTTCCTTAATAAAGTTGACTTGGTTGACGATGAGGAATTACTAGAGTTAGTTGAAATGGAAGTACGCGAATTGTTAACTTTCTATAAATTTGACGGTGAAAATTGTCCGGTTATCAGAGGTTCTGCATTGGGTGCACTTAATGGTGAACCACAGTGGGAAGCTAAAGTTGAAGAGCTTATGGAAGCTGTTGATACTTGGATTCCAATTCCTCCTCGTGACAACGAAAAACCATTCTTAATGCCTGTTGAGGACGTATTCTCAATTACAGGACGTGGGACTGTTGCAACTGGTCGTATCGAAACAGGCGTAGTTTTGACAGGAAACGAAGTTCACATTATAGGTCTTGGTGTAGAGGCTCGTAAAACTGTTGTTACAGGTGTTGAAATGTTCCGTAAAATTCTTGATAGAGGTGAAGCTGGTGATAACGTTGGGTTATTACTTCGTGGTGTTGATAAAGAGGAAGTTAGAAGAGGTCAGGTTATTGCTGCTCCGGGTACAATTAAACCACATACTAAATTCAAAGCTGAAATTTACGTTTTGAAAAAAGAAGAAGGTGGTCGTCATACTCCATTCCACAACAACTATCGTCCTCAGTTCTTCCTCAGAACACTTGATATTACAGGTGAAATACATTTACCGGAAGGTGTTCAGATGGTTATGCCGGGTGATAACGTTACAATTACTGTTGACTTGATTTATCCGGTTGCTATAAATGTAGGTCTCCGTTTTGCTATCCGCGAAGGTGGAAGAACAGTCGGAGCTGGTCAGATAATAGAAGTTGTTGAATAATAATATGTAAAATTAGTAAGTGGGATGCTTGCATCTTACTTACTTTTTTACGGGTGTAGCTCAGTTGGTAGAGCACTGGTCTCCAAAACCAGGTGTCGGGCGTTCGAGTCGCTCCTCCCGTGCAAAGACTTATAAAGATGAGCAAAATTAAAGCATATTTCACAGATACTTATAGTGAACTTGTTCACAAAGTAACTTGGCCAAAATGGTCAGAATTGCAAAGTAGTGCTGTTGTAGTAATGGTTGCTTCCTTAATATTCGCCGTAGTCGTTTTTTTGATGGATTTTACATTTAAAGAACTCCTCGAATTCGTTTACGGAATTTTTTATTAAACCAAAAATTAGTTGGTTATGTCGGAGATTGTAAAAAAATGGTATGTTGTAAGAGCTCTTAGTGGCAAAGAAAAAAAGGTGAAAGAATATCTTGACGCCGAAATTGCCAAATTGGGTTTAACGAATCAGATATCTCAGGTATTAATACCAACTGAAAAAGTTTATCAGGTAAGAAAAGGGAAGCCGGTTCATAAAGAAAGAAATTTCTTTCCGGGTTACATTTTAATTTATGCTGCTCTAGACGGTGAAATAGAGCATATAATAAGAGGTATTCCTGGTATTATCGGATTTCTCGGAACCAAGGACGGACAAGCAGTCCCATTGAGAAACGACGAAGTAGCAAGAATTTTGGGTAAAGTTGATGAACTTGCCGAAAGTGACGAAGAGATTAATGTGCCGTTTTTCCCTGGTGAGGCTGTTAAAGTAATTGATGGTCCGTTTAATGGTTTTAGTGGTGTTGTTGAAGAAGTGTATGATGAAAAGAAAAAGCTAAAAGTTATGGTCAAAATATTTGGTCGTAAATCTCCGCTTGAACTTAGATTTATACAAGTAGAAAAAGAGTAATCTTTATTTAGAAGAAAGTTTATGGCAAAGCAAATTAGTGGTTTTATAAAACTACAAGTAAAGGGAGGTGCCGCAAATCCTTCTCCGCCGTTAGGACCGGCGTTAGGATCTAAAGGACTAAATATTATGGAGTTCTGCAAGCAGTTTAATGGCAGAACTCAAGATCAACCTGGTAAAGTATTACCGGTTATAATCACTTATTATAGTGATAAATCCTTTGATTTTATCGTTAAAACTCCTCCGGTTGCTGTTCAACTTATGGAAATTGCAAAATTGAAAAAAGGTTCTGCAGAACCTAACCGCGTTAAAATAGGGTCAATAACTTGGGATCAGGTAAAATCTATAGCCGAAGCCAAGATGACAGATTTAAATGCGTTTACAATTGAATCAGCAATGAGTATGGTTGCAGGCACAGCTAGAAGTATGGGGATTACAATAAGTGGTGTTTCTCCTATTAAAAAATAATTAAAGTACTTTTTGAAATGACAAAAATTAGCAAAAAAAGAAAAGACGCTTTAGCTAAAGTTGAAAAGGGCAAGAAGTACGATTTTCAGGAAGCTGCAAAATTGGTGAAAGACATTTCTTACACTAAATTTGATGCATCAATTGATCTTGATGTTCGTTTGGGGGTTGATCCTCGTAAAGCCAATCAAATGGTTAGAGGTATAACAACATTACCTCATGGAACCGGAAAAACGATACGTGTTTTAGTATTGTGTACACCGGATAAAGAACAGGAAGCAAAAGATGCAGGTGCGGATTTCGTAGGACTTGATGATTATATTGATAAAATTCAGTCAGGCTGGACAGATATTGATATTATTATTACAATGCCTATGGTTATGGCAAAAATTGGAAAATTGGGTCGTGTTTTAGGTCCAAGAGGATTAATGCCAAATCCGAAAACCGGAACAGTTACAATGGAAATCGGAAAAGCTGTTGAGGATGTAAAAAAGGGTAAGATCGACTTTAAAGTGGACAAATATGGTATTATACATGCCGGTATCGGTAGAGTTTCTTTTAGTCCTGAAAAGATTGTAGATAATGCAAACGAATTAGTTCAGACTATTGTTAAACTTAAACCGACTGCAGCAAAGGGTACATATATAAAAAGTATATACCTTTCGAGTACTATGAGTCCCGGTATAGAGATCGATCCAAAATCAATTAATTAGTAATTAGAAATTGCCGGTTATGAAACGAGAAGATAAAAATGCCCTTATCGAAAGCTTACAGTCTGTTATTGAGGAATACAGTCATTTTTACCTGACTGATATCTCAGGACTTAATGCTCAGCAAACTTATGAGCTTAGAAAAAAGTGTTTCGAGAAAGACATTGAACTGATTGTTGTTAAGAACACATTCTTTAAAAAAGCTTTAGAAAGAACAGGTCGCAATTATGAAGAACTTTTTGACGTGTTAAATCAAAACACCTCTATAATGTTCTGTAATATTGCAAATGTTCCGGGCAAACTTATTAAAGAACTTAATAAGAAGAGCGATAAACCTCTTTTCAAAGCAGCATTTGCAGAAGAATCATTTTATGTTGGCTCAAGCCAACTTGATTTATTGGCAGCGCTGAAATCGAAAGAGGAGCTTATTGGAGATGTAATTATGTTATTACAATCACCGATGAAGACTGTTCTAGGACAACTAGAATCAAGTAAAAATTTGCTGGGAGGTTTGGTAAAAACCTTATCAGAAAGAGATTAGAAAATAAAGTATATAACAAGTTAAAATCAATTAAAATGGCAGATCTTAAGAAGTTAGCAGAAGAATTAGTTAACCTTACTGTTAAGGAAGTAAATGAATTGGCAGGTATCCTGAAAGATGAATACGGTATTGAACCTGCAGCTGCTGCTGTAGCAGTTGCTGGACCTATTGCAGGTGGCGCTGAAGTTGTTGCTGAAGCTGAAAAAACAGAATTTGATGTAATTTTGAAAGCAGCTGGACCACAGAAACTTCAAATAGTTAAATTAGTAAAAGAATTAACAGGATTAGGCCTGAAAGAAGCAAAGGCTCTGGTTGACGAAGCTCCAAAACCTATAAAAGAAGGAGTTACCAAAGATGAAGCAAACGCACTTAAAACTCAGTTAGAAGAAGCAGGTGCGGAAGTTGAACTTAAATAAGCAAAATATATTGCATAATTTTTAGGTTTAAAACCCTTAATGGGTTTTAAACCTTTCGTTGTTAATGTTTAGGTTCTTATTTAATAATTGCACAAATGACTGTTAATACAAAGCAAAGAGTAAATTTTTCAATAATTAAAAATCAATTGGAATATCCTGATTTTTTAGATGTTCAGATTAAATCATATGAAGAATTTTGTCAGTTAGACTCTACTGCAGAACAAAGAAAATCAGAAGGTTTATTTCAGGTTTTTCAGGAAAATTTTCCGATTACCGATACAAGAAACAATTTTGTGTTGGAATTTTTAGATTATTCGCTCGATCCTCCACGTTATAGTATTGAGCAATGTATCGAAAGAGGTTTAACTTATAGTGTTCCCCTTAAGGCAAAACTTAAGTTGTATTGTACAGATACAGATCATGAAGATTTTGAAACTTCGGTTCAGGATGTATGGCTAGGCACAATACCTTATATGACACCCTATGGAACATTTGTAATAAATGGCGCTGAAAGAGTAGTAGTTTCGCAGTTGCATAGATCACCGGGGGTTTTCTTCAGTCAATCTATTCATGCAAACGGAACAAAGCTTTATTCTGCTAGAATTATCCCTTTCAAAGGATCATGGATTGAATTTGCTACTGATATAAATTCTGTAATGTATGCTTACATTGACAGAAAGAAGAAATTACCTGTAACAACTCTTTTAAGAGCAATTGGATTCGAAAGCGATAAGGATATTTTAGAAATATTTGGTTTAGCTGACGAATTAAAAGTTTCTAAAACAGCTTTAAAAAAGGTTGTGGGAAGACGACTAGCAGCCAGAGTGTTGAAAACATGGATTGAAGACTTTGTTGATGAAGATACTGCAGAGGTAGTTTCGATTGAACGTAACGAAGTAATTATTGACCGTGAAACAATAATCGAAAATCATCATATTGATCAGATTGTTGACTCTGGAACAAAAACAATTTTGTTGCATAAAGAAAATCAAAACATTTCGGATTTTGCAATTATTTATAATACACTTCAAAAAGATCCTTGTAATTCAGAAAAAGAAGCAGTTGTACACATTTATAGGCAATTGAGAAACAGCGAACCACCGGATGAAGCTACTGCGCGTGATGTTATAGATAAATTATTTTTCTCCGATAAGAGATATGACTTAGGTGATGTAGGTCGTTATAGGATTAATCATAAACTAAATCTAAATATTTCGGAAGAAACTAAAGTATTGACTAAAGAAGATATCATTGCGATAATAAAATATCTTATCGAATTGATAAATTCAAAAGCAGATATTGACGACATTGACCATTTGAGTAATCGTAGAGTACGCACCGTTGGCGAACAACTTGCAAATCAATTTAGTGTTGGATTAGCTCGTATGGCTCGTACAATTCGTGAAAGAATGAATGTGCGTGACAACGAAGTTTTTCATCCTATTGATTTGATCAATTCAAAAACTTTGTCTTCAGTTATAAATTCATTTTTTGGAACAAATCAGCTGTCACAGTTTATGGATCAGATAAATCCATTGGCTGAGATTACACATAAGAGAAGACTTTCTGCTTTAGGTCCTGGCGGTTTGTCAAGAGAAAGAGCAGGTTTTGAAGTTCGAGATGTACATTATACTCACTATGGTAGATTATGCCCTATTGAAACACCCGAAGGTCCAAATATTGGTTTGATTTCTTCTTTGTGTGTTTATGCCAAAATAAGCAAATTGGGATTTATCGAAACACCATATAGAACTGTTGCAGAAGGACAGGTTAAGTTTAATGATGTAATTTATCTTAGTGCTGAAAACGAAGAATCAAAAGTAATTGCACAAGCAAATGCTAAATTAGATGACAAAGGAATTTTCACTTCACCAAAAGTGAGATCAAGAAATGAAGGTAATTACTTAATGATTGAGCCTGAGCAGATTGATTTGATGGATGTGGCTCCTAATCAAATTGCTTCTATTGCTGCTTCATTGATTCCTTTTCTTGAACATGATGATGCAAACCGTGCTTTGATGGGATCAAATATGATGCGTCAAGCAGTTCCATTATTAAAACCCGAAGCACCAATTATTGGTACAGGAATTGAACACATGGTCGCTCAGGATTCAAGAATACTGTTGGTGTCCGAAGGTAAAGGACTTGTTGAATATGTTGATGCAAATAAAATTGTCATCAGATATGATAGAAGTGAAGAAGAGAAATTTGTAAGTTTTAATGATGAAATTAAAACATACATAATACCGAAATTTGCTAAAACAAACCAAAATACATGTATAAATCTTAAACCTATTGTTAAAAAAGGTGATTTTGTTGAGAAAGGTACAATTCTAACTGAAGGTTATGGAACTGAAGATGGTGAATTAGCATTGGGTAGAAATCTTAAGGTTGCATTTATGCCTTGGAAGGGTTATAATTTTGAGGATGCAATTGTAATCAATGAAAGATTAGTTAGGGAAGACGTTTTTACGTCTATACATATTACTGATTATCAACTCGAAGTTCGTGAAACAAAGCGTGGTATGGAAGAGCTTACATCAGATATTCCGAATGTAAGTGAAATGGCAACAAAAGATCTTGACGAGAATGGTATTATCAGAATAGGTGCTTATGTAAAACCCGGTGATATACTAATTGGAAAAATTACTCCTAAAGGAGAAAGTGATCCATCACCGGAAGAAAAGCTTCTGAGAGCAATCTTCGGCGAAAAAGCCGGTGATGTTAAAGATGCATCTTTAAAAGCGTCTCCGTCAACAAATGGGGTAGTGATAGACAGAAAATTATTTTCGAGAACAATTAAAGATAAAAAGTGTAAAGCTCAAGATAAGATTTTACTTGAAAATATAGATTCAAAACAGAATGAAGAATCAGCAAAGCTTAAATCCATTCTTATTGAAAAATTGTTCGTTTTAGTTAATGGCAAAACTTCTCAAGGTGTTAAAGATAATTTCAATAATGAGATTATAACCAAGGGAACAAAGTTTACTCAGAAGTTATTGGTAGATTTGGATTATATAAATATTTGCCCAAATAGATGGACAACTGATAAGTCAAGAAATGATACTATTTCAAAGCTTTTATTTAATTACATGATTGAACAAAAGCAACTTGAAGGTAGATATCGTCGTAAAAAACTAGATATTACTATTGGAGATGAGTTGCCGGCAGGTATTATGCAGTTAGCTAAAGTTTACGTTGCTAGCAAACGTACTGTAAAAGTAGGTGATAAACTTGCAGGACGCCATGGTAACAAAGGTATTCTTGCCAAGATAGTTAGACAGGAAGATATGCCTTTCTTAGAAGACGGAACACCTGTAGATATAGTATTAAATCCTTTGGGCGTACCATCTCGTATGAATTTAGGACAAATTTATGAAACTGTTTTAGGTTGGGCAGGTAAAGTATTAGGGTGTAAATTTGCAACTCCTATTTTCGACGGTGCAAGTATAGAACAAATTAATGATTATACCGATAAAGCCGGAGTTCCACGTTATGGTAAAACTTATCTTTATGACGGTGGAACAGGCAGACCTTTTGATCAACCTGCAACGGTGGGTGTAATATATATGCTTAAACTGGGACATATGGTTGAGGATAAAATGCATGCTCGTTCTATTGGTCCTTATTCATTAATTACACAGCAACCTTTAGGCGGTAAAGCTCAGTTTGGTGGACAGCGTTTCGGTGAAATGGAAGTTTGGGCTTTGGAAGCTTTTGGTGCTGCTAATATACTTCAGGAAATTTTAACTGTAAAATCAGATGATGTAATGGGGCGTGCTAAGACATACGAAAGTATTGTTAAGGGTGAACAAATGCCTGAACCAGGAATCCCTGAATCTCTTAATGTCTTGTTACATGAATTAAGAGGATTGTGTCTGAGAGTGGATCTTGATTAAAATAATAAAATTAAATAGCTCATAATATGGCTTTTAGAAAAGATAATAAGGTAAAGAACAATTTTTCACAGATTACGATAAGTTTGGCTTCTCCTGAAGAAATTCAAGAGATGTCGAGCGGAGAAGTAACTAAACCGGAAACAATTAATTACCGCACATATAAACCTGAAAGAGATGGTTTGTTTTGTGAAAGAATCTTTGGTCCGGTTAAAGATTATGAATGTCATTGCGGTAAATACAAGAGAATTAGATATAAGGGAATTGTATGTGACAGATGCGGGGTGGAAGTTACTGAGAAAAAAGTAAGACGTGAAAGAACGGGACACATTAAATTGGAAGTTCCGGTTGCTCATATCTGGTATTTTAAAACACTACCCAATAAAATTGGTTATTTATTAGGATTACCGGGAAAGAAACTTGATTCAATAATTTATTATGAAAGATATATTGTTATACAGCCCGGTGTAAAAGCGATTGATGGTATTCAGGAACAGGACTTTTTAACTGAAGACGAATATCTCGAAATAATGGATACGCTTCCACGCGAAAATCAAATGCTTGAAGATAGTGATCCTAATAAATTTATCGCAAAAATGGGAGCTGAAGCAATATACGACATGCTTCAGAGAATAGATTTGGATACTTTGTCATATGATTTGCGTGACAAAGCAGGAAAAGAAACTTCACAACAGCGTAAAAGCGAAGCTTTAAAAAGATTAAGTGTTGTTGAGTCGTTCAGATTGTCTCAGGATAAAAATAAACCTGAATGGATGATTGTGAAAATCGTTCCGGTTATTCCTCCTGAACTGCGCCCGCTTGTTCCTCTGGATGGTGGACGTTTTGCTACATCTGACCTTAATGATTTATATCGAAGGGTAATAATAAGAAACAATCGTTTAAAAAGATTGCTTGAAATTAAGGCTCCTGAAGTTATTCTTAGAAATGAAAAACGTATGCTTCAGGAAGCGGTTGATTCATTATTCGACAATTCAAGGAAATCAAATGCTGTAAAAACTGATGCAAATCGTCCGCTAAAGTCATTAAGTGATAGTTTAAAAGGTAAACAAGGACGTTTTCGTCAGAATTTGCTTGGTAAACGCGTTGACTTTTCGGCTCGTTCTGTTATTGTTGTTGGACCTGAACTTAGAATGCACGAATGTGGTATTCCAAAAGATATGGCAGCCGAACTCTATAAGCCATTTATAATTAGGAAGCTAACCGAAAGGGGTATTGTAAAGACTGTTAAATCAGCTAAAAAAATTGTTGAAAGAAAAGATCCTGTAATATGGGATATTTTAGAAAATGTAATGAAAGGACATCCTGTATTACTTAACAGAGCTCCTACATTGCACCGTTTAGGTATTCAGGCATTTCAACCAAAGTTGATAGAGGGAAAGGCTATACAATTACATCCACTTGTATGTACTGCGTTTAATGCCGACTTTGACGGAGACCAAATGGCTGTACATCTTCCTTTAGGAAATGCTGCCATACTTGAAGCACAGATATTAATGCTCGCTTCACACAATATATTAAATCCTGCTAATGGTGCTCCTATCACAGTTCCATCACAAGACATGGTTCTTGGTTTATACTATATGACCAAAGAACGTCGCGGAGTTATGGGTGAAGGAAAAGTATATTATTCTCCCGAAGAAGTTATTATCGCTCATAATGAAAATAAATTGGATCTTCATGCTATTATTAAAGTAAGAACTGAGGATTTGAATGAAAGTGGTGAGGTCGTTACAAAAATGATTGAAACCACAGCCGGTAGAGTATTGTTTAATAGAATTGTACCTATTGAATATGGTTATATCAATGAGCTTTTAACCAAAAAGTCTTTGAGAGATATAATTGGAAATATGGTTAATAAGTGTGGAACTGCTGTAACTGCAAAGTTCTTGGATGATATCAAAGATTTGGGATATTATAATGCTTTTATCGGCGGGTTATCATTTAATCTTGATAATGTTATTGTGCCAGAAGAAAAGCAGGAGCTAATTGATGAAGGTTACGAACAAGTTGATGAAATCAATTTTAATTATGTAAATGGTTTTATTACTGATAACGAAAGATACAATCAGGTAATTGACGTTTGGACTAATATCAATGCACGTCTGAGTATTGAGGTAATGAGAAAGCTTTCTACTGACAATCAGGGATTTAATGCAGTTTATATGATGCTTGATTCCGGAGCTAGAGGGTCTAAGGAACAGATTAGTCAGTTATGTGGTATGAGGGGTTTGATGGCAAAACCACAAAAGTCAGGTGTTGCTACAAGTGAGATTATTGAAAACCCGATTTTGGCTAACTTTAAAGAAGGTCTGTCGATTCTAGAATATTTTATATCAACTCACGGTGCTCGTAAAGGTTTGGCCGATACAGCTCTAAAGACTGCTGATGCCGGATATCTGACCAGACGTTTGGTTGACGTTGCTCAGGATGTTGTTATTACAGAAGAAGATTGTGGAACATTAAGGGGATTGATTGCTACAGAGCTTAAGAAGAATGATGAAGAAGTAATAGAATCTCTGTATGAGCGCATTTTAGGTCGTACAAGTGTTCATGATATTTATCATCCACAGACTGAGGAACTAATTGTTGCCTCCGGAGAGGAAATTACAGAGGAAATTGCAAAAGTAATCGAAGATTCTCCAATTGAAAAGGTTGAAATACGTTCGGTATTGACTTGTGAATCAAGAAAAGGTGTTTGTGCTAAATGTTATGGACGTAATCTTGCAACACGTAAGATGGTGCAAAAAGGAGAAGCCGTTGGCGTTATTGCAGCGCAATCGATTGGAGAGCCGGGGACACAGCTTACTCTTCGTACATTCCACATGGGAGGTGTTGCAGGTAATATTGCAGGAGAATCTGCTATTACTGCTAAATATGATGGTATTCTTGAAATAGATGAATTAAGGACTGTTTCTCACGAAGAATCTGATGGGAAATTTGTTGATATTGTTGTAACTCGTATGGCAGAGTTAAAAATATTAGATGCAAAAACCAGAATTCCACTGGTAAATAAATCATTACCTTATGGTTCAAAATTATATTTCAAGAATGGAGACACTGTTAAAAAGGGTGATAAAATTTGTGAATGGGATTTATATAATATTGTAATAGTTAGTGAGTTTTCGGGTAAGCTAATGTTTGAAGATGTAATTGAAGGCATTAACTTTAAAGAAGAATTAGCTGCACAAACAGGCTTTACTGAAAAGATTATTATAGAAACAAAAGATAAATCAAAAATTCCGGTTGCTAACATTGTTGGAAAAAATAAAGAAATTTTAGCAGTGTACAATTTACCTGTAGGTGCTCGTTTGGTAAAAAATGAAAAGGATGAGATTAAGGCAGGAGATATCTTGATTAAAATGCCAAGAATTGTTGGTAAGGGTGGTGATATTACCGGTGGATTACCTCGTGTTACCGAGCTGTTTGAGGCGCGTAATCCTTCAAATCCCGCAGTAGTATCAGAAATTGATGGTGAAGTTTCTTACGGTAAAATTAAAAGAGGTAACCGTGAAATAGAGATTAAATCTAAAGAAGGCGACACAAAGAAATATCTTGTACCACTTTCTAAACAGATTCTTGTTCAACCTAACGATTATATTAAAGCGGGAACAGCTCTTATTGATGGTGCGATAACACCAAGTGACATACTTTCTATCAAAGGCCCTACTGAAGTTCAAGAATATCTTGTTAATGAAATTCAAGATGTATATCGTTTGCAAGGTGTGAAAATCAATGACAAACACTTTGAGACTATTGTTCGTCAAATGATGAGAAAGGTTGTTGTTGAAGAGCCCGGAGATACTCAATTTCTTGAGAAACAAATTGTAGACAAATGGGATTTTAGAGAAGAAAATGATAGGGTTTTTGATAAAAAAGTGGTAGTTGACGCAGGTGATTCAACCAGCTTTATGCCGGGACAGATGATTTCATATCGCAGATTGAGAGATGAAAATTCTATGTTGAAAAGAAAAGATATGAAACTAGTGGAAGTTAGAGACGCACTACCTGCTACTTCTAGTCAGATATTGCAAGGTATAACCAGAGCAGCTCTTCAAACTAATAGTTTTATGTCTGCTGCATCATTCCAGGAAACGACTAAAGTTCTTAACGAAGCTGCAATCAGAGCAAAAGTAGATGGTTTAGAAGGTTTGAAAGAAAATGTTATAGTTGGACATTTAATTCCCGCAGGTACAGGACAACCTGAGTTTAAAAATATCAGAGTTGCTCCAAAAGATGTTATGGAAAAATTAAATGTTTCTGAAGAATTAGAAACCGAAATTAAATACGAATAATATGGACGAAAAGAATAAACAAAATCAAATAAATATTGAGCTTAATGAAGAAGTAGGACAGGGTATATATGCGAATCTTGCTGTAATTACTCATTCGTCTTCTGAATTTGTTCTTGATTTTGTGAGAATTATGCCCGGCTTACCTAAGGCAAAAGTTCAGTCTCGAATTATTCTTACACCGGAACACGCGAAGAGATTATTAGGGGCTTTGCAGGATAATATTTCAAAATATGAATCCATTAATGGTGTAATTAAAAACTCTCCGAATAAACCGGGAAATCCAATTCCCATGAATTTCGGAGGCCCAACAGCACAGGCTTAAGTTTTATTGATAATTAAACAGAATAAAAGGGAGGAAATCTTAATACTGATTTTCTTCTTTTTATTTTTTTTATGTAAGTTTGTATAATGTTAATGCGATGCATAATATTGATTTTTCTGGTTTGCACAATTCTTTTGCAGTCTTGCTTTAAAGTTGAGCCATATTCACCTATTCCTTCAGTAGAGTTTTTAAGTTTTAATGTGGTGGATACAACAGATTTACTGGGAAATAGAGTAATTAACGGTACTTTGCATTTTTATTTTGTTGATGGAGATGGCGATATTGGGTTTGATACAGTTAGTCCAAGACAGAATACGATTTTTCTCGAAAAGTTTAAGGTTGTGAATGGGAATGAATCTAAAATAGATTTGATAGTTCCTTTAAATTATTTTGTACCTAAATTTTCGAATTCATCAAACAGAAAAACATTAAAAGGCGAAATGATAATAAATGATCTAAATGAAAACTACCCACTAGAATATGATACTATTATTTATAAATTTCACATTGTTGACCGCGCCGGGAATTCTAGTAATATCGAAACTACAGGGTATATAAAGTTAAAATAGTAATTACCTGTTCTCATTTATCCTTAAATTTTAAAAAGTAGTCTTTGGTAAATTCCTCATTTATGGAATGATATAATTTAATTGTTAATTCAGTTTTTAAACGAATTTGAGGATAGCTTTCATATATTTCCCAAAATTGAGGGTGGGGGCAAAATAAGTTTTCGGCAATACTGTTGAAGTCGTTTTCTACTCCTGACATGGCATATTGATGCAAAAATCCTTGTTCATGATAAATTTCCTCAAAAATAAGGCTGGCTTGATCTTCATAAATAGCTTGCACTCCACCATTTCCATAAACAAAATCATCATTGTTTACACTTTCCCATTTTGTGTTAAAGAATAAATCTGAACTATTCCTTAACAATATGCTTGAAAATTCATGATGGAATGTTTGCTCCAGATAGAAGTCGGTATACCCCTCGTCCTCTCCTCTATTTGTAAGATAAACAATGTCGTTTGAATTTGTTCCGCCATATGGCACATTATAAAATTTCAGAAACTTTAATACATAAATCTTTGTAAGATTTTCTTTAATAACTGATATCGGATATTTTGAAAGAGCTATCTTTAGAATATTTCCACTGCGTCTACGCTCCGAAACGCTTAACGATGAGGCTTCTCCATTTATTTCACCCTCTGTCCAAGATTCAGGAAACATATCGTCATCTGTCACGAAAAGGATTTCTATTCCTGTTCTTAAATCAGTTATGCCTGTCTGCGCATTAGTATAATGAGTCAGAGTTATAGTTATTATCGTTAATATTAAAAATGCATTTTTCATATAGTTTGTTATTTATAATTTACAGTTCCATTCGTCATAAAACTGATTTAGATATAATTCGAGGAAATGGTGTCTTTCTTGAGCAATTTGTTTTGCTGTTTCTGTATTCATTTTGTCTTTTAATAATAGTAATTTTTCATAAAAATGATTGATAGTGGGAGCAGTACTTTTTTTATATTCTTCAGTCGTTAAATTTGTAATTGGAGGAATCTGAGGATTGTAAAATAATCGTTTATTGTAACCTCCATAACTAAAAGCTCTGGCAATACCAATTGCCCCTATCGCATCAAGTCGATCGGCATCTTGCACTATCTTAAATTCAATAGAGTTAAGTTTATTGTTTTTTACTTCTGTTCTGAACGAAATATTTTTAATTATATCAATAACCTGATTTTTTGTTTGACTGTCAATATTGTTTTTATTCAAAAATTCAAAAGCTTTTTGAGGTCCAATATTTTCGTTTCCATCATAAAACTTTGAGTCTGCAATATCATGAAGCAAAGATGATAATTCAATTGTAAATTTGTCTCCACCTTCTTTTTCTGCAATTTTTAGAGCCATGTTTTTTACACGGATGGCATGCCACCAGTCATGTCCGGATTCTGCAAGCTTTAATTCTTCTTTAACAAAATTAGACGCATCGTTTATAATTATTTGTTTATAATCCATTATAGTTTGTTTGTAAAAACAAATTTAACAAATTAAAATTTATCTTAACTTAGCAGTTAAATAATTTTAAATGATTGATCCTGTAACTATAGATAGAATAATTGATTCAGCCCAGATTGTTGATGTTATTCAGGATTTTGTTTCACTTAAAAGGAGAGGTGCAAATTTTTTAGGGCTTTGTCCTTTTCATAATGAAAAAACTCCGTCTTTTACTGTAAGCCCGTCTAAAGGTATTTTTAAGTGTTTTGGTTGTGGCAAAGGAGGAAATGCAGTCAATTTTATAATGGAGCATGAACATTTGTCCTACCCCGAAGCCCTAAAATATCTTGCCAGAAAATATGGAATTGAAATAGAAGAAAAGGTACTGAGTGATGAGGAAAAACAACTTGGTAACGAGAGAGAAAGCCTTATTATCATTAATGAATATGCTACTAAGTATTTTACAAATTCATTGTTGAATACAGAAGAGGGAATTGCAGTAGGATTAAGCTATTTCAGGGAGAGAGGTTTTAATGATAAAATCATTGATGAATTTAAATTGGGATACAGCCCCGAGCAACGTGATGCTTTTACCGAAAATGCTTTGAGGAATGGTTATAAAAAGGAATTTCTTGAGAAAAGCGGATTAAGTATTTTTAAAGAGAACTTTCAGGCTGATAGATTTGCAGGGAGAGTAATGTTTCCAATATTGTCTTTGTCAGGTCAAGTTATTGGTTTTGGCGGAAGAATTTTAAAAACTGATGTTAAAACAGCGAAATATCTGAATTCTCCTGAGTCTGCCGTATATAATAAAAGCAAGGTATTGTACGGGTTATTTCAGGCTAAACAAGAAATAATAAAACAGCAGAAGTGTTATCTTGTCGAAGGATATACAGATGTTATTTCGTTATTTATGTCCGAAATACGAAATGTTGTTGCTTCTTCAGGTACCTCTTTGACCGAAGATCAGATAAGAATGATTCATCGCTTTACCGAGGACGTTACCATTCTTTATGATGGTGATGCGGCCGGAATAAAAGCCTCTCTGAGAGGAATAGACATGATTTTGGAACAAGGTCTTAATGTCAGGATAGTTTTATTTCCTGATGGCGAAGATCCTGATTCATATTCAAAAAAACATGGAAGCTCCGGTACTATCAACTATATAAAATCAAATGAACAGGATTTTATTTCTTTTAAAACCAAATTGCTTAATGATGAGGCTAAAAGTGATCCGATTAAAAGGTCTTCTTTGATTACTGATATTGTTAAATCAATTTCAATGATTGATGATAATATAAAACAGTCTGTATATATTCAAGAGTGTAGTAAAATCCTGGATATTAGCGAGACGGTTTTGTATTCCGAAATAGTTAAAATAAGAAGGAAGAAGATAGAGGAAAGTAACAAACAACAAAATAGGAGCATATTACCAATAAGTGCAAAAATAATTCCTGCAGTTCCTGGTTTTATTGATCGTATTTATTATGAGGTGCAAGAACACGAGATAATTAGAATTCTTTTACTGTATGGTAATTCAGTAGTTGGTTTCGAAGATCGTGAGAAAAACATTAAGTACGAAATAAGTGTTGCAGATTACATTATTGACCAATTGAGAAATGATGAACTTGAAATGAAGAATGTTCTCAATCAAAAAATATTTATGCTGGCAGAGGGTTTAATAAAACAGGGAAAACAAATAGAAACGGACTATTTTATTAAACATCCGGATCCCGAAATAAGCCAACTTTCGGCTGATTTATGTTCTACCAAACATCAACTAAGTCCAATTTGGGAAAAGAGAGGTGCTCCACTTCTGCGAGAGGAAAAGAAACTGCCTGAAATTCTGGAAGATCTTTTTATTAAATATAAGCTCAATATAACCAATGAAGCCAAAAAGAAGTTAAATGAGAAACTTAAATTGGCAAAAAAGGAGAATAATCAGGAAGTTATTGATGAAATAATGCAAAGGATAAAGAAAATATCCGGAATAATTGGAATATTATCAAATATGCAGGGCAGAGTAGTCTTATAACTATATACATATTAAAGACACAAAGATTATCTTTTAATAGTTACGTGTCCTGTTATTGGAGTACTACCATCATTTAAATCTATTGTGTACCAATATGTATCACTAGGAAGTGGAGCACCCAAATAATGACCATTCCAACCGTATTCGTTAGCATATAAAATCCCAAGCTTTTTACCAAACCTATCGTAGATAAAAACTTCAGCCTCGGTATATTGGTATAATCCTTCAATTACCCAAATGTCATTATATCCATCTCCGTTTGGAGTGAAGTATGAAGGAATAATCAGTATCTGATCTAGGAAAACTTCTGTTGTAACAATGCAATAATTATCATCTCTAACCCAAATAGTATAAGTGTCTGACGGTAAATTCCCGATAGAATTGGATTGTTGCCATGTGTCACCATTGTGGGAATAATTATAAGGAGGAGTCCCGCCTGTGGCATTTACTATAATTGTTCCAACAGTTGTTGAAGTAGAAACAATTTCCGGATAAGGTGCGTACGCAATGTACAATGATGAAGATTCAGTACAGCCGTGACTGTCGGTTACGGAAAGACTGTAAAATCCTGCTTCAGTTATGGTAATTTGGCTATTTGTTGCTCCGGTATTCCATTCATAATGAGCATAATCATTTAATGGAGATAAAACATATACATCTCCTTCACATAAAGTTGTATCATGACCCAGGAATGGGTCGGCAATTACATAATTGTGAATAAATACAGAATTTGAGAATGTACATTGATTATTATCTGTGACGGTAATAATATATTGTCCAGGATAAAGATTATTTAAAGCTAGCGAAATTGTATCACCTGTGGACCATATGAAGTTATATGGCATTGTACCCCCTGATATGCTTGCATCAATACTGCCTAAATTATCTTCTGTGCAAAGAACATCAGTCGGATTAAAATCAACACTTATCTGATCCGGTTGATATAAGTAATATTCAGAAGAACCCGTACAACCCCAATCATCAGTTATTGTTAAAATATAATTTCCAGAAACGATTTCGTCTATGATTTTTACAGTTTCGCCATTTGACCATAGAAATTCTATTGGATCATCTCCGTTGGGAGAATCAGCAGATAAAGTGCCATCATTATATCCAAAACAAGTGATAGGATGCTCTTCAACAATAATAACTGCAATACTGCCTTGCATATCAACGTGAGCTGTTATTGTAGCTGAACAGCCGGCAATGTCCCAAACGGCAACGTTATAATCGCCTGACAAAAGATTATCCAAATGATCTTCATGGCTGCCATCTGACCATTCATATGTATAACCGCCATTACCTCCTGACACAACAGTTGTTAATGAACCTAGTGTGTTTCCGCATACTAATGGAGTACTTGAATAGTCAAGAACAAGTTGATCCGGTTGAGAGATGGTTACAAGATCTGTAATAGTACAAGAATTGTCGTCAGTAACAGTAACAGTATATATTCCTGCCGGAATATTTAACAATTCCGATGTTGTACTTTGATTAACATCATCCCACAAATATGAATATCCTTCAGTAGCTGGAGTTCCTCCTGTAACAACAACTGATATTGATCCATTTTCATCACCAAAGCAAATAACATTACTAAAAGTATGACTTATTGCCAAAGCTTCTGGTTCAGTTATTTCTAAACTTGTGATTGCTGTACACCAATTTATATCTGACACAGTAACATTCCATAATCCTGCAGGCAATTGTGAAGAAGTTTCGGTTGTTGTACTTACCGGGTCATCCCACTGATATAAATATTCGGGAGTTCCGCCACTAACTATAATATTTGCACTTCCGTCATTAAATCCGTTACAACTTACATGATTATTTATCGTTGCTGAAATAATCAATTCACCCGGTTCAATAAGATTGATTCCTGCAAATGCTTGACAATTATTATCGTCTGTAACAGTTACAGAATAATATCCAGCCATAAGGTTTTCAACTCCGGAGGTTGTTTGGCTTCCTGTATTTTCAGTCCAAATAAATGAATAAGGAACAGTTCCTCCTGAAACTTCTGCATTTAGAGCGCCGTCAGACATTGAGTAACAACTGATAGGTTGACCGTTATAATCTGAAGTTATCATAATATCAACTTGCAGTAATTCTGGTTCTGTTAAATCAATGTTTTCCTGATGAGTACATAAATGTGAATCTGTAATAACTATGTCGTAATTTTCCCCATTCAAATTAAAGAGAGTTATATCTGATAAAGAGGTCGTCATAGATGATATCTCCCAATCAACAAAATATGGCGGCGTCCCATCGGGTATATGTATTCCTATTTCTCCATCAGAATAACCATAACAAGTTGGATTAAAAGTGTATGATATGGAAAACTCAGGCGTTGGGAAAACTGTTATTTCAAATGAACAAGACCCAATATAATTATTTATATTCTGCCATTCGTAGTCCACACTATAAGTTCCGGCACCAATAGATGGATCAAAATAGTATGACCCAAAATTTTCTGAAATACCCGGTCCTGAAAATACACCTCCCGTTGGGGATTCTCCTGTGCCAGTAATTAATTGCAATCCAGTATTGGAACAGAATTCGAGTTTATTTGGACAAATAATCGTTGGGAAAACAATTTCGACTTGTGTACTACAAGAATTTACATTGCCACAAATATCAGTAATTGTCCAAATTATATTTGAAATTCCGATATTGAAAATGCCACTGGCATCATTACCTGTTCCATTACGATTAGTAGCTCCTGTAATTGTCCAAACAATATCAAGAGTCCCGCTGCAGTTGTCAAAAGCTATCAGATTTGGAATTGTATAAACATCTCCGGGCATTGCATCAAAACTTTGATTATCGGGACAAATAATTGTAATGACGGGGTCATCAATATAATAAATGTATTTCCAATTTGTGGTATTCCCAGAACAATCTGTATAGCTATAATAGTATGTTCTTGTTCCTGCACAAACTAATGGGCTGGGACTATCAATAATACTGTCTGATACTGCTATTAGTAAATTTCCGCATTGGTCAGTAACTATGGGAGTAGTTGGAGCAACAGCGTCAGCAAGGCACTCAACAGTAGAAAATTCATCAGCAGACACAATTGGAGCAGTACTTAAATCAATCGTATAAACGTATTCCCAGTAAGAGACATTACCTGCACAGTCGGTATAAGAATAAATATAAGTTCTGGTACCTTCACAATCAATAGGATCGGGACTATCAGTCATTGATTCAAGAACCGGTGAAATGGTATTTCCGCATTGGTCAGTAACTATGGGAGTAGTTGGAGCAACAGCGTGAGCAAGGCACTCAACGGTTGAAAATTCGTCAGCAGAAACAATTGGAGCAGTACTTAAATCAATAGTATAAACATATTCCCAGTAAGAGACATTACTTGCACAGTCGGTATAAGAATAAATGTAGGTTCTGGTACCTTCGCAATCAATAGGATCGGGACTGTCAGTCATTGATTCAAGAACCGGTAAAATATTATTCCCGCATTGGTCAGTAACGATTGGAGTAGTTGGAGCAACAGCGTCAGCAAGGCACTCAACAGTAGAAAATTCATCAGCAGATACAATTGGATCAGTACTTAAATCAATAGTATAAACGTATTCCCAGTAAGAGACATTACTTGCACAGTCGGTATATGAATAAATATAAGTTCTGGTACCTTCACAATCAATAGGATCGGGACTGTCAGTCATTGATTCAAGAGCCGGTGAAATGGTATTCCCGCATTGGTCAGTAACTATAGGAGTAGTTGGAGCAATAGCGTCAGCAAGGCACTCAACAGTAGAAAATTCATTTGCAGATACAACAGGAGCAGTACTTAAATCAATAGTATAAACGTATTCCCAGTAAGAGACATTACTTGCGCAGTCGGTATAAGAATAAACATAAGTTCTGGTACCTTCGCAATCAATAGGATCGGGGCTATCAGTCATGGATTCAAGAACAGGAGTAATATTATTACCGCATTGGTCAGTAACTATGGGAGTAGTTGGAGCAACAGCGTCTGCAACACACTCAACAGTAGAAAATTCATTTGCAGATACAACAGGAGCAGTACTTAAATCAATAGTATAAACGTATTCCCAGTAAGAAACATTACTTGCACAGTCGGTATATGAATAAATATAAGTTCTGGTACCTTCGCAATCAATAGGATCGGGACTATCAGTCATGGATTCAAGAACAGGAGTAATATTATTACCGCAATGGTCAGTAACGATTGGAGTAGTTGGAGCAACAGCGTCTGCAACACACTCAACAGTAGAAAATTCATTTGCAGATACAATTGGAGCAGTACTTAAATCAATAGTATAAACGTATTCCCAGTAAGAAACATTACTTGCACAATCTGTATAAGAATAAACATAAGTTCTGGTACCTTCGCAATCAATAGGATCGGGACTATCAGTCATGGATTCAAGAACAGGTAAAATATTATTCCCGCATTGGTCAGTAACGATTGGAGTAGTTGGAGCAATAGCGTCAGCAAGGCACTCAACGGTTGAAAATTCGTCAGCAGATACAACAGGAGCAGTGCTCAAATCAATAGTATAAACGTATTCCCAGTAAGAGACATTACTTGCACAGTCGGTATATGAATAAATATAAGTTCTGGTACCTTCGCAATCAATAGGATCGGGACTATCAGTCATGGATTCAAGAACAGGTAAAATATTATTTCCGCATTGGTCAGTAACAGAGGGAGTAGTTGGAGCAACAGCGTCTGCAACACACTCAACAGTAGAAAATTCATTTGCAGATACAATTGGATCAGTACTTAAATCAATAGTATAAACGTATTCCCAGTAAGAGACATTACCTGCGCAGTCGGTATAAGAATAAACATAAGTTCTGGTACCTTCACAATCAATAGGATCGGGACTGTCAGTCATTGATTCAAGAACCGGTGAAATATTATTCCCGCATTGGTCAGTAACGATTGGAGTAGTTGGAGCAACAGCGTCAGCAAGGCACTCAACAGTAGAAAATTCATCAGCAGATACAATTGGATCAGTACTTAAATCAATAGTATAAACGTATTCCCAGTAATAGACATTACTTGCACAGTCGGTATATGAATAAATATAAGTTCTGGTACCTTCACAATCAATAGGATCGGGACTGTCAGTCATTGATTCAAGAACAGGTAAAATGGTATTCCCGCATTGGTCAGTAACAGAGGGAGTAGTTGGAGCAACAGCGTCAGCAAGGCATTCAACAGTAGAAAATTCATTTGCAGATACAATTGGAGTAGTACTTAAATCAATAGTATAAACGTATTCCCAGTAAGAGACATTACTTGCACAGTCGGTATAAGAATAAACATAAGTTCTGGTACCTTCGCAATCAATAGGGTCGGGGCTGTCAGTCATAGATTCAAGAACCGGTAAAATATTATTCCCGCATTGGTCAGAAACTATGGGAGTAGTTGGAGCAACAGCGTTAGCAAGGCACTCAACAGTTGAAAATTCAGAAATAGGTACAATTGGAGCAGTACTTAAATCAATAGTATAAACGTATTTCCAGTAAGAGACATTACTTGCACAATCCGTATAAGAATAAACATAAGTTCTGGTACCTTCGCAATCAATGGGATCGGGGCTGTCAGTCATTGATTCAAGAACCGGTAAAATGATATTTCCGCATTGGTCAGTAACGATTGGAGTAGTTGGAGCAACAGCGTCAGCAACACACTCAACGGTTGAAAATTCGTCAGCAGATACAATTGGAGCAGTACTTAAATCAATAGTATAAACGTATTCCCAGTAAGAGACATTACTTGCACAATCCGTATAAGAATAAACATAAGTTCTGGTACCTTCGCAATCAATAGGATCGGGACTATCAGTCATGGATTCAAGAACAGGAGTAATATTATTTCCACACTCATCAAAAACTATCGGTGTAGTTGGAGCAACTGCATCATCGACACACTCTACAGTAGAAAACTCGTCAGCAGACACTAATGGGGCAGTATTTAAATCAATAATATAAGTGTATTCCCAGTGAGAGATATTACCTGCACAGTCGGCATATGAATATTTGTAAGTTCTAATACCTTCGCAATTAATAGGGTCGGGACTGTCAGTCATAGATTCAAGAACAGGTAAAATATTATTCCCGCATTGGTCAGTAACAATTGGAGTAGTAGGTGCAATGGCATCGTCAATACACTCAACTGTAGAAGATTCGTCGATAGGTACAGATGGAAGAGTTGTGGGTATTATTGTAATAGTTTGCGAAACAATTATACTATTCAAGCAATCGTCTGAAACTTTATAGTTTCTGGTAATTACTTCAGGGCAATAGTTATTATCACTAATGTCTTCTACCCATTCGACTGTTGGTATCAAAGTAGCATTATCGGCTTCGTCAATTACGACGCTTATGTCAGGAGCCGGTAAGTCTGAGTCGCATTCAATAGAAATAGGGTCAGGGTTGGAGGCAGTCGGATTTTCAGTATCAACAACCACGGTAGTTTGTGAACTTGCAGTACATCCATCAGGGTCTTCCACGATTACTGTATAAATCCCGTTATTGGAGTTGATACAATTTGTTATTTGAGGATTTTGATCACTGTCAGAAAACGTATCAGGTCCAATCCATGAATAAGTGACACCAGATGTTCCTGTAGCAGAAAGATTAATGTCATTTCCTACACAATACGGACCATCATTTGATGCAGTAATGCTTGGCTCTGTATATACAATTAATTCGCCCGAGTTGCTGTAAACTGGTGAATTACAACCTTCACCGGTTGATGTAGCCGATAGCCTATAGTAATACGTCCCTATGGCTGTTATTCCTGAAACAGTTAGATTTTCTGTAGTTGGATTGGTATATACTGCATCTGTTGGTGTATTATCAGTTACTGAATTCCAATTAACATTATCTGAAGAATATTCCCATTGCAAGGACATGTCTGTACCCCCCGTTAAAGTACTGCTCACATTTGTTGATACTCCAATACATATTTCATTATCTGTAAATGTTGCATCCGAAAGGCTGGGGTCATCAATTACAGTAATAGTAACTGCTATACGATTATCACAAGTACAGTTTTTTGGAGAACCTAAATAATTAATAATATTATTTAATAGATTAGATGAATTTGGGTCAGGATTCCAGTAATATGGTAAAGTCATACCGCTAAATACAACTTTGCCGCTTCCCCAGTTTCTTTCTGCAAGAAAAACACGGCCATAAGCACCATTCATAAGAGATGTCAATCCTGGTCCGGTTATATATCCCAGTGCAAATGGATTTCCGGTAAAATAAGTACCACAGGGTAAATATGGAGAATTAAAAACTTGATGATTATTAACTATGGCTTCACCATAGCTAAGCCAATTAGGAGATGAAATAGCCACTCCACCAAAACCAAAACTCATCCCGTTATCTTCGTTTGGCCCAGATTTTAGTAAAAGATGACCGCCATTTGATACCCAGTTTTCTATATCAGTAATGTTGGCTGTAAGAAAAGCTTCAAGCTCTGTGGCACTAAGGTAGCTTCCTTCCAAATATATGAAAGAAGTATTAGAAGACAAAAGTTCGCTGATATTTACTGATTCGAAATACTCATGTGTCCAATTCCCAGCACCAAAAACTGTATTCATTGCATTTATTGGGTCATTGGTTGCAGCTGCCCAAAGAGCCCCAACGCTTGAATTAATATAATATTTTCTACCTCCATTTTGAGATTCAGCGTAATAAGTTGTTGTTGAAATTGGATTTATGGGAAAATCTTCGTCACTATTACTTGAACCAATGGAAGTTCCACCAATTGGTACGGTGTACCAATTTATTATATTACCAGCTGAAGAAGCATTTAAATCTGAATAGCCCCCTAAACATATTGTTGTAGGAGTAGCAATAACTGTTGTTGGGTTTGATGGAACAGAATTAATAGATATTTGGTAAGCACTTGTTTTAGTTCCTGCCGGAGTCGTAACTGAAATAAAACCACTTGTAGCTCCATTGAGTACTGAAGCCGTTATTGTATTTTCATTTATTACTGTAAAAGGACATGATATCCCATTTATTTGAACATCTGTAGCCCCCGTAAATTCATAGCCTTCTATGGTTATTATTTCACCCGAGTTGTAACAGGCTGACATTGGGTAAAAGTTTGTAATGCAAAAAGCTGTAGTATAAACAACAGAGATGTAACTCTCTGGGCCAAATCTTTTCCAATTCCCAGTGCTGGTAAAACCAATTTGAAAACGGTCATTAGGTAATTGAGTCTGGATATGAGCAGGTGCACCAGTAAGTGTAAATGGCCCATAATAACCGGTAAAGCCCGCAATAGAAAAATTATTATAATTTGTACCATCCCCCAGATCATTATAATAATTAACATTATATGCAGAATATGGACCATAATAGGTCTCAATTGAATATGCTGAAATAATGACAGAACCAGCGTCAGCAGCTCCATTACAGTACATAGTAAGGGCTGCATTATTTATAGTAAATAAATCATTGATAGAACTAGTATTAAATTTAGCCCATCCACGATACCATGAGCTATAAAAACCGATGAAGTTGTAGTATGAATCATCATTATATCCGGCGGGTGGGCTTTGCCAACCTCCTTGTAAGGCGTTAATTGTTGTAGTAGGATCAATAGTTATCGGAAATATTCTTTCAGACGCTGTTAACCATTCAACTGGTATTAATGTTGTTACCAATAGTTCATTTTTTTCTTGTTTTAAGATATACTTACCTGTTAGAGCTCCATTTTTAGGATTGCTGTCATAGTATTCTGGAGCTAAATATGTATAAACACATTCGGAATTTTCATTGTATATATATATACAAGAAAAGGAATTAGTTTTATATGTCCATCCGTCGGGTAAAATAATTGTCTCGTTAACAGCCATATATTCTGCCCCTTCCGGGATAGAAGAAAATATACTGTTATCTTTTAATATATAGTCTAATTTTTTACTTCCAAACTCTTGCGTAAAACATACATCAATACCGGCAAAACAATTTTTATATGAGAGTTTGTTTAAATCAATTTCTGCTTTTGAGTCTTTTATTTTTACAGGATTAAGTTGACTTCCATTAACCAACCAAGCTATTTCAGGTTTAAGCCACTCCTTAATTATATAACCATTATCTTCAACAACTAAACCGTTTGTGCTGTTTTTGGAATAAAAAGTTTTTTGAGTATTAGTGATGTTTGCATAATCATATTCTTTAAAATATGAAGTAGCGTTTGTCAAGATCTCTTTACGACAGGTTTTCCATACCCCATTTTCAAAATAATTTAATGGAGCTCCTGCTGTTATAATTGCTTCGTATGATCCGTTAGCTGTTCTAAAATGTTTTGAAGTCGCATCACGCGAAGTTATTATTTCATCTTCAGGTTTTCTTCCGTCATAAATACCACCCTTACCATAATCAAGTTCCGAGATTATCAGGTCATACGAGTTGACAGGTTGTTGATTTGGATAATGATACACTTCTTGAGATGAAATTTGTTTAGTATTATAGGTTGAATGAGTGTCGAAATTTTGCGAATCATAAGAATTAATGATATTCTGAGATTTTACATCACAATAAATGCAATTAAATATAATAATTATGGCTATCGCCAAACTGCATTGTAAATGCAATGTTTTTGGGATTTTTGATATTGGCAAATGGAACTTGATAAGCATAAAAGTATACAATTAATAATTTAAAATTCTTTAAACGAATATCAATGCAAGATAGGGAAAAAACATATATCCTTATTTAAATTTTCATTAAATATCTAAAAAAATAGACTTGAAAAATACGGTTTGAGTTGCATTAAATAAATGCGCAGAATAAATAATGATTTGATTCTATATCAACTATTTTTCGAAATAGCTTAATTTTCTGACAAAAGGATTATAACCCATTGCTTTAATTGTTTCTGCAGCAATTTTTGCGTCGTCGTAAGAGTTAAATTCCCCCACATAATATCTGTACCATCCGTCTGCAGAAACATGCATTTTAACACCTACTAGGTCGGCAAAATAATTAATAGGTTTTTTATTCTTTAAAGCAAAAATCTGAATAGTGTATTTTTTACTAGTGGGTAAATTCAGATCTGTTTGTGTATTTGGATCATAAATATCATGTGTGACATGAGTATCATGTGTTCCATGATCCCCTGGCTGAAGTGATGTTATTGCAAGCATTCCGTCAGTTCCTTGTGAGATAACTTTAAACTCTGCACGACGATTATATTTTCTTCCTGTCGGGTTATCTCTGCCGTCATTGTATGCATTAGCTGCAATAGGTTTGTCTTCTCCATATTTGGCAGTGATAATGTTTTCGGGATTGTTGCCCTTTGATACCAGATAGTCTTTAACTGCTTTTGCACGATAATATGACAATAGGTAGTTATATTCATTTGAACCGTACCAGTCCGTATGTCCACCAATTTCAATCTGAGCATTTGGATTATTGTTCATATAATTTGCAAGTTTGTTCAGATTATCATAATACATTGGTTTAATATAGTATTTGTCAAAGTCAAATAAAATATTTTCAATATAAATCAAACCTGTATCTCGTTCAATATATTCTGTTGTAGGAAGATTATCAGCAACAAACTCTCTTCTTTCTCTTAAGTCAAGTCCGTAAACATCTATATAACCTTCAGGATAAGTGCCGTTTAGATAGATATTGTTTCTGTCTATGCCTTTTGATACCAAATAATTTGTAATTGACTCAGCGCGCAATTTGTCCTTATCGGGTTTAGCTCCAACAATAGGCAGGTTAATATTGACAATCATTTTTGCAGCATTAGCTTCCCATTCTTTGTTCTTTAGCAAAACTCTATTAAGAACAGCAACAGCTTCGTCGTCAAGTCGGGTGTCGTTTTCGTCAAAGTAAACAAAGTTGTGCATCAAATAAGCCTGTAGTAAAACAGGGTCAAGTTCTATAGGTAAAAAGTTTGACGAGAATGTTTTAACATCATCTTTTGAAGGCGAAAACTCAATTGAGTGCAAAAGATACCCGTCTGCTTCGTATGAAATTTCGTAATTATTATCAGGGAGTAAAACGATTAAATATCTTCCGTCTTTTTTATTAGGTCTGTATATACCGACAAATTCTTCTGTTTTTACATCTCTTACAGCAATTATAAGTCCATCTGGAATATTATTATTGATGTCAGAAACAATACCGTCATATACGATAAGATTATTATCATAGATACCCATTTGTAGTATTTCGTACAAGTCAAGATCTCCAAACCCATCATCCTGAACGGTGGCAATATAACCTCTTCTTCCGTCCATATTCATAACATAAGAAACGTCATCATCAGGTGTGTTAATTGGATAACCCAAATTTACAGGTTCCGTAAAAGAGCCGTCTTTTCCCATAATTGAATAAAAAACATCATATCCACCCATTGTAGAATGCCCTTTTGAACTGAAAAATAAAGTTACACCGTCTGGATGAACAAAAGGAGATTCTTCATCCCAGGGGCTATTTACATTTTCGGGTAGGATTTGAGGCCTACTCCATTTTCCATCAGGTAGTTTCCTCATTACATAAATATCAGAGCCGCCATAACCACCTTTTCGGTTACTGGTAAAAAATATCGCATTCCCATCAGGAGTTATTGTTGCGTGTGTTTCTCTGTATTTAGTGTTTATATCTTGACTTAATAACTTTGGTTTTGACCAATTATAATTATCTTCAGAATTTGTAGTATAAACATTTCCGGTATTATTTATACCTGATTGAAAGAAAAACATTTGTGTTCCATCAATAGAAATACCTATTGCAGCTTCATTGTTTTCCTCTGTATTAACAGGAAGTCCAAGACGTTCAGGTTGCGACCATTTGTAATTATTACTTTTTGCAACAAATACATCCTCGTCTTGATTCTCTGCCGTCTGACCCGGACGTGGCCGTTTAGATGTGAAAATAAGCGTGCTTTCGTTAAGGTCCACAATTGGTGAGTGGTCAGCATAGGGTGAATTTATTTGAGCTCCAAGATTTCTCAAGTGTGCTTCAACAGGATTATTGTAATAATAAATAGCATTATTTGTTATATATTCTTCACGACTAACTATATCTAAAAGCTTTTTATCAAGAGAATTTGATGGATTTAATTTTTTTCTTAACTCAGCAAATGTTTCAAGACTAAAATCAAAATTATAATTCATTCGGTATGCAATCCCTAAATACAAATAGGACTCAAGTGGTGTACTCCTTTCTCTATGGCTGTTTGCATTATAATTTGGATTTGCATATTCGACTGCCTTTTCGAGATATGATTGAGCTTTACTTTTGTATAATCTTGTATTCAAATAACAGAAACCAATCTTATACCAAATATTTGGATTATCAGGATCTAAATCTTCAAGTTTCAAAAGCAAATCCAAAGCAGCCTCATAATTTTCTTCGTACATATATGCTTCGGAATCATAGAAGTAATTTACAAAAGTTCTGTCAGGCGCAATTTCTTGTCCTAGCGAGACTAGTGTAAAGGTTATTCCTATAAGCAATAGATAGTACTTCTTCATGCTTTGCTTTGGTTTTTTAACGCGTTAAAAATATGAATTATTATCAACAATTAATCAACTTATAACAAATTTTTTTTACATCTTCCAATATATTGTTGAAATTATAACCACATTCTTCGTATAATTGTTCCTGAGTTCCATGGGCAATAAACTTGTCTGGAATTCCAAATCTTTGTAATTTAATGTGATAATCATTGTCATTAATGAACTCCAGTAAAGAAGTCCCAAATCCACCTGCTATACTGTTATCCTCAATAGAAATAATATATTTATGATTTGAGAAAATGTCGTGTAATAAATTCTCATCAAGTGGTTTTGCAAAAATCATATCATACACCGAAATCTTTATATTTTCCTTATCAAGTTCGGCAGCAATTTTTAAAGCAGTTAATCCGGGTGTCCCTATCGTAACTATCGCAAGATTCTCACCTTTTATCAGGCACCTGCCTTTGCCGATTTCCATTTCTTCAAATTGAATTTCCGATTTCGGCTTTGTTGATTTTCCTCTGGGGTATCTTATTACAAACGGAAACGCATTTTTTTCAAGTTGTGCAGTAAACATTAAATTTCGTAATTGAAATTCGTCCATAGGTGCCGAAATGACCATATTTGGAATACATCTTAAAAATGAAATATCAAATGCTCCGTGATGTGTTGCCCCGTCTTGCCCGACTAAGCCTGCCCGGTCGAGACACAAAACAACATGTAAGTTCTGTAGTGCAACATCGTGGATAATCTGGTCGTATGCCCGTTGAGAAAAAGATGAATATAAATTGCAAAAAGGGATCATGCCATTTCTAGCTAAGCCAGCTGCAAATGTTACAGCATGCTGCTCTGCAATTCCAACATCGAAACAACGATCAGGAAATTCTTTGGACATTTTTATAAGGGAACAACCGCTCAGCATTGCCGGAGTAATTGCAGCGATTTTTTTATTTTCACTTGCTAATTTAACTATGGCATCTCCAAAAATATCCTGAAATTTTTGAGGCTCGTTTACATCTTCTTTTTCTTGCAGCAACTTACCCGTATGAATGTCGAATTTCCCTGGTGCAGCATGCCACAATGTCTGATTTTGTTCGGCTTGTTTAAATCCTTTTCCTTTCGTTGTAATTATATGTAGCAGCTTTGGACCCGGAATATCTTTTATATCATCTAGTAGTTTTGTTAGAAGGATAACATCATGACCGTCAACAGGCCCAAAATAACGTATGTTTAATGATTCAAATAAATTGCTATTTCTCATCACTATTGACTTAATTGCATTGTCGATTCGTTGTGTAAATCCTTGTACGTCTGCCCCCAAGCGATTTAACCGACCTAGAAATTGCCAAACGTCTTCTTTTACTCTATTATAAGTTTTCGAAGTAGCAATGTCTGTAAAATATTCTTTTAACGCACCCGAATTTTCGTCAATTGCAATTTTGTTATCGTTAAGGATTATCAAAACGTCATTTTTATAAGCTGACATATTGTTAAGTCCTTCAAATGCCATTCCCGCAGTCATTGACCCATCTCCGATTACGGCAACAGTATTTATTTTTTCGTTAATTAATCTAGAAGCAATACTTATACCTTGTGCAGCTGATATACTGGTAGAAGAATGCCCTGCAATAAAACTGTCATACTCGCTTTCGGCAGGATTTGGGAAACCGCTTATACCTTTGTATTTTCTATTTGTATTAAATAAATCTCTTCGTCCGGTTAAAATTTTATGCCCGTATGCCTGATGACCAACATCCCAAACAATTTTATCCTTAGGAGTATTTAGTGTGTAATGTAATGCGACTGTAAGTTCAACCACCCCAAGACTTGCACCAAAATGTCCGGGATTTTTGGATGCAGCTTCAATAATAAAAGATCTTAACTCATCACATACAACTACCAGATCACGCAAATCAATCTTTTTTAAGTCTGCAGGTGAATTAATATTATTTAGAAATTTATATTTTGAACTTTCTGTCATAATTATTAGCAAAATTACAATTTTTTATTGTTTAATCAGATAAAAAAATTAACATGTTGATGTAAATAAAAATTGTAATTCAATAACATTAATAATAATTACTTAATTACTTTTGTGGAGAATAATAAAATTTATATGCCATGAGAAAAAATTCAGTAATAAATGCAATAGTGATAATAATTGCCACTATGATAGTTTTTGCTTGTGTACCGGCGCGTCAGTTCGAAGATGTTAAAGCCAAGAAAGAGAGTTGTGAAGCGGAAAGGAACCAATTGAAAAAGGATAACGAAACTCTAACTACCCAGAATAATGAGATGAAATCACAATTGGACAGATTTAAAAATGATCTGAATTCTTTAGTTTTAGATACTGCTATAAAGGGTAATGCATATAGGACATTAACTGTTCAATACGATAAAATAAATGACCTTTATGCTCAGTTATTGGAAAATCAGGAAAAATTAAGACAAGGAGCTGATGCAGATGCTCAAAAAGCTTTGGCAATGTTGCAGCAAACCAGAGAAGAGCTTCAGCGTAAAGAAGATGAATTGCGAGCTTTGGAGGCAAGATTGAATCAGGAACGTGCTAACGTAGAAGCTATGAGAATTCAAAATGAGCTGAAAGAAAAAGAACTTGCAGATAAAAATGCAAAAGTTCAGGAACTTCAGGCAAAACTTGATGCTCAGGATTCGGTTATGAATGCACTGCGTAAAAAAGTTTCTGATGCCTTGGTTGGTTTTGAAGGTAATGGATTAACAGTAACAATGAAAGACGGAAAAGTATATGTTTCGCTTGACGAACAACTTCTTTTTAAATCTGGGAAATGGGATGTGGATCCGAAGGGAGTGCAGGCTCTTAAAAATTTAGCAGTTGTCCTCGAAACAAATCCGGATATCAATATTATGATTGAAGGTCATACAGATGAATTGGCTTATGGTGGTAACGGAAATATCGAAGATAACTGGGACTTGAGTGTTAAACGTGCTACTGCAATTGTAAAAATATTATTGGGCAATTCTAAAATTGACCCTAAAAGATTGACTGCAGCAGGTAGAAGTTCATATTTACCTGTTGACCCTGCCAAAACTAGTGAGGCAAGAGCTAAGAACAGAAGGACCGAAATTATTCTTACTCCAAATTTAGATGAATTGTATAAATTGATGAATCAATAAAAATAACTCCAATTTTGTAAAAACGACTGGTATTTACCGGTCGTTTTTTTTATCATTTTTATTCTCAATGTAAAAATTGTGAAGCAGTTTTATTAGATTTTTAAAAAAATAAATCCTTAATGTAATAATAGTCAAAAGGGGCTCAATCCATTGATATTACATGATTATACATAGATTCAAATCAATTGTAACCGTTTACAAACGAATATTAAACGAAACCAAACATTTAAAAACCGACTCCTGATTTTTGCTTGCCGCATCTTTGCATCGAAATTGTCAACGGCAAAATCCGAAAATGGAAAAGTCAGGACAAAATGTTTAACAATTAAATTTTATAATTATGAATTTAAGAAATCGTGTACAGTTAATTGGAAATTTGGGTTCAGATCCAAAAGTGAGAGAGTTTGAAAGTGGGAAAAAAATGGCACGTTTTTCAGTTGCCACCACAGATGTGATTAAGAAAGACGGAAAATTTGAAAAGGCTGTAAGCTGGCATAATGTAACTGCCTGGGGAAACAATGCAGAAATTGCTGAAAAAAATTTGGTTACAGGCACCGAAGTGATAATTGAAGGTCGTCTTGTTAGTAGTCAGTATAATGACAAATCTGGCACACCGCGTAAAATATCTGAAATTATTGCAGAAAGTCTGATGTATAGAAACATCAAGCATGCAATAAGTAAAAACAGCAATAGTAGTGGTAATGATCAGGTAAGAGCCTAAGTTTTAGGATGAAATCAAATTATTGAATAGAAAATAAGTAAATAGAATTAAAATCAATTAAAATTAAGTATTATGAATTTAAGAAACAATGTTCAGTTAATCGGAAATCTTGGAAGTGATCCGAAAGTAAAAGAGGTATCAAAAGGTAGAAAAGTTGCAAATTTTTCGATAGCTACTACCGAGTATGTAAAAGTAAGGGACGAGTATCAGCCCAAAACATACTGGCACAATATTGTGGCATGGGGCAGAGATGCTGAAGTGGTTGAAAAAAAGTGTGTTAAAGGCACAGAAGTGGTTTTAAACGGAAAGTTGGTTAGCAGAGTTTACGAGGACGGTAATGGCGAAAAGCGTTATGTTACCGAGGTAGTGGTTAATGAAATTATTTGTAGAAACAAGGCGGCTTAGTTCGACCTCAAATGTGAAGCATGAAACAGAAATCAGTAATTGATTTCTGTTTCTGTTTTTTGAAAGGGAAATAATATGAATTTAAATAATCGAGTGCAGCTAATAGGGAAAATTGTCAGTGAACCAATTATAAAAGAATTCGGTACAGGTAATAAACTTGCCAGATTTTCAATGCTTACAGTTGACGTTTACAAGAAAAACGAAGAATTTATAAAAGAGAGCCAATATCATACAATAGTTGCCTGGGGAAAAACGGCAGAAATTATTGAAAAATCTTTGCATAATGAAATGGAAGTCGTAATTGACGGCAGGTTAAGTAAGAGAACATATAATGATAAAAATGGCAATTTACAGTATATAACTGAAGTGGTAGCCAATACAATTATATTCAGGCCTGATGTCGAAAAAACATCACGCGATGCTGATATCAAGCAAAGTGCATAAAAATTGGCATAAAAAAAGCAGCGTTGTTTACACTACGCTGCTTTTTTTTTAAGTTCAATTAGAATTTATATTCATTCTCTTCAATCAAAAAATCAGCAATTCTTCTTCTTGCATCCTTAACATTTACTCCTTCAACACAAGCCAGATTCTTAATCGCTTTGTACATTTTGTCTGCCTCTTCACCGCTACTCATCGAATAAACTGCATCAATTGCATTTTTTGTAATTATTCCTGCTGCATCGAAAATATTAACAGCCATTAAGTCTTTATAAATATCAATATTTGATTTGAGTTTATTTTCGTCTATTTTCTTTACTCTAAGAGCTAGAGATTCGGATGAATAGATGCTTATCATAATATTGCTGATATTATTTATAACCTCTTGTTCTTTAAGCATATCTTTGCCATACTTTTCGGTAACGGCATGAATTAATATCAGGGCAGCTTTTTTGAAATTGCGGAGATAACGTAGTTTTTGTTCATAGAATGATTCACCTTCGACTTTGTTTTCTCTGCAATTTTCCATGTTGATAAAAAGTTGTTCGGCAGGACCGGCCATATCAAAATCACCTTTCATTCCACGTTTTATAGCAGTTTCTACAACAAGAAGACGATTGATTTCATTTGTGCCTTCAAAAATTCTGTTTATTCTCGAATCGCGATATCCTCTTTCTACTGCCATTTCTGCCGAATATCCCATACCACCATGTATCTGCACTGCTTCGTCTGTAACATAATCCAGAACTTCTGAACCAAATACTTTGAGCAAAGCAGCCTCAACAGCATAATGACTTATAGCTTCGATTGATGCTAAACCTTTATCCATTCCGCTTTCTTTATATTCTTTCATCAGATCGTCAATATCGTTGCTGGCTCTGAAGATAGAAGATTCAAGTGCAAATGTTCTGATTGCCTGTTCTGCAATTTTATGTTTGATTGCTCCAAAGCTTGAAATTAACACACCAAACTGTTTACGTTCGTTAGCATATTTTATCGAATCGTTAATAGCCTTTTTTGAAGCACCTATTACATTAGCACCAAGTTTTATTCGTCCCATGTGCAAAATACTTAATGCAATACGAAATCCCATACCCGGGCGACCAATAAGATTTTCAACAGGTACTTTCACGTCATTATAGTATATTTGAGCTGTCGAAGAGCCTTTAATTCCCATC
>Ga0209200_1000630_pt1 | contig 39084 bp, 42 predicted proteins | sample AD_UKC033_MetaG_FD_184406 | JGI IMG/M metagenome (GOLD analysis project Ga0209200, IMG submission 184406) | Active sludge microbial communities of municipal wastewater-treating anaerobic digesters from USA - AD_UKC033_MetaG (SPAdes) (version 2) | ecosystem: Engineered > Bioreactor > Anaerobic >... | reverse complement strand
CTCCAGCGACGCTACATGACCCTGGAAACCCTCGCCGACCTCGGCGAGAATCCCAACGTCAGCTTGCCCGCGGTCGCAAGCTGATCGGCTTCCCAACCTTGCCAGAGTCGATGACCTTCTGATCGCTCCTTACACCACGTCCAGGGACACGATCCGTCAGACACGGTCATGCCGCCAAACCTGCTGCGCCACAGGTAGTAGCTGGCCTCCGAGAATTCGTGCCGTCGGCAGAGTTCCTTGATCGGCAAACCCGTTTCCGCCTCCCGCAGAAAGCCAATGATCTGTTCTTCCGTGTACCGCTCCTTCATGTCCAATCTCCGTCAATCATGGGATTGGACTCCAAGGTCAGCTGCTACTCAATCAGGGGGGCGTCGACACCCCCCGCTTTTCGGTGGGTTTGCCCTTGCAGGTCGCGTTACAAAAACAGGCAACCCTGTCGATGGAGGGCCGGCGAAAGGCCTTGGCGCCTTGCACAGCAGCCCCGTCACCAGGAAACAGGCCGCCCCAGGTCGTAGCGGAGGCTGGAGCGCCCATCGGCATCCCGTTCCACCCAGGCCAAGTGCAGGCTGCCATCGACATCCAGCGCCAGGAGTGGATCGGTCTGGCCGCCGGGGCCGGCGGCCGGGGGCGGGGCCACATTATCGGTGAAGCCGCCGTCGGGCAGCAGGCGGCTGAGCCAGATGTCGGGGGTGCCGTCCCGGTCATCGTCCCAGGCCACCACCAGCTCGCCCCGGGTGCTGCCCGCTGCCGCCGGATGCCATTGGGCGATGGCGTCGCCAAAGCTGTCCTGGACCTTGGTGTTCCTGGTGCTGTCGGGCAGGGCGGCATAGACGTCATAGCCCGAGAGGAAGTCCCGTTTGTCCAGCCAGACGACGGCCACTTTGTCGCCGCCCAGAGCGGCCAGGGCAGGACGCATGGCGCCGGTGCCCCGGCCCAGGTCCGTACCTTGGGCCTTGCCCGTGGCGTTCTGGCTTACCCGCGCGGGGGCGCTCCAGGCCTGGCCGTCGTTGCTGCGGCTGAGGAAGATGACCGTGTGTCCCAGGCGCCGGTCTTCCCAGGCCAGGGCGAAGCCCGTGGCGGTGGCCGCCAGGGCTGGGTACATCTGGTCGTCCTTGAGGGGCGCGGGATCCAGGGCCTGGCGGCCGGCCAGGCGCAGGCTGCCGCCTTCCGGGCTGAGGCGGCCGACCCACAGGCGTTGCCAGCGGCCTTCCGGCGCACTCCACGCCGCCATTAGGCCCAGGGCCGGGTGCCAGGCCAGGGCCCCCTGGCCGCCCCTGTCGGCCAGCCGGAGCGCGGGGCCCAGGACTCCATCCCGGAGTAGGGCCGCCGCCACGCCGGCCTCGTCTTCCCAGATCACGCCAAAACGTCCGTCCCCCAGGGCGGCGATTCCCGGGGCGAAGCACTCCCCCCGGCCAAAGGACTGCTCACTGAACCTGGACTGGTCCTGGGCCTTGAGGGCCAGGAAGCAGCGGGGCGCACCATTGCGGTCGTCCTCCCAGGCCAGGGCCACCTGGCCGCCGGACACGGCCAGGGCCTGGCGGCCGGAGGCGTCCAGGTGGTGGAATATCCCCTTGCCGGCGGCGACTTCCACGGTGGGGCCGAAGTGCCAGGGGCCCTGGGCCTGGACCGATGGGGCCAGCAGGGCAACCAGCAGTACGGGCAAGAGTCGCGACGGGCGCTGCGGGCTTGCCTGGCAAGGTTTCATTTGCCGCTCCCCAGATATTCCATGAGCCCCTGCTTCTCGTAATACCGGCCCGACACATAGCGGTCATAGTCCCGGAAATCCGCCACGGTCTTGAAGCCGGGCACCTTGGCCACCTGCTTGCCCTCGGGGGTCATGTACACGAACAGGGGTGTGGCGAAGGCCCCCAGGCGGGTACCCAGTTCCGCCTCGGTGACCCGCTCGCCGCTGGGCAGGCGCAGACGCCTGGCACCCTCCGCGTCCACGTACACCAGCACGTAATGCTCGCTGTAGAGTTTTTTCAACCCGGGGTCGGAGAATGTCTTGCGGTTGACATGGTCGCACCAGGCACAGCCATAGCGGCCAAAGTACAGGAAGATGGGCTTGCCCTCGGCCTTGGCCCGGGCCAGGCCGGTGTTGAAGTCCGTGAAGTCGTAGCCCGGGGGTGGATCGGCCAGGACCACGGATACGCCCAGCAGGGTGGCAAGGGCGAGGATCGGACGCAAGAACAAAGCTGTCATGGGGGACTCCCGCCGGCTATCCTTGGAGCCCCATTATCACGCCCAGCCGGCCGGTATGAAAAATCATGCGCATGTACCATGCCCCGGCCCGTGGTGCGACCAGAGGAGAAGCGACATGAAACGACTGCATGTGCTGAGGGAGGTGGTCCGGGGCCTGGCCGTGGGGCTCGTGCTGCCCGGTCTGGCCGCTGCCGCCGATCTGCTGCCCGGTCTGGCCGCTGCCGCCGATCTGCTGCCCGTGAAGCAACTGGGCATGGAACTGGCCCGAGACATCGCCAGCCAGGCCATCGAGGCCTGCCGCAAGGAGGGCTACAACGTCTCCGCCGTGGTGCTGGACCGCTCCGGCAACCTCCAGGCGGCCCTGCGGGACGGCCTGGCCGCTCGCCACACACTGGAGATCGCCGAGCGCAAGGCCGGCATGGCCATCATGTCCGGCTCCGATACCGGCAGCTTCCGCGATGCCCGGGGCGATATCCGCCCCGAGTTGAACCACATCCAGGGCCTCATCGTCATGGTGGGTGGCCTGCCCATCCGCTCCGCCGGCAGCCTGGTGGGGGCCGTGGGGGTGTCCGGCGCCCCCGGCGGTGAGAAGGACGCGGCTTGCGCCGAGGCGGCCCTCAAGTCCCTGGAAGACCGGCTGGAAGGGTTCTGATCGGTCATGTCCGGCCCTGCCCGGCGCCTGGTCCAGGCCCACCGGCGGCATGAACGAGTAGCCGTGACGCCGGAGGCCGGCCCTGCCGACGCCGCCTCCGCCTATGCCGTGCAGCGGGAGGTGTGGCAGACGCTGGTGGGCGAGCGGCGCCCCACGGCCTGGAAGGTGGGAGCCTCCAGCCCGGACGCCGAGCCCCTGGCCGCGCCCATGTTCCCTCGCCATGCGTTTGTCACCCCTGCCGACGAGCCGGCGGTATTTCCCCGGGCGGACTTCTTCAGTCTGGGGGTGGAGGCGGAGATCGCCTTCCGCTTCGGTCGGGATCTGCCCGCGCGTCTTGAACCCTGCAGCCGGGAGGAAATCCTGGATGCCATTGCCGGCGCCCACGTGGCGCTGGAACTGGTGGACACCCGCCTGGCGGATGCACAGGCCGCCGGTCCCCTCTGGCGCTTGGCGGACAACCTGCTCCACGGCGGCTTCGTGCTGGGGGATGAGGTGCCCGGCTGGCGGACGGTGGGCTGGTCCGGGCTCACGGTTTGCGTCCTGGCCGGCGGCCGGGTCCTGGCCGAAACCCGGGGCCGGCCGCCCCTGGACGATCTGTTGCACTGCCTGCCATGGTGGATTGCCCACGCGGGCGGCGCCAAGGCGGGGGACGTGGTCACTACCGGGGCCTGGAACGGCATGCACCCTGTGGCCATGCCGGCGGATGTGCGGGTGGAATTCCTTGCCGGCGGGGAGCGCCTGGGCCGGGCGGAGGTCCTGGTACGCTGAATCCGGCGGGATGGGATAATCCCGCCACCATCCGCCATCGCCCATCATGCCCGATTCCGCTGCGCCCCATGCCCTGGAACTCCTGGCCCCCGCCAGGACCGCCGACATCGGCCGCGCGGCCATCCGGCACGGGGCCGACGCGGTGTACATCGGCGGGCCGGCATTCGGCGCCCGCCACAACGCCGGCAACGGCGTGGCGGACATCGCCGGCCTGACAGCCTTCGCCCACCGCTTTCACGCCCGCATCTTCGTCACCCTCAACACCATCCTCCACGACGCCGAACTGGAACCCGCCCGCCGGCTGATCCACGAGCTGTACGACGCCGGCGTGGATGCCCTCATCGTCCAGGATATGGGCCTGCTGGAGCTGGACCTGCCGCCCATCGCGCTGCATGCCTCCACCCAGTGCGACATCCGCACCCCGGAGAAGGCCCGCTTCCTGGCGGACGTGGGCTTCTCCCAGATCGTCCTGGCCCGGGAACTCACCATCAACGAGATCGCCGAGATCCGTGCCGCGGTGCCGGCGGACGTGGTCATCGAGTACTTCATCCACGGTGCCCTGTGCGTGGCCTTCTCCGGCCAGTGCTACATCAGCCATGCCCACACGGGGCGCAGCGCCAACCGGGGCGACTGCTCCCAGTCCTGCCGCCTGCCCTACACCCTGGAAGACGGTGAGGGCCGGGTGGTGGCCTTCGAAAAGCACCTGCTGTCCATGAAGGACAACAACCAGAGCGCCAACCTGGAGGCCCTCGTCGATGCCGGCGTGGCCAGTTTCAAGATCGAGGGCCGCTACAAAGACTTGGGCTACGTGAAGAACATCGCCGGCCACTACCGTCGTCTGCTGGATGGCATCCTCTCGCGGCGCCCGGGACTGCGCGGAGCCTCCAGCGGCCGCACCCGCCTGCTGTTCGAGCCCGACCCGGACAAGACCTTCCATCGCGGCAGCACCGACTACTTCGCCACGGGCCGCAAGGCGGACATCGGCGCCTTCGACACCCCCGCCTACGTGGGCCTGTCCCTGGGCCCGGTGACGAAGGTGGGACCTGACTGGTTCGAGCTGGAGACCGCGGAGGCCATGGCCAACGGCGATGGCCTGACGTACCTGAACAAGCGCACGGTGGTGGGCCTCCAGGCCAACAGCGTGGAGCAGATCAATCCCCGGAACTGGCGCGTGTTCCCCAACGAACCCCTGGCCCGGCTGCCGGGCCTCGAGACCGGCGTGGCCGTGCACCGCAACCGGGACCATGCCTGGGAGCAGGCTCTGGGCCGCAAGTCCGCCGAGCGCCTGATCGATGTGCGAGGGGTGTTCCGCGAGACGGACACAGGCTTCGCCCTGGACCTCGTGGACGAGGACGGCACCACCGTCACCGCCGCTCTGGCCTTCGACCGGCAGCCTGCCCGGGAGCCGGACAAGGCGGCATCCGGGCTGCGGGACCAGCTGGCCCGCTTCGGCAACACGGACTTCAACCTGGTGGACCTGCGCATTGACTGGTCCCGGGCCTGGTTCGTGCCCGCCTCTGCCCTCAACAGGTTGCGCCGCGAGGCCGTGGAGAAGCTGGAGGCCGCCCGTCTGGCCGCCCATGTTCGCCTGCCGCGCCGGCTCGCCGTGGAGCCGCCCGTGCCTTATCCGGAGGAAACCCTGAGCTACCTGGCCAACGTCTACAACCATGCCGCCCGGCGCTTCTACGAGCGGCATGGGGTCAGGCTCATCGCCGCCGCCTACGAGGCCCACGAGGAACCCGGTGAGGTGTCCCTCATGATCACCAAGCATTGCCTGCGCTTTGCCTTCAGCCTGTGCCCCAGGCAGGCCAAGGGCGTGACGGGCGTGCAGGGCCAGGTGCGGGCCGCGCCCATGGTGCTTGTGCATGGCAACGAGCGTCTCACCCTGAGGTTCGACTGTCGCGCCTGCGAGATGCACGTCATGGGACGCATGAAACGGCACATCCGCAACCGGCCTCCGCCCTGCGTGGTGCCGCCGCGCTTTCCCGGCCTGGCGGGTTGAGGACATGTCGTCGGTCGACATGAGGTCGCGGGCCTGAGATGCGCCCGGGGCACAACCGCAATTTCACCCTTTGGGTGGTGATCCTGGGTTCCCTTACCGCCATCGGGCCCCTGTCCATCGACATGTACCTGCCGGCCTTTCCGGGCATGGAGGCGGAACTGGGCGTGGACCCCGGGGCGGTGGAGCTGACCCTGGCCGTGTTTTTCATTGGCACGGCCTGTGGCCAGCTGTTCTGGGGGCCCCTGAGCGATCGTTTCGGACGCAGACCTCCCCTGTACGTGGCCATGGCCGTGTTCGGCACGGCCTCCCTGGGCTGTGCCCTGGCGGAGAGTGTCCAGGCCCTTGCCTTCTGGCGCCTGCTGCAGGCCCTGGGGGGGTCGGCCGGCATGGTCATCAGCCGGGCCATGGTGCGGGATTGCTGTGCCGCGCGGGAAGCGGCACGGGTCTTTTCCCTGCTCATCCTGGTCATGGGGTTGGCCCCCATCCTGGCGCCCCTGCTGGGGGGCTGGGTCAGCGTGCACCTGGGCTGGCGCGCCATATTCACGACCCTGGCCCTCTTCGCCCTGGTCTGTCTGCTGGCGGTACGCTTCGGTCTGCAGGAGAGTCACGACATCCGCCACGAGCCGCCGCTGAACCTGGCCCGTATCCTGCGGGACTACGGAGGCCTGTTCGGCAACAGGGCCTTCCTGGGCTACACCCTGAGCGGGGGATTCGCCATGGCGGGCATGTTTGCCTACATCGCCGGCTCGGCCTTCGTCTTTATTCAGCTGGGGGGGGTCTCGCAAGTAGACTTTGGCTGGTTCTTCGGTGCGAATGCCCTGGGTTTCGTGCTCGCCAGTCAGGTGAATGCCAGGATCCTGAAGCATTTCGCGCCCACCCGCCTGTTGCGTCATGCCCTGTGGGCCCCCGCCCTGGCCGGACTGGCCCTGGCGGTCTTCACGGCATTGGGCCAGTTCAGCCTGGCAGTCATCCTGGCGGGCATCTTCGTCTACGTCTCCAGCCTGGGCTTCATCGCTCCCAACGCCAGTGCCTGCGCCCTGGCCACGCATGGTCAGCAGGCGGGGGCCGCCTCGGCACTCATGGGAGCCCTGCAGTTCGGCCTGGCCACCCTCACGGGCATGGGTATCAGCCTGCTGCACGATGGCACCGCCCGGCCCCTAGCCTTCTTCCTGGCGGTGTGTGGCCTGCTGGCCCTGGCCACGCACCGCCTGCTGGTGCATCCCCACGAGGGCAGGCGCCGCTGAGGCGCTGCCCGCGGTTTTTAGCCGGCCTGCTGGATGCCGGCCACCACCCAGCCCTGCTTGCCCTGGGCAGGGCGGGTCAGATGCCAGATTTCCTGGAAATCGGTGGCGGGCGCGCCCTGTTCCTCGCGGATCAGGCCACTGAAGCGCACGCTGACGATGTACCGCCCACCTTCTTCCAAGGCTTCCAGCACCTGCGCATCCAGGTTCAGCACATCGGTCTGTTGCGACACCTCGCCCCGCTCGCCCAGTTGCAGCTTGATCTCGGCGAACATCTCGGGGCTGGTGAACTCGCGCAGGTCATCCAGGTTGCCGGCATCATAGGCGGCCTGCAGACGCAGGAAGTTCAGCTTGGCCTGGCGCGTGAAGGCGGCCTCGTCGAAGCCGGCCGGCAGGTCGTTGGCCGCCGGCTGGGCGATGGCGCTGACATTGCCGGTCAGGGGGGCGCTCGGGGCCGGGATGTGGACGGGCGCGTGGCCGGCGCCGGCGTACTGCATGCCTGTCTGGGGTTGCGTGCGTTTGCGTGCCAGCCACTTGAACAGGAACAGTCCGCCCATGACCAGCAGGGCGATGAGCAGCAGGTTGGCGAATTCCTCGCCCAGACCCAGATGCGAGGCCAGGGCTGCCAGACCCAGGCCCGCGGCGAGGCCGGCGACGGGGCCCATCCACGAGCGCTTGCCCGCCTGGCCGGCCGGAGCGCCGGCCGGGTTGGGCTGCGCCGGTGGCGCATCGGCGTTGCGCTTGGGCGTGACCTGGCGCTGGCCGATGTTGTCGCGCTGGAAGCCGGAGGACTTGCCGCCACCAAAGCGCTTGGCCTGCGCATCCTGCGGGGGCAGAGCGACGGCGAAGAACACGGCGAACAGGCTGAGAAAGAGATGTTTCATGCAGGAAATCTCCAGATTGGGGGAGGCCGGATTGTACCTGTGGATACGGACCAAGTGCGGGACGCGAGGGAGGGGCGCGCTGGCCTTGGCCGCCGGATGGCGGGAGAATCGGCATTCCCCTTGCGACGTGATCGGCATGTGCCATGGTCCAGCGTATCGGCATCCTCACCTCCGGTGGTGACAGTCCCGGCCTCAATGCCGCCATCCGAGGCGTGGGCAAGGCCTGTCAGGCCCGTCATGACATGAAGGTCATCGGCATCCGCGATGGTTTCCGCGGCTTCATGGAAAACCGCACCATGTCCCTGGAGGGGAGCGCCCTGTCCGGCATCCTGACCCTGGGGGGTACCATCCTGGGCACCAGCCGGGAAAAGCCCCACAAGATGCTGGTGGATGGCCGGTTGCAGGACATGACCGCCAGCATCGTCGCCAACTATCACGCCCTGAAGCTGGACTGCGTGGTGTGCCTGGGCGGTGGTGGCACCCAGAAGAATGCGCTGCGTCTCCAACAGGCGGGTCTGAACGTGCTGACCCTGCCCAAGACCATCGACAATGATGTTGCACGCACCGATGTCACCTTCGGTTTCGATACCGCTCTGGGCATCGCCACCGATGCCATCGATCGCCTGCACAGCACGGCCCACAGCCACCATCGCATCATCGTCGTGGAGATCATGGGTCACCGTGCAGGCTGGCTGGCCCTGGGAGCAGGCATCGCCGGCGGTGCGGACGTGATCCTCATCCCGGAAATTCCCTATGACGTGGCCCGGGTGGCGCGGGCCATCAAGGCGCGCAAGCAGAAGGGCAAACCCTTCAGCATCGTGGCCGTGGCGGAAGGCGCCTTCCCGCATCCGGAAACGGCAGGTGCGCGGGCCGCGGGTGGTGGGAAAAAGGCCAAGGCGGAGAAGGCCCCCACCTACCATCAGGCGGACCTGGTTTTCGCGGAACGTACCCTGCGCCTGGCGCAGCAGCTGGAGGCACTCACCGGCCTGGAGGCGCGCATGACCATCCTGGGTCACCTGCAGCGGGGCGGCACCCCCTCCGCCGCTGACCGCCTGCTGGCCACCCGTCTGGGCACGGCCGCCGCGCAGCTCATCGAGCAGCGCCGGTACGGCGTCATGGTGGCGGCCCGGGGCGACTCCGCGGTGCCGGTATCCCTGGAGGAGGTGGCGGGCCGGGTGAAGACCGTGCCGCCGGACCACCCCTGGGTGGAGAGCGCGCGCGGGGTTGGCACCAGCTTTGGGGATTGAGTGTCGCGGCGCGCCCGCCGGGAGGCGGGCCGACCATGGAGTGGCCCGCTGCAGAGGGTCTGTACCCTCGCAAGATTCCTCACTGCGTTCGGAATGACCACTCCTGACACTTGGAATGACCATCCCGGATGCCGGGCGGACAATCCTGGCATTTGGCACGACTACCCCTGATCTTCGGCATGGCGACCCTTGGTACGCGGGATGCCTATCCATGTCTTGCAGGATGGCAACCCTTGGTGTTCGGGGCGACTTGCTTTGACTTCTTCGGCGTTCCCGTGCCCGGGCCCACGCGGCTCCAGGGGTTTCGGGCGCGCACCGCATGGGCCCGGACGGAGTCCGGGGTGCTATCCTGCAAGTCCTGAAATTCCGCCACTTCCCTGCCACGGTCATGGATATTTCGCGCAACGACGTTGAACGCCTGCTCTCCGGCATGCACGCAGGCCGCATCGAGCCGGAGGACTTCGCCCGCCAGCTGCTGGATCTGCAGGTCTTCCTGCCGGTGCAGGATGAAAAACACCAGATTGCCGGCTTTCAGCTCTCCACCAAGGCCCGTCCCCTGGTCATCGAGGATGAGGACGGCAACCGGGTCCTGGTGGTCTTTTCCTCGCCGGAGCGGGCCAAGGTGCTGTCGTCCGACTACCCGGACTACTCCGGAGGCCTGCTCACCGAGGTGTCCTGGATCATTCGACGTATGGGGGCCGATCTGGGGTTTTCCATCAATCCGGGCATGGATCCGGGCTTCGATTTCGATCCGGACATGGTGGCCATGCTGGCGGGCTTGCTGCCGGAGGAGGCGGAATGAGCGAGCCCCGGCATCTGCACACCTTTGCCCGCCCCGATTTCATCTCTCCCGACCCAAAGGTGGGGGAGCGCTGGTCCGCGGCCCACACCCACTACGACGAGGGTGTGCGTTACCTCTATCGCAACGGTGCCCACGAGCTGACCCTGTTCTGGCCTGCCCCCACCGTGGGCGAGATCCAGGGCCTGCGGGATGCGGACGTGGAGGTGGGCCTGTACACGCATGGCCCGGCCGCTTTTCTGCTCTACAGGATCAAGGACGTGTGCGAGTGGTCCGACGCAGCCTTCAACGTGCATCTGGTGGCGGACGCGGAGCGGGAGCTGCCCCAGGAGCTTCCCGGCGACCGGTCGCGCTTGAAGATCACCTTGGTGAACAGTGAGGATGGCATCGTCCAGGCGCGGCGTCTGCTGTCCCTGGACAAGGTCATGACCCAGGCGCTGAAGCACTGCATGCAGGCGCAGGGCGCCACCGTCTTCGAGCGGGCGCTGTATGACGCCGCCGTGGCCGAGGTGCACGGCCGCTACGCCGATTCCGACGCCCTGGTGGAGGTGGCGGAGGTGGTGGAGCCCTGTCTGGGCTAGAGCCGGCGCCATGTTCACCGCAGCCACCTTCGCCGAGCTCACGGCCCTGCTGGGACCGGAGCGGGTGCGCGCGGATGCCGACACCCTGTCGCTCTATGCCCGCGACGAGACCCCCCGCAGCTGTACGCCGCAAGCGGTGCTGTTCCCGCGCAGTCACGAGGAAGTGGTGGCCATCGTGCAGCGGGCCAACGCGCATGACTTTCCCCTCGTCGCCCGGGGCGCGGGCTCCGGCAACGTGGGCGGTGCCATGCCCGTGCCCGGTGGCGTGGTGCTGAGTTTCGAGTGCATGAACGCCATACTGGAATTCGATGCCGGCAACCGGCTGGTGGTGGTGCAGCCCGGGGTGGTGACCGACGACATAGACCGCCTGGCCCGTGGCGCCGGGCTCATGTACGCCCCGGACCCGGGTTCCGGTGCGTACAGCCGCATCGGTGGCAACTTGGCTACCAACGCCGCCGGCCCCCGCTGCGTGAAATACGGTGCCACCCGGGATCACGTCCTGGGCCTCAGGGCCGTGAGCGGTGACGGCCGCGAACTGCGTCTGGGCAGCCGTACCAGCAAGTACGCCACGGCCTATGATCTTGCCCGCCTGCTGGTGGGCTCGGAAGGCACCCTGGCACTCATCACCGAGGCCACCCTGCGGCTCATCCCCGCGCCGGAGACCGTGGCCACCCTGCGCGTGTGCTATGCCTCCAACGCCGGCGCCTGCGCCGCCGTGCGGCGTGTCATGCAACAGCCCGTGGTGCCCTCTGCCCTGGAGTTCATGGACCGGCGCGCCATCGATGTGCTCACCCTGTACGGTGGCGAACAGGTGGTGAACGCCGGCCTGCCCGCCGGCACCCAGGCGGTGCTCATGGTGGAGGCGGATGGCGCCCGGGACGACGTGCCGCGTCAGATCGCGGCCTTGGAGAAGGTCCTGGTGGGGGAGGGTATGCTGGAGATCCTCGCCGGCTTCACCGCGGCGGACATCGCCCGTCTATGGGCGGCGCGCAAGTCCCTGTCCATGGCAGTGAAACAGATCGCCCCCCTGAAGATCAACGAGGACGTGGTGGTGCCCATCAGTCAGCTGGCCAGTCTGGTGCAGGCCATAGACAGCCTGGGTCATGCCCATGCGGTACCCATCGTCAGCTTCGGCCATGCCGGCAACGGCAACCTGCACGTGAACATCATGGTGCACCCGGACGACGCAGCGGAAATCGAGCGTGCCCGCGCCTGCCATGATGCCCTCGTCGAGACCGTGCTGGCGCTGGGTGGCAGCCTCTCCGGCGAGCATGGCATCGGCTCGGAAAAACGCCGCTATGTGGCGCGGGAAATCGACGCCGGCACGCTGGCCATGCTGCACGACGTGAAGCGCCTGTTCGACCCCATGGGCATCCTCAACCCGGGCAAGAAGCTGCCCGACTGAGCGTGCCGCGCCCTCGCTCCCCGGTCATGCATGGAATATCTGTCCTGGCGCCGCGGACGAGGCTGGCATGAACCGGCGGTTCAACCGGAACTGGACCATTCCCAACCTGTTGACGGGCCTGCGCATCCTGCTCATGCCCTTCGTCGCCTGGTACCTCTGGCAGGGTGACGTGGAACGGGCCTTCTGGGTGTTCGTCGTGGCCGCCCTCACGGACCTGCTGGACGGCAATCTGGCACGGCTGCTGAAACAGCGCACCGTGCTGGGAGCCTGGCTGGACCCCATCGCCGACAAGCTCATGCTCCTCACCACACTGGGCATGCTCTGCCTCACGGGTCTGCTGCCCCTGTGGCTGCTGTGGACGGTATTGATCCGGGATGGGGTGATCCTGGCCGGGGCCGAAGGCTATCGCCGTCTCACCGGCGGTCTGGACGTACGCCCGACGATCTCCGGCAAGCTGGCCACCGCCATGGAGTTCATCCTCATCAGCTTCACCCTGGCGGACCTGGCCCTGCACCTGGGCCTGGATGCCTGGATCCCTCCCCTTGCCCAGGCCACCGCTGCCATGGTGACGCTCTCCGGACTGCGCTACGTGTGGCTGTGGAGCGCCAAGACCCGGGCCTACCTCAGGGAGCACGCGGGGCGGGCGTAGCCTGGACACGGCGCATGAAAAACCCCGCCGAAGCGGGGTTGTCCGCCAGGCGGGAAGGGGTCAGAAGCCCATGTCGCCCATGCCGCCCATACCAGGGGACATGTCGGGTGCGCCGCCCTTCTTGTCTTCGGGCATCTCGGACACCATGCACTCGGTGGTCAGCATCAGGCCGGCCACGGATGCGGCGTTCTGCAGCGCGGTGCGCGTGACCTTTGTGGGATCCAGCACGCCCATTTCCATCATGTCGCCGTACTCGTCGGTGCTGGCATTGAAGCCGTAGTTGCCCTTGCCGGCCATTACCTTGTTCACCACCACGGAGTCCTCGCCGCCACAGTTGCGCACGATCTCGCGCAGGGGCTGTTCCACGGCACGCAGCACGATCTTCATGCCGGCATCCTGGTCGTGGTTGTCGGCCTTGAGCTTGGCGACCTTGGCGCGGGCACGCAGCAGGGCCACGCCGCCGCCGGGGACGATGCCTTCCTCCACCGCGGCACGGGTGGCGTGCAGGGCGTCTTCCACACGGGCCTTCTTCTCCTTCATTTCCACCTCGGTGGCGGCACCCACCTTGATGACGGCCACACCGCCGGCCAGCTTGGCCTTGCGCTCCTGCAGCTTCTCACGGTCGTAATCGGAGGTCACCGCGTCGATCTGCTTGTTGATCTGGGTGATGCGGTCCTTGATGGCGTCGGAGGAGCCCGCGCCGTCGATGAGGGTGGAATTCTCCTTGCCCACCTCCACGCGCTTGGCGCGGCCCAGGTCGTTGATAGTGGCCTTTTCCAGCGACAGGCCCACTTCCTCGGCGATGACGGTACCGCCCGTGAGGATGGCCATGTCTTCCAGCATGGCCTTGCGGCGGTCACCGAAGCCGGGAGCCTTCACGGCGCAGGTCTTGAGGATGCCGCGGATGTTGTTCACCACCAGGGTGGCCAGGGCCTCGCCTTCGATGTCCTCGGCGATGATCAGCAGGGGCTTGCCGGCCTTGGCCACCTGCTCCAGCACGGGCAGCAGGTCGCGGATGTTGGAGATCTTCTTGTCATGCAGCAGGATGAAGGGATCCTCCAGCACGGCCATCTGCTTCTCGGCATTGTTGATGAAGTAGGGAGACAGATAGCCGCGGTCGAACTGCATGCCTTCCACCACGTCCAGTTCGTTCTCCAGGCCGGAGCCGTCTTCCACGGTGATGACGCCTTCCTTGCCCACCTTGTCCATGGCGTCCGAGATGATCTGGCCGATGGAGGCGTCGGAGTTGGCGGAAATGGAGCCCACCTGGGCGATCTCCTTGGAGGTGGTGCAAGGCTTGGAGATGTTCTTCAGCTCATCCACCATGGCGGCCACGGCCTTGTCGATACCGCGCTTCAGGTCCATGGGGTTCATGCCGGCGGCCACGAACTTCATGCCTTCCGTCACGATGCTTTGCGCCAGCACGGTGGCGGTGGTGGTGCCGTCGCCGGCCACGTCGGAGGTCTTGGAGGCGACCTCCTTCAGCATCTGGGCACCCATGTTCTCGAACTTGTCCTTCAGTTCGATCTCCTTGGCCACGGACACGCCGTCCTTGGTCACAGTGGGGGCGCCGAAAGAGCGATCCAGCACCACGTTGCGACCCTTGGGCCCCAGGGTCACCTTCACGGCATTGGCAAGGATGTTGATGCCGGCCACCATGCGGTGACGGGCGTTGTCGCCAAAACGTACGTCTTTAGCTGCCATTGTTGCTTACTCCTAAGCTCTATGGTTGTCATGCCGGCACAGGCCGGAACATGGGGAAATGATGCGTGGACTGGCTTCCGGCTTGCGCCGGGGTGGTGACACGGTTTCGTCCCGATGCGCCGCGCGCGGCGGGACGCGCGCGTCACTTCTCCACCACGCCCATGATGTCTTCTTCGCGCATGACGAGGAGTTCCTCGCCGGATACCTTCACGGTCTGACCGGCGTATTTGCCGAACAGTACGCGGTCACCCACCTTCACATCCATGGCGATGAGTTTGCCGCTGTCGTCGCGCTTGCCGGGGCCCACGGCCACGATTTCGCCCTGATCGGGCTTTTCCGTGGCGGTATCGGGAATGACGATGCCGGAAGCGGTCTTGCGCTCTTCTTCCATGCGCTTGACGATGACGCGGTCATGCAGGGGACGGATTTTCATTGTTTTCCTCCATAAGAAATCCGTGTGGAACAGGGGATGCGGGGAATGCCCGCAAGTGGGGTCGGTCAGGCAAGTGTTAGCACTCATCCCAGACGAGTGCCAATGTTAGGGATGCGTGCGCGGCTTTTCAAGAGCGCATGCCACAAAATTCGGTTGGCCGGCAGATGCAGGGGGTGGGTTCAGTCCAGTTGCCGCTTCAGATGGCGCAGGGCCACCAGGGATACCGCCGCCGCCGGAATGGCGATGAGCACACCGACGAAGCCCAGCAGCTGGCCGAAGGCCATGAGGGCGAAGATCACGGCGACCGGGTGCAGACCGACCTTCTCCCCTACCAGCCAGGGCGTGATGAGCATGCCTTCCAGCAGCTGGCCCACGGCGAACACACCCCATACGGGCAACAGCCCGCCAATGTCGCCGAACTGGACCCAGGCGGCCAGGGTGCCCAGCAGCACACCCACCACCACGCCCAGGTAGGGCACGAACACCAGGATACCCGCCACCAGGCCCACGGCCAGCGCGTAGTTCAGTCCCGCGAGCCACAGCCCCAGGCTGTAGAACAGGGCCATGACCAGGATCACCAGCACCTGGCCACGCACGAACTGAGACAGCACGCCGTCGATTTCACGCACGAAACCCACCACCTGGTGGCGGTGGCGGTCCGGCAGCCAGGTGGCCAGATGCGCCAGGGAGGTATCCCAATCGCGCAGCAGGTAGAACAGCACCACCGGTACCAGCAGCAGATTGACGAAGAAACCCAGCAGGGCCAGACCACCGCCCGCCAGTCTGGGCAGATAGGGTGTCAGGCGCGTGAGTTCTGGCAGGTGGCCACGCAGCCAGGCCAGGATTTCCGCCTGATCCCGTGCCAGATCGATGCCGAAGGTAGCGGCAAGCCAGGGCAGTAGGGTGTCGCCGGCCCACTCCACCAATCCGGGGATCTGCTGCATGAGCAGCCGGGCCTGGGCCTGGAACAGGGGTGTGAGGATCAGGACCAGGGCCGCGAAAACCAGCGCCAGGCCGGCCAATACCAGCACCGTGCCCAGGGTGCGGCTGAGCCTGCGTCGCTCCAGCCGGTCCACCAGGGGGTCGCACAGATAGGCCATGGCGGCCGCCAGCAGGAAAGGGGAAAGGATGGGGGCAAGCGCATACAGCAGCCAGCCGCCGGCCAGGAGCACGGCCAGGCCAAGGAGCGTGCGGTAGGGCAAGGGCTGGGCGGCGGGCGGTCTGTTCACGTCGGCTAGAATATCACCCTCCTTTCTGTGCATTTTCCCGGATTCACCGTGACCACACCCCCTTATCCCGCCTCGGGCACCTCTCTTTCCTATCGTGACGCCGGCGTGGACATCGATGCCGGCGATTCCCTGGTGGAGCGCATCAAGCCTCTGGCCCGGCGCACCCTGCGGCCCGAGGTGCTGGCGGGCATCGGCGGATTCGGTGCCCTCATGGAACTGCCGAAGCGGTACCGGGAGCCTGTGCTCATCGCCGGTACCGATGGCGTGGGCACCAAGCTCAAGCTGGCCTTCCGGATGCAAAGACACGACACCATCGGCCAGGATCTGGTGGCCATGAGCGTCAACGACATCCTGGTGCAGGGGGCGGAACCCCTGTTTTTCCTGGACTACTTTGCCTGCGGCCACTTGGATGTGGAGGTGGGCGAAGCGGTGGTGCGGGGTATCGCCCATGGCTGTGAGCTGGCGGGCTGCGCCCTCATCGGCGGCGAGACGGCGGAGATGCCCGGCATGTATCCGCCCGGCGAGTACGATTTGGCGGGCTTTGCCGTGGGGGTGGCGGAGAAGGCACGTCTCATCTCCGGGCGCGACATCCGCCCCGGGGATGTTGTGCTGGGCCTGGCCTCCAGCGGTCCCCACTCCAACGGTTATTCCCTGATCCGCAAGATCGTGGAGGTGACCGGCGCCGATCTGGGTAGCGACTTCCATGGCCGCCCCCTGGGCGAGGTGTTGCTGGAACCCACCCGCATCTATGTCGAACCCCTGCTCGCCCTGCTGCACCGGGTCAGCATCAAGGGCATGGCCCACATCACCGGCGGTGGCATCACCGGCAACGTGCCGCGCATGCTGCCGCAAGACTGTACCGTCGTCATCCATGCCGGGGCCTGGACCTGGCCGACGGTGTTCCGCTGGCTGCAGCAGGCGGGCAATGTGGCCCAGGCGGAGATGTACCGCACCTTCAACTGCGGCATCGGCATGGTGCTGGTGGTGGCCCCCGGCGACACCGAGGCCGCCACGGACCTCCTCACGGCCCGGGGAGAAACGGTATACCGCCTGGGTGAAATCCAGGCACGCCAGACCGGTCAGGCGCCGATCGTCATCCTCTGATGCGCGCGGTCATCCTCATCTCCGGCCGGGGCAGCAACATGCAGGCCCTGCTGCGGGCGGGGCTGACGGTGGATTTCCGCTGTGTCATCAGCAACCGGCCGCAGGCGGCAGGGCTGGCCATCGCCGCCCAACGGGGTGTGGCCACGGCGGTGGTGGATCACGAGGCCTACCCGGACCGGGACGGTTTCGACTCCGCCCTGGCGGCGGAGATCGACCGGCATGCCCCGGATCTGGTGATCCTGGCCGGCTTCATGCGGGTGCTCACCGATGCCTTCGTGCAGCGTTATGCGGGGCGTCTGATCAATGTCCACCCTGCCCTGCTGCCCGCCTTTCCCGGTCTGCGCACCCACGAACGGGCCCTGCAGGCCGGTGTCAGGCTGCATGGCTGCAGCGTGCATTACGTGACCCCGGAAGTGGATGGCGGTCCCATCCTCGTCCAGGCGGCGGTGCCGGTGCTGGCGGGAGACACGCCGGAGACCCTGGCGTCCCGGGTGCTCAGGCAGGAACACCGCATCCTTCCCCTCGCCGTGGACTGGATCGCTCGGGGGCGGGTGTACCTGGGGGCGGATGGCCGCGTGGTGTCGCGGGATCTGTCCGGCGACCCGGAAGCCGCCCTCATCTCTCCGGCGGACGGCCTTGCCGTCAGCCAGGCCGAAGCATCGGATACCTGATTGGAGGTGGCATCGGTTCATGGGCTCCTGGAAAAGACTCTTATTGTGCGCGCTGCTGGCATACCTGCCCGTGGCCACGGCCTCCGAGCCAACCGCCACGCCCGTCACGCAACGGGAGGTCCGCAGCCTGCCGCCACGCCTGACGCTGATCTACGACGTGCGCATGGGTGATGGTGGCCTGACCCTGGGCCAGGGTACCTATACCTGGCAGGCCGGGGGCGGCCGTTACCACCTGGAGAGCGTGGCCCGGGCCACGGGTCTGACCGCGCTGGTCATGAGCGGGCAAATCCGCCAGCGCAGCGAAGGCCGTCTGGAGCCCGGGGGGCTGGTGCCGCAGCAGTTCTGGCAGGTCAGGGGCGCGAAGAAACCTGAGACGGCCCGTTTCGACTGGGGTCGCCGCGTGGTGGTGCTGCGCAAGGGCGAAGAGGAACTGCGGCAAGGAGGTCAGGATCTGCTCAGTTTCCCCTTTCACCTGGCCCTCACCGTGGCGGAGACGGATCCAGCCTGGGACATGCCGGTGACCAATGGGCGCTATATGAAGGACTACCGTTTCCATGTGCTGGGCCGGGAGCGCCTGCGGGCAGTGGGAGAAATGTTGGATACCCTGCATGTCCAGGGCAGCCGGGCGGAGGACGGCAGCCTGGACGTCTGGCTGGCCCCCACGCATCACTGGCTGCCGGTGCGCATCCGCACCCAGGACAACAAGAAAGGCACGGTCATGCAGCTGACCCTGGCCCGGATCAAGGACTGAGCCCGTCTCCTTCGTGCCTAGTCGATGCCCAGTCGGGCACGGGTCTCCCGGGCCAGATCCAGGGCCTCTTCCAGGCTGGGGGCCAGGCAGTTGTAGTGCCCCATCTTGCGGCCCGGCCGGGCTTCGCTCTTGCCGTAGAGATGCAGATGCACCCCGGGATGCCGCAAGAGTTCAAGCCAGGCAGGTTCCGGGGCCCACGCATCTCCCAGCAGGTTCACCATGACCACGGGGCTGAGTAGGCGGCCGTCCCCCAGGGGCAGGCCGCACAGGGCCCGTACCTGCTGCTGGAACTGGTCGCAGGCCGTGGCATCCAGGGTGTAGTGGCCGCTGTTGTGGGGCCGTGGCGCCATCTCGTTGAAGACGATGCGGCCGTCTCGCAGGACGAAGAATTCCACCGCCATGACCCCCACGTAATCCAGTTCCCGGGCCAGGTGGGCGGCCATCTCCCGGGCCCGCTGGGCCAGCTTCTCCGGGATGCGGGCGGGGACGATGCTCATGTCCAGGATGCCATGGCGGTGCAGGTTCTCGGCCACGGGGAAGAAGGCCACGGCATCCTCGGTGTTGCGGGCCAGGACCACGGAGACCTCCCGTTCCAGGGGCAGGAAGCCTTCCAGCAGGCAGGGCACCCTTCCCAGCCGGATGAAGGCCGCGGAAAGCTCATCCCGGCTGCCCACCCGGACCTGACCCTTGCCGTCATAGCCCAGTCGCCGGGTCTTCAGCAGGGCCGGGGCGCCGATGGCCTGCCAGGCCGCGTCAAGGTCCGACTCGGTGTCGATATCGGCAAAGGGGGCGGTGTCGCACATCGAGGCCAGGGCGTGGTGCTTTTCCTCCAGGCGGTCCTGTGCCACGGCCAGGGCCGAAGGGTCCGGTGCCACGCGGCAGTGCCTGGCCAGCATGCGCATGCTGGCGGCCGGCACGTTCTCGAACTCCGTGGTCACCGCCTGGCACAGGCTGCCCATGCGCAGCAGGGCCACGGCATCGCCGTAGTCCGCCTTCAGATGGATGTCGGCCAGGCGGCCGGCGGGCGAATCCGGGTCCGGATCCAGGACCACGGTGGCATAGCCCATGACCCGGGCCGCCAGGACGAACATGCGCCCCAGCTGGCCGCCCCCCAGCACCCCCAGGGTGGCACCGGGCAGCAAAGGCCCTTCTGCCGTCATTGCCCGGGCAGTTCCATGGCCAGCACGGCATCGCGCTGTTGCTGGCGGAAGGCGATGAGCCGATCCCGGATCCGGGGAAATTCGTTGGCCAGCAGGGCGGCGGCAAAGAGGGCGGCATTGGCCGCACCGGCCTCACCGATGGCGAAGGTGGCGGTGGGGATGCCCCGGGGCATCTGTACGATGGACAGCAGGGAGTCCAGGCCTTGCAGGTTGCGGGACTGGACCGGCACCCCGAGCACTGGCAGGTGGGTCTTGGCGGCGGTCATGCCCGGCAGATGGGCCGCGCCCCCGGCTCCGGCGATGATGCAGCGCAGGCCCCGTTCGGCCGCGCCGGCGGCGTAGTCGAAGAGCAGATCCGGGGTACGGTGTGCGGACACCACCCGTTTCTCGAAGGGGATGTCCATCTGTTGCAGGAGGTCGGCGGCGTGGCGCATGGTTTCCCAGTCGCTGACGCTGCCCATGATGAGACCGACGAGAGGGGCGTTCATGCTGTATGGGTCTGTGGCTCGGAGGCGCGCATTCTACCGTGCCCGCGTCCCATCGCCCCAGGGCTCCGGCCTTCAGAAGGGCAGGGGCCAGCCCGGCAGGGCCTGTTGCAACAGCTGGCGAAATTCGCCCTGGATGCGTGTCAGGGCGGCGGCGTCATCCGCTTCGAAGCGCAATACCAGGGCGGGAATGGTGTTGGAGGCCCGCAACAGGCCGAAACCATCCTTGTATTCCACGCGCAGGCCGTCCAGGGTTATGACGTCTTCAGCCCCTTCGAAGCGGGCCTCTCGTCGCAACCGCTCCATCAGTTCATGGGGCTCGCCTTCACCCATGCGGATCTGCAGCTCCGGCGTGCTCATGGCGTTCGGCAGGGCCCGCAGAACGGCGCTGGCATCCTTGTGCCGGGACAGGATTTCCAGCAGCCTTGCCCCGGCATAGAGGCCATCGTCGAAGCCATACCAGCGTTCCTTGAAGAAGATGTGGCCGCTCAATTCCCCCGCCAGCAGGGCGCCGGTCTCCCGCAACTTGGTCTTCAGCACGGAATGGCCCGTCTTCCACAGCATGGGCTCGCCGCCATGATCCCGAATCCATTTATACAGATTGCGGCTGGATTTCACGTCGAAAATGATCTGTCCGCCGGGGTGACGGCTGAGCACGTCGGCGGCGAACAGCATGAGCAGACGGTCCGGGAAGATCAGGCCGCCATCCCGGGTCACCACTCCCAGGCGGTCGCCGTCACCGTCGAAGGCCAGGCCCAGTTCGGCATCGCCGGCTTGCAGGTGCTGGCTGAGCGCGCGCAGATTGGCCGGAATGGAGGGATCCGGGTGGTGGTTGGGGAAATGGCCGTCCACCTCGCAGAACAGCTCCTCCACCTCGCAGCCCAGGGCCCGGAACAGGGCCGGGGCGAAGGCACCAGCCACGCCGTTGCCGGCATCGACGGCGATCTGCATGGGGCGGGTGAGGTGAATGTCGCCGGTGATACGTGCCTGATAGGCCGGGCCGATGTCATGCCGGCGATGCGTCCCTTCTCCGCGCTGGAAATCCCCGACCTCGATGCGCTGCCGCAGGGCCTGGATGGCCGTGCCGCTCAGGGTTTCTCCGGCCAGCACCATCTTCAGGCCATTGTATGCGGGTGGATTGTGGGAGCCGGTGACCATGGCGGCGCAACGGCAGCCCAGGTGGATGGCGGCGAAATAGGCCATGGGCGTGGTGATCCGGCCCAGGTCCATGACCTGCATGCCGGTGGCGCACAAGCCTCGGGTCAGGGCCGCCGCCAGTTCGGGTCCGGACAGGCGACCGTCCCGCCCCAGCACCATGTGGGTCTGTCCCAGATCCCGGGCCATGCTGCCCAGACCCAGACCGATCCGTTCCATGCCGGCAGGGGTCAGATTCTGGCCGACGATGCCGCGAATGTCATAGGCCTTGAAGATCTCGTACGGGAGGGGATGCATGCGGACTGCCCAATCAACGGGCCGGGATTATGACGCGGCTGACCTGATGCGGGGGACTGCGGGAAAAAAAACGGCACCGTGGTCCGGTGCCGTGAAAAACCGTCTTTGCGACGGTCAGGGAGGTAACTGCAGTGTAGCAAAACATATAACGAAAGGTATAGTTGGATCGAAACATTTTTTCGCATGGGAACCACGGCCATGCGTGACCGAGTTGTGGCTGCGCGCTTCCCGGGCGACAGGGATCAAGCCGCTGGCAGTAAATAGCGCCTAGAATGGCCGCACCCCTCGACGGACGATACACATGAACGATTTCACTGCCCTGCTGGAGAAATACAGCAAGCCTGGTCCACGCTATACCTCCTACCCCACCGCCCCCTATTTCCACACCGGTTTCACCGAAGCGGACTGGGCCCAGGAATTGAGGTCCTCCCAGGCTACGGGCCGGGATCTTTCCCTATATGTACACATCCCCTTCTGCGACACCCTCTGTTACTACTGTGGCTGCAACATGGTGGTAACGGGTTACTACGAGAAGGCGGAGGAATATCTGCAATGCCTGGATCAGGAAATCGCCCGCGTGGCGGCCATGACCAATCCCGATCGGGTGGTCCGCCAGCTGCATTGGGGTGGGGGCACGCCCACCTATCTGAAGCCGCAGGACATCCGCCGCCTCATGCGCATGCTCGACAGCCGCTTCCGGATCGCTCCGGATGCCGAGATCGGCTGCGAGGCAGATCCCCGGGAACTGACCCGGGAGCATCTGCAGGCCCTGCGGGAAGTTGGCTTCAACCGCCTGTCCATCGGCGTGCAGGACCTGGACAGCATCGTCCAGGTGGCGGTCAACCGGGTGCAGCCCGCGCCCCTGATCGAACAGGTGTACACCTGGGCCCGGGAGCTGGGCTTTGCCAGCATCAACATGGACCTCATCGTGGGTCTGCCGCATCAGAGTGTGGCCAGCTTCAACCGTACTCTGGACCGGGTGCTGCAGTGGGCGCCGGACCGTTTCGCCATCTTCACTTATGCGCACGTGCCCTGGGTGAAGAAACACCAGAAACTCATCAACGAGGCGGATCTGCCCAGTTTCAACGCGCGCTTGGACCTGCAGCAGCTGATCCACGAACGACTGGGTGATGCGGGTTACCAGAATATCGGTATGGATCACTATGCCAAGACCAATGATGAAATGGTCAGGGCCCAGCGCAACAAGACCCTGTGGCGCAACTTTCAGGGCTACACCACGCACAAGAACTGCGATATCTACGCCTTCGGCGCCTCCAGCATCAGCCAGACCGACGACGTTTATCTGCAGAACGAAAAGAAGATCGGCCGTTACCAGGAACTGGTGCGCGGTGGCCATCTGCCGGTGGAGAGGGGCTTGCGCCTGACGCGGGACGACCATATCCGCCGGGATGCCATCACGAGAGTCATGTGTGACCTGGAACTGGACATGGATGTCTTCGGTACGGCCTGGAACATCGATTTTCCCAGTTATTTCGCCGATGCCCTGACGGACCTACCGGCACTGGCGGAGGACGGCCTGGTGCGGCTGGAGCCCGGGCGCATCGCCGTCACCGAACTGGGTCGCCTGTTCCTGCGCAACATCGCCATGACCTTCGATGGCTATCTGCGCCAGGCCGGCGCGGATCAGCCGCGTTATTCCCGTACGGCCTGACAGGTCTTGCCAGGACAACGCGCACGCCCTGCCGGTGAATCGGCATGACAGGAGCGAGGCGAGTACGGATGCGGCCGTTCCGCCAGACGGGGAGCGGCGGCAATGTCCAGGCCCGCGTGCCATCTTCGACGACGTGGTCGTCCGGGTGGAGCCTTTCTGCCGTCAAGGTGGGGATGCCTGGAGTACTGGGTATCCAGTCGTTGAGGAATGCCCGCCCCGATATGGATGCCCAGGGGCCGCGGATCGCCATCCGGACCGCTCTGCGGGTCTGCCAGACCCGCGCCGGGTGCTTACAGGCCTGACAACGGCAGCGGGGCTCCATGCGAGAACGCCGGTATCACCGGCGTTTTCGGCGTGTCCCGCAGCCTAACGCAGGATGTCCCGGTAGAGGGCATCCTCCTCGGCGCCAATCTCCGCCAGGGCCTTGGCCAGGCTGGGGTCTTTCATCAGTTTGGCCATGTTGCTGGTGTTCATGCGCACCACCATGGTCTTGCCATCCTTGTCCTCGAACACGGTGGCGCGGCAGGGCAGGGGCGGTGCTTTGCCGCCGCCGGCCTGGGCGACCTTGTCGTTGGCGTGGGCCGGGCAGATGGTGATGATCTTCATGCGCTTGGCGTCCTTCCTGCCGGCCTTCTGCATCTCGGCCTGCATGTCCTGGATTTCACCCACCATCCAGCCGCGCTTGCCGGCCTGGGTCTTGATGGCGATGACGGTTTCCTCGAAGCCCAGCTTGGAGGGACGTGCATCGAACATCAACGCCATCATCTGCATCTGCGCCTGTACGGCCGCCTGCATCTGCTTGATCTGTTCGGGGCTGGGCTGACCGGCGGTTTGCTGGGCCAGTGTGATGCCGCTGGCAAGGGTGGAGGCCAGCAGCAGGAAGCCTGAAAGAATTTTGGACATGACGGATCTCCTGGGGGATGTGGTCAATGAGGCTGGTGGAGCGTGCCGTTCCAGCCCTTGAGCCGGTATAGCGTACTGCAATAGGGGCACAGGGCCTCGCCTTTCTCCGCCAGCGACAGGAACACCCGTGGGTGGGAATTCCACACGCTTTCTCCGGGTGTGGGGCAGTGCAGGGGCAGGTCGGCCTCCGTGATCTCGACCGTGCGCGCGGGCGAGGCGGGGGTGGTCGGCTGCATGCCGCCAGCCTCAGACATGGCTCAACCAGGCACCGTGCTGCGCGGACCGCCCCTGGACGCAATCGAAATAGCGGCTCTGCAGCTGGGCGGTGATGGGGCCCCGGTCACCGTCGCCTATGGTCCGGTTATCCAGCTCGCGGATGGGGGTCACCTCGGCGGCGGTACCGGTGAAGAAGGCCTCGTCGGCGGCATACACCTCGTCACGCGTGATGCGCTTTTCGATGACCTGCAGGCCCATTTCTCCCGCCAGCTGGATGATGGTGTCCCGGGTGATGCCTTCCAGGGCGCTGGTCAGGTCCGGGGTGTAGAGCCTGCCCTTGCGGATGATGAAGATGTTCTCGCCCGAGCCCTCGGCCACGAAACCGTCCACGTCCAGCAGCAGGGCCTCGTCATAGCCATCGGATTCCGCCTCCCGGTGGGCCAGGATGGAATTCATGTAATGGCCGTTGGCCTTGGCCTTGCACATGGTGATGTTCACGTGGTGACGCGAGAAGGAGGATGTCTTCACGCGGATGCCATGTTCCAGCGCGCCCTGGCCCAGGTAGGCACCCCAGGGCCAGGCCGCGACGATGACATGCGTGGACAGGGTCTTGGCGGATATGCCCATGGCTTCGGCACCATAGAAGGCCATGGGGCGCAGATAGCCGGATTTCAGGCCGTTTTCCCGTACCACCAGCGATTGCGCCGCGTTCAGGGTCTCCTGGTCGAAGGGCATCTTCATGCCCAGGATATGGGCGGAGCGGAACAGGCGCTCGGTATGCTCCCGCAGGCGGAAGATGGCGGTGCCGCCGGGGGTCTCGTAGGCGCGCACTCCCTCGAATACGCCCATGCCGTAATGCAGCGTGTGGGTGAGCACATGGGTAGTGGCCTCGCGCCAGGGGACGAGTTTGCCGTCGTACCAGATGACGCCGTCGCGGTCGGCCATGGACATGATGAGAACTCCGGGGCGTAGGGTTGACACGAGATTCTAGCCCAGGCGTCAGGGCATAATGAACCATTGTCTCATCGAGCCAGGCACCAAAGGATAGACCATGCGACTGCGCGCCCTCCTCCTGACCCTTGCCCTGGTGGGCATGCCGCCCATGTCCGCCCACGCCCAGCTGTTCATGCCGGACCCCGTGCAGGCCATGCAGATGCTCCTGCGCTACTACCATATGGCTGCGCAGGCGGGAGACCCGGGCGCCCAGGCCAGGCTGGGCTGGATATTCGAGAACGGCCTGGGCGTAGGCAAGGACCTGGCCAAGGCGGCGGAGTGGTATGGCAAGGCGGCCCGGCAGAACGACCCCGTCGGCCTCTACAACCTTGGCCTCATGCTCATGAAGGGCCAGGGCGTGAGCCAGAACATGGAGGAGGCCGTCACCCTCATGAGTGGAGCGGCGGAACTCAATCTGGCCGCGGCCCAGGCCCAGCTCGCGGCACTCTACGACCAGGGCCTGGGGGTACCGAGGGATCCGGTCGTGGCCGCGCAATGGCTGCAACGGGCCGCGGAGCTGGGGGATGTTCCAGCCCAGAACAACCTGGGCATCAAGTTCGCCACGGGCAATGGCGTGGCCCAGGACTATGCCCAGGCGGTGAAATGGTTCACCCAGGCCGCCGAAGCGGGCAATGCCGAGGCCCAGGGTAACCTGGGACTGATCTATCGGGATGGTCTGGGCGGTATCCCCCGGGATTATCTGGCCGCGGCCAACTGGCTGGCCCTGGCGGGCAGCCAGGGCCATGTGCCTTCCATGGCGCGTCTGGCGGCGATGTTCGAGCAAGGCCAGGGTCTTCCCAAAAATCCGATGGAGGCGGCGCGCTGGTACCACAAGGCGGCCCAGGCCGGCGACAGGGTGGCGCAATACCATCTGGGCGTGCTCTACCGAGACGGCAAAGGTGTGCCCGAAAATCCGCACGAGGCCCTGCGCTGGCTGCGGAAGTCCGCCGACCAGGGGCATGCCGGGGCCCAGGAGGACCTCCGGCGGCTCGTCGAGCAGTTGGCCGCGCAGGCCAGGCCTGCATCCGAGGTACCCTGAGATTCGCGCGCATCAGCCGGTGCGGATCCGGTGCCAGAAGGCCGGCAACTTTATGCTGCCCGGCGCCGGGGCCACGGGGGATGTCCCGGGTACGCTGGCGGGGCTGGTGGGCGGCAGGGCGTCGGATTTCGGATCCGGGGCTGGGACGAGCCTGTCCTTGAGGGACCGCTTCAAGTCGGCTTCCAGCTGTTTCATCATGTTGTCCATGTGGTACACACCTTCCTTTTTCATGCGCGCCAGGAGGACTTCCAGCTTGAAGGACAGGTCCGCCGGCAGGTAGACATCCTCTCCCTTGAAGCTGGCCACCACGGATTCCATCATGTAATCAAACAGCAGGTCCAATTCCTCCTGGGTGAAGTAGCCGCGCAGGGAACGTCCCAGGTCCGCCAGGGAAGGCACCGGCGCTGTCTTGCCCGCATCGGGTGTGGGCGTCACCACCGGTGGTGTCCTGTGCATGTCGGGGCCGGCCAGGCCAGGTACGACGTGCGAGGGTGGCTTCGGCACATAGATCAGATAGGGGTTCTGCCCCTTTCCCGCGCCGATCGCGGCGTCGTTCGCCGGGGGTTGGGGCACGACCCCCTGCTGACCCCAGACGGGCATAACTGCCCCCAGGATCATCAGGCTGATGCCGGCCAGGGGCAGAAAAGAGCGGGCAAGAGTCGTCGGCGCGCGGCTCACAGTCATGGTTCAATCGTAGCGCAGGGCATCGATTGGGGCCATACGCGCCGCCTTGCGGGCCGGATACCAGCCGAAGAAGATGCCCACGGTACTGGCGGCCGCCACCGCCAGGAGCACGGCATCCAGGCGTATGACGATGCTCCATCCCGCCCATTTCTCCAAGGCCATGCTGCCGCCCAGCCCCAGGGCCAGACCGGCAATGGCGCCGATGAGGGAGAGGATGATGGCCTCGGCCAGAAACTGCGCCAGGATGTCCCGCGGCCGTGCACCCACGGCCATGCGGATACCGATCTCACGGGTGCGTTCCGTTACCGATACCAGCATGATGTTCATGATACCGATGCCGCCCACCAGCAGGGAGACGGAGGCGATGGCCGCCAGCAGGGCGGAGAGGGCAGTGGAGGCCGCCTGTTCCGCCGCCACGATCTCCGACAGGTTGCGGATGTTGAAGTCGTCCTCCTTGTCCGGCGCGAGACGGTGGCGCTGACGCAGCAGTTCACGGATGCTGGCCTCGGCTTCCCGCGTGTCGGTGCCATCGCGCATCTTCACGTTGATGTGGCCGACACTGCGCAGACGGCCCTGGGCCTGGCCTATGATGCGTCCCCGGGCGGTGTTGAGCGGGATCAGCACGACGTCGTCCTGATCCTGACCCATGAAGTTCTGTCCCTTGGGGGCCAGCAGGCCGACGATGGTGAAGGGCACGTTCTTCACGCGCATGGTCTGTCCCGTGGGGTCTGTGCCTCCGAACAGCATGTCCGCCACGGTCTGGCCCACCAGGGCCACCTTGTCGCCGCCACGCAACTCACTCGCGTCGAAACCCCGGCCCCGGGCGATGGACCAATCACGCGCGGGCAGATAGTCCGCGTCGATGCCGTAGATGACGCTGGACCAGTTCAGATTGCCATACACCAGCTGGCCGGTGCCGCGCAGAGCCGGTGCCACGGCCAGCACCCCGGGGGTCTCCTCGCGGATGGCCTGGGCGTCGTTCTCCGTCAGGGTGTTGCGGCTGCCGGCGCCCAGGCGTACACCGCTGGAGGTCACGGTGCCGGGAAAGATCACCAGGGTGTTGGAGCCCAGGCTCTTGAGCTGCTCCGCCACCAGACGCCCGGCCCCTTCGCCCACCGCCAGCATGGTGATCACGGCGCCCACGCCGATGATGATGCCCAGGGTGGTGAGGGCGCTGCGCAGCTTGTTGGCGCGCAGGCTGCGCAGGGCGGACAGGCCGGCGTCGGACAGGTTCATGGCTGGGTCTCCGGATCGGTCGGCCGCGCGGGGAGTGGTCTGTCCTCCACCAGTTCTCCGTCCCGGAATACCAGTATGCGCCTGGCATAGGCGGCGATGTCCGGCTCGTGTGTCACCAGCACGATGGTGATGCCTGCCCCGTTCAACCGGCTGAACAGGTCCATGAGTTCCTGGCTGGTTCGGGTATCCAGGGCGCCGGTGGGCTCGTCCGCCAGGATGAGGGGGGGCTCGTTCACCAGGGCACGGGCGATGGCCACGCGTTGCTGTTGGCCGCCGGAGAGCTGGGCAGGGCGGTGTTGCGCCCGTTCCGCCAGGCCCACCAGGGCGAGTTTTTCCCGCGCGCGGCGACGCCTTTCCGCCGCGGGCACGCGGGCATAGACCAGGGGCAGTTCCACGTTTTCCTGGGCGCTGGAGCGGGGTAGCAGGTTGAAGCTCTGGAACACGAAGCCCATGTGCCGGTTGCGTATACCCGCCAGGGCTTCGGCCTGCAGACCGGTGACGGTCTCGCCGTTGAGCCGGTAGCTGCCCGTATCGGCCACGTCCAGGCAGCCCAGCAGATTCAGGAAGGTGGACTTGCCGGAGCCTGATGGGCCCATGATGGCCACGAACTCGCCCTGCCGGATATCCAGGCTCACGCCCTTGAGGGCGTGCACGGTGATTTCTCCCAGGCGATAGGTACGGGAGAGCTTGCGGACCTCGATGAGAGCGGACACGGGCGCGGGAGACCGGCGTGGTTCAGAAGCGGGGGCCGAAGAGGGGTTTGCCTGACTTGCCCCCCGGGGCCTCCACCTTGCTCAGGATGATCTGGGTGCCTTCCGTGAGCTCGCCCCGCAGCACCTCCGTGAACCTGCCATCGGAGACACCCAGACGCAGGTTGAGGGGCGCGGGCTGGTGGTCGGCGCCCAGCACCCATACGCGCCCGGGTATGCCCGGGCCTTCTTCGCGTTTCCTCACCTCCAGCTTGACGGGTGTGCCGTCGTCCAGGGTGGGGCGGAAGCGCAGGGCCTCGTTGGGTACCTGCAATACGGCGTCCCGCTCCTCGGTGAGGATGCGGACGTTGGCGGTCATGCCCGGCAGCAGTTTCAGCTCGGGGTTCTGTACCCGGGCCATGACACTGAAGGTGACCACGTTGTTGGTGATGACAGGGGCCTTGCGGATCTGGGTGACGGTCCCGGGAAAGCTTTCCCCCGGAAAGCTGTCCACGCTGAAACGTACCTTCTGTCCTTCGTGCACCCGGCCCACGTCGGCCTCGTCCACGGCGATGTTCACCTCCATCTCGCGCAGGTCCTGGGCGATGGTGAACAGCACCGGGGCCTGGAAGGAGGCGGCCACGGTCTGGCCGGCGTCGATGTTGCGGCTCACCACCACGCCGTCCACCGGCGCGTGGATGACCGTGCGCGCCAGCTCCAGCCGAGCCTGCTCCAGCTGGGCCTGGCGCTGGCGCACTCCGGCTAGGGCGCTGCCCACCTGGGCCTGGGCCGACTGGATCTCGCTGGTCACCAGGCGTACCTGTTCCCGGGCGGTATCGGCGCCGGTCTGGGCGCCGTCCAGCTCGGCCGTGGAGATGAAATCCTGGGCCACCAGGTCCTGCTTGCGCTTCAGGTTGCGTTCCGCTTCCGCCAGGGCTGCCCGGGCCTTGCCCGCCTCGGCCTGGCGCACCGCCAGGTTGCCCTGTGCCACCTCCACCGCGCCCTGGGCCGAGGCCAGATCCGCCTCGGCCTGGGTGACGCGGCTGCGGAAGGTGGAGGGGTCCAGACGGGCAATGACCTGGCCCTTTTTTACCGGGGTATTGAAGTCCGCCAGAACTTCCAGGATCTGGCCCGAGACCTGGGAGCCTACCTGCACGGTGACGAGGGCGGAGAGGGTACCGCTGGCGGAAACACTGGCCGACAGGGGCCCCTTCTCTACCTTGGCGAACTGGAAACGGGGTGTTTCATCGCTCTTCTTCCAGGGCTTGCTCCACACCGCCGCCGTCAGGGCGGCCAGGATCAGCAGGATGGGAAACCAGAGCTTGGTGAGTTTGCGCATGAGGGGTTGGAGTCGTCGCCAGATGGAACGTATTCAGGGTAATGACCGCATTCTTGCAGACTGTCCGGGGGCCGGGGAGTTGCATCCCGTGGCGCGAGGTCGGTCTTCCGGCCCGGGATGGGGGCTCAGGTGCCGCAATAGGTGCGGAATTCAGCCATGAAGTCCGTCCCGGCCGGTTGCGCATAGACGGCCAGGGCCGGATCGGTGTCATAGGGGCGGCGCAGGGCATGCAGCAGGCTTTCGAAGGGCTTCAGGTCGCCATGATCCGAGGCGGCTTCCAGGGCCTCTTCCACGCGCTGGTTGCGGGGGATGATCCAGGGATTGACCTGGCGCATGGCCTGGGCCCGCGCGGCCGCGCGATCGTTGCCGACATCCTCGCTGGCGCAACGTTCCCGCCAGCGCTGCAGCCAGCGCTCCAGGCCCGGCTGGCCCGGAAACAAGGCGCGCAGGGGTGTCTCGTCGCCTGCCGCGGCGTCCGCCAGGTGACGCCAGGCCAGGGTGTAATCCACCTGCTGGGCATGCAGCAGGTCCAGCCAACCCTCTCCCAGGGCGGCGTCCATGCCGTCGCCGTGGCTTCCCGTGTCCGCCAGGCCCAGCTTGGCCCGCAGACCGGCGAGCCAGTGTTGTCGATAGCGCTCCGGGAAGGCGTCGATGACCTCGGTGGCGAGCGTGATGGCGTGGCCCTCGCCGGTGTCGATCAAGGGCAGCAGACATTCCGCCAGACGGGCCAGGTTCCAGCGGGCGATGCGGGGCTGTTCGGCATAGGCGTAGCGACCCTGGCCATCGATGGAGCTGAATACCGCCGCCGGGTCGAAGGTCTCCATGAAGGCGCAGGGGCCGTAATCGATGGTCTCGCCGGGGATGGCCATGTTGTCGGTATTCATGACCCCGTGGATGAAGCCCACGTGCATCCAGAGCGCGATGAGGGCGGCCTGGCGCTCGGCCACCGCCCCCAGAAAGGCCAGGTAGGGGTTTTCCGCCTGCCGTGTCCGTGGGAAGTGACGGGCCATGGCGTAGTCGGCCAGCTGGCGCACCTGGTGCGGGCTGCCGTGGGCCATGAAGTACTGGAAGGTGCCTACCCGCAGGTGGCTGGCGGCCACCCGCGTGAGGATGGCGCCGGGCAGGACGCGCTCCCGGTACACCGGCTCGCCGGTGGCCACCACCGCCAGCGCCCGGGTGGTGGGGATGCCCAGGGCATGCATGGCCTCGCCCAGGAGCACCTCGCGCAACATGGGCCCCACCGCCGCCTTGCCATCACCGCGGCGGGAAAATGGTGTGCGCCCAGAGCCCTTGAAAGCGATGTCGCGGCGCTGCCCGTGCACATCGATGACCTCGCCGATGAGCAGGGCACGGCCATCGCCCAGCTGGGGGCTGAATTGGCCGAACTGATGCCCGGCGTAGGCCTGGGCGATGGGCTGGGCGCCCTGCGGCAGGCGGTTGCCGGAAAACAGGGCCGCCAGGGCGGTGTCGTCCTGATGTGCCAGATCCAGCCCAAGCTCCTCCGCCAGGCTCCGGTTGAGGAACAACAGCGTGGGCGAATCCACGGTGGCGGGGGGACAGGGTGCATAAAAGCCCGGCAGATCACGGGCGTAGCTGTTGTCGAAGGGGAAGACGATGTGCGCCATGTCGGTCAGGGCTTCGGGTGGATGTCGGGATCGTGGAAAGCGCCCGCTCGGCCTTTCCCGGCGTCGGTCCCGTTAACCGCCATCATGCCGCGGCGTACGCGGCCTGGGGACTCGCTGGCGGGCATCGATCCCGCCGGCGGCTGGCGGGGGGTGGGGACATGCAGAAACGGAATTCCGGCCGGCGCTCCGCGGTGCGTGTGGCGTGGGATGCCGGGTGCCGGCCTCCAGGCAATACCGCGTCTTGCGCGCCGGGGTCGAGGCGCTGGCCGGTCACGACAATGCCGCGGGTCGAACGCTGCCGTTCGCGGGAGCAGACCGGGCAAAAGATGTGTGCACCTGCCGGCCAGTCAATGGTGCGCATGTCCCATGCCCTGGCCACGCATGGCCCGGGCTTCGATCCGCAGGGTCAGATCCTTGCCGGCGGCGTCGCGCAGGTCGAGGCGGATGGGCACTTGGTCGCCTTCCCGGATGGGCCGCTTCAGGTCTATGAACATGATGTGCAGCCCTCCGGGCTTCAGGCTGACCGTCTGGCCCTTGGGCAGGGGGATTTCGGACAGCGGGCGCATCACCATGACGCCTCCTTCCATGTGCATGCGATGCAGTTCCAGATGGGCAGAAACCGGGCTGCTGCCCCCCACCAACCGCATGTGCGCATCGGCGGTCAGGTCCATGTAGCCTCCCGCCACCTTCTGGCCCGGCGCGGTGGCGCGCACCCAGGCATTTTCTACCCGTACGCCGTCCGCGGCTGCAGGCGCGGCCAGGGCGAGGACCAGCAAGGCCAGAAGCGGAGAGCGATACATGTGCATTTCCTTCATGAGATGCGCGCGCAAAGCGCGTTCAGGGTTTCGTCTTCAGGCACCGGATACCTGCGTTACAGGATTTCCAGGGTGAGGCTGCGGTTGGTGTAGATGCACAGGTCGGCGGCAATGCCCATGGACTCGCGCACGATGTCATCCACCGCCATGCCGGTGTGCGCCAGCAGGGCCCGGGCGGCAGACTGGGCGTAGGCACCGCCGCTGCCGATGGCGGCAATGCCGTATTCCGGCTCCAGCACGTCACCGGCACCGGTGATCACCAGGCTGCTGGCCGTGTCCGCGACGATGAGCATGGCCTCCAGCCGGCGCAGCATGCGGTCCGTGCGCCAATCCTTGGCCAGTTCCACGGCGCTGCGCACCAGGTGCCCCTGGTGTTTTTCCAGCTTGGCCTCGAAGCGCTCGAACAGGGTGAAGGCGTCGGCCGTACCGCCGGCGAATCCCGCCAGGATGCGATCCTGATATAGGCGGCGTACCTTGCGGGCACTGGCCTTGATGACGATGTTGCCCAGGGTGACCTGGCCGTCGCCACCCATGGCCACGGACTCACCACGACGCACACAGAGTATGGTGGTACCGTGGAATTGCCGCATCAGGCCCTGCTCCGCGGCACGATGGTGGCGAACTGGTCCACGCCCACGATGCGCAGCAGGGTGTTCACCAGTTCGTTGCCGTCCCGGAAGGTGACCCGGCAGCCGTCCTGGTGCAGGGCGATGAGCAGTTCCAGCAGCGTGCCCACCACGGCGAAATCGATGCGCCCCAGCTCGGACAGGTCCACTTCGGCCTGCTTCTTGCCTTCCGTGAAGCGCTGGAGTTCGCGGATCTGGGTATCGGTAGCCGGGCCGAGGGTACCTACCAGACGAAAGCAGCTACTTGGTGCGCAGGGGGGGGTCCCGGTGCCGTTCTGCGCGTGCTTGGGCATGGGCAGGGGGGGGTGGTAGGCAGGGGGCGAGACCTCATAGGCCAGCGCATAGTCCATGGCCACGTTGTCGAACTCCTCTTCCTTGCCCATGAGGCGCAGGGTTTCCAGCAACAGGTACCAGGCAGGACGGTCGAGCTTGCCCGCCTGGCGTGCCGCATCCAGGCGCACGGCAAAGCCCGCGCCGCCGACCAGCTCGATGGGCTTGCGCATGCCATTCAGGTGGTCCAACACGCCCGAGATGGCCTGGGTCGTTTCTTCGTCCGGGGTCTGGACCTTGCTGATGTCCAGGCGGACATAGGGTGCCTGTGCGGCGTCCTGGAAGAACTTGGTCTGCTTGACCCGTTCCAGGCTGCCGTATTTCTCACCGTAGGTCATCAAGGGCACCGGGCTGGCAGGCACGGGGGCCTGGCCACGGGGGTGCCAGGTGGGTGGCGAACGCTCGAACTTGACCGCATAGTCCACCGCCGCATCCTCGAACGGCTCCCTTTGACCACTGGCCTCGTACAGGTCGAACAGCATGTGCCAGGGCAGGGCGTCCCGGTTTTCCGGATGCTCGAGGAGGAAGCGGTTCAGCAGGGCGGCAGTCTCGCCCACCTTGCCGTTGGCGAACAGCACGGCGGCCTCCTCGAACTCCGGCGCCAGGCCCCCCACCGCCTCCATCACCTCGATGCCGTGGCTGTGTACCGGTTTGGGCTGCACGGCCGTATATGCAGGTCCCTGGCCGGCCTCGGGCTGGCCCTCCTTGAGGAAGGCCATGAGGTCCTCGGATTTGTTCCTGCGGAAGAAAGAGAACACGCTGCGTGCCACACCCTGTGATGTTTATCGTCAATCCACAATATACATCGTCCAGGGTCGGTTCAGGCTGTGTCCCACCGCACAGCCCATGCTCACTTCGGGGGTACGGGGTCATGACCGCCCGGATGCCAGGGATGGCAGCGGCCGATGCGCCGCAGGGCTAGCCAGCCGCCTTTCAGGGCCCCGTGCCGCGCCACGGCCTCTTGCGCGTAGCGGGAGCAGGTGGGGCTGAAACGACACTGGTTGCCGAGGAAAGGGGACAGCGCCAGCTGGTACAGGCGGATGAGGGCGATGATCAGGCGCTGGGCGGGATTCATGTCGGTGTGGCAGGCGCGTAGCGCGGGGCACACTGCTCGGCGGCGCGCAGGTCGTCCGGGGTGTTGATGTTCAGGAAGGCACGGGGATCGGCCTCGAACAACACGGTCTGCGTGGGGTGGCGCCGCTGCCAGGCCTGGACCTGGCGCCCCCCCTCATCCACGTAGTGGGTCAGGTCCGGCAGCAGATCCTGGTGCAGCAGCATGATGGCGTAGTGGGTGCCGGTCGCGTCGGCGGCCCGCACCAGGGGGGCTTGCGCGCCGAGGGCCTGGTCGTGCAGGCGCGGAGCCAGGTCCCGTGGCAGGAAGGGGAGGTCGCAGGGCACACTCAGCAGCCATTCCTGCCGGGTCGTGCGCGCTGCCGCCAGAATGCCGGCCAGGGGGCCAGGGTACTCCGGCAGGACGTCGGCCACCACGGCGTATCCCAGCGCGGCATAGCGGGCCTGGTTGCGGTTGGCGTTGAGCACGATTTCCGCCACCTGGTCCCGCAGGCGCCCGGCCACCCAGGCGGCCAGCGGGCGTCCCGCCAGGGGGATCAAACCCTTGTCCCGCCCCTCGAAACGTCGCGCCCGCCCGCCCGCCAGGAGGATGGCGCAAATGGGGCGTGGCTCATTCCTGGTGCTCAAGGCGATACACCTGATGCCTGTAACGTGGTCGGGTACCTTCCCAGAGAACCTCGGTACCCGGCGGAAGCGGATCGGCCAGTGCGCTGCGCGGCACCAGGCGCAGACGCCAGGCACAGTCCGGGGCGGGATGCACCCGAACGCGATGCGGCAGGTGATAACGGAGCATGGCCTGCAAGGCAGGATCCGTCTGCATCCGCAGACAGGCCCCGGGCGGCAGCCGGGCATCCAAGGCCTGCAACAGGGGACGATAGGCCCAGCCCGCCTCGGCCCAGGGGCGGAACAGGGCCATCAACAGGACCCATGTCAGCACCATGCCCGTACTCCACACCAGGATCGGCCGGACCTGGGCACGTGGAAAGAGTGGGATGGCCAGCAGCCAGACCAGGGTGGCCGCCGCCGCCAGCCAGATATCCTGTGTGGCCACGCTACCCGGGGCATAGTCGGGCGTGAGTCGGGCCATATGGCTGGCCAGGCGCGTGGGCCATCCCCATTCGATGGCCGAGAAGTACACCCAGAAGGCCGTGGCGAAGAACAGGAAACACAACACGCCAAACCAGTAGAAGGCCTGGGCGGCACCGCGCCGCAGATGGGCCAGGGCCAGGCTGGCCAGCAGGGCCAGCGGCAGCAACAGGGGCAGCAGACCACCCAGTCGGGACCAGGCGGGTGCCGGGGCGGCGGCCAGCAGAGCCAAGAGCGTGACGAGAGGCAGGTGCAGGGCGTGACTGCGGGCCAGACGGCGATGCTCATGCCAGACGGCGGCCAGGGCCAGGGGCCATAGCGGCCAGGCGAACCAGGCCAGTTCGGAGAACAGCCTGGCTGGCTTCAGACCGGGCACGAGGCGCTGCGGACCATGCCAATGCCACCAGGCGTCCAGCTGACCACTGGCGGCCATGCCCCACACGCCCGCCAGGATCAGTGCCGCACCCAGGCCCAGGCCCAGGCCCAGTGCCTGGAGATAGGGCCGTTCGCGCCAGACGCGCATGCCCAGGGGCAGCAGGAGGATGAGCAGGGCGGCGCACAGGTCGGGCAGCCCCCGCAAGCCCAGGGCGAGTCCGGCCAAGCCCAGCGCCAGCAGCAGGCCGCCCACCCCCGCGTGCACACGCGCCCAGCCTAGCCCCAGCAGGAACAGGGCCCAGGTGGCCAGCAGGGCGGTTTCAGGAAGGAGGGCATGGGCCCGCAGCAGCAGACCGAAACCTCCCATCAGGGCCAGGACGGCCGCCGCGCCGAAACCCGGGCCCAGCAGCCGGCGCGCGGCCTGGCCAAAAACCAGCAGGGCAACGAGGACGAACAGGCCGCTGGCCAGGCGGGCGCTGTCCTGCGGGGGCAGACCGAAGGGCGCCAGACGTGCGAAGTAACCCGCCACCGCCGTGAACAGGGGGGCCGGCGTGGCCCAGGCGGAGAGCCCGCCCTGCGCATGATCCAGCACGCTGGCCAGAGTCAAGGCCTCGTCGGCCTGCCAGGCATCCCGACCTGCGAGGCCGAAGAGTATCCAGAATGCCGCCAGCAGCGTGAGCCAGAATAGCTTGCCGGGCTGCGTGGGGTTCATGTGCGGGAAATGAAAAAAGGCAGCGTTAGGCTGCCTTTTCGCACCGGAACAGGGCGGATCGCCAAGACGCTTACTTCTTCATGCCGTACTTCTGGCGGAACTTCTCCACGCGGCCGGCGGTATCCACGATCTTCTGCTTGCCGGTGTAGAAGGGGTGGCAGGCCGCGCAGACTTCCACATGCAGGGGCTTGCCCAGGGTGGAACGGGTCGTGAAGGTGTTGCCGCAGCTGCAGGCGACCTGGATGTCGCTGTATTCGGGATGGATGCCGGATTTCATGATGGCGGACTCGGGTTCTGGACACGGGAAAGCGAAAAATTATCCACAAAAAGCCCTTGCAAGGCAAACAGTTACGATCTCAGCGGATCTCCGCCAGCAGGTGTTCCAGCATGGCCGCAGCCTGGCCGCCATAGCCACCCCCGAACAGGTTGTAATGATTGAGCACGTGATACAGGTTGTAGAGGTCGCGTCGCCGGGTGTAGCCCGGGTCCAGGGGCCATGCCTGGCGGTAGGCGGCATAAAAATCCCTGGGAAAGCCGCCGAACAGTTCGGTCATGGCCAGGTCCGTCTCCCGGTCTCCGTAGTACACCGCCGGGTCGAACAGCACGGGCTCGCCATCGGCATAGCCATGGTTGCCGCTCCAGAGATCACCATGCAGCAGGCTGGGCACCGGCGCATACCCGCTGAAGAAGGCCGGCAGGTCCGCAAGCAGGCGCTCGCCGTTCGCCAGCAGGGCATGGCTGGCACCATTGGCCTGGGCCAGATCCAGCTGATATTTCAGGCGCCGGTCGCGGTAGAAGCCGACCCAGTCTTGCGCGGGCGCATTGACCTGAGGCGTGGCCCCGATGGTGTTGTCCCGATGCCAGCCAAAGTGCGTCTTGCTGACCCGGTGCAGGGCTGCCAGTCTGCGCCCCAACTCGGCGCCATTGCCGCCCCCGGCCAAGTCGAGGTGTTCCAGGGCCAGCCAGGCCTCGCCTCCCGTCACCCCATGGGCAATGGGTCTGGGCACGCGGATGGCGCCGGCACGGTCCAGTTCCGCCAGACCCTCCGCCTCGGCGGCGAACATGGCCGCATGGTCGGCCTTGTTCAGCTTGAGAAAGAAGCGCCGCCCGTCCCGGCCCAGCAGGGTCTGGCTGCGGTTGATGCAGCCGCCCGCCGCGGGCTCCTTGCGGGCCAGTACGAAAGCCTGCTCCGTATTGGCGCCGATGGCCGCGCTGACCGTAGCGTCCAGCGCGCCGTGCAAGGACATGACTTACTTGACCAGTGCCTTGGACTCCCGGGATGCGCCGGCCTCCGCCATGCGGCGCAGATAGTTCTGCCAGTAAAACTCCTGCTCCATGCCCAGATCGTACAGATAGTCCCAGGAGTAGATGCCGGAATCATGGCCATCGGAAAACACCAGCGTCACGGCATATTGGCCCACAGGCTGGATATCGGTGATCTCCACGTCCTTCTTGCCCACCTGCAGGGTCTCCTGACCCGGGCCATGTCCCCGCACCTCGGCGGAAGGGGAGTACACCCGCAGGTACTCGCAGGAAAACGCGAAACGCTTGCCGTCGCTGAAGGCCACCTCCAGCATGCGGTCCTGCTTGTGCAGCTTGATCTCGGTGGGGATGGGGGTGGATGGGGTCAGGCCGCCCATGTCTATACCTCTATCAGGATTTGATGATGCACCCGAGTTTGCCAGTCCGGCAGCGATCCAACAAGCCGGAGTGTTTTTGTCGGGTATTTGCCTGGCTGTCCTGCCCGCACCGGGCGTGCCTTGACGCAATCCGTTCTTCTGGGCTTAAATGCGACCCTCTTTGCGCCTGGGTTCCCCCACGCGGCCAAGCGGCCAGGTAGCTCAGTTGGTAGAGCAGCGGACTGAAAATCCGCGTGTCGGCAGTTCGATTCTGCCCCTGGCCACCAATAACGATGTCCAACTGTGTATGCAGTTGGACATTTTTTTTGGATTCCCGCGTACCTGCGCGGGTTCGTGCGGATTCCTGCGGACTTCGCCCCCACAGATCTGGCGCGGAAAAGTGCCCGTTTTTACTCTCTCTTGGCAAATCCTCGCTCCGACCTCACTCCTCCGAAGTGGCCGAAGTCCGCAAAGGCCACAAGATCGTGTCCCTGGACGTGGTGTAAGAAGCGATCAGAAGGTCATCGACTCTGGCAAGGTTGGGAAGCCGATCAGCTTGCGACCGCGGGCAAGCTGACGTTGGGATTCTCGCCGAGGTCGGCGAGGGTTTCCAGGGTCATGTAGCGTCGCTGGAG
>Ga0209200_1000629_pt1 | contig 39127 bp, 30 predicted proteins | sample AD_UKC033_MetaG_FD_184406 | JGI IMG/M metagenome (GOLD analysis project Ga0209200, IMG submission 184406) | Active sludge microbial communities of municipal wastewater-treating anaerobic digesters from USA - AD_UKC033_MetaG (SPAdes) (version 2) | ecosystem: Engineered > Bioreactor > Anaerobic >... | reverse complement strand
GTGAAGACCGATTTAGGCCGACGTGACCTGGTACAAATTGGCGTAGATAACTCTTCAGTTTACCTGCTCCCACCTGCTCCCGGCGGATCCGTGATCCGCCGGGTTTGCGCCCACAACGCCGCCGGTTCACGGAACCGGCTTGAGCAGTGGGTGAAGACCGATTTAGGCCGACGTGACCTGGTACAAATTGGCGTAGATAACTCTTCAGTTTACCTGCTCCCACCTGCTCCCGGCGGATCCGTGATCCGCCGGGTTTGCGCCCACAACGCCGCCGGTTCACGGAACCGGCTTGAGCAGTGGGTGAAGACCGATTTAGGCCGACGTGTACTAGAGGCGCTCCGTGTGCGCCGTCGGTTTGCTGCCTGGCGCAGCGCAGTTTATAATGCGCCACGACCATGACGCAGCCCGACACCCCCTCCACCGCCCAACCTGAAGCGGCATTGACCGCACCCGGGGCAACGCGCGCCGACCAGATCGCACTGGCCTTCTTCGTCGCCTGCGGTCTGCTGGCCGCGCCCCTGCTCTTCGCGGCCCGTCTGCCGCAGGGGCTGCGCTTCGTCGTGGCGGCGGCCTTGCTGGCGGTCTTCATCGCCCGCGGCCTGCTCACCCGTTCCTTCCTGCCCCGCACAGCGGTCGATTGGCCCAATATCCTGCTGCTGCTGTTGTTGCCCGTGGGGCTGTGGGCCAGCACCGACCGGGCCGTGAGCTGGCCGGTCATCTACAAGGTCATCGCCGGCTTTGCCATCTTCTACGGCGTCGCCGGGCTGGCCGGCGCCCGCTGGGCGCGTGCGCTGCCCTGGCTGCTGCTGGCCGGCTCGGCCGGGCTGGCCCTGGTGGTGTTGCTGGGCGCCAACTGGGCCACGGCCAAGCTGCCCTGGATTCCAGAGGGGATCTATGGCCTGCTGCCGCGGCTCTACTTCCCCTGGCGCACCGAGGGCTTCCATCCCAACGTGGTCGGCGCGGCCATCGCCTGGCTGTTTCTGCCGGCAGCCGCGCTGGCGCTGTGGGCGCAGAATCGGCGGCTGCAGCTGGCCGCGGGGGCAGGGGCGCTGTTGCTGGGCTTGGTGCTGTTGTTGAGCCAGTCGCGCGGCGCGTGGCTGGGCGTGGCCGCGGCCCTGCTGGCCATGCTCACCTTGCGCTACCGCCGCTGGTGGCTGGTGTTGGGAGTCCTTCTGGCCGCGGCGCTGGCGCTTGGCCTGGCCTTCCGATTCAACTGGATGCAGGGGCTCTTCTTCCCGGTCCAGATGGGTGAAGAGACGGCCGTCAACACCCTGCCCGGCCGGCTGGAGCTGTGGACGCGCGGCCTGATCATGCTGCACGATTTTGGCCCCTTTGGCATCGGCCCGGGCCAGTTCGAGCAGATGGTGTTGGTGCTCTATCCCCCCTTCTTCACCGGCCTGCAAGGCAGTTTCTTCCACGCGCACAATCTTTTCCTGCAGGCCGCGCTCGATTTCGGCTTCCCCGGCTTGATCGCCCTGCTGGCGCTGCTGCTGGGCGTCGGCGCTGCCATCGTGGCTGCCACCGGCAGATGGGCCGCGATCCCCCCGGCTGATCGGCCGTTGGCCGCGCTGGCCATCGGGGTCTTCGGCAGCCTGACAACCTTCACCGTGCATGGCCTGGTAGACGCCCCACAGGTGGCGCCGCCGAGCTACGTGCTGCTCTTCGGCCTGTTCGGCGCAGCCATGGCCGCCGCGTCGCACCTGTCGGCCGGGCAGGTCGCCGGCCGAACGCCTGGGCCGCCCCTCTGATCCCCTCGTTATGACCGCCCGTCGTGCAGATCCCCGCGTCGCGGCATGGCTTCTGGGGTTGCTAACGGTCGCCGCACTTGCCCTGCGCCTTTGGGGTTTGGGAGCCAGCGCGCTGCTGCCTGACGAGGGCAGCAGCTTCTATTTCTCCCAACTGCCGCTGGCCACGCTGCTCTACGCGCTCTGTGACCCGCACCCGCCCGGCTATCCCCTGCTGCTGGCCGCGGTGACCGCCTTCGGCCGGCATGAGACCATTCTGCGGCTGCCCTCGGCGCTGGCCGGAACGCTGGCCGTGCCGCTGACCTGGGCCGTGGGCCGGGCTGCCATGCGCCCAACCGCGCAGTCGGGCCAGCGCTGGCCCCATCAGGCCGCGCTGCTGGCCGCGGCGTTGGTCGCCTTTGCGCCGCTGGCCGTCTGGTACAGTCGGGAGGCGCGGCCCTACGCCCTGCTGTCGCTGCTCACCCTGGCCATGGTCTGGGCCGGTCTGCGCTGGCGGCAACAGCCGGGCGCGCTGATGGCCGGGGCATTTCTCCTGGCCGGCTGGCTGGCGTTGGGAATCGAGTACGGCGCGCTGGCCGTCGTGGTCGGCCTGAACCTGTTTATGCTCAGCGGCTGGCCGGGGCGCGGCGCGACCGGCGGCCGGGCGGTCTCCGATCGGCGCTGGCTGGCGCTGCAAACGCTGCTGCTGGCGCCCTTTGCGCTGTGGTGGCTGTTCTCGGCGCAGCGCATGGCGCTGGCCCAGATGTCGTACCAGGCGGTCTTTCTGGCCGTGCAGGCGCAGGGGCTTGGCCTCGACTGGACGCCGGAGCTGGCCCGCCGTGTGATCCTGCTGGCGGGCGCGGCGGCCGTCGCGCTGGGGGTAGCGCTGGCCGTGGGCGTGCGGCAAAGCGCGCGCGTGCGGGAGCTGCTGGGCAGCCGTTGGGTGGCCATCGCGCTGGCGGCGGCGGTGCTGGCGCTGGCCGTGTTGGGCGCGCTGCCCCGGCTCTACACCGTCAAGCGCCATCTCAACGCCCTGCTGCCCTTCGTCTCCATCGCCGCGGCCTGGGCGCTGCTGCGTGTGCCCTCCGACCGCCCGGGGCCTGGGCCAGCCCGGCGCGCGCTCGCGGTGGCCATGCCCGCTGTGCTGGCGGCCCTGAGCCTGGCCATGCTTTTTTCTGCGCCCCGACCAGCCTGGCCGCAGGTCGTCGCCACGCTGGCAGCCCAAGCGCGGGCGGGCGACGCAGTCTGGGTCGATGAACTGGACGCCCCTGTCTTTGCCTATTACTGGGAACGGCAGATGGAGGATGGAAGCGGGCCGACGGCGTGGCAGCCGCTGCGCGCCCATGATCTGGATGCCATCGGCCGCGCCGGCGACGGCCAGCGGGTCTGGCTGGCCGGCAGCGTCACCCCCTATCGCGACCTGAGCCAGACGCTGCCGCCCGACTTTGCCGCCCGGCGCGCCCCGGTGCAGCGTTTCACCTGGCGCGATGCGGCGCTGACGGCCTATGATCTGAGCGCCGCGCCGCAGCCGGCGGCGGATCCGCCGCTGGCCCTGCAGTGGGGGCTGGCCATCCAATCCCCGCTGGATGTCGTTTGTTCAGGGCAATGACCTTGCCCAAAGCTGGCCTCTGTGCTAAAATGCAGCCGATGACAGACCAATCCCAAACGATTATGACAGCGCCTGCGTCGCAAGCTGCGCAGGCCACACCCTCAGGAGAAGCGAAACTGAACCCTTCCGACTTGGCGCACAAGATCGTCGACCTGGCCGAGGAGAAGCAGGCGGTGGACATTACCCTGCTCGATCTGGGCAAGGTCACCGTGTTGGCCGACTATTTCGTCATCTGCACGGCTGAGAGCAGCCGCCAGACCATCGCCATCCTCGACTCCATCGCCATCGAGCTGAAAAAGGCCGGCGTGCTGCCGCTACACCCGGCCGAAGGAGACCCCACCGCCGGCTGGACGCTGCTGGACTACGGCGACGTGGTGGTGCATGTGTTCGACGCAGCCACGCGCAGCTTCTACAATCTGGAGCAACTGTGGAAGGACGCGCCGGTGGTGCTGAAGATCCAGTAGACGGAGAACCCGGCGTCGGGAAAAGAAAAAGCAGTGGATGTGCAGAGCAAGCTGCACATCCACTGCTTTTTTGTTGCCTGGCGCTTCGTTGGCTACTCGTAGATCCAGCCGTCGATCACCCGCTGGTAGCTGACCAGCTCCGACTCGGCGAACCAGAGCGCCAGCTCCTGGGCGGCAGTCTCGGGGCCATCGGAGCCGTGCACCAGGTTGAAGCCGATGTCCATGGCGAAGTCGGCGCGGATGGTGCCGGGCGCGGCCTTGCCGGGGGCCGTCGCGCCCAGGGTGGCGCGCGTGATGGCGATGGCCTCCTTGCCCTCCAGCGCCATCACCACCACCGGGCCGGAGGTGATGAACTTGATCAGGCCGGCGAAGAAGGGCTTACCTTCATGCACGGCGTAGTGCCGGCGCGCCAGCTCATCGCTGACCTGGATCAGCTTCATGCCGGCGATGCGCAGGCCGCGCCGCTCCAGGCGGGTGATGATCTCACCGATCAGGCCGCGCTGCACGGCGTCAGGTTTGAGAATAACGAGGGTGCGTTCCATGAGATGCTCCTTGCGAGTTTCAGTAGTTCACGATTCTCACGCCAAGCTGCCAAGAATGCCCAGCTTCTCTGCCCTTGGCGTGAGACCAAAATCGTGAAGCGCTGAGCTTTTCATTTCGAGATTTCGGGCGGTGTTATTTTAGCACGACCGGCCGCGGTCAGCAAAGAAAGGGCCTATGACGCGCCGCATCAGAGATCGTGCGCCTGGCGCACCTGGGCCAGCAGGTCGGCCGCGTCGCGTTCCTTCCACGGGCAGGGGCCCAGGGGATCGTCGATCTGCTGGCTGGCGCCGCTGAGCTGGCGCAGGGTGTTGCGCACCGCGTGGGCCAGCACCTCCAGATGATAGCCGCCCTCCAGCGTGAAGACCACGCGGCCCGCGCACAGCTCGTCGGCCAGCGCCAGCAGCCGGGCCACCAGCGCGGCATAGCCAGGGATGCTGAGCTGCATGCTGGCCAGCGGATCGTTCCAGTGCGCATCGTAGCCGGCTGAGACCAGGATCAGCTCCGGCTGGAAGCGGCGGGCGGCCGGGGCCAGGATGGCGTCGAAGGCCGCGGCGTAGCCGGCGTCGCCCACGCCGGCCGGGAAGGGGACGTTGAGGGTGGCCCCTGCGCCGGCGCCCCGCCCGGTCTCGCGCCAGTGGCCTGAGCCGGGGTAGTAGGGATATTGGTGCGTGCTGAAGAAGAGCACGCTGCCATCCTCGTAGAAGGCATCCTGCGTGCCGTTGCCATGATGCACGTCGAAGTCGACGATCAGCACCCGCTGGATGCCATGCTCAGCCTGGGCGGCGCGGGCCGCGATGGCCACGTTGTTGTACAGGCAAAAGCCCATGGCGCGCTCAGGGGTGGCATGGTGGCCGGGGGGGCGCACCAGGGCAAAGCCGTTGGCGACCTGGCCGCCCAGCACCGCGTCGACCAGGTTGCACAGCCCGCCGGCGGCCAGCCGGGCGGCCTGCTCCGAATCGCTGCCCACATAGGTGTCTGCGTCCAGGTGCGCGTTGCGCTGCGCGGCCTGCGCCACCGTGGCCAGATGCCGGCGGCTATGGACGCGCAGCAACTGCGCATCGCTGGCCGGCGTGCTGGCGGTCTCGTGCAGCGCGGTCAGGATGCCGTCCCCTTGCAGCAGCTCCCACGTTCCCGCCAGCCGCTGGCGGCTTTCGGGATGGCCCGGCAGATGGTGGCGCAGATTGAAGGGGTCGTAGCAGTAGGCGGTGGTCATGGGGCGGATGGGGCTGGCGTTGGGCGGATAAGTGAAAAGCTGGGAGAACGCATGCGTTCTCCCAGCTTTGAGATGGTCATGCCGGGGTGGCTATACCAGGGCGGTCGGCGCCCGCTTGCTGCGCCGGATCACGAAGCCCATGGAGGCCAGCAAGACCAGCGAGACGGCAATGCTGATCAGCATGTCGTCCTTGTAGGTCACGATGATCGGCGCCACAATCAGGCTGATCAGGTTGATCACCTTGATCATGGGGTTGAGGGCCGGGCCGGCCGTGTCCTTCAGCGGATCGCCGACGGTGTCGCCCACCACGGCCGCCTTGTGACGCTCGGAGCCCTTGCCCAGGTTGTTGGCCGGGTCGCGCGGCTCGTCCTCGATCACCTTCTTGGCGTTGTCCCAGGCGCCGCCGGCGTTGGACATGAACACCGCCAGCAGTTGGCCGGAGAGGATGACGCCGGCCAGGAAGCCGCCCAACGCCTCGACTTGCAGCGCCAGCCCCACGGCGATGGGGGCGGCCACGGCCAGCCAGGCCAGGTTGACCAGTTCCTTCTGCGCGGCGATGGTGGTGATGGCCACCGGTCGGGCGTAGTCAGGCTTGACGGTGCCTTCGATGACGCCGGGCACGCGGAACTGGCGGCGCACTTCCTGCACGATGTCGGCCGCGGTGCGTGACACGGCCTTGATGGCCAGGCTGGAGAAGATCCAGGGGATGGTCCCGCCGATCAGGAAGCCGACGAAGACCATGGGCGCTGAGACGCGGATGCCAGAGGCCAGCGCCACCGGGTCGATGCGGCTCACGTCGGTGATGAAGGAGCCGAAGAGCGCCACGGCCGCGATCACGGCCGAGCCGATCGCGATGCCCTTGGTGATGGCCTTGGTGGTGTTGCCCACCGCGTCCAGGTCGGCCATGATCTGGCGGGCATTGTCTTCCAGGCCGGCCATCTCGCCGATGCCGTTGGCGTTGTCGGAGATGGGGCCGAAGGAGTCCATGGCCACGTTGTTGCCGGTGAGGGTCAACATGCCGATGCCGGCCAACGCCACGCCGTAGAGAATATAGACGAACTGCTCTGCCGGGTTGCTGCTGACCCCCTGGTAGAGGAAGATCGAGGCCAGGATGGTGCCGGCGATGACCAGAGTCGCCCAGACGGCCGATTCCATGCCCACGCCGAGGCCGGAGAGGATCGTGGTGGCCGGGCCGGTGTCATGGCCCTTCTTGATCTCCTGCACGGGTGAGTAGTGGGTGCCGGTGAAATAATCGGTCAGCCGGTCGATGATGATGGCCAACAGCACGCCGGAAGCTGAGGCCAGGAAGGGCCGCCACCAGCCGCCCGGCACGCCGCGCATGTAGAGCAACGCCACGATGAAGAAAAGCGTGGTGGAGATCGCAGCCGAGGTCAGGAAGCCCCGGAAGATGGCCTTCATCGCGTCGCCCGACATGGCGTCGCCCGTCTTGCTGGGCTCGCTCTTGACCAGATAGGTGCCGACGATGGAGGAGAGCACGCCGATACCGCGCACCAGCAGGGGATAGATCAGCCACTCGTTGTGATGGGTGATGGTGCGCAGCGCCAGGCCCAGGATCAGCGCCGAGACGATGGTGACCTCGTAGCTCTCGAAGATGTCGGCGGCCATGCCGGCGCAGTCGCCCACGTTGTCGCCCACCAGGTCAGCGATCACGGCCGCGTTGCGTGGGTCATCCTCGGGCAGATCCTGCTCGACCTTGCCCACCAGGTCGGCGCCCACGTCAGCCGCCTTGGTATAGATGCCGCCGCCCACGCGCATGAAGAGCGCCAGCAGCGTGCCGCCAAAGCCGAAGCCCAGCAGCGCGTCCGGCGCGGCCACGCCGAAGATGACGAAGATGATGGTGCCGCCGAAGAGGCCCAGGCCGTCGGTCAACATGCCGGTGACGGTGCCCGCCCGGTAGGCGACGCGCAGCGCGCCGTTGAAGCTGCTGCGGGCGGCCTCGGCCACGCGCACGTTGGCCTGCACCGCCATGCGCATGCCCACCTGGCCGACGATCAGGCTGAAGATTGCGCCCATGACAAAGGCGCCAGCCCGGCCCAGGCCGATGGTCAGCTTCAACTGCTGTTCCGACATGGACGCAAAGCGTTCTATGGCCTCCGCGGTGGGGGGAACGATGTAGACGCTGAGGAAGAGCGCCACGGTCAAAATGGCAATAAATGGCAGGATCGTCTTGAGTTGGCGCGATAGATAGGCGTCGGCGCCAACGCGAATGGCATCCCAGACCTCGATCATCTTGGCTGTGCCCTTGGGCTGCGCCATGACCTGGCGGCGCAAGAACAAAGCATAGAGGAGCCCTAGAATGGCGATGAGGAGGACCAGCCAGACGGCGATGGTCTCGAACGATGTGAGGCCCATTTCGGACATGGTGGATTACTACCTCCCTGCGGGTGGTGGAGTTGGATTCCGGCCGCGCCGACCGGATGCGCGTCGATGCCTGCTGACCACGGTGACACCTGTGTGAGCAAGACAAAAGAAGCCGACAGACCAAGCGAGGAGAGAGAGAGTTGGCGCCAGGACGATGCACCAGCTCGCGCCGGCGACTCTGGGGCAATGCCGACGGCATCGAAGAGGCGCCAAGCCGTGAGAACCGTCCTATTGTAGCGCGGCGCTGCATATTAGTCAAACCATCAATTGACATCTGTCTGCATTGCGGGCATAATAGCTGGCGTCATCGACGCACACGACTCGCCGGCGACTGGTGCGCCGGTCAACCAACAGCTTCCAGCGCCTACTCCGCAGTAACCCGCCATGAACGCAGAGAAAGACCCCTATGAGTGTCGCCGCGATCACCCACCAGCGCTTGACCTGGGTCAACATCGAGAATCCCACGCCCGAGGACGTGGCCTATCTGCGCAAACACTACCCCTTCCATCCCCTGGACCTGGAAGATGTGCTCAGCCAGATCGAACGGCCCAAGATCGACGAGTATGACGACTATCTGTTCATCGTCATGCACTTTCCGGTCTACGATGAGACGCGTCAGGTGACGCGCTCCAGCGAAGTGGACTTTTTCATCGGGGCAGGGTTTCTGATCGCCATCCATGACGGGCGGCTCAAGACGCTGAACACCCTCTTCGCCACCTGCCAAAATGACGGCATGGCGCGCGGCAAGCAGATGGGCCGCGGTGCAGGGCGGCTGCTCTACACCATCCTGGACGCCATGGTGGACTATAACTTCGCCATGCTGCGCAAGGTGGACAGCAAGATTCGCGCCATCGAAGAGGACATGTTCCACGAAAACATGCGCGAGATCGTGCAGGAGATCTCGCTGGTGCGGCGCGATATCATCGCCCTGCGCCGGGTGGTCAAGCCCCAGATCTCCATCGTCAGCAATCTGGAGCGCCGCGAGCGCGCCTTCATTCAGGAGGAGCTGGATGTCTACTTCGGCGACATCGCCGACGGCTTCTCACGCGCCTGGGACATTCTGGAGGACTATCGCGAGGTCATCGAGGGCCTGAGCGAAACCTCCGACTCGGTTACCTCCTACCGCATCAACGACGTCATCCGGATTCTGACGGTGATCTCGGTGATCATGCTGCCGTTGACGCTGATCACCGGCATCTACGGCATGAACCTGGAATGGCTGCCGGCCGCGGATACCTTCTACGGCTTCTTCATCATCATCGGTTTCATGGTGTTGGTGGCCGGCGGCATGTTGTTCTATTTTCGCAAGCGAGGCATCGTCTGACTGCGGCAGCGCATCTGGTCAGGTAGCCCCCAGTGGATTCATTCATGAGCACAACGCCCAGACCATCGTCCGGGGCAACCGGTCCCAGACCCGCGCACCCGCCTCCGCCCGTGGTGGTGGACACGCGCCAGAAATTGGCGGCGCTGCTGGAGCGCGCGCGGCCAGAGCCGGTGATCGGCGTCGATACCGAATCGAACAGCCTCTTCGCCTATTTTCACCGGGTTTGCCTGATCCAGATCTCGCTGCCGGGCTGCGATTACGTCATCGACCCGCTGGCGGTGGATGTGACCCCCCTGGAGGAGCTGTTCGCCAGCGAAGGCTGTCAGAAGGTCTTTCACGCGGCGGAAAACGACATCCTGGGGCTCAAGCGCGATTACAGCTTCACCTTCGCCAACATCTTCGACACCATGCTGGCCGCGCGCATTCTGGGCTGGCCGCAGGCGGGCCTGGCGGCTATCCTGGCAGACAGGTACGCGGTTCAGCTCAACAAGAGCCTGCAGCGGGCTGATTGGGGCCGGCGTCCGTTGGATCGGGCGCTGCTGGCCTATGCCCAACTGGACACGCACTATCTGCTGGCGTTGCGCAGCCAGCAGGAGGAAGATCTGCGGGCGCGCGGCCGCTGGGAGGAGGCGCTGGAGGGCTTCGCCCGCCTGCCGCAGGTGGAGTGGGTCGAGAAGCCTTTTGACCCCGACAGCTTTTGGAGCCTGCCAGGGGCGCGCGATCTCGGCCCGACCGGCCTGGCCATCTTGCAGCAGGTCTTCCTCTGGCGGGAAGAGCAGGCGCGCCGGGAGGATCGCCCCCCCTTCAAGATCATCGATCAGCGCACCCTGGTGGAGATCAGCCGCCAGCAGCCGGGCGACATGGCGGCGCTGCGCCTGGTGGCCGGCATGAGCGGCGGCCAGGTGCAGCGTTACGGCGCGGCCCTCTTGCAGGCCATCGGCCGCGGGCGCCAGGCGTCGCCGCCCACGCCGCCCAAACGCAGCAACAACGGCGGCAACGGGCGTCCTGACCCCAAGACGGTTGAACGCTACGACGCGCTGCGCGCCTGGCGCACCGAACGGGCAGCACAGCGCGGCGTCGATCCCGACGTGATTCTGACCAACGACCAACTGATGACTATTGCCCGCCAGGTTCCCACCTCGCTGGAGGAGCTGGCGGCAGCCCACGTCATGGGGCCGTGGAAACAGCAGGAATATGGCGCGGCCATCCTGAGCCTGCTGCGCGATGGGCAGGGCCAGCGCCGCCCATAGCTGCCCGGCCATCCCCTCCGATAGGACAACACCATGCAACTGACATTCTGGGGCGCGGCTCAAACCGTCACCGGCTCGATGCATCTGCTCGAGGTGAACAACCAGCGCATTTTGCTGGACTGCGGGCTCTTTCAGGGCAAACGCCAGCTCAGCTATGAGCGCAACCTGAACTTCCCCTTCGATCCGGCCTCCATCGATGTGGTGATCCTGTCGCACGCCCACATCGACCACTCGGGCAACCTGCCCAACCTGGTCAAACAGGGCTTTCGCGGCTCGATCTGGGCTACCCCCGCGACGCGCGATCTCTGCGTGGCGATGCTGCAAGACAGCGGCCACATCCAGGAACAGGACGCGATCTATGTCAACCGCAAGCGGGCGCGCGATGGCCTGCCGCCGGTCCAGCCGCTCTACACCAAGCACGATGCGGTCGAGTCGATCAAGCAGTTCGTCACCATCAACTATCACCGCCCATTTTCGCCGGCCGCCGGCGTCACCGCCTCCTTCTTCGATGCCGGCCATATCCTGGGATCGGCCATCGTGGCGCTGGATCTGGTCGAGGAGGGCCAGGAGCGCCGGCTGGTCTTCTCTGGCGACCTGGGCCGCCACGGCATGGCCATTCTGCGCGACCCGGAGACCCTCGCCGAGGCGGACTATCTGATCATGGAAAGCACCTATGGCAACCGCCGCCACGAAAGCCGTGACGAGGCGCGCCAGGTGCTGCGCCAGGCGATTGTCGAGACGCACAAGCGCCGCGGCAAGGTGATCATTCCCGCCTTTGCCGTGGGCCGCACCCAGGAGCTGGTCTATGCGCTCAATGAGCTGAGCCAGGCGCAGAAGATCCCCAGCCTGGCGATCTACGTGGACAGCCCGCTGGCGGTGGATGTCACCGAGGTCTTTCGCTCCCACCCCGAATGCTACGACGAGGAGACGCTGGCCTTGCTCCAGCAGGAGCGCACCCCGTTCGGCTTTCGGCAGCTCACCTATGTGCGCGATGTGGAGGACTCCAAGCGGCTCAATTTTCTGCGGGACTCGGCCGTGATCATCAGCGCCTCCGGCATGTGCGAGTCCGGTCGCATTCTGCACCATCTGAAGAACAACATCGAGGACAGCGACAACACCATCCTCTTTTCCGGCTTTCAAGCTGAGAACACCCTGGGGCGGCGCATCCTCGACGGCAGCCGGCGGGTACGCATCTTCGGCGAGGAATACGACGTGCGGGCACGGGTGACCCGCGTCGAAGGCTATAGCGCGCACGCCGACAGCGAGGAGCTGCGGGCGTGGATCGGTCATTTCGACCGCCAGCGGCTGCGCGGCGTCTTCCTGGTGCACGGCGAGGCCGATGCGATTCTGGCGCTGAGCGGGCTGCTGCACAAGAATGGCTTTCAGGGGGTGGAGGGGCCGGCGCTCGGCCAGACCTTCCCGCTGGCGTAGCGGCCACAGCCCAGGACAGGGGCAGCCGCGGCCTGCTGGCAGGTCACGTGACTGCCCCTGATTTGAAGATAACCGCTCAATAGCCGCTCGGGCCGGTCTGTGCGCAGCCACCGAGCCCGCCATTTTCAGCAGCGGTTGCGCGTCCGGCGCATGGCCGTCCGTCTCAGTGTAGGTTTGTATCCAAACGGTTTCACCTTGTGCGGAAAAACCGCACCCAAATGCTTGTCCTGAACGGCGGGGTATGCTATACTGCGGTTGAGCCTCACCGCATCGCTGCTTCATCGCTCTTCCATTGGCTCCGACTTAGCGGGATCAGACAATCCACGCGATCAGACCGTCCCTAAGGGATGGGCTGTGGGCATGGCGCCCAATGCCACGCCCAGGGAAATCAGCCCCGGCTGTTGATGGGCGTTCGTTTGGATTGTTTGCGAAAACACAGAATCGCCCGTGTCGTTTTTTTGACCTGGGTCGTCTTTAAGGATGAGGCAACCAATGTACACCAACATCATCAACAACGAGCTCATCGCAAACACCGGACCTGTTGCACTGCACGCGGCCAGGCGGCCGGCCATGCCAAAAACGTACAACAAGCGCGCCAACAACAAAGAGCAGCGCAAAGAAAACCTGTATTCGGCCGCTGTAACGCTGTTTCGCCAGCAGGGCTTCGACCAAACGCGCGTCGAGGAGATCACCCAGGCGGCCGGCGTGGCCAAGGGAACCTTTTTCAACTACTTCCCCACCAAAGAGGATGTCCTGCTCTACATCGGCGAGCGCCACATGACCCGTCTGGGCGCGGCCATGAGCAACGGCGCCGGCAAGCAGGTGGCTCAGGAGCGCAGCGCCATCGCCGCGTTGAAGACGGTGCTCCACGCCCTGGCCGACAGTCTGGAGGAGGACAAAGACCTGGTGCGCCTGGCGGTGGACAAGGCCATGAAGATCTCCCACCTGGCGCCCGAGGCCGGCGGCCGTTTCAGCCTGCAAGGGTTGGTGGTGCTGCTGATCCGGCGCGCCCAGCGAACGGGCGAGATTCACCCGGCTGTGGACCCGGACCTGGTGGCCCAGATGCTGGAAGGGCTCTACTATCAGCAGTTGGTCATCTGGTGTCAGGAGGATTTCGCCTTCGATTTGGGCGAACGCCTGGGCCAGGTGGTGGACATGCTGCTGGTGGGCATCGGCGGCCCGCCCGCCGCAGGTCGCGCTGCCGCGTGACCGTCCGCCCCGCTCAAAGCTGAGACTCAACAGCCCCGGTCTGAACCAGACCGGGGCTGTTTGTTGCTGTCACGGATCATTTACTCGGGGATGATCAACTCCTGGCCGACCCGCAGGAAGTTGGGATCGCTCAGGTTGTTGGCCGCCATGATGGCCTGGGTCGTGGTGTTGTACTGCTGGGCAATGGCCAGCAGGGTCTCGCCGGCCAACACCACATGCTTTCTGACCTCGGCCGTCGGCTGCGGCGTCGGCGACACCCCCGGAATCACCAGCCGCTGGCCGCGGTAGATGGTGTAGGGGGCCGGGATGTTGTTGGCGTTGGCGATCTCCTGCCATTCGACGTCGTACTGGACGGCGATGCTGCTCAGGTTCTCACCGGCGCCGACTACATGCACCACAGTCTCCGCTGCGGCCTGAGCGGCGGGGGTCGCACCGTCAGCGCCCGGCTGGGCGGCAGGTTCGCCTGTGCCGGGGACCATCAACACCTGGCCCACCTGAATCGTGTCATCGGGCAGGTTGTTCAGGCGGCGAATGGTCTCCACATCGGTGTTGTTGAGCAGGGCGATGGAGAAGAGGGTGTCGTCCGCCTTCACCACATAGCCATAGGTGGCGCCCACCTGGGTCATGGCGGCGCCTGGCGTGGCCGTGGCCCCGGTCACGGCCGGAGCTGGCGTCGGCAGCGTGCCGGTGATGAAGCCGCCGGGCGTGGGCAGGGTCGTCCCCGCCGTCACAGCCGTCACCGCGGGAGAGACAGCATCCATGGCCGCAGGCGACGCTGTCGTCCCGGCCGCGGGCGTTGTCCAGCCTTCCTGCTGCGCGGCGGGGCGCTCGCGCTGACAGGCGACGCTGGCAAGCACAATCAGTAACAGCAAGAGCACCAAGGCCAATCGACGTGTGCTGCGATTCATAGCTTACTCCTGGCCCAACAGAGGCACGTGTGAGTGATCGGAAACGTTATGTCTCGATCTTACCACAACTGGAGTACAGCGTCAAGCAGAAAAGCGTCGTTTTCATGGCGTTTGGCAAAAAACAAGCGATTCGCCTAGAAGGGGATATCCTCCTCTTCCATGGCGGGCGCTTCCATCGGGCTGCCAGTGCGCGGGGCCATGGGGCCGCCGACGCTGTCCCGGCCGCCCAGGAAGCGCACGTTGCGCGCGGTGATCTCCAGGCTGGCGCGCGGCTCGCCGGTCTGACCGGTCCAGGCCGAGGCGTCAACCTCCCCTTCGACCAGCACCAGCCGGCCCTTGGCCAGGTATTGGTGACAAAGCTCGCCCAGCTTGCCCCAGGCGGTCACACGGAACCAGGTGGTCTTCTCCTGCTGCTGGCCGCTTTGATCGGTCCAACTGCGGCTGGTGGCCACGGAGAATGAGCACACCTGCTGGCCGCTGGGGGTGAAACGCAGCTCTGGGTCCCGGCCCAGATGACCCACGACAATCGTCTTGTTGAACATGGCACGGCTCCTTCGTTTGATGGATATGCGGCTGGAGCCTGGGTACACAAAACTGCGAGGACTGCGGGGATGAACGGCTGTGAGTTGCGGGGACCACCCAAGGGGGGAATGCCGCAACGGCCTTGTTTGCTGTGACAATCCTGAACGTTCGTGCCTAAAAAATCCAGACCGCTGCTGTCGTCAGGGTGGTAGTATACGCCCATCGGGCGGGCATGTCAAATTTCAATAGAACGTGTGTTCGTTACGAGGCGTCTACCGAGCGCGCCAGCAGGCTGATCCCGGCCGGGTCCAGTTGAATCTGGATCCACTGCCCCGGCGCTGGCAGGTCGCCGGCCGCGGCGCCGGGCAGATCGAAGACCAGCCGCTGGCCGTCGGCATAGCTCAGCGTGATCTTGACCTGGCTGCCGCGGAAGGAGACCTCTTGCAACTGTCCGGCCACCAGGTTTTCTTCGGCGCGCGTGGCCAGATCGACCAGCCGGGCCGCGTCAGGCCGGGCCACGGCCAGCACGCTGTCGCCCGCGGCCGCGTCGACCGGGCCGGCCGCGCTGCGCAGCAGGCCCAGCGGCGTGGCCGTCAGCCAGCCGGGCGCGCCTTCGACGATCTGGCCGGGCAGCAGGTTCTCCATGCCCAGGAAACGCGCCACGAAGGGGGTGGCCGGCTGGCGATAGAGGGCCACCGGCGCGCCGATCTGCTCGATTCGACCGGCGTTCATGATCACCACCCGGTCGGCGATGGCCAGCGCCTCCTGTTGGTCATGGGTGACGTAGATGGAGGTGATCCCGGCGGGTTCATCCTTCCCGGCCGGCCTCTGTCGCAGGATGCCCCGCAGCTCCCCTATCAGCTCCTCGCGCAGGGTGCGGTCCAGCGAGCCCAGCGGCTCATCCAGCAGCAGCAGGGCCGGGTTGGGGGCCAAGCTGCGCGCCAGCGCCACCCGCTGCTGTTGCCCGCCGGAGAGCTGATGCACCTGGCGCGCTTCCAGGCCGCTCAGCCCCACCAGCGCCAGCATTTCCAGCACCCGGCCGCGCAGCGCCGCCTTGCTCTGCCCGGCCATGCGCAGCCCAAAGGCCACGTTGTCGAAGACGTTGCGGTGCGGGAAGAGGGCGAAATCCTGAAACATGAAGCCGAAGCCGCGCCGATGGACGGGGACGCCGGCCAGATCCTGGCCCTCCAGCAAGAGCTGGCCGGCGTCGGCCTGCTCCAGCCCGGCCACGATGCGCAGCAGGGTGGTCTTGCCGCAGCCTGACGGCCCCAGCAGGCAGACGATCTCGCCGCGCGCGATCTCCAGCGAGATGTCGTGCAGCACCGGCGTGGGGCCGAAGGCTTTGCTCACGTTGTGAATGGCCAGCATCAGAACTCTCCAGCGTCGCCGACGCGCAGCCGCTCGATCAGCAGCAGGCCCACCAGGCAGACCAGCATCAGCAGCGTGCTCATGGCCAGCGCCTGGCCGTAGTTGCTCACCCCTGGCTGGCCCAGCGCGCGGTAGATCACCACTGACATGGTCGGGTAGCGGGGTTGGTAGAGCAGCAGGGTGGCGCCGAACTCGCCCAGGCTGATGGTGAAGGCGAAGATAGCCGCCGCCGCCAGCGCCCGGCCGATGATGGGCAGATCGATCTCGCGCAGCACCTGGCCCGGCGACGCGCCCAACACGGCCGCGCCCTCGCGCAGCCGCGGGTTCAGCCCGCGCAGCGCCGGCAGAAGCGAGCGCACCACGAAGGGCATGGCGATCAGGGTATAGGCCAGGGGGATCAACGCCAGCGAGGTGCGCAGGTTGAGCGGCGGCTCGTCCAGGGCGATGATGTAGCCCAGGCCCAGCGTCACTGCCGATGTGCCCAGCGGCAGCAGGAAGACCGGATCCAGCCAGCGGGCCAGCCGGCTGGGCCGGTTGTGCGCGCTGTTGCCAGCCAGCAGGTAGGCGGCCAGCAGGCCCAGCGCCAGCGAGAGCGCCACGGCCGCCAGGCTGAAGAGCAGCGAGTTGCGGATGGCCTCCACCGGCGGCGCGAAGAAGACGCTTTGGGTCGGGTTTTGGCCCAGCGCGAGGTAATGGCGCAGCGTGGGCGCGTCCGCGCCCAGGGTCAGCGAGCGGACGGCCAGCGCCAGCAGCGGCGTCAGCAGAACCAGCATCAGCAGGGTGTTGACCCCGGCCACGACCAGCCATTCCCGCCGGGTGGCCGGGCGGCGCACTGTCATCGACTGTGGGCGCAGGTTGAGGGGCAAGGAACTGCGCGCCTGCATGCGGGTGTAGACCACCATCACGACGAAGGTGATGGCCAACTGCACCAGGGCCAGCACCGCGCCCAGGGGCAGGTTGAAGTAGTTCACCGTCTGGCGGTAGATCTCCACCTCCAGCGTGGCGAAGCGCGCGCCGCCCAGGATCAACACCACGCCGAAGCTGGTGAAGCAGAAGAGGAAGATCAGCAGGCTGGCCGCCGCGATGGAGGGCGCCAGCAGCGGCAGGGTCACTTCCCAGGTGCGGCGCCAGCGGGACGCGCCCAGCACGGCCGCGGCCTCGCCCAGCCGGGGGTCCAGGTTGGCCCACATGCCGCCCACGATGCGCACCACCACGGCCGCATTGTAGAAGGCGTGCGCCAACAGGATGATCCAAACGGTGTTGAGCAGCTTGATGGGGGGGGAGGCCAGGCCCAGGGCAGCCATCAGCCAGTCGTTTAGCACGCCGCGCGGGCCGAAGAGCGTGACAAAGGCGACGCCGACCACGACGGTGGGCAGCACGAAGGGAATGGTGGTCAGGCCGCGCAGCAGGGTCTTGGCGGGAAAATCGTAGCGCGCATAGATGTAGGCCGCCGGCAGGCCGAGCAGCAGGGTCAGCGCGGTGGAGGCCGCGGCCTGCCAGAGGGTGAACCAGAGCACCTGGGCCAGGTAGGGGCGCGTCCACAGCGCCTGCACGCCGCTCAGGTCCAGCCGGCCCTCCGGCGCCAGGCTGACGCCGAGGATGCTGAGCAGCGGGTAGAAATAGAAGATCGCCAGGAAGATCAGCGGCAGCGCAAAGAGCAGCCGCCAGGGTTTGGGAAGATGCACGGGATTGTTAGTAATGCGTAACTCGTAACTCGGATTTGTGCGAGGTGTCTTTGGGTTACGAGGCGAGTAATGCGTAACGAGTAATGCGTAACCCGGAACTGTGCGAGGTGTCTCTGGGTTACGTGGCGAGTAATGCGTAACGAGTGATGCGTAACCCGGAATTGTGCGAGGTGTCTCCGGGTTACGAGTTACGTGTTACGAGTTACGTGGCGAGTAATGCGTAACCCGGAACTGCGCGAGACGCCTCCGGGTTACGAGTTACGAGTCATTTATCTCAGCACAGCTTCTGTCCATGCCTCGATCCAGCGCTCGCGGTTGGCTTCGATGGCGGCGGGGTCGAGGGCGGCTGGCTCGCTGGGCGTGGGGGCAAACTGGCTGAACAGCTCCGGGACGGCGGCGGCGCTGTTGGCCGGATAGACGAACATCTGCAAGGGGATGTCTTCCTGGAAGGGCAGCTCCAGCATGAAGTCGATGAACTGGCGGGCCAGCGTGGGCTGCTTGGCGCCGCGCAGGACGCCGGCGAACTCGATCTGGCGGAATGTCTCGCCCGGCGGGGAGATGTTGCCGCTGTCAGGCTGGGTCTTGGCGCCTTCGCTGTAGAAAACATCGGCCGCCGGGCTGGTGCTGTAGCTCACCACCAACGGCCGGTCCCCCTGGCCCGCGCTGCCCACGGTGAAATGGCTGAAGTAGGCCTCGCTCCAGCCGTCGGTCACCAGCAGATCGTTGGCCCGCAGGTCGCGCCAGAAGTCGAGATAGGTGTAGTCGCCCGTCTCGCCGAAGACGGCCACCGTGGCCAGTAGAAAGGCCAGGCCAGGCGACGAGGTGGCGGGGTTGGGAACCACCAGCAGCCCGCGGTAGGCCGGCTGGGTCAGCTCCGCCAGCGTCTGCGGCGTGGCCAGGCCCTGCTGCTCGAACCAGGCGCGGTCGTAGTTCAGGTTAACGTAGCCGAAGTCCATGGGCAACAGCCGGCTCTGCGGGTCGAGATGCAAGTCGTCAGGGACCGCGGCCAGCAGCGGCGATTCATACGGCTCGAAGATGTCGCAGTCGATGGCGCGGCTGAGAAAGGTGTTGTCCACGCCGAAGAAGACGTCGGCCAGCGGGTTGGCCTTGCTCAGGCATGCCTTGTTGAGCGCCTCGCCCGCGTCGCCGGCCTTGAGAAACTCCACGACGGCGTTGTGACTGGCCTCGAACTGGGCGATCACCTCCTGGCTGATGGCAAAGCTGTCATGGCTCATCAGCACCAGGCGCTGCGGTCCGGCATCGGCAGTGGGCGCGGCGGGGGCTGGCGGCGCTGTGCAGGCCGCCAGCAGCAGGAGCAGCAGTGGGAGCAGGGTTAATCGACGCGTGGTTCGTTTCATGGTGATTCACCTCGTGGGGGCACAGGGCGGGCACGGTCAGGAGACCGGCCCGAGCGATGTATGGATGGATGTGTGATGGAAGGGGCACGGTCAGGAGACCGGCCCGAGCGATGGATGGATGTGTGATGGAAGGGGCACGGTCAGGAGACCGGCCCGAGCGATGGATGGATGTGTGATGGCAGGGGCACGGTCAGGAGACCGGCCCGAGCGATGGATGGATGTGTGATGGCAGGGGCACGGTCAGGAGACCGGCCCGAGCGATGTATGGATGTGTGATGGCAGGGGCACGGTCAGGAGACCGGCCCGAGCGGAGCTTAGGGCAGCAAGCCAGGTTCGGTCGGGAGACTGGCTTGGGCGATGTGGACGGCCAGGAGCAGCCCGGCGCGCAGGGTGATCTCGGCCTGGCTGGCGACCATGCGGTTGCTGATGCTCAACGACGGCCCCAGCGGCAGCTCGGCCTCGTGCAACGGCCAGTGGACGCCGCTGACGCTGACGCCGTGGGCATCGCCGCCGAAGGGCAGCAAGGACAGGGTGTCGCCCGGCTGGCCGGCGATGGTCATCCGACCGCGCACCAGCCAGATGGTCTGATCGCCGTCGGCGATGCAGGTGGGGAGATGCGCCAGGCTGGGCAGGGCCAGCAGGGCCAGGTTGCCCAGGGTGTGGTCGATGCGGCCGCCCAGCGCGCCGGCGATGACCAGATCGCTGGCGCCGCGTGCCAAGGCCAGGCGCAGCGCCAGCTCCAGATCGGTCTCGTCCTTGGCCGTGGGCCAGACGCTGAAGGGAACGCCGCGCGCCTCAAGCTGCCGGCGCGCCTCAGCCGTGATCGAGTCCATGTCGCCCACGACGGCATCCACCGGCCAGCCCCAGGCCAGACAGAGGTTGGCCCCGCCGTCGGCAGCCAGCACCAGATCGCCGGCCTGTGGACCTCGATGGGTCGGCGGCAGTGAATGCTGGCTGTTGGCAACGACAAATGCACGCATGGCGGCAACCAAGGGCGGACGGGCGAAGTCGCGCGCTGAAACAAAAAGACTGCCTGCCTGGGGGTGGCAAACAGCCTCGTGTACTGCGCTGGAAAACATCCCTACGCCGGCATTACCCAGGTCAGGTTCGGAGGGTCGGTGGCAGATCGGCCACCCTCTCAGCCGGGCGCTTCCCGGCTCCCCTTGCGGAGTTCAATTGTGCCGACAGTGTAGCACCGGATGGTTGGCCTGTCAAAAGCGTGCGCGCTTGGCCAGCAAGCCCAAACACGGGCAGAGTCGAAGCTTCAGCCACGCACAGCGCGGAGTCGAGGCACAGCACGGAGTCGACGCACAGCGCGGAGTCGAGGCTTCAGCCGGGGTCTGGGCCACGCGCGGAGTCGACGCACAGCGCGGAGTCGACGCACGGCGCGGAGTCGAGGCACAGCGCGGAGTCGAGGCTTCAGCCGGGGTCTGGGCCACGCGCGGAGTCGACGCATATTTGGAGTTGCAGTTTTGGATCGCTGGTGCTTGGCCGACTCCATCTCTTCAGGTATAATGCCTGCCGTGATCCCGCGAACATCCGCCCGGCTTTAGCGGCGCGCATGCGCCGAACAGCCTCATGGAAATCTGTCGCCCTGGAGCCCCAGGCTCCCCAACGAGCAGGTATGAACACCATGCATGTTGGCCCAAAGAACACCACCCACCTTCTGGGGGAATAGACCACCATGTCCCAAACCTACGTCGCCATCGACCTGGAGACCACCGGGCTCGATTCCCAGCGCGATGCCATCATCGAGATCGGCTGCGCCAAGCTGCGTGAGGGGGAGATCATCGACCAATGGTCGACGCTGGTCAACCCCCGCCGCAAGCTGGCCTTTGCCATCACGCAGTTGACCGGCATCGCCGACCGCGATCTCATCGGCCAGCCCGTCATCGGCGAGGCGCTGGACCCGCTGCGCCGCTTCGTGGGCAGCTCGCCCATCGTGGCCCACAACGCCAGCTTCGACCTGGGCTTCGTGCGCGCCGCCGGCCTCAGCTTCTCCAACCCGGTGCTGGACACCTTCGAGATCGCCAGCATCGTGCTGCCCGGCCGCTCCAGCTACAGCCTGGGCGCGTTGGCGGCTGAGTTCGGCGCGGCCCAGCCCCACGCCCACCGCGCTCTGGACGACGCCACAGCCACAGCCTTGCTGCTGGCCGCGCTGCAAGAGCAGGCCGCGCGGCTGCCGCTGGCCACGCTGATCGAAATCAACCGCCTGGCCAGCCAGACCAACTGGAGTCTGCGCTCCTTTTTCATCGAGGCGGAGCAGGAGGCGACCCGGAGCGTCTTCCTCAAGGCCTACGAACGGAAGGCGCTGGAGGCCGGCGGGCTGGAGCCGCTGCTCAACCCGGAACTGCGCGCTTCCCTTCGATTCGAGCCTGAATTGACGCCGGTCGAGCAGCCAATCCCCATCGACGTGGACCTGCTGGCCGCGTTTCTGGAGCCTGATGGCCCGCTGGCGCAGGCGCTGCCCGGCTATGAGCACCGCGAGCCGCAGGTGGAGATGCTGCGCGCCGTGGGCGACGCCTTCAACAACAGCGATCACCTGCTGATCGAGGCTGGCACCGGCACCGGCAAGAGCCTGGCCTATCTGCTGCCGGCCATCGCCTGGTCGATTCAAAACCGCAGCCGGGTGGTGGTCAGCACCAACACCATCAACCTGCAAGACCAGCTCTACACCAAGGATCTGCCCGACCTGCTGGCGCTTTTTCGGCAGATGCAGGACCAGCCAGCCGAGGGCGACAGCCGTTTCCAGCAGTTCGCCCATCAGGCCAGCGGCCTGCGGGTCGCGCTGGTCAAGGGGCGCAGCAATTACCTCTGCCTGCGGCGCCTGGATATCATGCGCAGCCGCGCCGACCTGAGCGACGATGAGCTGCGGGTGCTGTCCAGGGTGCTGGTCTGGCTGGCGCGCACCACCACCGGCGACCGGGCTGAGATCTTCCTCTGGGGCGGGCGCGAGGAGGCGGTCTGGGCGCGGCTGGCCGCGGAGAGCGGCAGTTGCACCCCGGAGCGCTGCGAGACCGGCCAGGGGGTTCGCTGTTTCTTCTACCACAACCGCCGCCAGGCCGACAGCGCCCACCTGCTGATCGCCAACCATGCCCTGCTGCTCTCCGACGTGGCCGCGGGCAACCGGGTGCTGCCCGAATACCGTCACCTGATCGTGGACGAGGCGCATCACCTGGAGGACGCCACCACGCGGCAACTGGGCTACGACGCCACCCAGCCGATGCTGGAGCGGATGTTGAACGACGTCTACCCTGAGGGGGGCGAGGGCCGCAGCGGCCTTCTGTACGACGTGCGCCGGCGCGTGGAGAAGGTCGGGCTGTCGCCCAGCCACAAGCAGACGCTGGATCGTCAGATTCTGCTGGCTCAGCGCGGCGTCGAGCATGTGCGCGACCTGCTGCGCCAGTTTTTCGCCGTGCTGGGCGAGTTCCTGCTGGCCGACCAGGCCACGGTGGGGCCCTATGGCCTGCGGGTGCGCCTGGACCGCAAGGTGCGCAGCCAGCCCGGCTACACCCAGGTGGAAATCGCCTGGGACACGGTCTCCGGCCCGCTTTACGAGCTGGCACAGGCGCTGGAGAGTCTCAGCCAGGGGCTGGGCGAGCTGAACGAAAGCGGCGCGCCTGGCCTGGACGACGTGACGGCCGACATGACCAGCCTGGCCGGCCAGTTCAGCGAGGCCTACAGCCAGATGCACGCGGCCATCGGCCAGCCCGACGACAACGGCATCTACTGGGCTGAGGTCAGCGGCAACGAACGAACACTGTCGCTGCACATGGCGCCGCTGCACGTGGGGCCGCTGGTGGAGCAGCACCTGTTCATGGCCAAGGACATGGTGGTGCTGACCTCGGCCACGCTGCGCACGGCCGGCAGCTACAGCTACATTCAGGAGCGGCTGCACGCGCGCGAGGCGCACACCCTCGCGGTCAGCAGCCCCTTCGACTATCAGGCGTCGACTCTGGTCTTCGTGCCCACCGACATCTCCGACCCCAACGGCCCCACCTTCCAGCGCCAGGTGGAGCAGGCCATCGATCTGCTGGCGCGCACGCTGGATGGCCGCACCATGGCCCTGTTCACCGCCAACCAGCAACTGCGCCAGACGGCCGAGGCCCTTGGTCCGGGGCTGGCCGCGGCCGGCATCACCCTCTTTCAGCAGGGCAGCGGCGGCAGCCGGCGCCAGTTGCTGGAGAATTTCCGCAACACCCCGCGCTCGCTCTTGTTGGGCACGCGCAGCTTCTGGGAGGGGGTAGATGTGGTGGGCGCGGCGCTGAGCGGGCTGGTGCTGGTGCGGCTCCCCTTTGCCGTGCCCAACGATCCGGTGGTGGCCGCGCGCGCCGAGACCTTCGACGACGCCTTCTACAACTACTCGGTGCCGGACGCCATTCTGCGCTTCCGCCAGGGCTTTGGCCGGCTGATCCGCAGTCGCCAGGATCGCGGCGTTTGCGTGATCCTGGACAACCGGGTGATCACCAAGCGCTACGGCCAGCTCTTCCTGGAATCGCTGCCTGACTGCACGATGCAGAAGGCGCCGCTGGCATCACTGGCCGGCGCGGCCAAAGGGTGGCTGGCATAGCAGCGCGCCGGCTGTGCGGGTTGAACCGCCAGAACCTCCTCGACCCACGTTGGGCGTTGGTGCTGGGATTACAGGGGGAAGCCCTGCGGGCTATTCCGCCGTCCACTCCCGGGCCAGCACCTCGGCCTGCTCCAGCACCGTCTGTGTCGCCTTTTCCTGCTTGTCGGGGGGATAGCCATGGCGCCGCAGGATCCCCTTGACCATCACCCGCAGCTTGGCGCGCACGTTCTCGCGCAGCGTCCAGTCGATGGTGACGTTGTTGCGCACGGCGCGGGCCAGCTCCTGGGCAATCGCGGCCAGCGTCTCGTCGCCCAGGAGCTTGACGGCGCTGTCGTTGACCTCCAGGGCGTCGTAGAAGGCAATCTCTTCCTCCGTCAACCCCAGCGCCTCGCCGCGTTGACTGGCCGCGTGCATCTCCTTGGCCAGCGCGATCAGCTCCTCGATGACCGCGGCCGTCTCGATGGCCCGGTTCTGGTAGCGTGCGATGGCGCTCTCCAACAGCGCGGCAAAGGAGCGCGCCTGGACGATGTTGCGCTGGCCGCGCGTCTTGATCTCGTCTTGCAGCAGCTTGCGCAGCGTCTCCACCGCCAGGTTGCGCTGCGGCATGCCGCGCACTTCGGCCAAAAACTCGTCGGAGAGGATCGAGATGTCTGGCCGCTGCAGGCCGGCCGCGGCGAAGATATCCACGACCTCGCCCGAGGCCACGGCGCGCGACACGATCTGGCGGATGGCGTGGTCCAGATCGTAGTCGCTGGCCCGCTCGACGGCCGCTGTCTTGGTCAGCGCGGCCTTGACGGCCTGGAAGAAGGCCACATCGTCGCGGCGGGCCAGGGCCTCGTCGCTGGGCACAGCCAGGGCGAAGGCCTTGGAGAGCTCCGCCACCGCCTGCACAAGCCGGTTCTTGCCCTCTGCCTGGGCCAGCACATGTTCCTGAGCCGCGGGGAGCAGCGCCAGGCGCGCCGGCGGGCTGGCGGAGAACCAGGCCGAGCGGTCGAAGCCGTGGAAGATGCCGCAGCAGATGTCGTATTTCTCCAGCATGACGGCGATGGCTTCGGCCTGATCGATGGCGGTCTGGCCCGCGCCGCCGCTCTCGGTGTAGACAGCCATCGCCTGGCGCAGCTCGTCGGCCAGCCCCAGATAGTCCACCACCAGCCCGCCCGGCTTGTCTTTGAAAACCCGATTGACGCGCGCGATGGCCTGCATCAGCCCGTGGCTGCGCATGGGCTTGTCGGCGTACATGGTGTGCAGCGAGGGCGCGTCGAAGCCGGTCAGCCACATGTCGCGCACGATGACGATCTTGAAGGGATCGGCAGGGTCCTTGAAGCGGCGGGCCAACTCCTCGCGGCCGGCTTTGTTGCGGATGTGCGGCTGCCACTCCACCGGGTCCGAAGCTGAGCCGGTCATGATGACCTTGATCAGGCCGGCGTCGTCGTCGGGGTGATGCCAGTCGGGGCGCAGGGCGACGATGGCGTCATAGAGATCGACGCAGATGCGCCGGCTCATGCAGACCACCATCGCCTTGCCCTCCATGGCCTCCAGGCGCCGCTCGAAGTGTGCCACCAGATCTGCGGCGATCAGCGCCACCCGTTTTTGCGCGCCAACTATCGCCTCGAGCTGCGCCCATTTTGATTTGAGGCGCTCCTTGTGCTCGACCTCCTCGCCCTCGGTGGCTTCCTCGAACTCCTGGTCCAGCTTCGGGCGCTGGGCGGCGTCCAGTTCAAGCCTGGCCAGCCGGCTCTCGTAGTAGATGGGCACGGTGGCGCCGTCGTAGACCGCCTGCTGAATGTCGTAGACGCTGATGTAGTCGCCGAAGACGGCGCGCGTGTTGCGGTCGCTGAGCTCGATGGGCGTGCCGGTGAAGGCGATGAAGGAGGCGTTGGGCAGGGCATCGCGCATGTGGCGGGCGAAGCCGTCCACGAAGTCGTACTGGCTGCGATGGGCTTCGTCGGCGATGACCACGATGTTGCGCCGCGGCGACAAAGGCTCCTCGTCCTGGCCGGCGACGGGAAAGAATTTCTGCACCGTGGTGAAGATCACGCCGCCCGCGGCGGTGCGCAGCAGCTCGCGCAGGTGGGCGCGGCTCTGGGCCTGCACCGGATACTGACGCAGCAGCTCATGGCAGCGGGCAAAGACGCCGAAAAGCTGGTCGTCCAGGTCGTTGCGGTCGGTGATGACCACCAGCGTCGGGTTGGCCATGGCGGGGTGCAGCACCACCTGCCCGGCGTAGAAGGCCATGGTCAGGCTCTTGCCGGAGCCCTGGGTATGCCAGATCACGCCGACGCGGCGGTCGCCGGGTTGGGCGTCGCGGTCAGCGCGCGTGCGGTAGACGCCGCGTTCTTCGCCCAGGCGCAACGGCTCCACGGCCGGCGCGCAGGCGCGCACGGTCTCCTGGACGGCCAAGTTGACGGCGTGGAACTGGTGATAGCCGGCCATCTTCTTGACCAGCACGCCGCCGCCCATATCCTCGAAGACGATGAAGTGGCGGATCAGGTCCAGGAAGCGCCGCGGGTCAAAGACGCCCTCCAGCACCACCTGGAGTTGCGCCAGCGTGGCCGGGGCCAGTTCTTCGCCGGTGACGGTGCGCCAGGGCAGAAACCACTCGCGGCCGGCGGTCAGGGTGCCGATGCGCGCCTGCACGCCGTCGGAGATCAGTAGCACGGCGTTGGCGATGAAGAGGCCGGGGATCTGCTGCTTGTAGGTCTGGAGCTGGTTGAAGGCCTTCCAGATGTCGGCGTTGGCGTCGGCCGCGTTCTTCAGTTCGATGACCGCCAGGGGCAGGCCGTTGACGAAGAGCACGATGTCGGCCCGCCGCTCGCGCCGGTTCTCGACCACGGTGAACTGGTTGACGGCCAGGAACTCGTTGTTCTGCGGCTTGTCGTAGTCCAGCACGCGGATCAGGTCGCCGCGAAAGGAGCCGTCGTCGCGCTGGTATTCGACCGGCACACCCTCCACCAGGTAGCGGTGCAACAGGTGGTTGCTGACGATCAGGGAAGGTGAGTCGACCGTGGTCAGGCGGCGCAGGGCCTCGTCCAGCGCGGCAGTTGGGGCGTGGGGGTTGAGCCGCTGCAAGGCCTGGCGCAGCCGTTCTTCCAGGAACACCTGGCCGTAGTCAGCGCGCTCGGCCGCGGGACCATCGGGCGCGATGTCGGGGCCATGCAGGATGGCATAGCCCTGGGCTTCGAGCCAGATGAGGGCGGCCTCTTCGACGGTGGATTCGGTGAATGTTTGGGTCATCGGTCTTCGTCTTCGAGAAGGTTGAGTACCAGGCGGATGATGAGGTCTTTGTGTCTCGGCTGGCTCTCGGCAATCAACAGCGTCAGGGCCACAACCGCGCTGTCGGCCAGTCGTGGCCGGGCGTTAGCGTCGAGCAGCAGATCGTTGCGCCTGAGATATTCGAGGAAGAGCAACGCGCCGATGCGTTTGTTGCCGTCGACGAAGGGATGATCCTTGACCAGAAAGTACAGCAGATGCGCGGCTTGCTCCTGTGCGCTTGGGTAGAGCAATGTGCCATCGAAGGTTTGCTCGATAGCGCCCAGGATACCCGCCAGTGCGCGGCCGCGTTCCTGACCGAAGAGCGGACTGGCTTCGCCGCGCGCCAGAAGAGCGCTGCGCAGCGCTGCGATTGCGATGTGTGCTTCGTCGAGGCCAAGCAGGGTTCCCGGTGTCACAGGTTGAGCTGGCGTCTGCGCCAGGCGATCCTCATCGTATTCGATGAGCCAGCGCCATGACCGGGCGTAGCGCTGGATTACCTGGAGCACCGCCTGGCCCTCATCAGTAACCAGGGCGTGGGCTGAAAGCGTCTGTGCCAGCAACGCGACGGCCTGCTCCATCTCGCCCAGGCCACGTTCGGCCAGCCGGCGTTCGTTGAGCGTGAAGCCGGCCAGGAGGTGCTCCCGCAGTGTGCGTGTGGCCCAGATGCGGAATTGCGTGCCGCGTTTGGAGTTCACGCGATAGCCGACCGAGAGAATCGCATCCAGATTGAAATACTCAATCTCTCGGATAACTTCTCGATCGCCTTCTTGTTGAACTGTTGCATATTTTGCAACAGTTGCTTCCCGCTCGAGCTCTCCTGATGTGAAGACGTTGCGCAAGTGCCTGGAGATCACGGATTTGTCGCGATCAAACAGGTCGGCGATTTGAGCCAGCGAGAGCCATACCGTATCCTGTTCGAGCCGCACCGCGACCTGAACCGCGCCGTCCGACGCCTCGTAGACGACGATTTCGCCGCCAAGCATGGTAGTCATCCTGTCTCCTCTTCAGCGATCCGCTCCACATCGGCCACCCGCAGCTTGCCGGAGATGCGCTTGGGCTTCGAGCCAGACGAGGGCGGCCTCTTCGACGGTGGATTCGGTGAATGTTTGGGTCATCGGCCACGTTTCCTGTCTTGACGAACCCGGTAAAGACGCTCGGTGAAACCGCCTTCACGCTCGAAGGCAGCGGCTTGGGCGGCGATTTGGCGGTCTAGGAGATAGCAGGTCAGATTCAAGAGAGATAGCGCTCCGTTGGCCACAAACACGGACGATGGCACGGACACATACGGACTGTCACTGCCCTGCGAGGACTCTGCCTCGTCCTTGTCTGTCCGTGTTCGTCCGGAGTTGTCTGTGTCGATCTGGGCCAGGCGCCGTTCCTCATTCACCCAGTCCCTGACTTCATTCACCGTCGAGCATCTCTTTGCCTTGAATCGTTTGAGCGCCGGATGATCTGGGCCCCACATCTCATGCCCCCGTTGCCGCAAAAAATCCTCATAGTCCAATTTCAACTCCTCCAGACTGGCCCGCGCTACGTTGGTCAGCTTCAGCTCCATCTTCTTCGACGTGCCCGAGGCTTGGCTGCCCTCGGCGATGTTCTGGACGCCGCTGCGCGCGGCCTGGACCATCTGGTCATGGGTGCGGCTGCGCTTGTCGATGTAGCGATCGCAGAAGCGCACCGTCACGTCGTAGACCAACTGCGCCAACTGGAAGCTCTTCAGGTTGCGGTAGCCGCCATGTTTGGGGATCAGCGGCTCCGGCGGCGGCCCTGGAGGGGGAGCCGGCGGCTTGCCGCGGTTCTGTTCAGCCATCAGACACTCCTCCCCACAATCCGCTCTGCATCGACCACCCGCAGCTCGCCGGAGATGAGCCTGGGCAGCAGCGTGTCGCGCAGGGTGGCCAGGGTGCGAGACTCCTTTGTGCATTGGTAAGAACGCTCAAATGCAGTGCGCACAATCTCCTCAAACAGCCCCATAACCTGATCGGAAGGTACGATCAGCTTGTTCATGTAGGCGATATTGCGATTGAGACCGGGAACAGCGGAATCGGCACTGAGTGAACCGAGATTCTGAGCTTGCAGGACAAAAAACAGGAAGTAAAGACTGATGATATCGGTTTGGGGTACCAAGTAGAACGTTGTATCAATTGCGAAGAAGTCCGTCGGAACCCATGTGACAACTCCTGGATTTCCTTTTCTTCCAACCACGATGCCCGGACCTGGGACCAAAACTTCATTGTGCCAGCCAATTTGACCATTTGAACCGTAAACGGGAACCGAACCCTCTCGGCGATTATCGGCTTTCAAGGCTTTTCCGTAGGCGAGCTCCAGAATCTCACCCAACTTCGCCACCTCCCACCCCCTCGGCGCCAACCCCAACTCCGTCTCCACCAGCTCGTCAGGAAACAGCGCGGCGATCTGCGGCGCGAGGCCAGCCGGCTGCTTGCCCTGCATTTTTGCGCGCACCGGGTCGAAGTCCACGAACCAGCTCTTGAAGATGGCCCGCGCCATGCCCTCCAGCGTCTCGTTCATGCGCCGGTTGAGCTCGATCTTGTCGTCCAGCGTGCCGAGGATGTGGGCGATGGTAACCCGTTCACGGGCCACAGGGACATTTATCTTCCGCGCGTGGGCTGCATTGCGATTTAGCCCAGGAACAGCACTATCGGAGTTCATATGTTCCAAACCAAGTGTTTGGAGCAAGTAGTAAGCGTATCGCGCCTCAGCAAGATCCGTAAACTCAATATAAAAGGTTGTGTCAATGGGCCAGCATGGCTCAGTCGATAGTTGCAGAGCACCGACCGTACCTTTGCGCCCCACAATGATAGTTGGTCCTTTCGTTAATGAAGTATCATGCCAACCAACTATTCCGTTTGATCCGTAGACCGGAACGCTGCCGGTGTGCGTTCGTAATCGCTCTGACAGTCCCTTACCGTATTGAAAGGCGCAGAATTCGCCAATCGTAGTTTCATCCGCCATAGCCGATCTCCTCAATGTTGCCGGACGGGCGGATGGCGGCATGATATGTCCACAGCAGCGACATATCACGAGAATGTGTCCAAAAAACGTCGAAATATGGACATATAGCGACGCCAAAGCCTTCGCGTTTCATGCGGCGAGCACCTCGAGCAACGCCGGATGGCGATAGATGACCTCCCGGCCCCGTCTTTCACCGGTAAGAATGCCAATTCGTTCCAACTCCCGCAGGTAGTGCGAGGCGGTTTTGCGTTCGGCAATCCCGGCATCAACCACAAATCCAATCTTGCAATACGGCTGACAAAAAATCAACTCGATCAACTCTTTCGAGTAGGCCCGAGGGGAGCTGAGCCGGCAGCGTTCCACCGTCGCATCGAGCAACTCACGGATCGCCTGGATGCGGCCCGTGGTCCATCGCGCCGTCTCCTCCACCGCGGCCAGCATGAAGAGCAGCCATCCCTCCCAGTCTCCCTGCTCGGTGACAGCCCGCAGCCGGCGATAGTACTCCGCCTTGTGCTGGATGATGTAACGGCTCAGGTAGAGCACCGGTATCTCCAGCAGCCCGCTCTGCACCAGGACCAACAGATTGAGGATACGCCCGGTGCGACCGTTGCCGTCGACAAACGGGTGAATGGCCTCGAACTGGTAGTGGGCCACTGCCATCTTCAACAGGGGATCCAGGCCGTCCGGCTCGTGCAGGAACGTCGCCAGGTTCTGCAACAGCGTCACGATCACCCCCCGGCCGCGCGGCGGCGTATAAACCACCGCGCGGTTGGCCACATCTTCGATCAATACCCGCTCCTCATCGCGCAGGGCAACGTCTTCGTCGTGCAGCACGCTGCACAACTCGATCATCAGATCGATGTCGATGGGGCGACTCTGTACAGCGCCATAGCCATGCCGCAGCGCCGTCCGATAGCGCAGCACCTCGCGCGTCGCGGCATCCACACGCCCAGGGTCTTCGGCCGCGGCGCGGAACAGCTCGTCCTGGGTGGTGACGATGTTCTCGATCTCCGAGCTCAGCTTTGCCTCTTGCAGCGGGATCGAGTTGATCAATATGGCTTGGTTGGGGATCAGCTTGCCCGCGCCCTTCAACTCAGCCAGGGCGCGGCTGGCCGCAATGCAACGCCGCAACACAGGCGTGGTCTCGATGACCGCCCGCGGCGGCAGAGGCGGCAGGTCGTTGTAGGGTTCATTGTTGCGATAGGCCATAGCCGATCTCCTCCAGGTTGGTATTTCCACGCGCACCGTTCATCTTCATAGCGGCTCCGTCCCTTCGTTGAGGATCGCCAGGTAGCAGTCGTAGGCGAAGACGCGGTTGCGCTGGCGGCCGGTGAGTTCGTTCACGATGCCAACCGCAATGAGTCGATCCATTGCTTTGGCAGCGGTTGCGAAACTAAGGTTGGCGCGCAGGTGAACCTCGTTGAGGGTCAGCAAAGGCCGCTCGCACAGCAGGTGGAATACGCGCAACGTGGTGGATGCAGCGCGACCAAGATCCTGTAGCTTGGCCTCGTCTTCGGCGAACAGCGCCACCAATCGCCGCGCCGTCTGCACCTCACTCGATGCCGTGCGCTCTACCCCCTCCAGGAAGAAATCAAGCCACGCCTCCCAATCACCCTCCAGTCGTACAAGGTCAAGCAGCCGATAGTATTCGCTTCGGTGTTGTTTGAAATACAGGCTCAGGTACAACAGCGGCTGCGTGAGCACTGCGGCATGGTGCAGCATGAAGGCAATCAAGAGCCGGCCGATGCGCCCGTTGCCGTCGAGGAAGGGATGGATGGTCTCGAACTGCACGTGGGCCAATGCTGCCCTGACCAGCGTGGGGTAGAGCGAATACTCATCATGAATGAATCGCTCAATCGCGGCCATACACTCTGCGACATGCTGCGGCGGCGGTGGGACGAAATGAGCATTGCCAGGTCGAGTGCCGCCTATCCAGTTCTGTGTGCGGCGAAATTCCCCAGGTGACTTCTCTGCCCCGCGCCCTTTGGAAAGCAGGATGCCGTGCATCTCGCGCAGTAAGCGATTGGAGAGTGGGAATCCCTCAGTCAGGCGCCTTATGCCATGTTCCATCGCTGCAACGTAGTTGCTGACCTCTGCCACATCGTCCATCGGGACACCTGGCGCATCTTTCAGTTCGAAGAGCAACAGATCCGCAAGGGAAGACTGCGTGCCCTCGATTTGTGATGAGAGCACCGCCTCACGCCGAACGTAGGAATAAAGGAAGATCTGAGGATCGGGCAGAAGCAGCGTAACGCTGTCCAGCCGTCCCAGGGCGAGTGTGGCGCGCTCAAGCAGTTGCTGGCGGCCATTCGTCAGGTCGAGGGGTGGTTGCGGCGGCAGGGCAGAAGGGATGAAGGCGCGGACGTGCTCTCCACCGACACTCGTTATCTCATACCTGCCAGTCAAACCTCGTTTCATCTTGATCCCTTGTCCATGTTTCGTTGTTCAACCATCGTAAAATAAGCGTCAGCGTTATTTTAGCATAGGGCATGAACTTAAAATAAGCAGCCGCACTCAATCGCCAAAACCTAGCTCCTTCAGACTGGCCATGATGGCGTCATCCAAGCGGCTTGCCTCGCCTTGCTGATGCAGCAACTGTACAACCAGCCGCTGCATCTTCTCCTCGAACGGCTCGCCCTCCTCCTCCACCTGGGCCGCGCCCACGTAGCGCCCCGGCGTCAGGATGTGGCCGTGCTGGCGTATCTCCTCCAGCGTGGCGGCCTTGCAGAAGCCGGGGATGTCGGCATAGCTTGCCGCGCTGTCCCCGTCGCCGCGCCAGGCGTGGTAGGTCCCGGCGATCTGGCCGATGTCGTCGTCGCTCAACTCGCGGTGGGTGCGGTCGATCATGGTCCCCAGGCCGCGCGCGTCGATGAAAAGCACCTCGCCGCGCCGGTCGCGCAGCCGATGATTGCGCTTGTCGCGGGCGATGAACCAGAGGCAGACCGGGATCTGCGTCGAGTAGAAAAGCTGGCCGGGCAGGGCCACCATGCAGTCCACCAGATCGGCCTCCACGATGGCCTTGCGGATCTCCCCTTCCCCCGACTGGTTGGAAGACATGGAGCCGTTGGCCAGCACAAAGCCGGCCCTGCCGCTGGGCGCCAGGTGATAGATGAAGTGCTGCACCCAGGCATAGTTGGCGTTGGAGGCCGGCGGGACGCCGTACTGCCAGCGCCGGTCATCCCGCAGCAGGCCGCCGCGCCAGTCGCTGTCGTTGAAGGGGGGATTGGCCAGCACGAAATCGGCGCGCAGGTCGGGGTGCAGGTCCCGGTGGAAGCTGTCGGCGTGCTCCTTGCCCAGGTTGCCCTCGATGCCGCGGATCGCCAGGTTCATCTTGGCCAGCCGCCAGGTGGTGTGATTCGACTCCTGGCCGTAGATGCTGATGTCCCCCACCCGCCCGCCGTGGGCCTCCACGAACTTCTCCGACTGGACGAACATGCCGCCGGAGCCGCAGCAGGGATCGTAGACGCGGCCGCGGTACGGGGCCAGCATCTCGACCAACAGTTGCACGATGCTGCGCGGGGTGTAGAACTGGCCCCCCTTTTTGCCCTCGGCGCTGGCGAACTGCGACAGGAAATACTCGTAAACGCGGCCCAGAATATCCTTGGAACGGTTCTCCTTGTCGCCCAGGCCGATGTTGCCCACCAGGTCGATCAACTGGCCCAGGCGTTGCTTGTCCAGCCGGGGATGGGCATAGTCCTTGGGCAGCACCCCTTTGAGGGTCGGGTTGTCGCGCTCGATGGCCAGCATGGCCTCGTCCACCAGCTTGCCGATGATCGGCTGCCTGGCATTGGCCAGCAGGGCCGACCAGCGCGCTTCGGGCGGCACCCAGAAGATGTTGACCGCCCGGTACTCGTCGGGGTCTTCCGGGTCGGTGTATTCGCTCTCCTGGCGCGCGGCCAGGTCGCGGTGTTTCTCCTCGAAGACATCGGAGATGTATTTGAGGAAGATCAGGCCCAGCACCACATGCTTGTACTCGGCCGCGTCCATGTTGGAGCGCAGCGCATCGGCCGCGCGCCAGAGGTCCGCCTCGAAGCCGAGGTTTGCTGCGCCGTTGGATGGAAGCGGATGATTTGCCATGTCCCTCGTCTGATCTGATCGTTGGTAGGTCGTTGAACTGCCGGCTATTGTACACCACCGGCGGGTTGTCGCCAAACAGGCGCCGCTCTCCTGGCCTGGCGTTGGCATGGTTCCCTGCCGCGGCTCCCGCCATAAACTTGACGCTGACCAGCCCCAAACGTATAATGCCCCTGCTATTGCGGCGCGCGACCAGCGCGTCGCTATTTTTCGACCCCAAAACAGGCACCAGGAGACAAACACTTATGATCGGCGTTCAGGATTTGCGCAAAGGCGTTACATTCGAGTTCGAGGGCAACATCTACCGCGTCTTGCAGTATGAGCACATCAAGACCGGCCGCGGCGGCGCGACCATCCGCATCAAGGCGCGCGACCTGCGCAGCGGCGCAACCATCGACCGCACCTTCCCCTCCGGCAACCGCGTCCAGGATATCCGCCTGGACCATGCCACCGTTCAGTATCTCTACCACGAAGATGACATGTACACCTTCATGGACCTGGAGACCTACGACCAGCCCATGCTGACGGCTGACGTGCTGGGCGATGCCGTCAATTTCCTCAAGCCGGAGATGACCCTGGAGGTCGTCAGCTACGAGGGCAAGCCCATCGACATCGAGCTGCCCACCACCGTGGACATGGAAGTCACCTACACCGAGCCGGGCTTTGCCGGCGACACGGCCACCGGCGCGACCAAGACCGCGGAGCTGGAGACCGGCCTCAAGGTGCAGGTGCCGCTCTTCGTCAATGTGGGCGACATGATTCGCGTCGACACCCGCAGCAGCGCCTATGTGACCCGTGTGTAGCAGCGCCAGTCTCATTTGAAAATCACCGCTCGGGCCGGTCTCCCGACCGAGCCCGCCGTTCTCATCAACGGTTGTGCGCTCAGCGCATGGATGTCTCATTTGGCATTAGGGCCTGCCTGCGCTATAATGCTGGCCGTCGGGCAATGACCCGGCGCTGTGCCACCCTAGCTCAGCCGGTAGAGCAGCGCATTCGTAACGCGCCGGTCGTCGGTTCGATTCCGACGGGTGGCTCCTTGTATCTCGACAAGCCCCAGCCGCTGGCGGTTGGGGCTTTTGCTTGCCCGCTTCTTGGCGTCAAGAGCCCGCTCTAGCCGGCCTTTGCGCCCGGCCACTGTCCCAGTCTGAGACTGACCTCCCGTGACTGCCCAGATCCCCCCTGCTGCGCCAGCTCCTCATCCGGTCGATCGGCTTTATCGCCTGGCGGCCAGCGATCGGCTGCTGGCCGTGGTGCTTGGCCTGACCGCGCTGGCGCTGCTGCTGGCTCTGTTGCTGCCCCAGGCGCCGCCCGCCAGCGCGCAACTGAGCGCCGAACGCTGGCTGGCCGAGACCGCCAGCCGCTACGGCAGCTTGGGCGCCCTGCTGCAAGGGGCCGGCCTGTTCGACCTGCGCCACAGCCCCTGGCTGCTGGCCCTGCTGGGGCTGCTGGCTTTCATCCTGCTGCTGCGGCTGGGGCTGGCTGTTCAGGGCGCCTGGCAACGGCTGCGACGGGTGGACCCCAGCGCAACGGCCCACGCCGCGCAGCGCTGGCCGCTGCACGCCGAGATCAGCCTGGAGGGCGAGGTCGAGGCGACAGCCGCGGAGCTGGCCGAGGATCTGCACAGCGAAGGGTGGCGGGTCGTCAGCGCGGCCGATGGCAACGCCCTGCATCTGGTCGCCGAACGCAGCGTCTGGGGCGTGCTGGCCACGCCGCTCTTCTACCTCGGCCTGCTGACCGCGCTGGCCGGGCTGTGGCTGGGCCAGCAGGCCGGCTGGCGCGAGGTGGACCTGATTCTGGCCCCAGGGCAGCCGGTGCGCCTCAGCCAGGACGACAAGATCGTGCTGGCCGCGTCGCCCGCGCCGGTGGGCGAGAGCGTCGGTCGGGTGGTGGTGCAGCGCGATGGCCAGCCGGCCCGGGAGCGGAGCTTCTCCTTCCTGGACGCGGCCTATGCCGCGGGCATCCTGGTGCGTCGCACCGGCGAAGGCCAGGCGTTGAACGTCAGCGCGCGCGATGCCGGGGGCAACGCCATTTCGCTGCAGCCGGTGGATCGCTCCGGCCCGCCGCAGCAATCGTTGACCCTGGTCTTCGACCAGCCGCGCGCTGAGCGGCTTTTCATGGCCCCGACCAGCCAGTTGGTCTTCAGCGTGGTCGCCTTTCCGGCGCTGCCTGAGCGCGGTTTCAGCGGCCCGACCTTCTTGGTGCAGGCCTTTCCGCCCGACCAACAGACCCCCATCGCCAACCAGTTCATCCAGGACGGCGCCGACCTGGTCATCGACAACGTGGTGTACACTCTGACCGCCGGCAGCTTCATCACGGCGGAGGCCAGTCGCAACCCCGGCCTGGCGCTGAGCATCGCCGGCGGCGGGTTGGCGCTGGCCGCGGCCCTGTTGGCCCTGGGCCGGCCGGCTGGCCGGCTGGCGCTGACCGTTCAACGCCAGCGCGCCGGGGTGCAGGTGACTGCCCGCCTGGAGAGCACGGCCTTCTGGCGGCAGGCTGCCCAGTGGCTGGCGGCCTGGAGCGCCACCTACAGCCGGGAAGATCGCCCCTCAGCAAGGAGAGTCAGCCCATGACACCCTCGCGTCCCATCATCATCGGCGTGGCCGGCGGCACCGGCTCCGGCAAGACCACCGTGGCCTTCGCCATCCTGGAGAAGGTCGGCTGGAACCGGATCGCCTTGATTCAACACGATTCGTACTACTACGACGCCTCCAACCTGCCCTTCGAGGAGCGCGCCCGGCTCAATTTCGACCATCCTGACTCGCTGGAGACGCCGCTCCTGGTGGAGCACCTGAAGATCCTGCGCAGCGGCCGGCCGGTTCAGATTCCCACCTATGATTTCCGCACCCACACCCGACCGGCCGAGACGCGGCTGGTCAATCCGGAGCCGGTGATCCTGGTGGAGGGGATTCTGATCTTTGCCGAGCCGGCGCTGCGCGAGCTGTTCGACGTCAAGATCTTCGTGGACGCCGACGTCGACATTCGTTTCATGCGCCGCCTGGAGCGGGATATGAAGGATCGCGGCCGTTCACTGGATTCGGTCATCGAGCAGTATATGACCACGGTGCGGCCCATGCACCTGGAATTCGTGGAGCCCAGCAAACGCTATGCCCACGTCATCATCCCCGAAGGGGGCCACAACACCGTGGCGCTGGACATGGTGGCGGCGCGGGTGCAGATGTTGTTGGAGCAGTAGACGAGCAAACACACAGACAAGGATGGCAGCATGGTAACTTTGGGACAGGTTGGCTTGGGCTATTGGGGCCCGAACCTGCTGAGAAACTTCAACGGCCTGGCGCAGGCGCGGGTCAAGGTCTGCTGTGACCTGGATGAAGCCGCGCTGCGGCGGGCGGCCAGCCTTTATCCCGGCATGGCCATCACCGGCGACTACGACGCGCTGCTGGGCGATGCCGATGTCGAGGGGGTGATCGTGACCACTCCGACGCCGGCCCATTACAAGCTGGCCAAGGCCGCGCTGCTGAGCGGCCGCCATGTGTTCGTGGAGAAGCCCATCGCGCTGGCCGTGGCCGAGGCTGAGGAGCTGGTCGCGCTGGCCGAGGAACGCGGCCGCGTGCTGATGGTCGGCCACCTGCTGATGTACCACCCGGCCGTGGCGCGGCTCAAGCAGATGGTGGACAGCGGCGAGCTGGGCGAGGTCTACTACCTCTACGCCAGCCGGCTGAACCTGGGCCAGGTGCGGCGCAGCGAGAACGCCATGTGGAGCCTGGCGCCGCACGACATCTCCGTGGCGCTCTATCTGCTGGGTGAGGAGCCGGAGGCTGTGGCCGCCCAGGGCCTGACCTACTTGCAGCCCGGCATTCCCGACACCGTCTTCCTGACCCTGCGCTTCGCCAGCGGCCGCGCGGCCCATGTCCACGTGAGCTGGCTGGACCCCCACAAGGTGCGGCGCATCACCGTGGTGGGCAGCCAGAAGATGGCCGTCTTCGATGACGTGGACAGCACCGAAAAGCTGCGCATCTACGACAAGGGCGTGCAGCGGCCGGCCTACGACAGCTACGGCGATTCCCTCAGCCTGCGCTTCGGCGACATCTCCATCCCCCGCATCGACATGCGCGAGCCGCTGCGCCTGGAATGCCAGCACTTCATCGACTGCATCGTCAACGGCCAGACCCCGCTGAGCGATGGCCGCAACGGCGTGCAGGTGCTGCGGGTGCTGGAGGCCGGGCAGCGCTCGCTGGAGCGGGGCGGGGAGCCGATGGCGTTGGCAGGAAGCTGAGGGAAACCGAGATAAACTGAGAGAAACTGAGCAGAACCCCTGCTCAGGCCGATCTGGGCGCGGCGTCCCGGCAGGGGCCGACCGTGCCCGTGATCTCTGTTCGAGGTGATGATATGACAAATGAGTCGACTTTCGCCGGCCGCTGGATCCATCCCGACGCTGAGATCGGCGATGGCTGCACGCTGGGCTACGGCGTGGTGATCGAGGCCGGCGCGCGGCTGGGGCCGGGGTGCAGCGTCGGACACCACGCGGTGATCCACGCCGGCGTGCAGTTGGGCGCGGGCTGCCGCGTCGAAGATCACGCCGTGCTGGGCCGCCAGCCCCGACCCGCGCCCACCAGCACGGTCAAAGTTCCCAAGGCCCTGCCGCCGCTGTTGATCGGCGATGAGACCAGCATCGGCACAGGCGCGGTGGTCTACACCGGCACAACGGTCGGCCGCCAGTGTCTGATCGGCGATTTGACCTTCGTGCGCGAGCAGGTGCAGATCGGCGACCGCGTCATCGTGGGCACGCATGTCACCGTGGAAAACGAGGTCAGCATCGGCGCCAACGTCAAGATCCAGACCGGCGCCTACATCACCGCTTGGACCACCATCGAAGCTGACTGCTTCATCGCGCCCTGTGTGGTGACCACCAACGACAACTACATGGGCCGCACCCAGCGGCGCTTCGCCGAGCGCGGCGGCGCGGTCATCCGCCGCGGCGCGCGCGTCGGCGCCAACGTCACCCTGCTGCCCAACGTGGAGGTGGGCGCCGAGGCTTTCGTGGCCGCCGGATCGGTGGTTTCCCGCCCCGTCCCGCCCGCCACTCTGGCCATGGGCAGCCCGGCCAAGGCGCGCCGCGCCGTGCCGGCCGATGAATTCGTCGAGGCCCAGGGCGCGTAGACCGAATGCAACTTGCAAACAGACGTAACTGCTCAGCCGGCGGGCCAAACGTTGGTTGAGTAGCCTTCTGAGGCGTATCGAAACCAACGTTTGGCCCGCCGGCGGGTGCGAACACGTTGATTTCGATACGGCGGCCTACTCAATCAACGT